>ENA-ORUM01000502-ORUM01000502.1-human-gut-metagenome-genome-assembly--contig:-NODE-502-length-46491-cov-18.301060_pt1 | contig 46491 bp, 45 predicted proteins | sample MGYA00242083_ERZ509217 | MGnify/ENA primary metagenome ERZ509217 (study PRJEB26280, sample SAMEA2338831) | human gut metagenome | biome: human gut; feature: human-associated habitat; material: faeces...
CAATGGAAATGCTGTCCTTTTTGTCTACCGATTGTCTTGCATAGATTGCGTCTATCCGATTGTTCATATTGTCGCTCCTTTTCTTAAAAAAGAAACGGAGCTGCTGACAGTTCTATTATACCGCCAGCAGCCCCGCAAATCAATGATGGGTTTGGAAAACCTTATGTCCCGGCTTCCTCACTCTCCCGCTTGTCGGCGTACTTGCGGAACACCTCATAAAGCTGCTGTTCCAGTTCCCGGCGTTTGGCTGCTTCCTGTTCCGGCGTGAACACCGGGGAGAGATTTTCCAGTGTGATTTCCTTTCCCTGAAAAGTCACGATTTCGATTTCCTTTTTGTATCTGATATTACTTATAAGATCACCTTTCCTTTCCATGCTGCCGCTGTTGCCGTTTCAGTTCCGCTAAAATCTCCGGCGGGATACGGTCAACCAGCCGCCGCATATCGTCCAGTTCGCTTTTTAACTTCGCCCGTTCCATCGTGTCATTCATCTTGCCTTTTTCGCTGGCCTTTGCCCTGACTTCCAGCTTTTCATTTTCCGCTAACAAGTCATTGATTGTGACCTTGTATTTTTTCAGTTGCCCGGAGAAGTTCTCCATCTGCGGAAACCACTTTTTCAGCATGGAGAGGGCTTCCTCTTTCTTCTTTCCGGCGTTCAGCGGGGTAATGCCGGAGAGAACCGCTTCAATGGCCCTCGCCTGTTTGGAGAGGTTGACCGCCTGTTTGAACAGCCGGGTGGGGATATGCTTCCGGCCCGTCTTGCTGGCGCTTTCCCCACGCTCCAGGTCGGGGTACTGCTCCACCATACAGGCGTGAAAATCGTCCTGCCACTTCGTCAGATTGGCCCGGTTGCCGATAATTTCTTTGGCGCACAGGCGGTTGTCCTTTGTCAGCGGCACAAAGACCAAGTGCAGATGGGGCGTTTTTTCATCCATGTGTACCATAGCCGAAACGATGTTCTCCCGGCCCACCCGGTCAATGAGGAAGTCCGCCGCCCTCTGGAAGTAGGCCGCTATCTCCTTTGGGGACTTGCCCTTGAAAAACTCCGGGCTGGCGGTAATCAGCGTGTCCACAAACCGAGTGCTGTCCTTGCGGGTGCGGCATCTGGCCTGCTCGATGCGGCTCTGAATGAAATGGTAGTAGCGGCCATCCGGCTTGACGATGTGGAAATTGTACTTGCTCCGGCTGGTGTCAATGTCCGGGTTGCTGGCGTACTGCTCCTTTTTCCGTTCATGGTGGGCTTCCAGCGGCCCCGCCGGGTGGCCCTTGTGCTTCTCAAATCGCAAAATTGCGTGTTGTGCCATTGAACTCCTTTCCCCATTCCATTCCTTTCCGGCGGGTTTTCCCGCCGAAAATATCTCTGATAGGATTGGAATGGAATGAATGTAAATAGATGGTTTTAATCTCTGTATTTCTATATACCGTCAGATTTCCGTACTTCAAGAGGATTGATTTTCGTACTCGCCAAGTACGGTTTTCAGCCCTCCGGCGTACCATAACCGGATTTCTTGAAGTCGGTGTTTGGAACCGCTTCATAGGATTTCGGGTAAATGCGGTTGGGTTTTCCACAGCCCTGTTTCTGGATTTCCACCAGCCCCGCATACTGCAACTCCCGCAGGGTGTTGACCGCTTTCTGCCGCCCGCAGCGGAGCAAAGCGACCACCTCGCAGATGGGGTAGTACAGGTAGACCCGCCCGTACTCGTCCGCCCAGCCGTTCTTCCGGGACAACTCCGCCCGGCGCAGGACAAAGGCATACAGCACCTTCGCTTCGTTGCTCAAGGGCTGGAATGTGGGTGCTTCAAAAAGGAAATTGGGGAGCCGGGTGAAACTGAACGCCTTTTCCGGCTGGTGAATATAAATCGTGTTTGTCATAGCGTGTTTTGTGGACGGTTAGAGGCCCGTTTTCCGGGGCGAATGATAAATGATACCAGCCGCCCCGGTTGAGGGCTTGCGGAGCCTTGCAAATCAAGGCTTTTCCCGCTCTTAACTGTCCACAGCAGACCTCCTTTTCCGTTCACTTTCTGTTTTCTGCCGCCTGTGAACTCTGGCGGCGCAGTCCGGGCAGTATTTGCCCCGGTTGGACTTCGGGACGAACACACCGCCGCACTCCGCACAGCGTTTCAAGTCCCTGTCCCGGTAAATCTCCGCTTCCAGCGTCCTGTCCAGCGGCAAGACCGCCCAGCGGAACCACTTGCAGCAGACGGAGAACGAAATCATCTGCGGACAGGCGCAGGTGTCGCCATCGTCCAGCGCAAGGCAGTTTCCGTCCTCGCAGTTGCAGCACTCCCGGCGTATCAGGCCGCTGGCTCGTCTCTTCTGGGGCGGGGTTATGCGGTAGGGGGAGCCGTCCGGCCTGTGTTCCAGCGGCGGCAGGTGTTGATAGGGTCTTTTGCTCATGCGTCCCTCCGTTTTCTTTGGCGTGTTCTGTTTCCAAGGTGCTTGTCCATCGATGAACTATCCCAAGTCTACACCTTTTTGACCGCCTGTGCCGTATATCCAAGAGGTAGGAAATCAGCCTGAAAAACTCCCTATTTCCACGCTCTCGGATTTGTGATATAATCAAAAAAAGATAAAAGACAAATTCAGGTTTCTGGTCTTCTTGCACAAAATAAAGGAGGAGCTATTATGCAAATTGTTTATATTCCAAGCGAATCAATGTCTGTTCAAGGTAAAAAAGATGAAATCTATAAAAGATATGGGAAAGACTGGAATATTAGAGAACAGGGAGGAGGTAACGGAAATTGGTTGTTGACCAGAAAAAGTGATGTGCTTGTAGATGGAAAAAGTTATCGTACTTTTGTACTTGAACACTACGGTAAATCCAAGCTGACAGCGAAGCTTGTTGATAAATTTCGTGAAGATGTAGCAAATGGTAAAATAAAACTGTAAATGCCTATGCCGTTATGCTATGAGCATAGTACATAGCATAACGGCTTCTCTTTCGTTGAGCTAGCAAGGAGGGTGAATATGTCTTTATCCATACAAGAGCGATTAAAAGACCTACGTGTGGAGCGTGGCTTGACGCTGGGGCAGCTTGCGGAGCAGACCGGGCTTTCCAAGTCTGCGCTGGGCAGTTACGAAACGGAAGACTTCAAGGACATCAGCCACTATGCCCTTATCCGGCTGGCGAAGTTTTACGGTGTGACCGCTGATTATCTGCTGGGGCTGTCTGAAATGAAAAATCACCCAAACGCCGATCTTGCAGACCTGCGTTTGAGTGATGAAATGATTGACCTGCTGAAAAGCGGGAGGATAGACAATACCCTGCTGTGTGAGCTGGCGGCGCACCCGGATTTCCCCCGGCTGATGGCTGACCTTGAAATCTATGTGAACGGAACGGCACTGAAACAGGCGCAGGGTGCAAACGCCATAGTGGACACGATGAGCGCAACTGTTATAAAAAAGCATAATCCTGGCATGAGTGATACGCAGTTAAGACAGCTTATCACCGCCCATATTGATGAGGACGAGTTTTGCCGCTATGTGATACAACGGGACATAAACGGGATTGCCCTTGCTCTGCGGGAAACACACAAGGACGATTTTTTCAGCGTCCCAGAGGATAACCCGCTAAAAGAAATGCTGGAAACTGCTGGTGAAATCGTCAGCCAGGACAGCGACACGGAACAAGCGTACTTGGCGTTTATCTGCAAACGGCTCAAGCTGAATTTTAGGAAGCTGTCAGTAGAAGAACGGAAGTGGCTGAAAAAGATTGCGGAAAAATCCGACTTGCTGAAGAATCCAAAACCGCAGAGAGGACGAAGATAAAAAATGCCTGAACGGCGGTTCTGGTTTTTCAGAACCACCATCCAGGCATTTTGTTTAGTAATAGAAAAAGGTGCAGTTGATTATTGCGTATTGTCAATCTCTCTCAAACCGGGTAGTAAAAATACGGCAAGCGCAACGATGATAATGCCAATTCCGCAAATGACAAACCATTTCTCAACTCCCAGCCGCTCCGCCAGAGGCCCGGAAATGACAAGGCCAAACGGCATGGCGAGGGAAGCGGCGCTTGTCAGTAGAGAAAAAACTCTCCCCAGATATTCTGGTTTGACCGTTTCTTGAAAAATCGCATTTTGCACACCGTAAAATGGAGCGGAAATTCCCATAACAGTACAGCACACAACAAAGACAAGAAATGCGTCTGGCGGCAAAAGCCCGGAGAGCATATTGCTAACGCCCATCAGGAGAACGGAAAGACCGATGGTGTACCGCCGTTTCTTAAAACCGCCCCAAATGCTCAGAATGACTCCGCCAAGCAGCATACCAACCGCAAAAGCAATTTCAGCGGCAGAGGCATGGGCCGGTGTTCCTTTGAAGTATGACATACAGATGAGAGGAAAAAGCGTACTGATTGGCATATAAAAGAACATATAAATTACACCAATCCAGAGCAGAGCAAAGAGGCCCCTGTTTTGCTTTAATACCACATACCCCTCTTTCATATCCTGTAAAAACTGTTGTCTTTTCGTTTCTGGACATAGTTCAGGCGTTGGTATGGACGAAATCGCAACAGTCACACAGGCAAGGATTGCACCCACAATATCTAACAATATAATTGCATTAAGAGGCCAAACAGCATATAAAAACGCTGCGGCAGCTGGACTGATAATCGCACTTACTGCTTGCATGGTCTGCGTGTAACCAGCGCATTTTGTAAGTTCCTCTTTTGGCACAATCATAGGTGTTGCTGCGCTGAATGCTGGAGAATGAAAAGCAGTTCCCGCACTTCGGATTAACAGGACAACCATAATAGACCATACGGGCAATTCCATGTAAAACGCCACCAGCGCCAGAATACCGCCAGCGGCGGCAATTATCAAATCCGCACCAATCATTACGCTTTTACGGCTGTGCCGGTCAACAAAAGCACCTGCAAACGGGCCTAAACAGGCTTGCGGCAAAAATCCAATCAGTGTTGCCGCCGTCAATATGATTGCAGAATTAGTTTTCGCAACCAAATAAAAGATAATGGCCATTTGCAAAATACCGCTGCTAATAAAGGATATTGCTTGTCCGGCAAGAAGTGTAAAATAAGTTTTTCTCCATGAATTGTTGTTTTGGGTCATAATGCGAACCTCCTTTTTTATTGCATTGTTCCTTTGTTTCTGCAATAAAAAGCAGGCGTTGTCCCACAGAGAGGGCAGACGCCTGCATAACAACAAAGCACGAAAAAACACCACGATACAGTTCAAAGACTGCTCGTGTCAAACCTACGTGTTCCTTTGCATACGCACGCAAAAAAAGCCCACCATCATGTGGAAAGGTACTTCTACTTTTTATTGCTTATTAGCGTACACAAATTAACACACGTAAGCCTCCTTCCAATCTCAAACTGTCGCACAGTATAACACACATCCGATAGACTTGTCAACCATTTTTAACCTTGTTTTCCATCTTGTTTTTCCATCTCTTACGGGCAGTAGCAAAGCCAGGCGAGCCAGTCAACGGTCAAGATGAACGGCGCTTTCAGCGCCGCCGTTGACAGTCTCGCCCGTCTTTGCTAATGGGTAATCAAGGCGGGAAAGCCATTTTAGGGCTTTCCCGCCCATTTCAATTTTGGGAGAAGAAAGGCCCCAAAATGAACGAGTGCGGCCAAACACTTTTAGGGATTGGCCACCTTGTCCACCCATCCAGCGGGGCGGCGGGGAACGGTCAAGGCCGGGCGTCAGCCCATTCATTTCAGCCTTGACGGTTTCCTGCCGTCCTGCTACTTTTCCCGGAGTGTGGCCACACATCTGGTCACGGTGTCCAGAGCTTTGGGACTTTTTGTCCCATAGGCCGGGGGCGGAGGACGAGGGACGGGGGCTTTCATAATACGCCCTGTCTGCTGCTGAAATCAGCCCTTTGTTTCCGGCTTACCAGCCCCAAACAAAGCCCTGCTTTCCTGCCGCGTCAAATGCCCTTGCCCTCCCCGGCGGCAACGGTATTTTCAGGGCAACGCCGACAGAGCGTATAACACACTACACTTTGCTCCGCAAAGTCGTGTGCCAAATGGGGCGCTGCCCCCTTTGGAAACCCCCGCAACAAACAGGTGCTATGCACCCAGCCGGGAGCATAGCGCCGTTTGTTGTCAGCAGCCCGTTTCACGGTCTGCGTGTAGTTCCTTGTAAACTGACCTAAAAGATAATAGAGACAGCGACTTGCTGATGTGTTTTACTTATCACACGCACAATGTCTATTTGAAAGATTTAGAAATAACAGATTTTGAATAATGTACTTGATGGCTACTCAAACGAGCAGCCATCTTTTATTTTTTTTGCTAAACCCATTGACAAATATCTATGCGATGAGTATAATATAAATAGACAATTATCTATGGGAGGTGAATTGATTGAATTTAGACGAAAAGAAAACCGCCATCATTTTTAAGGCGTTCTGTGATGAAAACCGCATACGTATTCTAAAGCTCTTATGTACAGGCGAAAAATGCGGTTGTCGGTTATTGGAAGAACTTAATGTGACTCAGCCTACATTATCCCATCATATGAAAATTCTTTGCGATTCCGGTATTGTAGTTGGACGAAAAGAAGGGAAATGGACTCACTACTCAATCTCAACCGAAGGCGCAGAATATGCAACTAAATGTTTGAAGGCGCTTACAAGTGTTTATGTAAAATGTGAAGACAAGTCGTGTTGCGAAGATTGATAAAAGAATCATTTTCTTGCACGACTTATCATATCTTTATCTCATAGACACATTTCAATATAACTATATGAAAGGAACTAATTATGGAAGCAATTAAAACAGCGTGGGATTTCTTTCAAAATGAAATCCTTGGTATGCACTGGCTGAACCGACTTATAAGCACAATTCTAAATGCCTGCGGATTGGATACAACAGGCAAGATTGGCGGCAGTATTCAGTTCTTTATCTATGACACCATTAAAATCATGGTTCTCTTAGGCGTGTTGATTTTGATTATATCGTATATTCAAAGCTACTTCCCGCCGGAGAGGACTAAAAAAATACTCGGAAGATTTCACGGGATATGGGCAAACATAATCGCCGCCCTACTTGGGACGGTTACACCGTTTTGTTCCTGCTCGTCAATCCCGCTGTTTATTGGATTTACAAGTGCGGGACTTCCGCTTGGAGTGACATTCTCTTTCCTCATTTCCTCTCCGATGGTTGACTTGGGAAGCCTTGTGCTTCTGATGAGCATTTTCGGGTGGAAGGTAGCTGTTATCTATGTTGTGCTTGGTCTTGTAGTTGCCGTTGCCGGCGGCACGTTGATTGAGAAATTACATCTTGAAAACTACGTTGAGGGTTTTATCCGCAATGCAAATACCCTTGATGTTCCGCAGGAAGAACTACACTTCAAAGACCGTATCAAATACGCATGGGAGCAGGTTTTAGCAACAGCAAAAAAGGTTGCCCCCTATGTACTGATTGGCGTAGGTATCGGTGCATTTATCCATGATTGGATACCCGAAGATTTTATTGTCAAAGTGCTTGGTACGGGTAATCCCTTTGGCGTAATCCTTGCGACGATTGCGGGCGTTCCCATGTATGCGGATATTTTCGGCACAATTCCGATTGCAGAAGCCCTACTTGCAAAGGGCGCACAGCTTGGCGTTGTCCTGTCCTTTATGATGGGCGTTACCACGCTTTCGCTCCCGTCCGTAATCATGTTGCGAAAGGCAGTTAAGCCGAAGTTGCTCGGTATCTTCATTGCAATATGTACCGTTGGCATTATCATTGTGGGATATTTCTTTAATGCAATACAATATCTAATTGTGTGAGGGAGGTATAAGAACATGGCAAAGAATTGGTATCCTGTAATTGACATTTTGACTTGTGGGGAGTATTTAACCTCATTCCGTCGGCTAATCTACTGTCGAAAAGCAAAAAAAGGGGATTTGTAGGCGCATTTCTCGCCGGAATATTAGGCGGTATATTTTCCTCGCCCTGTTCCACTCCTGTTTTAATTGCACTACTTGCCATTGTTGCGGGAAACGGAAATCTGCTATGGGGTATTCTGCTTATGCTGCTATACTCAATCGGTCATAGTGCGCTTGTCATGGTTGCGGGGACTTCCGTAGGCTTTGTGCAAAGGATTAGCGGAAACACACGCTACAATAAAGCCGAGACGGTCTTAAAAGTGATAATGGGTACGGCTATTTTACTCATTGGATTTTATATGTTTTGGCTTGCATTTTAACAAAAATAATATTTGGAGGTAAAGAAAATGGCATTATTTGGTTTTGGTAAGAAGAAAGACGAAGAAAAAAACATTCCCGCTTGCGCTTGTCAAAGTGATTGTGCGACTTTTGAAGCGACAGAAGAGGACGCAAACAAGGTAAAAATTGAGGATGGGGCAATGAGCGTCAAAGTTCTTGGCGTGGGTTGCGCTTCCTGCCATGAACAATACGAACAGGCAAAGGCGGCGGTTAAAAGCATGGGACTTGATGTAGAAGTGGAGTATATAACTGATTTGCAAAAGGTCGTGGGGTACGGTGCAATGAGTATGCCCGCCCTCGTCGTTAATGAAAAAGTAGTTGCAATGGGTAAGGTACTTAAAGCTGCTGATGTTGAAAAGCTGCTGCACAAATTAGGCTTCTAAAAGGGGCGTATATCTATGAGCAAAGAGAAAAGCGCTATCAGTGTCTTTCAGAGATATTTGACCGTTTGGGTTATTATGTGTATGGTTATAGGCATTCTGATTGGAAAGTTTCTTCCGCAGATACCTGACTTTTTGAACCGCTTTGAATATGCAAAAGTATCCATTCCTATGGCAATCCTCATTTGGTTAATGATATATCCGATGATGATGAAAGTCGATTTTCAAAGCATTAAAAATGTCGGTAAAAATCCAAAAGGTCTATTTGTAACTTGGATAACGAACTGGCTTATCAAGCCTTTTACGATGTACGCTATCGCAAGTCTGTTCTTCTTTGTGATTTTCAAAGCATTTATTACACCCGACCTTGCAACAGAGTATTTGGCAGGTGCGGTATTACTTGGTGCGGCTCCCTGTACGGCAATGGTTTTCGTGTGGAGCAGTCTGACAAAAGGTGACCCGGCTTACACCGTAGTACAAGTAGCGACCAATGACTTAATTATCCTCGTTGCTTTTATACCGATTGTTAAGTTTCTGCTCGGAGTTTCCAATGTTACCGTACCGTGGGATACTTTGATTTTATCTGTGATATTGTTTGTTGTTATTCCGCTTGCCGGAGGTATGCTGACTCGATACCTTGTAACAAAGAAAAAAGGTAAGGACTATTTTGAGAACACCTTTGTAAAGAAATTTGACGGTATCACAACCATAGGGCTTTTGCTGACGCTGATAATGATTTTCTCGTTTCAGGGAAATGTTATTTTGGAAAACCCGCTGCATATTGTTTTAATTGCTGTGCCGCTGATTTTGCAGACCTTCTTAATCTTTGCCATTGCCTATGCTGCTTGCAAGCTTTTGAAGCTGCCGCACAAAATAGCCGCTCCTGCGGGAATGATAGGTGCGTCTAACTTTTTTGAATTGGCTGTTGCCGTAGCTGTTGCTTTGTTCGGCACGACATCTCCTGCGGCACTTGCTACAACGGTTGGTGTGCTGACCGAGGTTCCTGTAATGTTATTTCTTGTGAAAGTAGCGAACAGCACGAAAGGGTGGTTTAAGAATGACTAAGAAAAAGGTTGCGTTTATCTGCGTACACAATTCCTGCCGCAGTCAGATTGCCGAGGCACTCGGAAAGCATCTACGAGGTGAAGAATTTGATTTTTACTCTGCCGGAACGGAAACTAAACCGCAGATAAATCAAGATGCTGTAAGGATGATGAAACAAATTTATGGGATAGATATGAAAGAAACGCAGTATAGCAAAACCTTTGATAAAATTCCTGCTCCGGATATTGCAATCTCAATGGGCTGTGATGTTGGGTGTCCGTATATTGGTAGAGCCTTCGATGATAATTGGGGACTGCAAGACCCAACAGGACAAAGTGATGAAGTGTTTATTGAAGTAATCAAAGAAATCGAAAATAGAATTTCTCAACTATAATGTACTTGATGGCTACTCAAACGAGCAGCCATCTTTTTTAATATGCCGGAATGCCGTATCCGTAGATAACTGAACTTCCAACCGGATATGTTTTGGTTCTGCAAGTGTCTCCGGAGTTGCCCTCAACGGTATAGACTGTACTGTTTTCGCATTTCTGAACGATTCCGGTGTGGTCTGTCACACCGTCGCTCTCCCAGTCAAAGAAGATGATTGTACCGGGCGAAGGCTCATACGAGCCGTCTGCCCATTGTCCTCGGTCTCTGAACCATTGAACGCCGTTTACGCAACCGGCATACTTCGGAATAATACCGGCGTCGATATATCCGCACTCGTTGGCACACCAAGAAACGAAGCAGGCACACCACTCTACACGGGAGTCAAATCCGTACCAAGACCAGTAAGGCTGACCGCCTACATTACCTACCTGAGACAGAGCAACCGTTACGATTTGGTCGTCGCTGTATCCGATACCGTAAAGCACCTGAGACCATAGTTGATTGTTTTCGTCCTGCAACAGCTCGGCAAGATAATCTTTCTGCTCTTGATTAAAGCCGTACATAGCCGCCATTTCATCAACGGTCTTGTGAGATACCGTGATATACAGGAATGTTTCGGTTACTGTGGTTTCAGTCTGTACGATATTGCCGTGTCCGTCGTCGCTTTCCTCGATTTCGGTATGGGTTTTTGATTCCGTTCGGGAAGAAATATCGTTCATTTTCCAAAAAATATCCGACAGTAGCTGCTTCTTGGTTTCATCAACCGTAGCAACCTCCATCGGATTGTCGGGGTCGGTATTCACTTTAACAGAATAGACCGCAAGAACCTCTTTCCACACAGCTCGGCTTCCGCTCATTTCAAGCACATCATAGCTTACGGAATTCTTTTCCTGTTCTAACCGGTCATCATATTCCTGATTGATTTCCTGAACGACTGTCTGCATAGACATTCCCGTGCCGGAATCCTCTCCCGAAAAGAAGATACCAAACACAGAACCCGCAATCAGAGCGACAAGGCACAGAACAATAATAACCACCACCGCAACCCAGCCGCCGGCAGCGATAGCGGCAATAAGACCTTTTACCGCCGCTATAATTGCTTTTACTGCGGCAACGGTGGCTTTGGCTGCGGCTTTAATCGTAGCGGCTGTTGCTTTGGCTGTGGCTTTTGCCGCCTGTGCTGCTTTCTGCGAAGCCTTAACCGTCGCCTGAGCTGTTTTCTGCGCCGCTTTCGCCGCTTGCTGGCTTGTCTTTATCGCTGTCTTTGCAGTCTGTTCAGCCGTCTTAACCGATTTCTGTGCGGTTTTCGTTGCTTCTTTCCCGGCAAACTTAATGGTTTTCTTTCCGGAGGAAGCAGCCGACTGCTTAATGGTCTTTTCCGCCTTATCGACAGTCTTAATTGCCGAGCTTGTATTCTGCGAAGCCTGTTTTCTCAAAGACTTCTCGGCTCGTTGTTGCTTGAAACGCTGAATACCGTCCTTTGCGGTGCGGATATTCTCTTTTGTGGTTTCAAGTCCTTTTCGTCCAGCCTTATCGAACGCATAAGCACCATCGTGAACCACCTCGTCAATACCGCTTTCCAGCTTATCGGAAGCATATTCCTCGGCAGAACTGCTGTTGGCATTTACCGACCGTTCCGCCTTTTCTTTTGTTGCGATATACGCCTGCTTCATTCGTTGGGTTGCAACGGCAGCCTTATCTATGGTTCGTATCGTACCTTTTGCATTGTCTTTCGTTTTAATATCAGCCATACAATCCCTCCTTCCTATGCAGGCTGAACCACCTGTTGTGTTATTCGTTAATGAGCTTCGCCACTACAACGAGTCTGCCGTTTGTCCTGGAATACTCACAGGTGGAAAGAGTTAAGAGCTTGTCGCCGTATTCAGCGGTTACGTCGGTATCGTAAAGCGACAGTTCCTTGCACTTCTCAACATAGGCTGTGAAATCCTCGGCAGTCTCCGCATTGACGAACTGATAATATTTGAAGCTTTCAGGACTGTCCGTATAAACCACGGTTTTGAACACGGCAATTACTTCATAGGTCTGTCGGTCGGTCAGCGTATCAAAGGATATTGTTTTGTGCTTTTCCCAAAAGCTCTTGTCCTTGAATTTCATAAGACCGGCGAACATAGAGCCGTCGTTCATATGATGACCGTAGATGATGATATTGTCGCTTGGCAGCTCCATATCGCAGTTTTCCTGAACATAAGGACAGCCGTAGTCGGTGTATGCCTTATCAAAGCCGTGCTTCAGATAGAAGTTCGGGTTGTCCTTTGACTGCATAACGGGATAATTGATTTTTGTGTCCTCAACCTTAATCCAGCCGACCATATCGTTGTTTTGCAGATAAAGCTCCTGATACTCCGGGATAAAGGTCTTTTCTTCGGAGTAGTTCATCGGCTCTTTTGTTTCTTCAGGCTCGGTCTCCACTACCCCAATCAGATTGTCGTACATTTCCGCCTGCTTTGCAGAGTCGTAATAGTGCTTGATGAGAAAACCTGAACTGACGGCAAATACAATGCTGAAAGCACAGATTATGGCAATATAGATTTTGTTTTTCATAGGTGTTTCCTTTCTCATTTACAGAATAGGGCAAGGGTTATACACCCTCGCCCGGTTTGGTTGTCATCAGCTTATACAGCTTCGTATTCTTCGGGAACTTGTTTGCAAACGGCACAAGCGAACTGCCGACCTTAATCAGTCCGTGTCCTGCGTCAACATTCGTGATATACGAAAGCTGGAGGTCGGAAATGTTAAGGAGCTTGGCAAGCTCAATTCTGTCGGTTGACGCCTGATTGAGCATAATCAAAAACTCGCTGTTTGCAAGCATAGTTCTTGCCGTATGGCTCTGCAAAAGGTCGTCCACATTCTGCGTAATGCCGGTGGCATAAGCACCGTACTTTCTCACACGCTTCCAAAGGGTAAACAGGAAGTTTGCGGAGTATTCGTGCTGGAACAGGAGGTAGATTTCATCAATGAAGATGAAAGTCTGCTTACCCTTAGCACGGTTCTGTGTGATTCGGTTCAGAATAGAGTCAAGGACGACAAGCATACCGATAGGCATAAGCTGCTTGCCGAGGTCAAGAATGTCATAACAGATAAGTCGGTTATCCGTATCAACATTGGTCGGCTTTGCAAAAGTATTCAAAGAACCGTGTGTAAACAGCTCGATAGCAAGGGCGATTTCCTTTGCTTCCGGCTCGTCCTGTTTCAAAAGTTCCGCACGGAAGTCCTGCAAAGTAGGAACAGTACCGGTATATCCTCTCTGCTGATAGTCTCGGTAAACGCTCGCCGTACAACGGTCGATGATAGATTTCTGCTTTGCTCCGAGGTTTGTGCCGCCGATAAGCTGTTCGCAAAGGGACATAATGAACTCGGATTTCAGGATAACCGGATTTGCTCCGTCGCCGTATTCCTTGTTCATATCCATTGCATTGATATGGCTCGGAGAAGTAGCGGAAATATTGATGATTTCGCCGCCGAGAGCCTTTACAAGCTGCGAATACTCTCGCTCGGGGTCGATGATAATAACATCTGCGTTGGAGGAAAGAATGATATTTTCAATCTCTCCCTTTGCCGCAAAGGATTTACCGCCGCCGGATACGCCGAGAATAAAGGAATTGCCGTTGAGTAGCTGTCTGCGGTCGGCGATAATCATATTTTTGCTGATAACATTCTGACCGTAGTAAATGCCGTTTTCGTGGTAAATGTCCTGAACTCTGAACGGGATAAATACCGCAAGGCTTTCTGTGGTAAGGGTTCTGAATGCGTCAATCTTGCGTGTTCCAAAGGGCATAGCCGTATTCAGTCCGTCCATCTGCTGATACTTGAGAACGGCAAACTGGCACAAATGCTTTCTTGCCGTAGTAAGCAGAGCTTCGGTGTCGTTATCAAGCTGTTCTTTGGAGTCCGCAGTATGAACCATAGTGAGTACAGCGAACATCATTCGCTGATCACGAGTGGTAAGGTCATCAAGGAACTCCTTCATTTCCTTTTTCTGCTGTTCCATATCATACGGAACGGTAGCGGAAAAGTTATTGTTCTGATTCTGCTTTCTCTGCCAGTTGGTTATATTCGTCTCAACCCCAAGCAGTCTGCTCTCTGCTTCTCGCACCGCTTCATCGGTAGGAACAGGTACGATGTCAATGGACATCATCAGGTTGCGGTTCAGGTCGGTAAGCTCAGCTACCATACTGTCCTTGATATAGGAAGCGTACTCACGAAGAAAAAGGACTCTCCCGTAACGGTTTCCCATTTTGAAGTAGTCCTTTTCAAATTCCATTGTATCCGGGCAAACATAATCCTTGAAATCGTGTCCCTTTTTTCTCGTTTCCTTAATATTGAAGTGGTAGGCGGTTTCCTCACCGACACGGAAGAAATCGTGGACAATTCTCAGCCTTTCATCGGTTTCAAGCTCCACACATTTGCTTCCGAGTCTTGCAAAGTGGGCAATCAGGTCAGCACCGACACGGGCAAAATAGGTTCTTGCGTCCTCCACGCTCTTTTTGTTGATGGAGATAGTAACATACTTATCCTGAACGATCGCATTTGCACCGGTCGCCTTGTCGAGAAGCATTTTGTTATATTCCTCTCGGTAAACATCAAGCTCATCGCCGGTTTCGGGGATAAGAATGGTTTTCTCAAAGTCCAAACGGTTAAGCCGTCTGTTGTTGATAGTCAGCTTTGTAGTAGCTCCGCTGTCAAGAGAGTTGAGAAGCTCGGAGTATTCAAGGAACATTGCTTCCTTGTCCTCACGGCTTGCTACGGCAAAGTTAATATCCGTGAACTTGAAGCTCTTGGAATACTTGTCCTTGCCCACACGGAAAATACCGTCATCATAAATGGCGGTAATGGGAATACAATCCTGTACGCCCTTCGGTACTACAAACTTTTCTTTGTCCTGCTTTAACAGGTTTGTAAGGGTTTTAATCATTGTTCTTATAAGCCTCCTTTTTGGTATAAAAAAATCGCCACTTTATTAAGTGACGATTATCGCAATAGTTAATTTTGTTTTCAGTTCCAATGCTTTCTTGAATTGTAAACATTATTCACGGCTTCAATATAGCATACAAAGGACGAATGGTTATAATCATTCAAGGTCAAATATTTGTTTTTAATTCTTTTATACTGTTCTCTGACCAGTTCCCATTTTCCTTTTTCTTTGATAAATTTAGATTTTTTTCTGAGTCCTTTTGAGTTTGGTGCTTGATTCCAAAAATATTTGTCATAATATGTGAAACCAGTTTTTTCGTGAATTAAACGATGATAATTGTTTTCAATATCTCTGCACACTATGCAAATATCTATTGAAAACTCCGTTTGATTGCCTTGCGTAAAATGGCGTTTTTCAGTGGTTAAAGATGAGGTTGAATCTTCGCAATCCCTCCAACCGTGTTTCCTAAGAACCATATTAAATGCCTTTCTAACACATTCCTTAATATTTCGGCAATCTTCAAAATCATCTATTCTTATGATTTCCAAATTGTAATCCAAATCAATAGGTCTGTTAGCATTTTGCATTATAAGATTTTTTGCACCACTACCCACAAGGTAAAATGAAGCACCGATGTCATATTCGCTTTTTAAAGTATGGCAAAGGTCTTGCATTATTTCTCCACATAGAGAACGCATACGGCTCAGAAACTCTTTATCATTTACATATTCGTACATAACAAAACTCCTTTCATCCCAAGCCGCCCATTTAGCTAAATCTAAATCATATTATTATAATTAAATAGCCTTGTTTTGTCAACATCCAAAATTTGCATATCAACTTTCCTTTTTAATTTTCTGACTTTGTTCAATAATTGGTTTCATCACTTCGTAATAGGTGTTTTGGGAATGAAATACCAGTTTCTTCGGCATAAGAAATTCTGACTTAATAAAAGCCCAAATAAATTTCTCAGCAGTCATTCCGTTGTATTTCACAAAGCCGAGAGCCGCAAAAGGGGCAGCTCCCAAAATGCACACCCACGATACGGTTTCTGTTCCGAGGTACGGTTTTAGGAGGAAGTAAAGTCCTACCGCTACCGCACAGGCAAGAACAGAAAAAATGAACTGTCTGAGCGACAGTCCAAAAAACATTGACTCTGTATAATTTCGTATCTCTCGGTTAATTTTGACTTCCATCAAAAGCTCCTTTCTCTGCGATATGCTTGTTTTGTGTGACGGATTTCATCAGAGCAGACGCAGGTGTCCGCAAGGCAAATCACATTGCCGTTTTTCTTTCCTCCGTAGTACACACAATATTTGCAGTCGCAGTCGGCAGGCGTATAGCCCTGCCATCTATCATTATTTTTCTTGTTTTTCTTCATCAGAGAACCTCCCGTTATAAGCCCATCATCTCACGGATAATTCGGTCGCTCATCTTAACCGCACCGACAAGCACAAGCATATTGAATACCAGTTCGCCGATATATGCCCATACCTGAGTAACGGCTGCTGCGTCAGGGTTCACTACCGGCGGCGTAGAAGCAAATAGGGAGAAGATAATACAAGCAAGTACAATTACTGTTCCCTCAAGCAAAACGGCACAGTAGCTCTTTATAAAGCTCTTACCCACATTCTGCGACGGTTCTCCGGCAAAAGTGGAAAGCGGTATCGGAGCGAGAGCCGTGTACATATACAGCTTGAAAAATCGTCCGTACACCGTCATTATCATAATGAACGACAAGACCGTGATAAACAGTCCGCCGATAAGAGTAACCGCCCACAATGGGATACTCTCAAAAAATCCGCAGCTTTCAATGGTTGTTACCATTTCAGCAGGTAAGGTTGTTTGATTGGGCGTACCGAATCCCGCAGATGTCATAATGGTTGAAATCGTACCTTGTACGATGTTGAACAGGGCAAGCATAAGCTCCAGCCCGTAGGTAATCACACCTTTGGCAATGGCAAAGCGGATAAACAGCTTTAATGCGTGTTCCGGTTTCTTTACATCGGTAAAACTTCCGCAGGTACGAACCACACCGACAACAAAAAACAAAACAAGCAAAGCAAGACCGATAGCCTGAACTGCTCCGTTGATATTCACCATTACCGACCAAATACTGCCACCTTTGAACTCCTGCGGCGAAGTGGTTAGCAACTGCCATATTTCCGATAGCTTGCTGTTCCAAGTTTCAAGGGCATTTTCGAGGTTCTGAACTACCCAGTTATCACTCATCTGTTTGCACCTCCTTTAAGATTAGGGGCATACCTGAAATGCCAGGTATGCCCCGTTTGATAACTGTGTTCTCTTAACCGGTAATAAGGGTCAGGATTTCCTTTGCAAAGGTGATGATGATACCGCCTGCAAGGGTCAGGAAACCGTTGGCTCTCTGAGACGGGTCGTGAGACTTCAAAGAGAGGCCGACCTGAACGATACCGAAGCCAAGCAGGATAAGACCGATGGCACGGATAAGACCGAAGATGAAATCGGACAGATTGTTGACCACGGTAATCGGGTCGCTGGCGGCAAAAGCGGTAACGCTCATACCGCAAACAAGAGTTGCTGCTGCGATTACGGCGCAGTAAGCACGGAAGCCTTTCCGAACCTTTCCGGTCATAGGCAACTTCTGAGTAGTTTTCTTTTCGTTGTTCTTCTTAAAAATGTTCATTGTGTTTTCCTCCGTTAAAATAAGTTTTTATTTACTTCAAAATCCTCGTCGGACAGAAGCTCGTAATTGGTTTCTCCGTAGCTTTCCTCCGGAAGTTCTTCCGGGTCAATAGAAAGAACGGAAATTGATGAGTGCTTGACGGTAACTTCGCCGTGCTTATAGGCAGAAGCCTTTCCATCGGTTGTAAGTGCCACATTCGGGTGCTTCAAGATGTCATACTTGAAGTCCATAACGGGGCGTTCTCCACGAATAAACAGAATTGCGTATTGGTTATCAAGCATACGAACCTCATCAGGGGTTAAAAGCTCTCGACCGCTAATCTGATAATTTGTGGAGTAGTTACCGCTTCGACCGGTACTCTTTCCGAAAGTGTTGGTATCAATGGTTTCCTTACCGAGAAGCTCGGACACATATTTGTGGGTGCTTTGCTCGTTACCGCCGAGATATAAAAACTCGTCGCAGTTGCCGACAATACTTTCCCATTGCTTTTCAAACAAGGCTTTTAACTGAGCCAAGTTCTGCAAGATGATACTTACCGACACTCCACGGGAACGCATAACCGACAGTATTTTGTCAAAGTCATCGGGCAGGCTCACATTCGCAAATTCGTCCATCAGGAAATGAACGGGAACGGGAAGCGAGCCGCCGTGAATATGGTCGGCAGCATAAAACAACTGCTGAAAAAGCTGTGTGTAAAGGATAGATACCAAGAAGTTAAAGCTGGAATCGTTGTCCGGTATCAAAGCAAACAGAGCGACCTTTTTCTCTCCGAGTGACGGAAGGTCAAGCTCGTCTGTGGTGGTTAAAGAAGCGAGACTTTCAAGGTTGAACTTTTCCAGTCTTGCCGCAAGGGTTATCTGTATGGACTTTAAGGTTTTCGCCGCACCTGAATGATAGGAACGGTAATACTTCAAAGCAATGTGGTCGGGATTTGACATTTCTAATTCCGCAAACAGTTCATCAAGGGGAGAAGGTCTTGTGTCCTCCTCGTCCTCAATCGCACCGGCTCTGAGCATTTCCATTATCATTGCAAAGTTCTGTTCATCTTCGGGCGCTTCGTAATGAAGATAAAATACAAGTGCAAGCAGAAGCATTGAAGCCGAGGTATCCCAAAAGGGGTCTTGTGATTGACTTCCTTTCGGAGTGGTACTCTTAAAAAGGTTCGTCACGAGCTTTTGCACATCATTGTCGTTCTGCAAATAGACAAACGGGTTATAGCAATGGCTTTTCTCCATTGAAATCAAATCGAGAACACGGACTTCATAGCCTTTGCTTTCAAGCAGCTTTCCGGTGTCTCTCAGTATTTCTCCCTTTGGGTCAAGAATGACAAATGATGTGTTGCACTGCATAAGATTCGGCTTGCAGTAAAACCTTGTCTTACCGGCTCCCGAACCGCCGCACACAAGGGTGTTTAAGTTTCTTCGGTGTTTCTTCGCATTGAGTCCGATACAGACATTTTGCGTCATCAGCTTGTTCTCTGAAGCCGGAGACTGTCTGTATTTTTTGTTTACGGCTCTTGCGTTGCCCCATTTCGCAGAGCCGTGTTCTTCACGCCTTCGGTAATTCTTCTGTGTTGAGAAGTAAATCCCGATACCCATTGCATAGCAGAGAAGCAAAACGAGGACAGTTTTTAGGCTGTCCTCGCATAGCTCAATATGGAATGGGTTGTTGAACGCTGTTAATAGGCTCGGCAGTATTTCCGGCAATCCTCCTTTTACAGAGGGTGCAATCAGAAGTGCCAGCCATACGACCGGGATAATACCGATGACGGAAAGAATAATAGAAGACTGCCTTTCGTTATCTCGATTCACAGGAGCGTTCCTTTTCGATAACTCTGAACTTTTTCTTTGGGGCAGTTCCGACCTTGATGATAAGGTCGTCCACCGCATCGGTAGATTTACCCTCGTTCATCAAATCTGTTTTCTCATCATTAAGAGAACGGATTATAATGCCGTGTTCATAATCGTCCAATGCGATATGATACATTTCTTCTTTCGCCATAGTCTCACCTTATCTTTCGTAGTCTTTGCTTCGTTCCTGCTTTTTCTTGTAAAGCTCATCGGAAACACGGGAGTGAATATCCGCCATTGCATTTCTCGTTTTGGAAAGCTCATAGCGAATGACCTTCGGCTCTTTGCCGGAGAGCTTTTCGGGGATACGGTTGATAGCAAAATTCTGTGTATCGACACCGTACTTCTTGCAAAGCATATAGCCGATACATACCGCCTGAAATCCCATATCCGCTCTGCTGTAACTGTCGCTGTTGATGGAGAGCTGTGCGTGGCCAAGCTCCTGTGCTACGCACTGAGCGACCGCTACGCTGTCTCCCACATCACGCTTTACATACAAGGTCTGTTCCTCGTTGTTGTAAAATGCCGCCATATTGGGATACGGAAGCTCATTTGTCGCTTCCACTTCAACAGGGGAAGAATCCAGCATAACGGTAATGAGTGCTTTCGGGTCACGGTTGACAGTCGGAGCAGGCGGTCTCTTGCCGTTGGTCTGAGAAACATCAAAGACCTTTTTCACATTGTAGGAAATGCCGGTTGTACCGTCTCTCTTTGCATACTCGACAGGCTCAAGAATGGAAATGCTTTTCGCACCTTTCTGAATTTTCACATTATCCTTGCTCCAGTCATCAAAGTTTTTGAGCTGGCTTGCTTCGGGAAGCTGCTTAAAAATCAGAAGTGCATTGACCGCAGAGTATCGGTCGAGACGGCTCTGCGTATCAAGGAAGGCTTTGAACTTTTCCGGGTCGGAAACGATAGCCTTTGCGGTGTCGTCCGCCATCTGATATACAGCTTCTTTTTCCGCTTTCATCTTCTCGGCATATTCCTCTTTGGAAAGTCGTTTGCTCTGCTGTCCTGCCTTAGCAGGGGTAAAATTGTTTGTCATTGTGATTACCTCTCTTTCACATTTTTGCTTTTGGGTTTCGGCTGCTGGTGTACGGTCTGTGCCGGGGCGTTCTTGACCTCCGGCTTTGATACCTCCGGCTCTTTGCGTTCTGCTTCTTTCTGCTGCTTGGACTGAGCCTTATATCGGTCGAGCTTTGCTTTTACCGACGGCTTTCTCTGTCTGTCGCTTACAGTACCCTTATCAGTTTGCATATCTACCGGCTCGGAGTCGTGCCTTGACGGAGGGTTTTTGTCCGTTTTGGCGACTGTGGGGTTTGACTGGGAATACCCCTCTTTCTGAATAGGTTTTCTGACGGCTTCCTCAGTGATGATTTCGTTTTTGGTTTTCGTCGGCTTGTCTTTCTCCAAAGCTTCACGCTTTTCGACAGCCTTCTGAGACTCGGTGACAATCGCAGCCTTATCAACTTTACCGAGTTCAAATCTCTCAACGATTCTCTGAATTTTGGAAGCGTCCTCTGCACGGGCAATAATATCAATCGGTACATTATCGCCCTTTGTGTTTTTATCCCTGAGTACGCAGTATAGAACGCCGTAGCGTTTTGCCTGCTCGGTAAACTTCTTCAAGTCCTTGTTGGGGATAGAAAACACCTTCAGCTCCTTGCCCGACTTAATCATATTGGTAAGTCGAGCCTTGCCTTTTGTTTTCTGTTCCTGTTTGAGAACAGAGACTAATAGAACGGCAATATTCTTTGCTGCCGCTCCGCTTAATTTTGCGGCTACTTCAAAGCCCTCAAGCGATAGCCTGACGACCTGTTCTGCCGCATCACCTCCGTTTGTCATTACGGTTCTGCTCCTTTCTTTCTTGTTTTTCTTCGTAAACTCTTACCGTCTCAAGGTTAGCTTCAATGACCTTTGACCTTTCGGCTATGTCATCACAAAGACCGACCTCTTTGCGGAGAGTCCACAGCTTGCTCGTGATTGCCGCAACCTGCTCTTTGACATTTGATAGCTCATCGTCACTCAAATTTCTTCTTAGCTGTTTTCGCAGGTGCGTTCTATCGTCAGTCAAGGCTTTGATTTGCGACAACACGGACTCTTTATATGAGAAAAGCTGCTCGTCGGTAGAAATGTTCTCCCGTCCAAGCAGCCTTGTCTCCTGAGTGATTTTGTCGAGCTTCAGCAAATCTTCTTTCAAAAGATAGTGAAGTCTTGCGGTATTCTGTTTTTTGTACTTCGGCAGATAGCCGAGCTTATAGCAGTAATGCAGATACAGCCCATAAAGTCCGCCGACCTTTTTGACTTTGTGTTCTCTTGTGGGCAATCGGTACTGTGTGACTCTTACCGTTTCCTTTGCAAAAGGAACGATGAGAACCTTTTGATTTTCCGTCAGCCTACGCTTGATTGCTTCCTCGGTATAATTCTCTCCGAGGGATTTAAGTCGTATCGGCTTCTTGTATCCTTTCGGAACAATCGTCCAATACTTTCGGCTGTCGCTGAGACAATGTTCATAACCCATCTGCGTGAGAATATAATCAAAGGTCTTTAAGTTGGTGCTGTGTGCAATCGCTTCATCAATGGCGTCACGGGTCATTGAATATCGGCTCGGCATACCGGCTTGCTCCTGCTTGTAGTAATAAGAGGATTGCTTACTGCGGTTCGGGTTCGGATTATAATACAGTCCGTACTTTTCACAGAGACGGTCGGCAACCAAACGGAACTTGAACCACGCTTTTTCATCTCCCCATAACCGCTTACCGTCTACAAAGGAAACGGAGTTGATTACATAATGGCAGTGCAGGTGCTTCGTATTCAGATGAGTAGTAACCACCACCTGAAATCTTTTGCCCCACACTTCGTTTGCAAATTCCATTCCGATTTTCTGTGCCAGCTCCGGGGATATGTCCTGTTCCTTAAAACTCAGGTATCCGTGATAGGCTTGAATGCCGTCGTCTTTGCCGTATGCTTTTTTCACAGATACAAACTGGTCTCTTGCGGTCGCAGGGTTGCAGTTGATACCCTCAACGAAAAATTCACGCTCGGTTTTTTCTTCGTCCTTTGCGTAGGCAAGCACATCACGGAGAGCCTGATACTGTTCCTCGGTGTAAATATCTGCCGCAGTCTTTTCGGGATTGGCGGCATAGTCGATTACCTGACCGAGCCTTGATGTGACCGACCACAATTTACTTACTGCCATTTCATATCGCTCTTATCGGGTCTTAAAAAAGTACGCTCCACATCAGCTTGAAACTTGTGCCAACGCTCGGCTTCCTTTTTAAGCTGCGGTGCGTCCACAAATCCGAGGGTGTTTGCTTTCGCCGCAAGCTGATTGATGTTGTTGCCGATAGCGGAAAGCTCACGCATAACATCGTAAAATCTTTCATCGGGCTTTTCTCTCGGCTCGTATCCTTTGAGAAGCAAACGGATAAGTCCGCCTTCGGAAAGACACGCCCGCTTTGCTTTTTTCTGCAAATCCTGAGCTTCTGCCTTGTTCATCAGAATGTGCTTTTCAATGTTTCTCTTGCTCATTTTTCTCGCTGTCCTTTCTGTTAATATAGTGCCTGTCCCGGTTTATCTGAAACAGGCACATTGTAGTTACTCCGAAAAAGCCGCCGATGAGTAACCCGGCGGCGACCAATACTATCTCCCGCATTGCTTATGCTCCTTTCTTGCTTGGGGTATTAGGGGCAACCCCTAACGAGTGTACCGTTTTGGACATTCCTGTCCATAAATGGTCTGCTCGCTAAGATTATGCAGACACTCAGGGTTGCCCCATAGATTGACTCTTATCTCTCCATATCCTTTGAGACAGGCTTATACGGCTTTGCTTCAATACCGTCCAAAGACTTGTAAAACCTCTCCGGATATTTGAATTTTTCCTCGTACTTACGAGCCAGTTCTTTCGGCATACTGAGAAACTTTTCCGACTCAATCGGTGCGTAAGCAATGAAGAACTTGCCGGCAATAATGTCGAGCATTTCACGGTTGCTGTCATCTTTCACATAACATTTTTCAATCTTCCAACCGTCCTTGCCGCCGTGTTCATCAGCCATATACGCTTCCAGTCGCACACATTTATCCGAACCGTCAAGGGAAGAAGCATAGATAGAATATCCGCCCATCCCCTCAATGAAAGCCTTATTGTTACTGCTGACAACATAGGTTCTTTGTTCCTCTGTGTAAGGCTTGTCAAAGCTGTCAGCCGTAAAAACAATATATCCGGTCGTGTGGTTTCTTTCTTTTTCTGCCTGCCGGAAATGAGCTTTCAACTGCGGATAACTCATCTCAACATTTTCAGGCTCGGAATAAACAGCCCTGTTCAACGGCAAACCGTTCATCTTTCCTTCCTCGTTGCAGATGATGGCAACCTCGTCCTCAAAGGGCATATATTCTTCAATATCTCCCTCCACAAGAGACTGCATTGCTTCCAGCGTATCCTCAATCTCAATGAGTTTCGGATACCTGCCCGGCTCAACAAGAATGACGGAAATCTTCTCCGGTGCTTCGACCTTTTCAAAGGTGTCCTCGTGAATATTCAAAGCGAGAGAGCTGCCGTTTTCCCATTTCATATGAATCTGTCCGGCGTCGTCAACGAACTTGACCGTTCCTTTTAACCCATAGGGCATTTGACTTTCGCCAGCCATTTCAGTGAGTACAATCTGCGTACCCTCCGGGTACATTTCTCTGATTTCTTTTAGTTTCATCGTGCAAAACTCCTTTCGGTTTTATCTTTTATTCCCAAGCGTTTACAAAGAAAGTCGTTGACATCTTTCCCGTATTTGGGAGGGTCGTCAAAGACTTCATACTTATCTGAAAGAATCGTCTGCAACGCTTTGGTCGCTTTTCTTCCGGCAATATCATTGTCCAAATGAAGAACAATTCGCCTGATTGTTTTGTCCTTTTCAAGCAGCCTGCCGAGTGTAACAGGCACTTTCGAGTCCTCAATTTTCTGCTTTGGGGAGTACACTCCCGCAAGAGAAACAAGGTTAAACTGTCGCCAGTCTTTGCCCTCCAGCTTCATCAAAGTTGCGTAGGAAAGCAGGTCAATGGCACACTCAAAAAGATGAACCTCTCCGGTGTTTTCGGCAGTCAGGCGGAAAGAATATTGCTTTTTACTGCCGGTGCAGTCGCCCATAATCCTTGATTGATTTGTTGCTCTGTATGCGGCGTATTTGGGTTCTTTGTTTTCGTCATAACCGATAAAAACAGCATTGTGATATGGGAGCGACTCAATGATTAGCTCCTGTTCCAAGCAGTAGTTGATGATTTCAAAATCAAGCCCACGCCCGAAAAGGTAATCAAATACCACATCGGCAGTGGGGCTTTTTTCAGGCAGAAGCAAAGGCTGTTCCTCATAGCTTTTGATATTATCGCAAGTCGGAAAGCTGACTGAACCGTTTCCCATAATGGTCTGAACCGCCCCGACAAAATCCATTCCACGGACTTTGATAAGGTAATCGAGGGCGGATTTGCCCCCGATACCTCTCGACCACCACATCCATTTTCCGTTGGAAATCTTCAAGCTGTCGTGGGTTCTTGTGGTGTAGGTGTTGCTTGAAAACTTAACAAGCTCGCCCGGTTCATACTCTCTGAGATAGGTTAATAAGTCCATTCGTTTGGCTTCGGTTATGACTTCCGGTGCAATATACGGCATAGGTATCACCGCCGTTCTACATCAGCAAATCGGCAACCGCTTTCTGTATTGGTTCGTTGATACTGAGCTTTGCAATGATAATAAGTATCTTATCAACAGGGCAGCCGATGTCATTCCAAACAGTCCAAGCACCTCCCGCAAGGTCGTCGTTTTCATACAAAGCAATGATTTCTTCCGGCGAAAACACCGTTTCAATGCTCTGTCGAACCAACTCTCCGTAGAAAGAAAGCTTTGCATTTCTAAGGGCAAATTCTGCTTCCTTTGCGGGCGGTTTGCTTCTTTTCAATTCGAGATATGCTTTATCAAGTCTCCTGACCACAACCATCATCATTGCGTCAAAAGGGTTAATGATTGCTTTTCTGCAAGGGCAGTTTTCTCTTTCCTTATCGGGTGTCATTTTATCGTTCATAGGTTTTCTCCTTTCGTGTGTTCGGCACTTCGCCCTCATCGGGTTCGCCGCCGACAATTTCGTTATCTCGCTTATCCATATTGAGCAAGATATTCAGCTCGTCCAATCGGGCAAGCTTTGTCTTGAGTTCTTCCTCTTGGATAAACGGTTTTTGGACTTCTTTCTTTGCGGTTTCCAACTGATTTTTGGTGTTCTCAAGGTCGTTTTCCGCAAGCGATAAGCTCTCGGCAAATCTATCAATACCGTTATCGAGACGGATAATATTGCCGTGTGCGTCATCGCCGAGAGGAACATTTCTGCTTGTCGCACCTTTCAGTCGAACCTCATAATTGCGCTCTGCGGTATTAAAAAGCAGCTCCGTTTCAAACCCTCGGTACTTGCCGAGAGGAATAGGGTCGGGGCTGTTCATCTGCTTGCAGGTTTCAATGATTGCTTTGCCGGCATCGGCTTTTTCGGAATAAAAAACACCCTTAACCTCCATACCGACAAAGCGGTCGTCCGTTGGTTTCGGGTGCTGTTTCGCAGTTTCTACATCTTGCTTCAAGCCTTCAATGCGGTTTTCCAAAGCTGTAATTCTCTGCGGATAATATTTGATTATCTTATCTTCCAAAGCGTATCTTTCAGAGAGAAAGTTGGATTTTAAGAGCTTCAGCTTTTGGACTTGAATGTCCAAATCCATCTTCTCCTTAATATACGGGTTGCCGGTGGCAAGCATTTTAATCTCTGCATAGGACAGAGCGGTTTCATCAATATCCTCGGCAGAACGCACCGGGGATTTGCTCGTCATAATCTGACTGGCGAACTTTTGCTTTCCCTCTACAAGCTGATACAGGTATGCGTCGAAGGTCTGCTCTGTAACATAGCGGTAAATATCTACATCGGGGTTTGAGTTGCCCTGTCGGATAATTCGACCGGAGCGTTGCTCCAAGTCTGACGGTCTCCACGGGCAATCGACATCATGAAGTGCGATAAGTCTGTCCTGAACATTCGTGCCGGCTCCCATCTTCTGCGTAGAGCCGAGAAGCACTCTGACCTCGCCCTTACGGGTCTTTTGGAACAACTCTTTCTTCTTCACATCGGTATCTGCTTCGTGGATAAAGCGGACTTCGCTTTCGGGGACACCACGCTCTATGAGCTTCTTTCTGATGTCGTTATATACCGAGAATGTGCCGTCGTTCTTTGGCGTTGAGAGGTCGCAGAACACAAGCTGTGCCGATTTTTTGTCGGCTGTTTCCTCCCAAATGCGGTAAATGTTATCGACGCAGGCGTTGATTTTACTGCCTTCAAAATCAGGCAGCATATCGTTTAGCATACGCTGGTCGAGAGCCAACTTTCTGCCGTCGTTTGTGATTTTGAGCATATTATCTACACTCGAATCCACACCGCCACCACGAACTTTCTCGGCTCGTTCCGCAAGGGAAGCAACCATCTCTTTCTGCATTTCCGAAGGCTTGACCGCAACATTGTGGAAGTGTGCTTCCGGCACAGGCAGCTCCAGCATATCCGCCGTCTTGATGTCGGCGACCTCCTTAAACATCGCCATAAGCTCCGGAAGGTTATAGAATTTTGCAAAGCGGGTTTTCGCTCTGTAACCCGTTCCCTCCGGGGTAAGCTCAACCGCAGTTACTGTCTCTCCAAAGGTACTTGCCCACGAGTCGAAGTGCTGCAAGTTGTTTTTTACAAGCGTGTTGTACTGCAAGTATCGCTGAATGGTATAGAGTTCCACCATACTGTTTGAGATAGGAGTGCCGGTTGCAAATACCGTTCCTCGACCGCCTGTAAGCTCGTCAAGGTATCGGCACTTCATAAACAGGTCGGAGGATTTCTGTGCTTCCGTTTGAGCGATACCGCCCACATTACGCATTTTGGTGTAAAGGTAGAGATTCTTGTAATAATGACTCTCATCAATAAAAAGTCTGTCCACACCGAGTTCTTCAAAGGTAACAACATCGTCCTTGCGGCTTTGGTCGTTGAGCTTTTCCAACTTTTGTTTCACGGACTTTTTAGACTTTTCAAGCTGCTTAATGGAGAAATTTTCTCCACGGTTTCGCTTCAAATCCATAATACCGTCTGTCAGTTCTTCAAGCTGTTGCTCAAGAATTGCCCTCTGTCTTTCTATGGACATCGGTATTTTTTCAAACTGAGAATGACCGATGATTACGGCGTCATAATCTCCCGTAGCAATTCGACCGCAGAACTTTTTGCGGTTCTTGGTCTCAAAATCTCGCTTTGTCGCCACAAGAATATTCGCCGCCGGATAGAGCTGTAAAAACTCCGCCGCCCATTGTTCGGTTAAGTGATTCGGGACTACGAACAGCGACTTATTGCAAAGTCCAAGTCGTTTGGACTCCATAGCAGCCGCCACCATTTCAAAAGTTTTGCCTGCACCGACTGCGTGTGCCAACAGCGTATTGCCGCCGTACAGAATGTGTGCAACCGCATTTTTCTGATGTTCACGGAGTTCGATTTCCGGGTTCATACCGTTGAAAACAATGTGGCTTCCGTCGTACTCACGGGGTCTTATGCTGTTGAACTTATCGTTATACATCTTCGTGAGTTTTTCTCGGCGGGCAGGGTCAGCCCATATCCAGTCCTGAAAGCCCTGCTTTATGAGTTCCTGCTTTGCCTGTGCGATTGCCGTTTCCTTTTTATTGAGAACGGCTTTCTTTTTGCCTTCCTCATCTTCTATATAGTCAAAGATTCGGACATCTTTCAGGTTCAGTGTTTCCTCAATTATCTTATATGCGTTGATACGGGAAGTGCCGTATGTGCTGTACGCTTTAACATTGGAACGGTCATAGCTCTTTCCCTCAATGTTCCATTCTCCGGTAAACTGAGAGTAGTGAACCTTGATATTCCACTGTGCATAGCGTGGGGTGTCGAGAAACTCAAACATAAACTGTTGGAATATTTCGGGTGGAATCCAAGTCGCACCGAGCCTTACGGAAATCTCGCTTGCCGTCAAATCCTTTGGCTGAACCTTTTCAAGTGCCTGCACATTGACGGTGTAATCTTCGGGATACAGAGTCGCAGACCTTTTGGCTGTCGCCAGCTTCTCACGAACATTGCCCGACAGATATTCGTCTGCCATCAAATATTTCGGCTCATAAGAATTACCGTACTCATAAAGAGGATTTAAAAAGATTACACCCTTTAGGTCAGCGAATAATTCCTCCTCGCTTTTGCCGGAAAGCTCCATCATATATTCCATATCAATGGCTGCTTTTTCACCTATAGAGACAGCGAGAGCTTCGTCTGCGGTGTCAACCTCCGTTACCGGCTTGTGCGGTTTTATCGTCCTTTTGAAGAACATATCTGCCTTGCGTTCCAGTTCGCCATCTTCGTTGATGACCTCAAGAGCAGAGAGCAGAGCATAGGAACTGTCGTCGGAAAAGGCAGAAGTATTGGCACGGCTGTTAATAAGTCCGTACTTCTTTGTAAAGCTGTCATACAGAGTGTTCAGCTTTTCCTGTGCCTGTTTGATTTCGCTGTCCGGGTAATCCTCGGTTTGCAGTTCAATCAGATTGCGGACGCAATCTCTTATCCCAATCATACCCTTAATGCGGTTCTCGGCGGTTGCCGATACCTCCACCGGGGACATACGGGAGTTCTCACGGAAATAGATTTTGTCGTCCAAAACCGTGTAAGAGAAGTTCCTTACCGTAGGGTCTGCCGGGATAGAATTATCTTCTTCCTCCAGCTCGTCGGCTACTTCGTATTCGGAGATTTCTCCGTGAATGTTTGAAACAGCTTCGTTCAAAAGCTCCGAAAGGTCGGCGTTTTCAAACGGCTCACAGGTTGCTTCCGGTCCGAAGCGACCGCTTGCCATTTTCATTTCGCCGAGTATCATTTCCGGGTGCTGAACAAAATATGAGTTCATCCTTATACCGTTTTCGTCGGTGTCAAGATGAACCCAATCCGGCTCAATGTCTATAAGTCTGTCTCGCTTTTGCAGAAACAGAATATCGGATACAACCTCTGTTCCGGCATTGCCTTTGAAGGTGTCATTCGGAAGTCTGATTGCTCCGAGAAGCTCCGCCCTCTGTGCGATATATTTACGCACATTGGAGTTTTCCTTGTCCATAGTTCCTTTGCTTGTCACAAGAGCCATCACACCGCCGGGGCGTAATTTATCAAGCGATTTCGCAAAGAAATAATCGTGAATGAGAAAGTTGTACTTGTCGTATCTTTTATCGGAGACTTTGAAATCTCCGAAAGGCACGTTGCCGATAACACCGTCAAAGAAGCTGTCGGGGACATTTACTTCCTCAAAGCCCTGTGCCGCAATGGAAGATTTCTGATAAAGCTGCTGAGCGATACCAGCTGAAATGGTATCAAGCTCAACACCGTAAACCTTTGAGTTTTCCATTGACTTAGGCAGCATACCGATGAAGTTACCGATACCGCAGGACGGCTCAAGCAGGTTGCCCTCCTGAAATCCCATCTGTTCCAACACCTTGTAAATGGCGGTAGATACTTCGGGCGGAGTGTAAAATGCAGTCAGTGTGCTTTCTCTTGCCGACGCATATTCCTCCGGCGTCAGAATATTTTTCAGCATTGCATACTCGGTATGCCAAGCTCCGGCTCGTTCGTCAAAGGCTTCGGGAATACCACCCCAGCCGACATATCTCGACAAAATTTTCTGCTCGTCAGGTGTTGCAAAACGGTTTTCGTTTTGACAATCCTTCAAGACCTTAATTGCCGCATAGTTCCTATGAAAACGCTCTTTCTTGTTCACTTCCTCAACCTGATTATTGGCAAGGTCAAAGTTGTGTCGCTCTGCCATCGGAATATCCGGGTGGAGGTCAAAGCTCTTTACCTTTGACTTTTTCTTTTGCTCCCAAGCGGGGACAATCGGTTCAGGCTCTTTCTCTCGGTTGTCCTTAACCTCAACACCGTTGTGTTCGGATAAAGCCTTAAAGTCATCAAGCAAGTCAGGTCTGATACCAAGCACAGAACCGTCATCTTCAAATACAAAGGCTTCATCAACAAGAAAATGATAAAACTCTGCACCGTGCCATTCGTTATCGCCGTCCCTTGCAACAAGACCGTTTTCATCATAACCGAGTCCAATGTCGTCAATCTTTAATCTGCCAAGCACGGAATAAAGAATTTCTGTTTCTCGGTCATAAACCGGGACTTCAGAAACAGCAGCCACAAGGCTTTGCATTGTCGCTTTGGTACAGTCTGTGAAATCAGGCTGTTGTGAAAACTGACTTTCTGCTTCCTCAAACCATTCTGTACCTACATCGGCAAGCTCCTGATTTGCAATACTGCCGAGATAATCAAAGAAATTCTCAGCCGAGTCATACTCCCTTGCAGCTTGCTGTATCTCGTCAAAAGAAAGCGTATTTGTAACATACTGACCTCCGGCATTGCTGTCGGGGTTATAATACATCCAAGTTACGCTTTCATTGTCCCGGTCGATAAAGAAGGCGTCGTCATAACCGGTTTTCGAACTGAAATCCTGTACGGTTTCGGTATCGTTTTGAACTTCGTTTTCGCCTGTAACGGCTTTTTCTTCTGCCGGTAATACACTGACCTTCAAGTGGTCGTTCATTGGATTTTCACGCACTTTTCGGTCAAATTCTTCCCTTGAAAGCTCCTTGTTGAATAGGGGCATATCGAAGTTATAGAGCTTTACACGGTTTTCATCAAAGGACAAAATCTCATACTGCGAAGCTCCGATATACACGCTGTCGCCGAGATGATATTCATACTGTGCTTCCGGCTCGTCCACTTTGTTTTCAGGCTCAGGCGGTGCGGTAGAGAGTATCTCACGGTTTTTTCTCTGCTCTGCAAGCTCGGCTCGCCTTTCTTCCTGCTTTTCAAGCCATTCCGGGTACTTTTCTTTTTCCTTTGGGTTTAGGTATCTTTCCATACGGATAAGGTCTCCGATACGCTTTTCAACCTGAGACCAAGAAAGCGTAATGTGCGGTTTGTCGCTTCCGATACCTTTTGAAATTGTGATACCTTTTCCGTCGTGCTGTTCGTCAATGCCTGCACCGATGATGACCGGATAAGAGCCGCCCCAACCGTATTCGTTTTTCAAGAAGTCGGCATTTTCCTTTGCGGAAAGACTCTTTTCAAACTGCTCATAGATACGCATTTTGCCCTCGGAAACTCCGCTTCCACGGGTCAATACAGCATCTATGATTTCCTGAGAAAAAATAAAGGCAGAGGTTTTTTGTTCCTCTGCCTGATTTCCCATAATGAGAGTCAACTGACCGTCCATAGACGGAAGCGGCTTCATTGTATCGGTCAATTCTCCCAAAAGTCTCATTGCTTCAAAATGCTGTGCGATTACGCCCCAGTCATAGAAGCTCTGAGCTGTTCTGTTTTCGTATTCGCCCTCCCACAAGTGGAGGACATTCTGAAATGTTTTGTAGCCGACAAGCCTGCCATCGCTTAAGGTAAGCTGGGTGTAATCATTGTTGAAAATACCCTTGATATATTCAGTACGGGTCGCATTGTCCGTATTTCTCTCATAGAAGTCTTTGATTTCTTCCTTTGAAGCGGACAAATGCGGGGTAGTGCCGAGTATTTCTCGGATAGTATCGTCACCACCGAAAAACGGCAGGCTCTTGTCCTCGTGGTTTCTGTCGTAATACTCTAAGCGAATATTACCTGACTCTTCACGATTTCCTGTGCCGAGTTCCTGATGTTGTTCATCAGGCGAACCCATTTCATCATATCTTCCGCTTTCATCTGCTCCGTCAGTCCGGCTTTCTGTGCCATCTGCTTCACCAGAGTTTCCTCCAGTTCGCTCGCTCTCTGCTGAACCTCCGCCAAGTGACTGTTCAGAATCCCTTTCGTCAGAAGATTGTAGTACAGGATTTTGTGATGTTCCTTCAGATAAGTTCTCCTCATCTGCGACCATCTGCCGAGAGTCACTTCCGTCTGCTCCGGCAGCTTCAGGTTCGGAAGATTGTAGTCTCCCACCATCGTGTATGTGATTTCGCTCATCGCTTTGACTCCTTTCGTCTTTGATGTCTTTATTGTATTCGGATTGCTCCTGTTCATCAATTATGCGATTTTCCTTGCTGAGCGTGCTGATTGTTCTGCTGACAGGGAGCAATGCCATTTCTGCAATGTCGCTTGTAGCAATACCCACCGCATTGAGAACTTCCTGTGAATTGAAGCTTGAAATACCGGCAAAGTCATCGGGAGAATAAACCTTGTCTGCGTCCAGTCCCAATCGTGCCATAACCATATATGACACGCTGTTTCTGACAAGCTCCAAATACAAGGCGTTTGCTTCGTCGGCAGACAAATACTCAATATCGCTTCCTGCACCCAAACTCATAAAGTCGGAGATATAGTCTGCGATGTTGTCCTCGACGGCATTGGAAATGCTCTCTTTGACGACATTTTCAATACTCGTTGTATCGTTTACCGCACCGAAAGTATTTTCAATCGTTTCAATAACCTCTGTTTCATATTCGGGTCTCATCTCCCAAATCGGCACAGGGCGGGAATATCTGCTTTCGTGGGTATCCGATATATCAAAGTAATGAATCAGCCTTTGACGGCTTCTGTCTGCGTCCTCAAATACGGCAATACCTTTTGCTCCTCGGTTTACCCAACGACCGAAAGTGCCGTTCCATCGTTCGATTTCAAGTACGGCTATTGCGTCGGGTCTTTGGGCATAAATGAGAAGCTGTTCATCAAATCGAAGCCTGAAATTCCTGCCTGCTGTTTTCAGAAACGATTGCCAGTTTACCGGATTGCTTGTCACCGCTAAACAGGTTCTTTCATATAGCTCCGAAATCAGGTCAAATTTTCTTGCCACCTCGTCTGCACCTCCTTATCGTGATTTTTCTTTGTCCTTTGCAGGTTTTGTATTCTCTTTTGCGGCTGGTTCTACGGTATGACCGTTTCTCTCACAAAGCTCGGCAAATTCACAGATATGGTAAAGATTTGTGCCAACCTCCAAGTGGTAGTCGTCGATATATCTGCAAGTCCTTTCCATTGTTTTGCCGTCGCCGAGCTTGATTGAAATTTTCTCTCCGTCCGCAATGCGAAACTGCTCCTGATAGTGCGGGTCGATAAATCGGATACCACGCTCGGCATTTTTTAAGTGGGCGTTAAGCCACTCTTTCTGATAGCAATAGCAGTACAGATTGTACTCGCCCCTGTTGGGGTTAAACCTCATAAGATAGCTGTACTTTTCCGTATCGAGACGAATGCCGTAGTGGTTGCGGTCATCATTGAAGGAACTGTCGGGAGTGGAATAACAGTAAGAGGACATAGCCTTTCTGCCGGACAAAACATCGCCGTCACGCAATCCGTTTATCACATCGTCAAATTCAGCCTTAAATTCATCGGTTTTCAGGTCTTTTCTGAAATCGTTCCAAGTCGTCCAAAACTCGTTTCCGGCAGAACCGAAGTCGGCTCGCAAATATCCGATAAGACCGGTCTGCATAGAGAGCTGCTGACTTTGGCTGAAGGTGTATTTACGCTCTGCTTCGGTCAATACTCTGTAATCCATTTTCATCACCTCGCTTGTTCGTTTGGTTGTCTTTGCTTTGGAATAGAAAAGCCATATACTCCGGCAATATCATCGCCGAGTCTTTTGGTAACTCGTGTGATGTCGGCTCTTGTAGCTTTTCCGTTGTAGATTTTATCTTGCAGATTTTCAATCTGCATATCGGTAACACCGTCTTTGAATACACGGTATAGATAATGGTTTGTTCCGTCGTGATGAACGGCGTCGGCTCGAAGATCGCCGTACTTATCCACATACCATTCGGTGTAATCGGTATCGGAGTAAAGGCAGTCCTTAATGTTGCCGGAATCAATCATCTTGTAGCCCGACACTCTGCCGTTCCATCTGCCGAGGTCGCCGATAACGATAATCGGCTGTGAAAACTGAATGTTGAGATTTACTCGTTCATCATAAAGGTTTTCGGCATTGGATTTTACCATAATGTCGTAAAGCTCATCATCGGAATATCCGGGATACAGTTCCTCCAAAGACTCTCGCCAATCATCAAGGTCAAGGCTAATGTCGCTCCAAATGATATGACGGTCATTCTGTTCCTGCCTGCTCATCAGTGCCACCTCCCAAATAAGAGAACAGCTTATTGGCTTTGGTCTGCTTCTGAAGCTCGATAATCAGACTCATATCCGGAATAGTGATACCCGGAATTTTCAAAATGCTCTCCATGTCGAGCTGCTGCAATTTCTTTTCGGTATTGCAGCCTGCGTCAAACAGTTTTGTCAGAAGCTTTGTCTTTTGCTGAAAAGTGAAATTTTCCTTCATTGCTTTGTCCTCCTTATCGTTCTTTGTCTTTATTTCGCTTCTTGTTTGAAAGCTCTTGTGCCTTTTCCTTTGCCCATTCAGGCAGACGCTCAGGCTTTATTTCGCCCATAACATCCATTCTTTCATATCGGGTTGATTTGCCGGTGTGAAGATTGGTACAAAACACGGCACTTCCACGGCTGTTTGCCGACGCACCGAAACCACCTGTAACATAATAAAGCTGTCTGTCAGCTCTCTGAAATTCAGGCTTTAATACCTTGGGGTCAATGGCTATGATTTTGCCGTTGATGTCTTTGGAATAGTGGTCGGGGATACAGTCGGCTTCCGTTATGATTGTGATTGGAATATCCAGTTTTTCGACCTGTTCCTTGAAAAGCTCCGCTTCCTTTGTCACACGGCTTCCGAAAAGGTGTACGATTTCGATATAGTCATCGCTTACCATACATTCCGAACACAGTTCAAACAGGTCGTTTCGCTCCGCAAAGCCGCACAAAAACTTATTGCCGTTTGTGCTTTGCTCATTGGAAGCCAAGATAACCTCCTTTTCGCCCACATTGACCGAGCAGAGAACGGTGTATTCACCGATTTTTCTTTTTTCCTCGTTCATATCCACACCTCAGCTTACTTCAATCACAATTCTGATGTTTCCGCAGTCGCAGCCACTGCACTGCCTTGACAGTTCGGGAAACAGGGATTGCACTCTCTGTCTTGCTCTGCGGATAGTCTCAAAGCACGGCAAGCCGTACCCTTTATAGTTGTTGACTATATCCTCAAGCGGTAAATCTCCGACTCTCATATAGCTGTATCGGTTGTAATAGCAAAGGATAAGCTGCATATCGTCATACCTCGTTTCGGGGCATTCTCTGAGTATTGCAAGCACCTTGCTGTCAACCGTCTTTAGCTTGTTCATAATGCACCTCCGTAAAAGAACCGTGGGCGAAGTTTTCACTCCGCCCACACAAGCGTTCCTTATTTCTTTCTGTTCTTAATCTGCAAGAAGATAAAGCCGCCGATAATAAAGGCGACCAATACAACTGCTACGATTGTTTTAGCGTCCATTACTCATTGTCCTCCTTCTTCTTTTTTCTGTACGCAACAACGGCTGTGCCTACAATACCGAGGGCAGAAAGTCCCGCAAGTGCAGTCCACAAGCCGACATTGCTGTTATCTCCGGTCTTTGGTGTGTCTCTCAGCTCATTGTGCATTTCCACAACGGTAGTAGAGCCGACCTTTACGGTTGCAATCTTATCCGCAGGAAGCACATAGGAAGCAGAAACAGTATCCTGAACCTCGGAAACGGTGTAATCGCCGATACGAAGTCCCTCGATAATGATTTCGCCGTTCTTATCGGTCGTGAAGCTGCGGTCATAACCGTTTACTCCCGTAACTCTGAAAGTGAAACCTTCAACCTTACCATCAGAGGAAGTCTTAACGATTTTCAGGTTTCCTTTCATTGCCGTGTTAATAAAGCCGACGCCGGCTTTGTTTTCTACCTCGTATGTGTTTTCATCTTTTTCGATGAAAACAGAGTACACACCCTTATCAAGCTCAAAGCCTTCCGGTGCTTTGGTTTCTCTTACAAGGTATTTTCCGTAAAGAAGCTCCTTCATCTCGTAAATACCCGTAGTTGTTTCAGTAAGCGTACCGATAAGCTCGTCGCCGTCGTCCAGTTTGCCGTCGCCGTTTACATCTTTGTAAACCTCAAAGGTTGCACCCGTCAGTTTGTTGTCCGGGTAATCTTCATCGACCTTAGTCAACTTGATATTGCCGTGAACATACTCATTGACGATTTCAACCTCAATGACCTGACCGACTTCGGAGATTTTAACTTCATAAGAAGTTTCATTGAGAACAAATCCCTCCGGCTGCTCGATTTCTCTTACAAGCCAGTTGCCATACGGCACTTTCTCAAAAGAAAAGCTACCGTTTTTTTCAGAGGTAGCAGTCATCAAAGCATTTTCTTTTGTAAATTTGGTTTCATCAGCCTTAAACAGTCCGATAACTGCACCTCCGAGTTCTTCGCCGTTCTCGGTAATCTTCTTACCGGAGACAGAGCCGTAAATGAGCTTATTTTCAATCGGCTTGCCGTCGTTGACTGCAATCTCAACATTTTCGGTATCCTGTCCCGCATAGCTGAAAGTAAACGGATACTTGCTGTCGGAAAGGATATAATGCTCATCGGTTGCAAGCTCCTTTACATAGTAGCTTCCGAAAGGAAGGTCGGTTTTGATAACTGCCTTGCCGTTTTCGGAAAGAGAGATAATCTCAATCAGTCCGTCTGCCGGGATAGAAGTACCGCTTGCGGAAACAAGTTCCTCGGCGGCAAAAAGTCCGAAGCTGATGTTTTTTACTTCATCGCCGTTGCCGATATTGAAGATGTCGTTCTTTTCGATTGCCTTTTCAAGACTTACCGTAACCTTTTGTCTCTCGTTTACGAAGCTGGTTGCAGTTTCCGTCACGGCGACTTCCTGACCTGCGTAGGTAAGCTCGACCTCGTGTGCTTCCTTGTTGATAACCATACCCTCCGGTGCGGTAATTTCAACTACCGTATATCTGCCGAGGTAAAGCTCCTTACTCTTTGCAAGTCCGTTTTCATATGTGGTAACAGTATCTACGACCTCGCCCTTTGCATAACGGAGTGTTCCGTCAGGCGTGATAACATCTTCTGCTGCGGTAATCTCATAGACCGCACCTGCAAGACCTTTCACTTCATAGACAGGCTGATAAATCACATCGGTATTTTCCTCTCCGGAGATGTTTACCCCTGAGAATACCTCGCCGGTCTTTTCAATGCTGACAGTACCTTTCTGTGCCATATTAGGCTTATCTACCTTAATCACGGTAATACCACCCTCATCGGAAGAATGTTCCTCTGCCACATCAAAGTACACCGGTGAGCTGTCAAGCACATATCCGTAAGGAGCCTGAACTTCCACAAGAGAATATCCCTTGCCGTATTCCAGTTTCTCCGGTGTAACAAGCTGTCCGTTTGCGTCGGTGTAGAAAGTATCAATCGTTGTCGGAGTAGGATAAGTAAAGGTCATTGTTACCTGATTACCGTTAGGGTCAAAGATTTTGAAGCCTGCACCGGCATACGGAATGTTTTTACCGCTTTCTGCGTCCACCTTGACAACCTTGATATAGCTTTCAAAGTTTGCGTTGTTAATAAGATAGCGGTAGGTCTGACCGTCCTGAGCAATGAACACATCAAAGTCTTTCATAAGCTCACGACCTTCCCAACCGGAGGTCTGATGAACGGTATATACACCATACGGCATATTCTTTGTCTGACCGAAGCCGTTTTCATCACAGACGATAACATCTCTTTCATCTTCTTCTGCTGCGTCAAAGCTGCCGAAAGATTTGAGATAGATTTCAAAGGTTGCACCGTTTTCAGGTGTCTCAATCTGTGTTTCTCCGTTATCGGTATGCTTGATGATGGCGATATTACCTTTCATAACCTGCTCTGTAACATCATTTGCTGTCTGATTGTGTTCAACCGTATAAAGCTGCGGTTCAGCACCGACCTTATGGATTGTGGTATCAAGCAGATAGCCCTCGGACGGAGTGATTTCACGGATTGTCCAGTCGTCATCACAGATATATTCCTTTGTGGTAAACTGACCGTTCTTATCCGTTACATACTTGTCCACAAGGGTTTCGCCTTTATAGATACCGTAAACTGCTCCGGCAAGGGTAGCGTCGCCCTGCGGCGTTCCTTCCTCACGGTCGCTCTTTGTTACAGTTACGCTGAACTTTTTGAGAATGTTCGTGAAATTGCGGGTTGTAACATCTTTCCAGTTAATCGGTGCGGTCTGATTTGCAGGCACAACATAACGGATAGCCGTATCTACTTCTTCAACAGTGTAAGGGGTAGTACCGCTGATAAGCACATCATTGAAAGAAGCAACACCGTTCTTATCTGTTACGGCATATTCATCTACGGCAATACCCGCAAGAGAAGTGCCGTAAAGGTGGAAGGTAACGCCCTCTACAAGATTATCCTCCGAAGATTTGATAACCTGAAGATTACCTCTCTTGAGAACATTATTGAAGTTGACCTTTGCCACCTGACCGGCAACGACAGTTACTCTGTGAACCTCCTGCGGCACATACTTGTCAATAGACTGCTCTGTGACCGTGTAAACACCGGGCATAAGGTTATCAAGCTGGAACTTACCGCCGTTTGCGGTTGTGACTGTCTGATTTACACCGTTACCGCTGACAGTAAACTGAATGCCGTCAACCTTTCCGTCCTCACTTGTCTTTACAATCTGACAAGAGCCGTAGCTGACCTTCATTTTGACAAAGCCGCTGACAGGGTCGCTGACCTCCTGAGCGTAAGTGACCACATCCTGAATGCCGTTTCCGTTCTGATGGATACCGTCAGACCATACGACCACACCTCTGCGGACGCCGTTTTTCTTTGCGGCTGTGATGGTAAATTCCTTGCTCGGAGCTTTATCCATCGAAACAGTCAATTTGTTACCGCTGACGGAGAAAGAAACACCGTCAATGTTTGCCGAGAAATTATAATTGCCAAGCACACCGTTTGTGTCGGTGAGAGTAGCAACATACTTGCTTCCGTTCCATTCAAGCTCGTTTACCTTTGCAGAACCGCTTGACCTTGTGCAGAAGCTCGGCACTTTGGTGTGATTCTGAACACTTGTTACCATACTGTTGTAGTAAGACAAGATTTTACTGCGAAGTGGGTGTGCAGAGCTTACACATTCAAGCACAGCATTATACCCACCGGTAGAAACGTGATTGAAGCTTGCGTCTCTTTCGCCGACAATCGTTTCCCAAATCAAAATCTGAGTGGCATAAGCGTGTGCGATACAGTTGGCGTCGCTTTCATTCTGAGACTTCCAGCTTGTCGAAATACCTCCACGATAGCCGTACTGCAAGATACGACCGATAAGCAGGCGAATATCATCGCCGGAAATCGTACCGTTCGGGCTGATGTTGTTGAAGAAGTTCTCGTCCTTTTCGGTGAGAGTGTCTCCAGTCCGCTGACCTGTACCCGGTTCAATACAGTAGGCAATATTGCCTGAATACGAACCCATTGCACGAAGTCCTGTGTATTTCGTGGACAAGCCTTTCCAACCGTTCATATAGTTGAGATTGCCGTGTCCCCATTCGCCGTTGTTATTGGTATCTCCGCTTCGGGGATAATCGACGAGGTACACATCGGCTTTTTCTCCAACGGCTGCAAAGGCTGTCGTTGCCCCAATGCCCATAAAAGCAGTAAGGCTCATAACCACCGCCAACATAAGCGAGACGGCTTTCTTGAATTTTGTTTTAACCATTGCGTTTTCCTCCTTGAAATGCAAAAACGCACCGATTTTACTCAGTGCGTCTGCTTAAAATTATTTTGTTTTAGCAGTAGCCGATATAGATGTTGTACTCCGTATCGGATAGCTTTTCTGTCCATATCCACACAGCGGTAAAACCCTCGCTGTTCTTGTATCGGTTCAGTCTGCTTTCAATATCAGACTTGATACCGCTTCGGTTAGGATTTGCGGATATGGGGTTGTCCCAACATTCTGTCGCCGTGCTGTCAAGAGAAAGCCCTATGCTTACCGCATACTCTTTTGCGTAACTAACATAAGGGCTGACATCGAATGTCTGCTTGGGCGGCTCTGTCGGTTTCGGTTCTGCCGGCTTTTCAGTCGGCTTTTCAACCGGCTTTTGTTCGGCAGTTGTCTGTTCTTTTGGCTGTTCCGTTTGTTTTTCGGGTTCAGCCTGCGTGGTTGTCTGCTTTGGTGGCTCTGCCTTTGGCTTTTCGGTTGCAGGAGTATCAGCCGTTTTTTCTTCCGCCGGTTTTGTCTGAACAGTTGCAACCGTCTGACTTTCAGCGGTTGATTGGCTTTCTTCTGCCGTAATCGGTATTTCTTCCTGAACTGCCGTGCTTTCCGGTTCTTCTGCCGTTTCTTCCTGAGAATCTGTTTCGGTATTACCAGCCGGAAAAGAAGTCTCTGTTTTCGTAATCTCCTGTGCAGCTTCTTTGGCTGTGTTACCGGTACAACCTACGAGGAAAATCATCAGGCAGGCAAGAACACAAGGTATCAGCCTGTTTTTCATATCCATCGCCCCTTTCTGCCTTAATCGTAATAAAAACCGGTCAAAACATCAAAGGTGCGATTGGCTGAACTTTTTATCGTAGCAGACATTTTGCTTTTGCTCCAAATGTGCGAACCCTTTAATAGACAGCTATATGTTATTGAGATAGATATACTCAAGGGAGATAGAGTATATTTTTCAGCAGGTTAATAGCTGGTATATATGGGGGTTAGAGTGTGAGAAAGGGGGAAGGCTATCGGCTGTCACGGTCGGCTCTGCTTCGCAGAAACTTGTTGTAATGCTCCAATGCCTTGCACACAAAATCCTCCGTTTGGCTTATGGGAATGTTCTTCGGGATAAGCTGTCGAACCCTGTCGCCCCTTAAAACAATTTTCTCCCTTTGGTTTGGTTTTTCCTCCGACATAATCGCTTGGATTGCTTCGGTTGTGAGCTTGCCCTCCTCAAAGAACTTTCGCATACGGATTGTTTGGTCGTGGGACGGGGTTGCGTCGTTCAGGTCGATTTCATCAACCACATCACGCTGACTGTCCTCATCGAGAAAAGACAATTCAACCGCCGGTCGCATTTTTATTCGCCCCTCATCAACATAATCCAAAAGTTCGGGAACAAGGTTTGTAAGGCGAATATAACGCTGAATTTGCGTTTGGCTTTCGCCACTTTGAGTTGCAAGTTCTTCCCTTGAAAAATTTTGTCCCACTGGGACTAAATTATCTTTGCTCGGTCTGCCCGCTTGCCTTTTCATCGCTTCCAAACGCATTTTGTAGGCATAGGCTTTTTCAGAGGGAAGTATTTGCGACCTTTGATAGTTGCTCTCAACCATTAAAATCGTGGCTTCGTCTCGGTTCAGTTCAACGACCTCACAGCGGAGAGTATCAAACCCGGCAAGCTCACAGGCTCGCTTTCGTCTGTGTCCCGATATGAGTTCGTATCTGCCGTCCTCTTTCTGCCTTACCGTCGCCGGTGTGATTACCCCTCGTTCCTTGATACTCTCAATGAGCTGTGCCATATCCTCGTCATCACGCACCTTAAAAGGGTGGTCGGGGAAATCGTCAATCTCAGTCAAGGGAATATCTCGGATTTTGGAAAGCTTTTCTTCATCTCTCTGTTCCTGCGTTGAGAATAAGTCATCGAGCTTCGTGAGAGTGAAGTCGCTCTTTCTTCCTGCCATCGGCTAACACCTCCTTTGTAAATTCTGTGTACGCCTTTGACACCGTGCTGCCCGGTTCGTAGGCAAAAATGCTCTTGCCTTTGGAAGAAGTCTCTGCGGCTTTTACGGCAATCGGGATATATGTTCGATACATCTTGATTTGACTACCGAAGTTCTCTCTCAGAGCTTCTACCGTGCTTTTGGCGAGGTTGGTACGGCTATCCACCAAAGTGAGAAGCATACCGTCAATCTTCAAGTTCGGATTGATACGCTTCTTAACTCTTGAAATGGTCTGAACAAGCTGCGTCATACCCTTTGCCGGTAAATACTGAGCCTGAACAGGAATAATAACGCTGTCTGACGCAGATAGAGCATTGATTGTTACCATTCCGAGGGAAGGCATACAATCTATAAGGATATAGTCATATTTGTCCTTCACTTCGCTGAGATAATTTCTCAATGCCGTCTCTCTGCTCATTGCGTTGACAAGGTTAAATTCCATTGCAGAAAGCTCAAGGTTTGCCGGAACAAGGTCAACACCCTCGTCGTGGTGCAGAATACCGACCGTAGGGTCATTCATCGTTTCGTTTAAGACATCTGTGAGTTTCGTTGCAAGCGTGATACCCAAGTTGTCTGTATCCTGCCAACCGAGACAAGTGGTTAAGTCGCCCTGTGGGTCTGCGTCTATGAGCAGCACTTTCTTTCCCTGCATTGCAAGACCGACGCCGAGGTTTACCGTAGTGGTCGTCTTTCCAACTCCGCCTTTTTGATTGCATATCGCAATCGTTTTGCAGTTCGACACTTTGTGCGTCCTCCTTTCGTAAAATTCATAGCCATCGCAGTATGGCTATGTACTTGACCGGCTCATTTCCTAACCGGTCGGGCAATATTTGTTCTCAACACCCCTTGCCGAGCAATAAGCTCACGGGAAGTCACTAAGGAACAGACTGCTAATCTGTATCATAGGAATTTCACCTCTGCCGGGTACTCCGCCAGCTCCGTAGAGAAGTATCATTATCCTTCTGACTGTCATCGCCGTAACAGGGGCAACCTATTACTTATACCGGGAGTTCTCGCTGTTCTGCAATGCAGAAGTCACGGCGTACCCGATAAGGTGGCTAAAATCATCAGAATTAAAGTCTTAGTGAATGATTTATTCAGTTGTCAAAATACAAGTGAAAGGGCTGACCTTTTTGTGGTTCGGAATTAACCCCTTCACTCATTTGGACAAAGGGGGTCAAAATGCACACCCAAAATCACCCATTTTTCAAAAATTTCTTGAAAATATTTTTTAGAAACAAAAAAGCCGCCTATTTCCCTCGTAATTGAGGTCAATAGACGGCGGGTAGAAATATTCATAATTTTGGTGTATAATAAAAAAAGACAAATTTGAATTTGTTTTGCTAATGCAAAAACTTTTGACTTAAATACAGATGTTGCGGTATAATGGAAACACAATATTTGTATGCTTACAAACGGGTTTATAGTGTTGCAAATCTATATTTTTAGGAGGATAAACGATGAATCATTTACCTTTACATGTGCGTGTCCCAATCGAGGGAAATAATCCGAGTATTACTCGTTTGGAAGAAAAATGTATTAAATGTGGAATGTGTAAGGACATATGTACAAATGCCATAGGTGTGCATGGTACATATACATTTGAGCAGACTGGTGGAGAGGCTGTGTGTATAAATTGCGGACAGTGTGCAAATGTCTGTCCTGTAGACAGTATTATGGAAAAGTATGAATATTTGGATGTAAAGAGAGAGGTTCAGAATTCAGAAAAGATTGTCATTGTAAGTACGTCACCATCCGTACGAGCTGCGCTGGGGGAAGAATTCGGTATGCTTGATGGCAGCTTTGTACAAGGGAAAATGGTTTCGTTGCTTAGAAAATTAGGCGTAAATTATGTCCTTGATACCTGTTTTGCAGCCGACCTTACTATTGTTGAGGAAGCTAGTGAGCTTATTGAGAGAATGACCAAAAAAAACGCTCCCTTACCTCAGTTTACCAGTTGTTGTCCTGCATGGGTTAAGTATGTGGAAACATATTATCCGGAAATGATTCCGAATCTTTCATCAGCGAAAAGCCCTATCGGAATGCAGGGACCTACAATTAAGACCTATTTTGCTGAGAAGAAGGGTATAGATCCAAAATCAATTGTAAATGTGGCACTTACTCCATGTACTGCAAAGAAATTTGAAATTCGCAGAGATGAGATGAACGCTTCTGCTCATTATCTTGGTGTAGAGGGGATGCGTGACATGGATTACGTGATCACGACCAGAGAGCTTGCAAAGTGGGCAAAAGAGGAAGGGATTGATTTTGCCAGTCTTGAAGATGGTGAATATGACAATTTTATGGGAGATGCATCTGGAGCCGGTATTATTTTCGGCAATACCGGAGGTGTTATGGAAGCTGCTCTCAGAACTGCTTACGAATTTATTACAAAAGAAAAATCACCGGAACAGTTATTCAACCTTACACCTGTAAGGGGATATGAAGGCGTCAAAGAAGCTACTTTAAAGGTTGGCGATTTAGATGTGAATATCGCTGTAGTATATGGTACAGCCAATGCCGGGAAAGTAATTGAGGGCATCAAGCAGGGAAAAAAACAGTATCATTTTGTGGAAGTTATGACTTGCCCGGGCGGATGTATCGGTGGAGGCGGCCAACCAAAGGATATCATGAAGGATAAGGACGAGGTACGTAAAGCGAGAATTGCAAGTCTCTATACAAGAGATGAGGCGATGACACTCAGACGGAGTCATGAGAATCCGGAGATTATTCATCTTTATGAGGAGTTTTATGGAAAGCCGTTAAGTGAATTGGCAGAAAAGATGTTACATACTTCTTATGAAGATAAGAGTGAAATATTAAATCGAAAAGGAGATATAAAAATGAGTAAATGGGTATGTAGTATTTGTGGTTATGTGCATGAAGGAGAGGCAGCACCGGAGCAGTGTCCATTATGTAAGCAGCCTGCATCTGTTTTCAAGAAGGTGGAAGAGTCGCCTGTAAAGAGTAAGTATGCTGGAACAAAGACAGAGAAGAATCTTTGGGAAGCGTTCGCAGGGGAATCTCAGGCCAGAAATAAATACACTTACTTTGCTTCAGTAGCAAAGAAGGCCGGATATGAGCAAATTGCAGCATTATTCCTGCAGACAGCTGACAATGAGAAGGAGCATGCAAAACTCTGGTTTAAGGCGCTTGGTGAACTGGGAGATACCGCAGAAAATCTTCTTCACGCTGCAGAAGGCGAAAATGCAGAATGGACAGATATGTATGCTAGAATGGCTAATGAAGCGGAAGAAGAAGGTTTCCCGGAATTAGCCGCTCAGTTCAGAGGTGTTGCTGCGATTGAAAAACTTCATGAAGAAAGATATCGTGCACTTCTTAAGAATGTTGAAACTATGGAAGTGTTTAAGAAGAGTGGCATTACAATGTGGGAATGTCGCAATTGCGGACATCTTGTAGTTAGTGCAGAAGCTCCTGAAAAATGCCCTGTATGTAATCATCCTCAGGCTTACTTTGAGGTAAGAAAAGAGAACTATTAAGATACCGTATTTATTTGATCAAAGACTATTTACAGTGTACAAAAATGTAAATTTACAAAACAGTTAGACATATTCCAATTTGTTGAACTGAATAGCATATACTGACCGATAGGAGCAAGGTTGAAACCCACCTTGCTCCTATTCGTTTGTCAATGAGCATGATGTTATTTCTTTGATTATTTATGTTAGTTTGTATGGTTTTCCACAGTAAGGTGAAAATTTCAGTTTGTCGTACTCACTTTAAATAATCAAAGACCGCTTACATTGTGTAGGCGGTCTTGTTCTATGTTCAGATATATTGGATTTTGACCTTTCTTTTCTTGGCTGAAAGCACCTTACAGAGAACATCATCAACCCCATCGGTGTATCTGCCTTGTGCTATCAGGCTGTTTTTCAAACGGATAAGTGATTGAAACACTCTGCTGTATTCGTCATCGGAAAGGTATAAATGATATTTCTGTTCTTTCAAAACAACCACCTCCTGTTACCGTAATTATATAATAATAAAGGACATAGAGACAGTGTGCGATTGTCTCTTGACCACTCCTAAATGAACAAATTAACAGGGTAACAACCGCCTTTTCCATTAGCAGAAATTTTTCTCGATTTTTTCTGCCATTAGCAGAGAGGGCATTTTCATTAGTAAAACAGCGAAAATCCTGCTAATTTTTATTAGCAAGCCGTCCACCCCGAAGGCGGACGACATTAGTCCTAATTTCCATTAGCTGACGGAGAATTTGCTAATGAAAATCCGTGAATTTCTCGATTTTTCTCTTTTCCCGTAAAAATGAAAAAACGCCGGAAACCCTTGATTTTACTAGGTTTTCCGGCGGAGTTTTTGGCGTTCCCGAGGTGATTCGAACACCCGACCTACCGCTTAGGAGTAGACCCGATACGACATCGGGAAGTGGCATCTAATGCTTAA
>ENA-ORUM01000503-ORUM01000503.1-human-gut-metagenome-genome-assembly--contig:-NODE-503-length-46485-cov-4.320095_pt1 | contig 46485 bp, 43 predicted proteins | sample MGYA00242083_ERZ509217 | MGnify/ENA primary metagenome ERZ509217 (study PRJEB26280, sample SAMEA2338831) | human gut metagenome | biome: human gut; feature: human-associated habitat; material: faeces...
GCTGGCCGTACTCGGTGGCCAGGATGGCGGCCACATTGACGGCGGTGACGGTCTTCCCGACGCCGCCCTTAAGGTTCACAATAGCGATAGTACGCATAGCTCTATCTCCTTGCTCAGAATGGGAGCTCCGAGTCATCACCTGTGATTTCGTGGAACCCCATCTGTTTGTAGTCCGGCTCTTGCCGTTTCTTTGCCATGGTAGTGCTGCCGGGGGAGGTGATCGGGATAAACCTCTGGATTTCCCCTCGGAAGACCATGGGCCAGTTGTTCAACTGCCCCTCTTTGTTTTTTGCCAGGGACAGGGTTCGCTCGGCGTTGCTGTTCTGCTCGTCCTCACGCCAGACAAACATCACCGCGTCGGCGTCCTGCTCAATCTGCCCGCTCTCACGCAGGTCGGCCAGCACCGGAGGACGCCGCTTGGTCTTATCCGCCGGCCGGGAGAGCTGGGACAGCGCCACAACCGTGATCTTGTGGGTGCGGGCCAGGACGGCCAGGGCCCGCGAGATATCCGCCACCTCGTCCTGGCGGCTGGCCCGCCCCCGTATGGTAGGCCGGATAAGCTGCAGGTAGTCGATATAGATTACATCCAGCTTCCGGGCCAGGGCCCGGGCGGCAATCTGATCCACCGTCCATCCGGCCGCCTCTATGACCCGCAGCTTCCTCGGTCGTATCTCACCGGCCCCGGCTGCAATCAGGCTGAACTCTTCCTCCGAGAGCTTCCGGCGTTTCAAAGTTGGGCCGGGCACCCTGGACACAGAGGACATCAGGCGGGAAAACAGCTTCTTTCGGCCCGTCTCCAGGGAAAAGAATCCCACGTTGAGCGTTTGGGCCTGCGCATAGGCCATGTGCAGGGCCAGGGCGGTCTTGCCGTCGGAGGGGCGGCCGGCGAGCACGACAAAGTCCCCGCGCTCAACGTACAGTCCCTCGTCCAGCTCCGGGAAGCCCCAGGGGAGGTATTCCGGCTCGTGCTTTAGGTCCTCGTAAAAGTCCAGGATGGAGCGCTCCATGTCCGCTTCGTCGTCCTGCCTCTGCCCGGACAACAGCTCCATCCCCCGCATAAGCAGCGGCATAGCGTCCTCCGGGTTGCTCAGCCTCTCCAGCAGCTCCCGGCCGATATTCTGCAGCCGGAGCCGCAGGGATTCCCGCTTCACCTGCTCTATGTACTCCACGATATTTGCGGGGGTTAGGGTGCGGTCCATCAGCTCCATGACATAGCTGCGCATGGAGGCGTCCTGCGGCCCGATCGCTGCCAGCACCGTCACCGGGTCCATGATACGGTTTTCCAGGTACAGCTTCCGGAACGCACGGAAAAGGTTACGGGTTGCCTCCAGGCTGAAATCCTCCTCGGATAGCTCCGCCACCACCAGCCCCACGGTTTTCGGGTCAATCAGCATGGAGCCGATCACGCTCTGCTCCGCGCCTAGCACCTGCTCATACAGGGTGTTGTTATCTCCAGCCATACGTCACCCCCGGGGGCCTGTCCGAGCCCAAAGCCTGGGCGGTCTTTCGCTTTTCCTGCCACTTGCGGTCCCGCAGCCAGCGGAAGGCGTAGGGGATGCCCCTGCCCTCCCGCCAGTCCTCGCACTCCAGGTGCCGCTTGAGTCCAACCGCGATGTCGTGGAGCAGGGCATCCTCCGAGCCGTACTGCTCCATCAGCCCCTGGTCCCCGGGCAGGGCATCCCACTGCTCCACCGCCTTGGCCCGGTCCTCGTCCCGTGGGTAGGCCAGCCAGAAGCCGGCGAACTTATCCGGCCGCCAGGTCGGTTCTGACTTAGCGGCGCGCTTGCGCCTGAGCTTTGACTTTGGCGCTTTCACACCGCCCCCTGTGGGGGGTAGGGGGGTATTACTAAGATCTTTACTGGATGGATCTTTATTTAATTGCGTCGGATTTCCCGACGACGGTTTTTCCGACGTCGGGTTTTCCGTCGTCGGTTTTCCCGACAATGGTGCGTTTTCATCCATTGTCGGGTTTTCCGACAATGGTGCCGCCACATCCCGGATGGTGTAGACGACGCCCGTAAACTTGCCGCCCTCTCCGTGGGCGCGCATCCGGGTAAGGTACCCGGCGGTCTCCATCTCCTTGAGCGCGCCCCGGATGGCATCCCGGCCGCAGCCGGCCACCGTAGCCAGCCCGGCCACACTGTAGTCCCACCCCTCCGGCAGTGAGAGGATGATGGCAAACAGTCCCTTGGTTTTGAGTGATAGGTTGGTATCTCGCAGGATGCCGTTGGGCAGCACAGTATAGCCGCCGCTCCGCTGGAGTCTAATCATATCGGCCATGTGCCATCACCTCCAATCATGTCTTTACGGATACGACCTGGTATCGTCCTCTGGCAACCGGACCCACCGGAGGTCATATCGCTTACGCATCTCCGCCGGCGACAGGGTATTGCCACCTCCGGACATCCAGGTACGCCCGGCCACGACCTCAAGCCGACCGACGACATACCGCTCGCTGCGGGCCGAGGTCTTGGGCACCATGTGCAGGACAATCAGCTCTCCGTCATACGGGCCCAACTCGCCCCGCCGCCGCAGATCCAGCGGTTTCCACCGCTCAGTTGTCCCCATGCTGCCGCCTCCGTTCTGTTGCCTCCGGCCAGCCCGGGCCCTGCGTCGGGCCCGGAGCTGGGCAGAGTGTTATAGCCCCTTGCGTTTGCCCGGGCAGGGTGCTATAATATAAATTACATACGTTAGGGTTTGTGAACCGCCCTGCTATGTAGGCCGTCCTGTCTGACCACAGGGCGGCTTTTTTATTTCCTTTCATCGGTAGTAGCCTCCATTTGCTCCGCCGCCTTCGCGGCCTCAATCGCTTGGAGCAGGCGCTCCCTGACAGCTCTCCGCCGGCGGGCCGCCCGCTCCATCCGGGTGATCTCCCGTTCCAGCCTGGCGAGCTTCGGCGCATACGCAACCGGATCGCCTATGCGGGCACATATCCGGGCCCGCTCTCTGTTCCCCTTTGCAGCTATGTCCAGATCCATGGCCGCCTCCCACAAGGTTTCGGCCATAATGTACGCATCCCGCTTGCTCACTTCGAGCTTCATCTCACATTCCCCCCTAAGTTCCCGGGGTTGAGTGTGCGCAGAATACATCCATCTCCAGGCCGGACTTGATGATCTCCCGGATGTCGAGCATAATCAGGTCAAACTCGGCGCGCTCGGTTTCGTCAATCCGGTCGTCCTCCGCGATCTCCATAAGCCGCTCCAGCCTGTGCGTCTGGCTGAACCGGTTGATCCGGTTGTAGATCCGCATGGCCACGGCCATCAGGCTCCGCTGTTCCAGCTCTGGGATAACATGCTCTATGAGCACGTTGCTCTCATGCAAGTGCAGATAGGCCAGCTGCTGGGAGTGATACAGAATGGACATCAGGTCGACGATGTGGTTGGGCGGTATCCGCTGCCCCGTCTCATAGGCCCGGACACTTTCGACAGATATGCCCAGCCGCTCGGCTGCCGCTTCCTGGGTATAACCAGCCTTCCGGCGGGTGGTTTTGTAGATATTCTCGTATTGTCCGTACATGGCGCTCCCTCCTTCCGTGTGATACGCTTGCATCAAGCCGAACAGTTTCGCCTGTCTGGAGGCCCTGTCCGGCCATAGAGCTCGTCGATGGTACAGCCAAACAGGTCGGCCAGCTTTGGGAGTTTGGACGCCCTTGGCATAGCCTCTCCCGATTCCCATCGGGACACTGCTGCAAGATCGACGCCCATGGTCTGGGCCAATTCGCTTTTGGTCATGCCTCGCTTTTCTCGGTACTCTCTGATTTTCATGCTATCACCCCTTTTATCCAATTCTTGATTTTAAGTCAGGTTTATGGTAGTATGAATTTGGGTAAGATACATACTTGGGGGGATGTGCCGCACAAAACGCGGTAGCATTTTCGCCCCTTTTCCATGACTTAAAATCAACTTGCAAGTAAATCATAAATCCTTAAAAGTGAATTGTCAATATAATTTTCCTCTAAAGTGAATTATTGTAGTGTTGCCCTATTTCCTTTTTCAGAGGTGGGAGAGTGCTTGGATAAAGCAGTTTTTGTGCAAAACATAAAAAAATACTGCGCTGCCAAAGGTGTAAAGCCTACTGTCGCCTGCCGTGAAAGTGGAGTAGGTAGCAGTTTTATAAACAACATTGAAAGCCGAGGACAAGTTCCTTCCGTCGAGAAGGTTCAGCTTCTTGCTCAGTATCTTGGTGTTACCGTTGGCGAACTTCTCGGGGAAGATCCTTCAAAAAGTACAAACGGCCCGCCGCGGCCTTACCTCGTTTTCCGCTTTAACCAGCTCTCTCCAAAGTCTCAGGAAGATGTCATGGCCTTCGTGGAATACAGGTGGGTACAAGACCAGAAAGAGAAGGCCGACGAGGAGCCTAAAACCCCATAAGATTCTAAAGATATCCCCTTCCGCGGGAAATTCAACGTATTCAAGTCGGCCAGAAAAAAGAAAGAGGAGTGTGGGCTATGGATTTCATTGATCAACTGAGGCAATTCTCTAAGCGGGTAGAGAGTATGAAAGACTCCATCCAGACCGAGGAAGCCACTAAGACTGCAATCATCATGCCCTTCTTCGCCATGCTCGGCTACGATGTATTCAATCCCCAAGAATTTGTGCCGGAGTTCACCGCAGACGTAGGTATCAAGAAGGGCGAAAAAGTGGATTACGCCATTATCAAGGAGGAGCAACCCGTAATCCTTGTAGAGTGTAAATCCATTTCAGAAAACCTAGATCGGCATGATTCACAACTCTTTCGTTACTTTGGTACTACGACAGCCAAATTCGCCATCCTCACAAACGGTCTCATCTATCGGTTTTACACAGACCTAGATAGTCCCAATAAGATGGATAACGATCCTTTCTTAACTATCAATATTTTGGACATACGTGAAAACCAAGTTCCTGAGCTAAAGAAGTTCTGCAAGTCGGTTTTTGATATTGACTCTATCTTCAGCACCGCCTCTGAGTTGAAATATGTCCAGGAGTTCAAGCACATTTTCACTATGCAGCTCGACACCCCCTGTGACGACTTTATCCGTTTTTTTCTTCAGAGTTGCTACTCTGGCCCTAAGACTCAGAGTGTGATTGAAAAGTTCCGGCCCATTTTGTCCAAGGCCCTAAACGATTTGGTGAGCGAGATGATGAACGACAAGATCAAGTCAGCTCTTGGTGGTTCTGGTGGAAGCGTCTCTGTTACAGAGCAGAAGCCCGCCGATGATGCTTCTGTTTCCCCTGCCGAACCGACCGAGTCTGAGAAGAAGGTCCCCAATATCGTCACCACCGAGGAAGAGTTAGAGGCTTTCTTTATCGTGAAAAATCTACTGGCTGACCTTGCAGATATCCACGACATTACCTACAAGGATACGGAGTCTTACATCAATATCTTGTATAGGGGCAATATCCGCAAGTGGATTTGTCGCCTTCGCCTGACTGATAACCTGAAGACATTGATCATCCCAGATGAGGCTAAAAAGGAAACCAAGTACCCGCTGACCGACATTTACGAGTTGAAGAACTACAAGGATGCTCTGAGCGAAGTGCTCCAGCGGTATTTATAACAATAACCAGCACCCACTAAAAGGTGGGTGCTGGTTATTGTTTCACGTATTTTGATGTCTCCGTAAAACATTTGTGTCCAAGTTGGACACAATGGCAGGAAAGCCGGCCTTGACTTTAGGGGCCGGATTGAGTATAATTCAACTAGAAAGGGCGTTGCCGGTAGACGGTTAGCCCCTACATATCATTGAAGTAATCGCCGAGCTGTGGGGACAGGGGCGGTTACTTCTTTTTTATGGCCAAAAAGAGGCCAATGATACCGATGATCACCATACAAAACTGGAACAGCTCCGAGTATGTAGGGTAGTTCATGAGCATCACCCCCTCTCACTGGAGGGGGCAGAAGTCCCCTCCGTACTGGAGGGACTGACCGCCTACCGTATACTGGCAACGCCATTTTCAAAATACCATACTTCGACACGAAATGCAAGAAGCATCTGCAAAAAGGCTTGTACTCTGGTGCGAGCTCTGCTATACTGGCCCTGTCAGTATCCGGGCAGCTTCATGACGCTGCACAGTATCCGTGTTTCAGAGAGTCTAGGGCCCAGGAGCCCCTGGACTCTTTTTGTTTGGCCGCATGGTTGGAAAAATTCCGCCTATACAGTCTCCGGCCCCTGTGGTAAACTGTACCTGTATTCTAGGGCGAAGTAAGTTAGGGCGGAGTAAGTTAGGGCGGAGTAAGTTAGGGAGGACTAGCAGGGTACCTTGTATAAGTGCGCCCTCGTCCAGATACAACATGTAGATTTATCAGTTGACAAGCACAATATATTGTGATATAAAAAGACTGTGATTGATTTTTGCACGCACTCGCTGAAATTGCGGGGGCAGACGCCAGCCCGTTGGCCGTCTGTTCGTCGGACTTTGATCCGCATTGTGCACGTTGTTAAGTTTGTACGCGCGTCTTGTGGGACGTGGCCTGGGTAGGATAACTGCGCCCATTGGCCCCCAAATTTGACGTATGATGAAAAAAACAGTATAATAAAAGCAAGGTGCTGTGGCAGTCGTGGTGAAAATCGCAACTGGACAAAACCGGCGGGTGGTGCTATTCTGACCGTATAACAGGTCAGATTTAACCAGGTCGGAGGTAGCCCCATGCGGTGTCCCCATGGAGACTTGTCCATATCCTAAACTCACAACAAAGATGCGAATATCGGCCAATCAGGCTCGAAAACAGACTCAGGAATGGATTTGTTTTCGGGCCTTTTTGCGTCCATATGAGCAGGGATATACCGGGGCGGTGTGCCGCCCGGTATGCAGAAAGATAAATCGTCTGAACTGCCCTGTCAGCTCAGGCCGCCATCGTTATATATGCTGGTCCCGTGGGATCTTCCCGGGCCACTCGAAGCAGGAAAAGGAGCGCTTCAGAATGAAGTCTCACAACGATCATCTGACATTAACCTCTGGGCCGGAGAGTAACCCGGCCGGCGCGGCGCTCGGCAGAGCCGCGGCCACCTTCCACCCCTATCCCGTCCCACTGCCGGGGACGGACCACAGGACGCCGGCAGATCTATCTGCACCTCACCCAAGGGCGCGCGTCCGCCGTGGGAGCTCGTCTCCCCCCTGGTTGCACCAGGTAATCGGCATCCGTACTAAACCTCAACTTACAACAGAGACAGGTTACATCAACCGGCTTGCCCCCGTCCGTTGATTCCAGTCACCCCAATGCGTTCCCCGCTTCTGGTGCTGGCTGTGATGGGAGTTTCCCGCGGAAATCCGCCGGAAACAGCCGGCCCGCGCCACTGGGTGTACTGCGTCCTTTTTGATTTTGAAAGGACGGTATTTATATATGGCAAAGCAATACGAGAACCTGATCGCCCAGCTCAACCGCCTGCACCGGCACAACCGCCAGGGCAGCTACCGGACACGGGCGCGCTACTACGAAGCCATGCAGCGGTTTTGCCGCTTTTTGGCCAACCGTTACGGCCTGGAGCGCCTGGCCAACATCGCCCCCAAGCACCTGATCGCCTACATCCTGTACCTGCAGGAAAGCGGCAAGGCCCCGTCCACCATCAAGACTGACCTGGCCGCGATCCGCTTTTATCACGATATCATGTCCGCCCCCCGTTATACCCTACCGGACAACGGGGAGCTGTGCCTCCAGCAGCGCACGATTCTGGGAGTAGACCGCACCTGGAGCGTTCAGGAGTTTGAGGCCATGCTTCGGCTTGCCTCCGAGCTCGGCCGTGAGGACTATGTGACCATCTTCATGCTAGGCTGGTATGAGGGGCTGCGTATCCACGAGTGCTTCCGCATCGACACCGCCACCGCCGCCCAGGCCCTTCGGGAGCAGACCATCACCATCAAAGGCAAGGGCGGCCTCGTCCGGACGCTTCCCCTGAATCCCATCCTGAAGCCCCGCTTCCGGTATCACCTGGAGCAGACGCCGCGTGGGGGCAAGCTCTTTGTCCCGGACGGCGTGCCCACCCACCAGGCCATCAAGGCCCTCCAGGCTTTCATCTATGTTCACCGCCCCTACGCCCAGGATCCGGACTCCACGCGCCCCATGACCTTCCATGGCCTGCGGCACACCTGCGCGGCCAGGTGGTACGACGCCCACATCCAGGCGGGCGATTCCCCCTATGCTGCCCGCAAGGCCGTGGCCGAGCTCCTCGGCCATGGGCGGGATGATGTCACCAAAATCTATCTTGCCTCCCGCTCCGCCGGCCAGGAAGGGGGTGCCCGATAATGACCCGTCCCACCTCCTTTGATGACCTCCCCCTCGTCATGACAATCGAGGACGTGGCCGAGATCCTGCAGGTGAGCAAGAGCACCACCTACCAGCTCGCCCGCAGTGAGCAGTTGCGGAGCATCCATGTGGGCCAGCGCCTCCGCATCCTCCGCACCGACTTCGTGGCCTATCTGACCGGCGGCATCCCCTACCCGGAGTGTCAGCCCTGCTTTGCTGACCTGCCCCTGCTCCTGACGGTACCCGACCTCCAGCCCATCCTCCGGCTCGGCAGGAACAGCGTACTGGAGCTCATCCACACCGAGCAGATCCGCTGCATCCGCGTCAGCCATCAGATCCGGGTGCTGAAGCACGAGCTCCAGCTTTTCCTCCTGGGCGGCCAGGACTCGTACAAAAATGACCTGTTGTCTCCCCCGCCCTGCGTGTATGATACCTGTACCCGGCCGGGCCGGACAGAAGGGGGCGTGTAAGTATGCCACGCAGTGCAAAACCGGCGCGTGGGGCTTCTGGTGGCGGCAGCATCCGCAAAAAGACCATCACGCGCAACGGCAAGACGTACAGCTATTGGGAGGGCCGCTATACTGTGGGGTACGACCCCAAGACCGGCAAGCAGCGGCAGAAATCCATCACCGGGAAAAGTAAAAACGAGGTCGCTCAGAAGCTCCGCCAGGTTGTCGTAGAGCTTGACCAGGGCACCTATCAGGAGCCCTGCCAGCTCCTCATGTCCGAGTGGCTGGACATCTGGCTGGAGTGCTACACCAGCCACCTGAAGCCCCGGGCGCTGGAGTCCTACCAGTGCCAGGTGCGCAACCACATCCGCCCGGAGCTGGGCAATGTCCGGCTCTGTGACCTACATACCCACATGGTGCAGGGGTTCTACGTCGGCCTCCAAAAGAGCAGCCTGTCGCCTAAAACGATCTCCATCATCCACGGCACACTCCATAAGGCGCTCCAGCAGGCCGTCGATATCGGCTACCTCCAGGACAACCCGACCGACCACTGCGTCCGGCCGCGTGTGCGGCGCAAGCCAATCAAACCGCTGGACGATGATGCCATCCGGCAGTTCATGGCCGCGGCCAAGGGACACCGCTTTGAGCGCCTCTATCTGCTCACCCTCTTTACCGGCTTGCGGCAGGGGGGGGTGCTAGGCCTCACCTGGGACTGCGTGGACTTCGCCAAAGGCACCCTGTTGATCGACAAGCAGCTCCAGCGTACCCCCGGCCACGGCTACGGTACCTCCACCTATGACCTGGCCCCCACGAAAAGCGACCGGGCTCGGAAGATCACCACTCCCCCCTTCGTCCTGTCTCTGCTGAAGCAGGAGCGGAGCTGGCAGGCCGAGGCGCACCTACAGGTTGGCCAGGCCTGGAGAGACACCGGTCTCATATTCACAAACGAGCTGGGGGAAGCCCTCCGCCCCTATACCGTCTACAAGGGATTCAAAAAACTGGCCGACCAGATCGGCCTGCCGACCGCCCGCTTCCACGACCTGCGGCACAGCTACGCCGTGGCCGCTATCAAGGGCGGGGATGATATCAAGACCGTGCAGGAAAACCTGGGACACGCCACCGCCGTCTTTACCCTGGATGTCTATGGCCATGTTACCGACCAAATGAAGAAGGAGAGCGCCGACCGCATGGAGAAGTTCATCGAAAGCCTCTCCGGCTAGGGCTAAGAAAACGTCTAAAGGGAAAACAAAGGGAAAAAACTTCCCCAAAAAAGCAAGAGAAAAGCCCCGGAGCCTTACGGCCCCAGGGCTTTTCTTTTTGCTAAGTTGGTCCGAGTGACTGGATTCGAACCAGCGGCCTCTTGAACCCCATTCAAGCGCGATACCAAACTTCGCCACACCCGGAAGTCGCCGCCCTCATCGGACGGCTTGATTATATTACCACATCCTGCGAAAAGATGCAAGTGTTTTTTTCAATTTTTCTCGATTTTTTTCGAAAACCTTTTTAGACCCAGCTATCCTCCAGCTCGTGCTTCCGGGCGCGGGTCATCAACTCCTTAATCACGGCCCTGGTATCCCGTCCGCCGTATAATACCTGATAGGCCGCCTCTGTGATGGGCATCTCAACCCCCGCCTTCTGAGCCAGGGCGCGGGCGGTGGCGGCCGCATAGTAGCCCTCTACCACAGCGCCAATCTCCTTTACCGCCTCAGCGGCAGGGGTGCCTTGGCCGATCAGAATGCCACATCGGCGGTTTCTGGAGTGCATGGAGGTACAGGTGACGATCAGGTCACCCACGCCGGACAGGCCCGCAAAGGTCTCTCTGCGGCCGCCGAGGGCTACACCCAGGCGGGCGATCTCCGTCAGGCCGCGGGTCATCAGGGCGGCCTTGGTATTGTCGCCGAAGCCCATGCCGTCACAGATCCCGGCGCAGAGGGCGATGACGTTTTTCAACGCAGCGCCCAGTTCCACACCCACTACGTCGTCGGAGGCGTAAACACGAAACCGCTCATTCATAAAGAGATCCTGCACCAGCTCCGCTGCCGCCTTGTCTCGAGAGGCGGACACCACCACAGTGGGGACGCCACGGCCCACCTCCTCGGCGTGGGAAGGGCCGGAAAGGGCCACGATGGGATGCCCCTCCCCCACTTCCTGAGCAATGGCGTCGGTCAGGGTCAGAGAGGTATCTTTCTCAATGCCCTTGGACACCGACACCAGCACCGCAGAGGTCTCCAACAGGGACGCCACAGCACGGGCGGTGGTACGCACCGCAAAGGACGGCGTAGCAAGCACAACCACCTTACAGTTCTTCACGCACTCCCGGTCAGAGGTCAACGCCAGTCCATCCGGCAGGGGCACCCCCTTCAGCATGGGGTTTTCCCGCTTCTCCCGCAGGATAGCGGACTCCTCCTCCCTATAGGACCACAGGGTGACCTCATGTCCGTTCTCCAGCAGAACCAGGGCCAGGGCTGTCCCCCAACCGCCGCTGCCCATCACTGCGATCTTCATGCTTTCGGCGCCCCCTCATCTTTTTTATGGTGCAGGCTGAACTTGGATTCCGTTCCGTTCAGAATACGCTTCAGGTTGCCCCGGTGCTTCCAGACGATCAGGCCGCCCAGCAGAATGGCCAGCGCCAGCAGCACCACGTCATGGTACACAAACCAAGTGGCAAAGGGGAAGGATGCCCCGGCCCAGATGGAGCCCAGGGAGACCCATTTGGTGAGCGCGGCCAGGATCAGGAATCCCCCCCACACCACCAGCGCCACCCGCCAATCAATCATGATAGCGATGGTGCCGCCGGAGAGGATCCCCTTGCCTCCCTTAAAGTGGAACATACAGGGGAACATGTGCCCCAGAAGGCAGAAAGCTCCCGCCCAGTACTTACCAAGCGCCACTACCAGAAGCTCATCCGCCACCAAATACTTTGCCGCCAGGATGCCAACCCATACAGCCACGACTGCTTTGAGCACATCGGTCAGGATAACCACAAAGGTCAGCGGCCCGCCGAAGGTGCGGTAGAAGTTGGTCAGCCCGGCATTGCCGCTGCCATGGGTACGCACATCGTCCCGCAGGATATACTTGGAGACGATGACCGCCCCGTTGAAGCAGCCGCAGAAGTAGGCGATCACTGCGATCAGCAGGGCCGGAAGCAACAGGGCCGCCCCCAGCTCACTCAGTGCGGCGGGAAGGTTAGGCTGTATTCCCGTGGGAACTGTTGTAGGATCTGCCATGACTATCCCTCCTTGTCGCTCTTCTGCCGAATGGTCAACCGGACTGGCGTGCCCTCCAGGCCAAAGGTGGAGCGGATCTGGTTCTCCAGATAGCGCTGGTAGGAGAAGTGGAACAGCTTGGCGTCGTTGCAGAAGCAAACAAAGTGGGGGGGCTTGATACCGATCTGGGTCATATAGTAGATCTTCAGACGGCGTCCCTTGTCGGTGGGGGGCTGCACGCGGGCGGTGGCGTCAGCCAGCACGGTGTTGAGCATGCCGGTGGTAATGCGCAGGGATGCCTGGTCATTGACATAGTTGATGAGGTCAAAGAGACGGTCCACCCGCTGTCCGGTGAGGGCGGAAATGAAGACAATGGGGGCGTAGGTCATATAGGACAGATCCCTGCGGATGTCCTGGCGCATGTGGTCCATAGTCTTGTCATCCTTCTCAATGGCGTCCCACTTGTTGACCACGATGATACATGCCTTGCCCGCCTCGTGGGCCAGACCGGCCACCTTGGTATCCTGCTCGGTGACTCCCTCGTTGGCGTCTACCAGGATCAGGCACACGTCGGCCCGCTCAATGGCCATGGTGGCCCGCAGGACGGAAAACTTCTCGATGCGGTCGTCCACCTTGGACTTCTTGCGCATACCGGCGGTGTCGATGAACAGGTACTTGCCCTTCTGGTTCTCAAAATAGCTGTCCACCGCGTCCCGGGTGGTGCCCGCCATGTCGCTGACGATCACCCGCTGCTCCCCCAGGATGCGGTTTACCAAGGAGGACTTGCCCACGTTGGGCTTGCCGATGATCGCCACCTTAATGACATCGTCCTCCTCTTCCTCCTCGTCCTCAGGGGGGAAATACTCCATACAGGCATCCAGCAGATCCCCGGTGCCATGGCCGTGGACGGCGGAGACCGCGATGGGATCCCCCAGTCCCAGGTTATAGAACTCATAAATGTCTGGGTTGGTGATCCCCACCTGGTCCATCTTGTTGACCGCCAGCACCACCGGCTTCCGAGAGCGCAGCAGCATGTTGGCCACCTCTTGGTCGGAGGCGGTCAGGCCGGTCTTGATGTCGCAGACAAAGAGGATCACCGTGGCGTGCTGGATGGCGATCTCCGCCTGCTGGCGCATAAAGGACAAAATCTGGCTGTCGGCGGAGGGCTCGATGCCGCCGGTGTCCACCAGGTCGAACTTCCGGTTTCTCCACTCCGCCTCGGCGTACAGCCGGTCGCGGGTGACGCCGGGGGTATCCTCCACGATGGACAACCGCTGGCCCACCAATTTATTAAACAGCATGGACTTGCCCACGTTGGGCCGGCCCACGATTGCAATCAAAGGCTTCATAATAGCACCCTCACTCTCTCTGTCACGGGTTGTAGCGATAATAGTCGTCCTCCGGCGGCAGGGCATAGGCGGGCGTCTCCACCGGCAACCCCAGAATGGCGTCCACCAGATCAAAGCCGCTGTCAGCCGTAAGGGCCGTCACCGGCACCCCCAGGGCCTCCTCCACCTGCTCCACAGTGACGTCGTCCAGGAAGATCCGTTCCCCCGCCCGGAGCATGCTGTCCGGGATGAGCAGCCGCTCGCCCAGCGCCCTCCCCTTGAGCTGCTCTATCAGATCCCGTCCGGTAATCAGACCAGAGACCGTGATGGTCTCCCCGAAAAAGCAGTTGAGCACCGGATAGACATTTCCTATTATATTACCACATTTTTCCCGGCACATGTCAACGATTTTCTGCAAGAAGGGGGCGGCAGACACACCGGTGGCAATGGCAAACGGGGGCGGGGCCTCCTCCAGCTCCATGTCCTCCAAGGCCATGGCCGCCTGACTGATGAGCAGGCGGAGCATCCCCACGCCGTTTTCCAGCTGGGCCATGTCTTCATAGTATCCCTTTTCTGGCAGAGGACGGCCGGCCAGCAGGTAGAACTCGTCGGAACACCACGCCAGGTGTGTGCTGTGCTTTTTCAGGAAAGAAGCGGCAAATGCCTCCACCTGATCCAGCACCGCCGCGGCCTGGGCCGGAGTGTACGGGTCGATCCGACACAGGCCCTCCCGGAATCGGGTCACCCCCACCGGCACTACCGCCACGCTGCCCACCGCCGGGTGGAGTGCCCCCAGCTCCCGCAGGGTGCGGTCCAGGGCGGGGCCGTCGTTGATCCCGGGACAGGAGACGATCTGGCAGTTCATGGTGATGCTGGCCTGGGCGAAGCGGCGCATGATGGCGATGCCCTCCCCGGCGCGCTTGTTTTTCAGCATCTCAGAGCGCAGCTCCGGGTCGGTGGTGTGGACGGATACGTTGATGGGGGAGATGCGCAGGGCGATGATCCGCTCCACCTCCCGCTGGGACAGGTTGGTTAAGGTCAGGTAGTTGCCCATGAGGAAGGAGAGCCGGGCGTCGTCGTCCTTGAAGTACAGGCTCTTCCGCATCCCGGGGGGCATTTGGTCCACAAAACAGAAGATGCAGTTGTTGGCGCAGGAGCGGGCCCGGTCCATGAGGTAGGTCTCAAACTCCAGGCCCAGGTCCTCCCCCTCTTCCTTGCGGACCCGCACCGTGCGGCGGTTCCCATTGGGCTCCTGGAGGACCAGAGCTAGCTTAGGGTCGTAGGTGTAGAACTTGTAGTCCAGCACGTCCGCCACCGGGTGGCCGTTGACCTCCAGCAGGGTCTCACCGGGGCGCAGGCCCGCACGATGGGCCGGGCTTCTGGGGTCCACCGACCGAATGACTGTCATGCTCACTGTACGCGCCTCCTCTCCAGACTGCCGGGTGCTGTTTTGAGCATATCCGATTTATTTTACAATAGAAGGGAGGGAATTTCAAGACAAATCGAGGGATTTTCCTCGCCGCTCCAAAGGAGCGGCGCAGTCCCCGGCGCTCCTGTCGGGAGAGGGCTGAGGATAGGGTGGGCGGAACCGGCATAAGATAGGGCTGATCCGGTTTGGAAATCATTTGACAGATTTGTGCCGGATTCCAGGATTTTATACTTGACAGAACCCGTTTGCTATGATAACATATTACTCGCCTCTGATTGAAAAGACGAGGAGAGATGTCCGAGTGGTTTAAGGAGCCGGTCTTGAAAACCGGTGACTCGTCAAGAGCCGTGGGTTCGAATCCCACTCTCTCCGCCACTTTTTCTCGGGCAAACGCAAATATGTGTTGACGACTTACAGCCATGCAGAAGTACCCAAGTGGCTATAAGGGGCTCCCCTGCTAAGGGAGTAGTCGGGTTAAACCGAGCGAGGGTTCGAATCCCTCCTTCTGCGCCACGTCGGAGCAAAGTTCGCTTTGCTCCGACGTCTTTTTATGCCGAGGAAAAAAAGACGTCATCCGCTCTTACGATCCCTTCCATTTTGGGTTCCGGCTTGGGTTCCGGCCGCCGGAGGCGGCCTCCACCCTTCGGCATTTCTATTTTAATGCTCAGGGCGGCGAAGCCGCCCATCTCCGCCCGCAGTCTTTGCATTCCAAGGACTGCGGGGTTTGCGTATCAATAAAATCCGCCCTCACTTTGGAGGGCGGATTTTTTGACGCCGGGCCGGAACTGAGAGCGCCCTTATATCCTCCCGGACTGCGCGGCGTGGTCCGCCAGAGTTTGAACCACGCTTTCCGCGGAGATATCGGGGGCGGTGAGGAAGGGAGCGGCGCTCCGGGCGGCCAGGGCCTTGGCGGTTACCGGTCCGATGCACACGCAGGTGAGGGAGGGGGGGAGCGCCGCCCCGGTATCCAGCAGAAAGTCCACCCCGCTGGCGCTGGAGAGAAGGAGGTAGTCCGCCTCCCCCAGCCGGGCCCGGAGGACGGCCGGGTTCGTGTTGTCGGGACAGAGGGCATAGAGGGGGACGTCCTCCACCGGGAAGCGCTCCGCCAGGCGGCGGTACAGCTCCCGGGAGCCCAGCTGGGAGCGGAACAGCCGCACCGGCTCTCCGGGGGAGACCCGCTCCAGCAGGGCGTCCGCCAGCCCCTGGGTGGTGTGGACCTCCGGGCACAGGTCGGCGGAGATCCCGTGGCGGCGCAGGGCGGCCCCGGTGGCGGGGCCGATGACGGCAAAGCGGCAGGAGGCCAGGGAACGCAGGTCTACCTCCGCCCGGTCCAGGGCCCGGAAGAAGCACTCCACCCCGTTCTGGCTGGTGAGCACCACCCAGTTTGGGTCCTGGGCAAGGAGGCTCCAGTCAAAATTTGTCTCCTGTTCCACCACCTGAGTGGTCATCAGGGAGAAGGGGCGGGCCCCCAGGTCGGCCAGGGGGCGGCGCAGGCGGGCCTGGATGGCCGGCGTGCCGGTGAGGGCCACCCGAATTCCCTCCAGGGGGCGGGCCAGGGTGGGGGACAGGTCCAAGGCGGCGGTCTCTCCCACCACAATGACGGCGGGGGGGAGGACCCCCGCCCGCTCCGCCGCCTCGGGCAGCTGTTCCAGCGGGGCGCGGACGGCGGCAGGGTGGGGAGCGCAGCCCCCCGAGACCACGGCAGCGGGGGTGTCCGGGGCGCGGCCCGCAGCCATCAGCCGCTGGACAATGGCGGGGAGCTGGGACAGGCCCATGAGGATGACCAGGGTGCCCTCCGCTCCGGCCAGCCGGACCAGCTGGTCAGAGGCCCCATCTTTTGTGTGGGCGGTGATCACATGAAAGCTGCGGCTCAGCCCCCGGTGGGTGACGGGAATGCCGGCCTGACCGGGGATGGCGATGGCGGAGGAGATGCCGGGCACAACCTCAAAGGGGATGCCCGCCCGCTGGAGGGCCTGGATCTCCTCGCCCCCACGGCCGAAGACGAAGGGGTCGCCACCCTTCAGGCGGACCACCGTGTGCCCCGCCTGGGCCAGGGAGATGAGCGTTTGGGAGATGTCCTCCTGGGGGGCGGAGTGGCGGCCCAGCCGCTTGCCCATGTAGAGCTTCCGGGCCTGGGGCGGGACGGCGTCCAGCAGCTCCGGGGCGATGAGATCGTCGTAGACCACCGCGCCGCAGGTTTTCAGCAGCTGGTAGCCGCGCAGGGTGATCCAGTCGGCGGGACCGCACCCGGCCCCCACCAGATAGACCCGGCCGGTTTTCTCTGTCATGGTAACTCCTCCTGATAGGATTGATGCAAAAGGGCCTCTGTCTCCTCCGGGGTCAGAGGCCGCCCCTTCTCCAGGGCGGCGGAGAGCAGATGGGAGAACCAGCGCCTCCGCTGGGACGGGGGCAGGGCATCCTTCCCCGCCTCTCGCTGCTCCTCCAGCCAGTCCAGGATGGGCTCCAGGGATTCGGGGAGCTGTCGCTCCAAGGTCTGGCGGACATAAGCCGCGGCTGCGGGGCTGGCCCCGCCGGTGGAGATCCCCACCGACAGCCGCCCCCGGCGGACCACGGCGGGGAAGAGAAAGGTGCTGTCCTCCCGGCTGTCCGCCACGTTCACCGGAATGGAGCGCTCCCGGCACAGCTGGGCCACGGTGCGGTTCAGCTGGCGGTCGTCTGTGGCGGCCACCGCCAGGGAGACCCCCTCCAGCAGCTCCGGGACAAAGGGCTGCCGCAGCAGCTCTGCCCCGGACAGCTGCTCCAGCTCGGGGACAAAGCGGGGGGCGCACACCAGCACCCGGGGGCCGTAGTCCAGCAGCACCCGGGCCTTCCGGGCCGCCACCGGGCCGCCGCCCACCACCAGGACCGTTTTATCGTTCAGGTCAACAAACAGAGGAAAGCAGACCATACCCCGGGCTCCTCTCAATCGTAGTAGTACCGCCAGCCCCCCTCCGTCCAGATCCGGTTGAGGGGGGTGCGGAAGGTCTCGGTCAAAATTCCGGAGGCAAACAGTTCCTCCGGCGTGCCTGTCTGGAGAAGGCGGCCCTCAGAGAGCACCGCCCCCCGGTGGGCGAACCGCAGGGCCAGGCACAGGTCGTGGAGGACCAGCACCACCGCCTTGCCCTCTTGGGCCAGGTTTTGGGAGAAAGCCATCAGGTCCAGCTGGTGCTGGATGTCCAGATAGGTGGTGGGCTCGTCCATGAGAATGGTCTGGGTGTCCTGGGCCAGAGCCATGGCCAGATAGACCTTCTGCCGCTGGCCGCCGCTGAGGGTCTGGACGGGCAGCCGGGCCAGCTCCCAGGCGTCCGCCTGCTCCAGGGCCTTTCGGGCGGCGGCGTGGTCCTCCGGGCGGTACCGCCGGGGGTAGGACAGATAGGGGAACCGGCCGTGGAGCACCATGCGGTAGGCGGTGATGTTGGGGACGCTCCGGGACTGGGGCAGATAGGTGACCTTCTGGGCCAGCTGCCGCCGGGTGAGGCTGGCCGCTGGCTGGCCGTCCACCAGCACCTGTCCCCCTGCGGGGGGCTGGAGTCCGGCGATGACCTTCAGCAGGGTGCTCTTGCCGCACCCGTTGGGGCCCAGGAGGACCAGCACCTCCCCGGCTTTCAGGTCCAGGCTCACATCCTGCACCACCAGGGGGCCGCCGTATCCGGCGGAGATATTCTGAAGCTGGATCACGAGATGCGCCCCCCTCTCTGCCGCAGGAGCAGCCAGATGAAGAAGGGCCCGCCCGCCAGGGAGAGGACGATGCCCACCGGGATCTCATAGGGGGCGAACAGTACCCGGGACAGGAGATCGCACAGGGTGAGCAGGGACGCGCCTCCCAGGGCGCAGGAGGCCAGCAGGGGAAGGCTGTCCTCCCCCACCAGGCGGCGCATGATGTGGGGGACGATGAGGCCCACAAAGCCCAGCAGCCCGGCGAAGCTGACGGCGGCCCCCGCCAGGGCGGCGGCCAGGGCCAGCAGCGCCAGCCGCAGGGGCTTCACCGGCAGCCCCAAGCTCTGGGCGGTCTCCCGGCCCAGGGCGAGAATGTCCATCTCACTGGACAGGGAGAACAGGAGGACCAGGGCGGCGAGGACCACCCAGAAGGCGGGGATGATCCGGTCCATAGACAGGTTGTTCAGCCCGCCGATGCGGAAGTCGGTGTAACTGAGCACCGCGTCGGGGAAGAAGGTGACCAGGGCGTCGATGCCCGCGCTGAAGATGTTGGACACCGCCACTCCCGCCAGCACCAGGGTGATACGGCTGGCCCCGGTGCGCTCGGCGATGAGCAGCACCAGCAGCACGCCCAGGAAGGCCCCCAGAAAGGCGGCCAGGGGGGTGAGGGTCACCGACTGGGGAAAGAGAGCGGAGCACAGCACCACCATCAGACCCGCCCCCGAGTTGACCCCGATGATGTTGGGGGCGGCCAGGGGGTTGTTGAGGACACTCTGGATCACCGCCCCGGAGACCGCCAGAGCCATTCCGGCCAGCAGACAGCCGCAGGTGCGGGGCAGGCGGACATACTGGATGATCTGTCCCTCCACCGAGCCCTCCAGCTGGCCCAGCAGGGCCTGGGGCACCAGGGCGGGTGAGAGGGTGGTGGACCCCAGGCAGAGGCTGAGCACGGCGGAGAGCAGGGTGAGCAGGAGCAGCCCCGCCAGCACCCGCCCCGCCGGGCGGAACTCAGGGGTAGAGGATGTCCGCAAGCTTTTCATAGGCTTCCCCCCAGCGCGCATTCGGCTTCAGATTGTATAGAGAGTGCTCCAGGGTGTGGAACCGGCCCTCCTGCACCGCCCGCAGACTGTTCCAGGCGGGGTTGGACAGGAGGGTTTTCTCCAGGGTCTCCTGGGCGTCGGTGGCATCCGAGCCCTGGAGGACCACAAAGATATAGTCCGGGTCGGCGGCCAGGATGGCCTCCAGGCTCAGCTCCTCCAGCAGGGAAGTCTCGCTGTCCGCCACGTTGACGCAGCCCAGATCGGAGAGCATCTCCCCCAGAAGGAAATCCTGGCTCCCCTTCACCTTGCAGCTGGAGCCGGTGGCCCGGATGGTGAGCACCGTGGGGGCGGAGCCGTCCTGCCGCGCCTTGGCCGCCTCCACCTGTTCCTGGACCTGAAGGCCGTAGGTCTCATAGTTCTCCGGACAGCCGGTGAGGTCGGTGCAGATCTTCAGCATGTTCAGATAGTCGTCAAAGCTCTGGATGTCGAAGTAGGCCGTCGGGATGCCGGCGCTCTCAAAGGTGCTCTCCAGCTCCAGGTCCGCCGTGGTGTTGCAGCTGGCCAGAATGAAGTCGGGCTGGGCGGCCAGCAGGACCTCCAGGTTGGGCTCCTTCACCGCGCCCAGGTCGGCCACCGTATCGCTGAGGCCCAGATCGAAGGAGGTCCAGGCGTCGTGAGCGGCGGCCACCAGGGTGTCCTGCCCCCCGGCCAGACACCACACGTCGGCAAAGCTGCCGATGAGGGCGGCCACCCGCTCCGGCTGCTCCACCGTGACGGTCCGGCCCAGGTCGTCGGTGAAGGTGTATCCCTGGAAGGCAGAGCTTGGAGCCGAAGAGGGAGGGGCGGAGCTGGAGGAGGCCGCGGGCGAGCCGCAGGCGGTGAGAGAGGCGGCCAGAACGGAGGCCGCAAGGAGAAGAATCGGAATTCGTTTCATAGATGGTTCCTCACAGAGTATTCGATGGATAAGCGGAAGGCGGAGCCAAAGAAAAAGCCCTGCCGGCAGAAGGTCCCTTCTGTCGGCAGGACAGAGCGTGTGATGACAGCCGGCGCGCCGCCGGCGGGAGGGTCAGCGGCTCTCGCCCCGCTGGAGCAGAGGGGCGTCCAGAATGGACTGTTTGCGGGCCAGAACCTCGTCGCTGGTGAGCTGGGCAATGAAGTTGTCCGGGCCGATGCGGTCGATGAACGCGCCGAAGCGCTCGCCGGTCCAGCCCTGCTCCCGGTACAGGAGGATGGCCTTCTCCACCAGCTGGAACACTTCCTCCTTGGTGTAGATCTCCGGCAGGCGGTTGCCCATCCGCTGGCGCTTGCCCCACAGGCCGCCTACAAAGACCGCGTAGCCGGCCTTCTTCTCCGAGACGGTGTGGAACACGCAGTTGTCAATGCACTTGCCGCAGCTGGTGCAGAGAGTCCGGTCGATCTCCATGACGCCGTTCTCCATGTGGGCGGCGTGGACCGGACAGCGCTCCGAGGCCAGGCATCTTCCGCAGCCGTGGCAGTCCTTGGAGTCATACTTAGGCATCCGCTGCCCCATGATGCCGAAGTCGTTGAGGGAGGGCTTGACACAGTTGTTGGGGCAGCCGCCGATCCCAATTTTAAACTTGTGGGGCAGCTTTACGTCGTACCAGCCCTTGTAAAATTTCTCATGGAGCTCCCGGGCCAGGGCCTGGGTGTCGATGAGGCCGTGGACGCATACGGTGCCCTTGCAGGCCACAATGGGCCGGACCCGGGCCCCGGTGCCGCCGGTGTACAGGCCGCGCTCCCTGAGGAACTGGTCGAAGGGTTCAATGGTCTCATAGGTAAGTCCCTGGACTTCCACGGTCATGCGGGAGGTCATGGCAACGGCTCCGCTGCCGAACTTTTTGGCGGCCTCGGCGGCCACCATGAGCTCCTCACTGGTGAGGACCCCGTCCTCGGTGATGATACGGCCTACAAAATGCTCCCCGTCCCGGGTCATAATGTAGCCGCGGCCCTTCAGAGCCTTCTTCTCGGCATCGGTGATCTTCATGTTTTCCCCTGCTTTCCTCAAAATCTGGCGCGCTCACGCCGCGCCTGCACAGGCATCCTTGTGGGTGAAGCACCTCCATTATAATCGCAGGGCGGGAGAAATGCAAGCAAACCTTACAAAAACCGCCGGGAAAACGGGGGATGCGCTGGACATTTTTCGCGCCATCCTCTACAATGGAGGCGAGAGGACCGGCGGTCCGCCGCCCGGAGGGGAGCGGCCCGCCTCAGCGGGAGGGAGGAGCGAAATATGGAGGAGCATGCCCTGTCCCAGAGCGGGCCTGGCCTGCCGCCGGAGACCTGGAGGGAGCAGTTTGTGCAGGTGCTGACCCTGAGCGTGCCCGCCATTCTGGCGCAGATCAGCTCCATGGCCATGCAGTACATCGACGCGGCCATGGTGGGCAGCCTGGGGGCCAGGGCCTCGGCCTCCATCGGCCTGGTGTCCACCTCCACCTGGCTGCTGGGGGGCATGTGCATCTCCCTGGCCACCGGCTTTTCCGTCCAGGTGGCCCACCTGATCGGGGCGGGCCGGGAGGAGGAGGCCAGGGACGTGCTCCGGCAGGCCCTGCTGGCCGGGCTGGTGGTGGGAGCTCTGCTGTGCACGGCTGGAACCTCCATCAGCGGGGCGCTGCCCGCCTGGCTGGGGGGCGAGGCGGAGATCCTGGGGGACGCCTCCAGCTACTTTTTCATCTACTCCTGCGCCCTTCCCGCGGTGCAGATGCGCCAGCTGTGCGGAAGCATGCTCCAGTGCAGCGGGGATATGCGCACCCCCAGCCTGCTCAACGCCCTCATGTGCGGGGAGGACGTGGTGTTCAACAGCCTGCTGATCTTCCCGGGTGTCTCCATCCCCGGGACCGGGCTGTCCCTGCCGGGGGCGGGGCTGGGGGTGACGGGGGCCGCCCTGGGGACCGCCATGGCGGAGTGGGTCACCGCCCTTTTGATGCTGCTGACCGTCTGCCTGCGCGCCCCAAAGCTGCGCCTGACCCGGGAGCGGGGGCGCTGGCTGCCCACCGTCCGGTGCCTGCGCACCGCCGCCGGCATCTCCATCCCCATGGCATTTGAGTATACGGTCATGTGCGGGGCGCAGATCGCCTCCACCCGGATCGTGGCCCCTCTGGGGACGGTGTCCATCGCCGCCAACTCTCTGGCGGTGACGGCGGAGAGCCTGTGCTATCTGCCCGGCTATGGGGTTGCGGCGGCGGCCACCACGCTGGTGGGACAGAGCCTGGGGGCGAAGCGGCGGGACCTGGCCCGGCGGTTTGCCCGGATGTGCGTGCTGCTGGCGGTGGCTCTGATGACCCTCATGGGGGCCCTCATGTTCTGGTTTGCCCCGGCGGTGTTTGCCCTGCTTACCCCGGACCCGGCCGTCCGGACGCTGGGGGTGCAGGTGCTGCGCATCGAGGCCTTTGCAGAGCCCCTGTATGCCGTATCCATCGCCTCGGCCGGGGCCATGCGGGGGGCGGGGGACACCCTGGTGCCCAGCATCCTGAATCTGGTGAGCATGTGGGGGGTGCGGATCACCGCCGCCGCCCTGCTGGCCCCGCGCATCGGTCTGGCCGGGGTGTGGCTGGCTATGTGCGGTGAGCTGTGCTTCCGGGGTGTGCTGTTTTTGATCCGCCTGCTGCGGGAGCGCTGGCTGGACCGGAAGGTGTTTGGCTGAACCGAAAAAGCGCCCTGGGGTTTCTCCCCAGGGCGCTCAGTTTGGGTGGGTGAATTATGGCTCAGACGGCTGGGCCGGTTTGGACAGGAGCATCCCGATGATGCCGCCCACCGCGGCGGGGATGAGCCAGCCGAAGCCGTAGTCATAGAAGGGGAGGAGCTCCACGAGGGGGAACAGGTCCAGGTAGTCGTGGAAGGTGAGCACCAGAGCGGTCAGAGTGGCCCCCAGGGCCGCCCCCTTGTAGAGGCCGGCGCGGGAGATCCAGTTCTGGAAGGCCAGCAGCACCACCGTGGTCATGAAGGGAGGACAGATCACCGACAGCACCGGGCTGGCCGCGCTGATGATGGTGGACAGGCCCAGGTTGCAGATGGCGCAGCCGATGACGGCCAGCAGGAAGATGCCGGTGCGGTAGGACAGGCGGCCTTTGGTCATCTCCTCAAAGTAGGAGGCGGTGGCGCCGAAGAGGCCGATGGCGGTGGTGAGGCAGGCCAGGGTGACCACGATGGCCAGAATCACCACTCCGGCCTGACCCAGCAGCTCCTGGGTGATGGCCACAATGAGGGCGGCCCGGTCCAGCCCGCTGCCAAAGGCGGTGCTGGTGGTGGCGCCCAGGAAGGTGAGCCCCCCGTATACCACGGCCAGAAGCAGGGCGGCCACGCCGGTGGAACCGGCCACCTGGGGGCGCTGCTCCTTCCAGGTTTTCAGGCCGGACTGGACCATGGAGTCCTGAATGATGATGGCGAAGCCGGCCACGGACAGAATGTCCATGGCCTGGTATCCGGCCAGCAGTCCCTCCTGGGCGATGTTGGGAGAGGCGGCCGGGCCGATGGGGCCGATGGGATTGGCAATGCCCACCACAATCAGAATCAGAATTCCGGCGATGAGCACCGGGGTGAGGCACTTGCCGATGATGTCCACCAGGCGGCTGGGGCGGATGGTCAGGAGAACCACCACCACAAAGAATAAAATGGAGAAGGGGAGCAGACCCAGCCCGTCAAACAGGGGGCGGACGGCCATCTCATAGGTGGTGGCCGCCGTGCGGGGCGGGGCGATGAACACGCCGGTGCAGAGGATGGCGGCGGTGTTCAGAATGACCCCCGGTTTGGCACCGACGGATTTGTTCATGGCCTGGACGCTGCCACCGCCGTGGATGGCGGCATAGATGCCCACGCAGGAGAGAACCTCTACCAAGAAGAAGCAGAGAAAGCCGATGACCCAGTCCTCTCCGCCGGATTTTCCCAGAAAAGGCGGGAAAATCAGGTTCCCGGCCCCGAAGAACATGGCGAACAAGGCAAAGCCGGAGACAAAAATCTGTCGTGTCCGCATTTGTAAAACCTCCCCGCGCCGCGGCGATGCGGCGCGTTTTTTTCTAATATGCGCCAAAAGGCGACTTTGTATATCATACCGGGTTTTGGGAGGTATTGCAAGGAAAACTTTAAAAAAGCATAAAAAGTCCAGGCGCCGCAGCCGCGGCGCCTGGAACGCAGGAGGGAGAGGGGTTATTTCTGATAGCTCACGTGGAGCAGCTCGTGGCGCTGCTCATGGGTGAGCTTCTGCAGAATGGAGGTGACGCCGGGGTTGTACTCCGCCCGCTTGAAGGGGGCGGAGCGGTCGGTGGCGTACAGACCGGCGGAGCGGGCCTGCTTTTTTGCCTTGAGGCCGTAGGGCTGTCCCGCGCCGCCCACGCAGCCGTTGGGGCAGGTCATGACCTCGATCAGGTCGTAGTAGGCGGTGCCCTCGTCGATCTCCTTCAGGAGCTTCTGGGCGTTGATGAGGCCGTGGACCACCGCCAGCTTGATCTCCCGGTCGCCCACGGGGATGGTGGCCTCCCGGATGGACTCGTTGCCCCGCAGAGGGGAGTATTCCAGGGCCCGGAGGGTGTTCCGGGATTTGTCGGGCATGCAGTGGCGGACCACCGCCTCGGCCACGCCGCCGGTGGTGCCGTAGATGGTGCCCGCGCCGGAGCCCAGGCCGAAGGGCAGGTCGGGGGCCTCCAGGTCCAACTGGGGCAGCTGGATGCCCGACTCCTTGATCATGTTGATGATCTCCTGGGTGGTGAGGACCAGGTCCACGTCGGGCTTGCCGTCGTGCTGGAACTGGGGCCGGGCGGCCTCCATCTTCTTGGCGGTGCAGGGCATGATGGCGATGTGGAAGGTGGTCTTTCCGTCCCGGGCGTCCTTTTCCTGGTAGTGCTTGCGCACGATGGAGGCGAACATCTCCATGGGGGACTTGCAGGTGGAGATGTGCTTTAAATACTTGGGGTTCTCCATCTCCAGATACTTGACCCAGGCGGGACAGCAGGAGGTGAACATGGGGAAGGGGCCCCCCGCCTCCAGCCGGGCCAGGAATTCCTCCGACTCCTCGATGGTGGTGAAGTCGGCGCCGAAGGTGGTGTCGTAGATCTCATCGATCCCCATGTACTTCAGGGCGGTGACCAGCTGGTCCAGCACGTTGGTGCCAGCGGGCAGGCCGAAGGCCTCGCCCACCGCCACCCGGACGGCGGGGGCGATCTGGACCACGGTGCGCACCTTGGGGTCGTGGATGGCCCGCCAGGCCTTGCCGATCTGGTTGTAGATGGTGATGGCGCCGGTGGGGCATACGGCGGCGCACTGGCCGCAGCTGATGCAGTGGGTCTGAGACAGGGTGCGGCCGAAGGCGGGGGACACCCGCATGTTATAGCCCCGCTGGGCGAAGTCGATGATGTCCATGCCGATGGTCTCGCCGCACATGCGCACGCAGTCGCCGCACAGGATGCACTTGCTGGGGTCCCGGACCACAGCGGGGCTGCTGTCGTCCAGCTTGGACTCCTCCCGGCTGTCCCCGAAGCGCACCTTCCGCACGCCGAAGCGCATGGCCAGCTCCTGGAGGCGGCAGTCGCCGCTCTTCTCACAGGTGGTGCAGGAGCAGTTGTGGGAGGCCAGCAGCAGCTCCAGGATCATCCGCCGGTGCTTTAACAGCCGGGCGGTGTTGGTGCGGATGGACAGGCCGTCCCGGGGCTTCATGGAGCAGGAGGTCTCGATCTTGCCCCTCTCGTCCTCCACCACGCACATACGGCAGGCCCCGTAGACGGACAGGTCGGAGTAGTAGCAGAAGGTGGGCATCTCGATGCCGGCCTTGCGGATGACGGAGAGGACGTTGGGCTCCCCGTCGAAGGGGACCCGCTGGCCGTCGATGTACATGATTCCTTTGTTTGCCATACCGCTCACTCCTCCCGAATGGCGCCGAAGGGACAGCAGCCCCAGCACGCGCCGCACTTGATACATTTCTCCGTGTCAATGACATGGGGCATCCGGATCTGGCCGGAGATGGCCTCCATGGGGCACTGGCGCATACACTTGCCGCAGCCCTTGCACAGCTCCGGGTCGATCTGGAGCACCTTTTTCCGGCCGTTGCAGTGGGGACAGTGCTTGTCCACCACGTGGGCCAGGTACTCGTCCCGGAAATACTTCAAGGTGCTCTGCACCGGCTTGCAGGCGCTCTGGCCCAGGCCGCACAGGGCGGTCTCGGTGATGGTGGAGGACAGGTCCTCCAGCAGGTCCAGGTCCTCCAGGGACCCCTCGTTGTTGACGATGCGGGTGAGGATCTCCAGCATGCGGCGGGTGCCCTCCCGGCAGGGGACGCACTTGCCGCAGGACTCGTTCTGGGTGAAGTTCATGAAGAACCGGGCCACCTCCACCATGCAGGTGTCCTCGTCCATGACCACCAGACCGCCGGAGCCGATCATGGCCCCCACCTTTTTCAGGGAGTCAAAGTCCATGGGCATGTCCAGGTGCTCCTCGGTGAGGCAGCCGCCGGAGGGGCCGCCGATCTGCACCGCCTTGAACTTCTTCCCGTCCTTGATGCCCCCGCCGATGTCGAAGATGACCTCCCGCAGGGTGGTGCCCATGGGGACCTCGATGAGGCCGGTGTTCACCACATTGCCGGTGAGAGCGAAGGCTTTCGTTCCCGGGCTGCCCTCGGTGCCGATGGACCGGTACCAGGCGGAGCCCTTCCGGATGATGAGGGGCACGTTGGAGAAGGTCTCCACGTTGTTCAGGACCGTGGGCCGGGCCCACAGCCCCTTCTCCACCGTCCGGGGAGGCTTCACGCGGGGCATGCCCCGGTTGCCCTCGATGGAGGCGGTGAGGGCGGAGCCCTCGCCGCACACAAAGGCGCCGGCGCCCCGGTTCACATGCAGGTGGAAGGAGAAATCGGTGCCCATGATGTGGTCCCCCAGGAAGCCCATCTCCTCCGCCTTGGCGATGGCGGTTTTCAGCCGGGAGACGGCCAGGGGATACTCGGCCCGGACGTAGATGTAGCCCTCGTCGCTGCCGGCGGCCACGCCGGCGATGAGCATGCCCTCGATGATGGAGTGGGGGTTGCCCTCCATGATGGACCGGTCCATGAACGCGCCGGGGTCGCCCTCGTCGCCGTTGCACACCACATATTTCTTGCCGGGGGGCTGTTTCCGCACGCTGTCCCACTTGCGCCCGGCGGGGAAGCCGCCGCCGCCCCGGCCCCGCAGGCCGGAGTCGGAGATCTCCTTGCAGATCTCCTCGTCGGTCATCTCAAACAGGGCCTTCTCAAAGGCGGAGTAGCCGTCCCGGGCGATGTACTCGTCGATGTCTTCCGCGTCGGTGGTGCCGCAGTTCTCCAGCACCACCCGGTGCTGCTTTTTATAGAAGGGGATCTCCTCGTGCTTGGCGTAGGTCACCCCGTCCAGCTGGTAGAGCAGCCGCTCCACCAGCTCCCCCTTCAAAAGGGTCTTGTCGATGATCTCGTCGCAGTCGGACACCTGCACGTGGGTGTAGAGGATGCCGTCGGGCTCGATCTGGAGCAGGGGTCCCATCTCACAGAAGCCGTGGCAGCCGCTCTTTTTCAGGTGGAGCTCCTTGCCCTTGGCGGGGGCCTCCACCTCGCCGTCCTCGTGGAGCAGGCCCACCTGGACCTGGATGCCCCGCTTGGCGCAGGCCTCCTTTAAATAGTCGTAGATGTCCAGAGAGCCGCCGGCGATGCAGCCGGTGCCCGCGCAGATGAGCACCTGCTTTTTCTGGGCGGACAGGGCCCGCTTGTCCTTGATCTGGCGGACTTCAAACTGTTCCCGGGTAATGGTACCGCTTGTCATTGGGCAGCCTCCTCCTTCCGCAGCTCCTCCAGAAGCTCAATGGCCAGCTCCGGGGTCATCTTGGAGTGGACCTGGTCGTTCACCGTCACCACCGGGGCCAGGCCGCAGGCCCCCAGGCAGGCCACCGTCTCCAGGGTGAACAGGGAGTCGGCGGAGGTCTTCTGCTTGTCCTCCAGCTCCAGGTACTCCCGGATGGCGTTGTAGATGGGTTGGGACTTGCGCACATGGCAGGCGGTGCCGTCACAGACCTTGATGATGTACTTCCCCTTAGCCTCCAGGGAGAAGTTCTCATAGAAGGTGGCCACGCTGTACACCTTGGCCACGCCGATATCCAGCTTCTGGGCGATGCGTTCCAAGACCTCCGGGCTGAGGTACTTGTATTCCGCCTGAATATCCTGCATAATGGCGATGAGATGGTGGCGCTGGCAGCCGTAGGAGTCGATGATCTCCTCCACGCGCTCCATTGAGATTCCGTTGGACATAGTTTTCTACACCTCGTCTTTCCTGGTCAACGCCCAAAATGGGCGGTATACCCCACATAATACCATAATAATGGATTCGAGAATGGAAAGCTATTGGACATTTTGCTGAATTATTGGCATGAATGGAAACTTGAAAAAATATCCCATGAAGGAAATCATGCAAATTCTGCCGGGAAAACCGGGAGGGCGGCGAGAGAAAACCGTGCCAGAATGCGGAAAAAGAGATTTGACAGCCGGACGGGGAACTGGGCATGAATTTTTAGACTGTTTGACCAAAAGAACCGGTTTGTGGTAGGATAGAAAAAGCAGTTTACCAAAGGGGGCCGGGGGCGGCTTTGTTCTGCCGCGCCCGGAGCCCGGAAAGGACGCAACATGGATTGGAAACAAGTGTTACCCCCCCTGTGCCGGAGCCGGATTGAGACCCGGTTCGCCCTGGCCGGGAAGGACCTGCCGGCGGGGAGCAGCAAATTCGGCGGCCGGCCGGACGTGCCCGCCGGCTTTGTGTGGCCGGTGTTTGAGACAAAGACCCTTGACGACGATATGGTGAAGCCCAGGCCCCTGGCCTTTCTGGCCCAGTTCGACTGTGCCCGGCTGGCCGGGCTGGACCCGGAGGGGCTGCTGCCCAGGACCGGCCTGCTCTCCTTTTTCTATGAGCTGGGTTCCCAGCGGTGGGGCTATGACCCCAAGGACGCGGGCTGCGCCCGGGTGTTCTGGTTTGACGGGGAGCCCTTGGCTCCGGCGGAATTTCCCCAGGACCTGGAGGAGGACTTCCGCCTGCCGGAGCTGGCGGCGGAGCTGTCGGGCGGGACGGACGCGCCGGACTTTCAGGACGCCTGTCTGGCCCTGGACTACCCGTTCAGCGCCAACGACTACCGCTTCTTTGACCAGGCCCGGCGGGAGCTGGGGTACGCCTATCCGGACAACCGCTCCCAGCTGCTGGGCTGGCCGGACATCATTCAGAACAACATGACCCTGGAGTGTGAGCTGGTGTCCCGGGGCCACTATCTGGGGGGCAGCTGGGAGAGCGTCCCTCAGGAGGAGCGGGACGCATTACGCGCGCCCAGCGTCCAGGACTGGCGGCTGCTGTTCCAGCTGGATACGGTGGCGTCCGGGAATTTTGAACTCATGTTCGGCGACTGCGGCCGCATCTATTTTTACATCCGGAGAGAGGATCTCCTGGCCCGGCGGTTTGACCGGGCGTGGCTGGTCCTACAGTGCATGTGAGCGCTGTCAGAGAGGAGTTAAAGCATGAAATTGGAAATTACGTTTCAGGGAAAGACCCGCAACCGGGATGCGTTCATCCGCAGCGTCCAGCGGCTGGCCAAGTCTCAGGAGTATCAGCTGGGGGCGTGGAAGGACGGAATGCGGGTGGTCCTGTGTCCTCTGGGCTATCTGGACATGGGCTGGACCCGGGAGAGCGGGCTGTTCGGCGGCTGGAAGATCACCGGAGGCTGCATCACCGTCCCCGGCGGCCCCGGCCTGCACAAGGCGGTGGCGGAGCTGATCGACGCCCTGAGCAAAAAGGACCTGAAGGAGGTTCAGGTGGTGGACAGCACCGGCTTCTGGGAACACCGGGATTTCCAGCGTTTGTCTCAGGAGACCTACGCCCCCTGGCTGGAGCAGGAGCTGCGGGGAGCGCTGGGGAAGCTGGAGCAGTCCTCGGAGAGCGTTCCGCTGTTCTGGGGGGAGGAGGACTATCTGCCCCAGGAGGTGCCGGATACGGTCTACACCCCCATGGGCCGCTTCTCCAAGGGGTGGCTCCAGGAGCAGCTGGACCAGGGCCGGAAAGAGGAGCTGGCCCGGCGGATTTTCCTGTGGCCCAACGCATCTAAGGACGCCTTTTACTACCGCAACGGGGCCATGAAGCGCATGTGGCAGGACTGCTGCTTTGCGCCCTCGGACCGGCACTACTCCGATGAACAGATCAACGGCTTTGTGCTGAGCTTCCTGGAGCGGGCCTACCAGCTGGACCCCGCTCTGCCCCTGCCCATGTCCGCCTACCGGGAGCTGTGCATCATGGACGGCCGGGCGTTCAAGATCCCGGAGGACGCCCCGGAGCTGGAGGAGGAGTTCGCGCCCGGCTACCACAAGGGGGAACTGCTCCAGAGCTATGAGAAGCTGTGGCTCCCGCTGCCCGGCGTGTACCGCTATGAGTGGAGCGACGACGGCCTGGGCAATGCCGGCTGCATCTGGATCGACGAGGACGGCGGCGGTCCCATCTGGCGGGTGAGCGGCTATCGGAACAAGGACGGCGCGGCGGACTGGAACGCCGACATGTCCGAACTGAAAGATGTGGAGACCCTGGAGCCGGAGGGGGGCAAGGCCCGCTGGGGGTGGAAGGATATCCCCAACAAGGCGGAACCCGACATGCCCCTGCGGCAGCTGCTGGGCGAGGTGGCGGCGGGGGACACCCTGTACGTGATCACCGTCACCTTCTCCGACGATGAGGAGCAGGAGGAGATCTACGACCGCCTTCACCGCATGAAAATCATGGACAAACAGGACACCCCCTTCGGAGGCGCCCAGTAAACGACAGAGCGCGGAGAGGCTATCGCCTCTCCGCGCTCAGACTGTCGAAAAAGTGGCAAAGCCACTTTTTCGAATAGGGCTGCACGAAATTTCAACCTCGATTTCTTGCGAAATTGTCGGTCAAAATTTCGTGAGAGGTGTCATTTCCGAGGCACATGTCCTCGAAAATGACGAGATTTGATCTTATTCCGTCGTCTGCGGACGACGGAACTCCTTGCAGGAGGGCTTTTTTGACAAGCAGAGCGCGGAGAGGCTATTGCCTCTCCGCGCTCTGCTGTGTTGAGAAATCAGGCCTTGGCGGCGGGATGCCGGCCCTCGGCGGCTACGTGGGAGTCGGTCTTGACCAGGGCGAAGGCCTTCCGGCGCACATACAGGAAGTAGAGGATGTGCACCGCTCCGGTGACGATCCAGGAGATGGGGTAGGAGATGTACAGGTTCTCCGGGGTGCGGTCCATCTGGAAGATGGTGAAGATCCACACGATCCGCAGGCCGCACGCCCCGATCAGGGAGACCACCATGGGCACAATGGAGTAGCCCAGGCCCCGCAGGCTGCCCACCATGGTGTCCATGATGCCGCACAGGGCGTAGGTCCGGGCGATGTAGCCCAGGCGGATGATGCCCTGCTGGATGACCGCCTCGTCGGAGTTGTAGATGCTCACCAGGGGGTGGCCGAAGAAGTAGGCCAGGTTGCCCAGGATCAGCCCGGTGAGGATCACAAAGCCCTGGCAGTAGAACAGGCTCTTGTCCACCCGCTTGCAGTCCCCGGCGCCGTAGTTCTGCCCGGTGAAGGTCAGGTTGGTCTGGTAGAAGGCGTTCATAGCCTGATAGACAAAGTTTTCGATGTTGTTGGCGGCGGCGGACCCGGCCATCACGGTAGAGCCGAAGGAGTTGATGGAGGACTGGATCAGCACGTTGGACAGGGAGAACACGATGCCCTGAAATCCGGCGGGCAGGCCGATCTGGAGGATGTGTCCCAGAATCACCTTGTCCATCTTCAGCTTTTTCAGATCCAGGCGCAGGGGGCCCTCCTCCTTGGACAGGCAGCGCAGGATCAGACCGGCGGAGATGTACTGGGAGATGGTGGTGGCCGAGGCCACGCCGGCCACGTCCATGTGGAGCACCAGCACCGTGAACAGGTTCAGGATCACATTGACGATGCCGGCCACAATGAGGTAGTAGAGGGGGCGCTTGGTGTCCCCCTGGGCCCGGAGAATGGCCGCGCCGAAGTTGTAGGCCAGGGTGGCGGGCATGCCCAGGAAGTAGATGCGCAGATAGATGGTGGACAGGTCGATGACGTCCGCCGGGGAGGACATCCACACCAGCAGCTGATGGGCCATAATGAAGCCGAAGACGCCCAGGAACACACCGCTCACCAGGGCCAGGAAGATGGCGGTATGGACGGCCCGGCTGACGATTTTGGGCCGCTGGCCCCCCAGGTTTCGGGCCACCACCACGTTGGCGCCCACGGACAGGCCCACAAACAGGGCAATGAGCAGGTTGATGAGGGAGGTGGTGGAGCCCACGGCGGCCAGAGACTCCTGGCCGGCGAACTGCCCCACCACGATGACGTCGGCGGCGTTGAACAGGAGCTGCAGCATGCTGGAGGCCATTAGGGGAAGGGCGAAGAGCAGAATCTTATCGGCCAGAGAGCCATGACACATGTCCAGCTGGTGGTGCGCCTTGGTGCGGAGCATACGTTGACCATCCTTTCCAAAATCGCCCGCGGGGCGGTCCAGGGCGGCGCGGCCGCGCCGGCTGAAAGGGAGCCGTGGGTATTCGTTTAACAAAAAATTTACATTTTTAAGAGCACTAATTAAGATACATCAAGCTCCCCTGTTTCGCAACCCTTTTGAAGCCCTAAAAAACATAGAAAAATGGGCGGTGAAAGGGCGCACTTTGCACAAAAAATGATCCGGGAAGCCCCGCCGCAAGGCGGGGGCTTCCCGGATTTGAAATGAGAAAGGGGGTCAGGCGGAGGCCGGAGCGGCCGCAGACTGGGCGATTACCAGGGTGTCCCCCGCCTGGAGGATGGTGGAGCCGCCGGGAATGATGGTCTCGTTTCCGCGCTTGACCATGACAATGAGGGTGTCACTCCGGGTGGGGATCTGCCGCAGGGAACGGCCCACCCACTTGTGGCCCTTTTCCACCACGATCTCCTGAAGAAACAGGTTTTCCCGGTCCTCAAAGGCCCGGGCGGCCAGCACCAGCAGGTCGCCGGGCAGCAGCACCGTGCTGCCGTTGGGGACGATGGTCTCCTCCTTCCGAGCGATCATGGCCACCAGCAGATCGGAGGGGAGGGGGAGCTCCCTCAGTGTCTTTCCGTTCCAGGGATGGTTTTTGTCCAGGTGGATCTTGATGAAGTCGATGTCGCTCTCCTCCTGGTAGTCGTTGAAGGTCTTGCTCACGTCGGCGGTGTGGTCGATCATGGACAGCTTGGCGGAGACGCGGGGGAGCAGGCTGCCCTGGAGAGAGATGGACAGCAGAACGATGCAGAACACCAGGTTGAACAGATTGTAGCGGGTCTCCGCCCCCTGGAGGACCGCCATAATGGCGAACACGATGGAGGCCACGCCCCGGAGTCCGGCCCAGGAGACCACCCCCACCTGAGCCAGAGAGGGGCGGAAGGGCAGCATCAGGACCGAGACCACCGCGGGCCGGGCCAGGAAGGTGAGAAACACCATGATGGCCAGGGCGGGCAGCAGCACCGAGGGCAGCTCCACCGGGGTCACCAGCAGGCCCAGCAGGAAGAAGATGAGCACCTGGGCCACGTCGGTGACCACGTCGAAGAAGTGGACCAGGTTGCGCTTCTGGGGCAGCTTGGTGCTGCCCATGTAAATGCCGCACAGGTAGGAGCTCAGATAGCCGTTCCCCCCCAGCACGGTGGGCAGGGCGTAGGAGAGGATGACCACCGCAAAGACAAAGATGGTCTGGCTCTGCTCCGAGGGGAACATCCCCCGGCGCAGGCTCCAGATGGCCAGCTTGCCCAGGAGCAGGCCGCCCAGTGCGCCGATGGCGATCTGCTGCACCAGGAGCAGGGGGATAAACACGTCCTGTCCTCCCATGATGCCAACCGCCACGGTGGTAAGCATGTAGGAGATGGGGTCGTTGGAGCCCGACTCGATCTCCAGCAGGGAGTCGGTGTGGTACTTCAAGGCCAGCTTCTTAGAGCGCAGGATGTTGAACACCGAGGCCGCGTCGGTGGAGGAGATCACCGAGCCGATGAGAAAGCTCTCCACCCAGGGCAGCCCCAGGACCAGGTGGGCAAAGGCGGCCACCGCTCCGGCGGTTCCGGCCACTCCCAGGGTGGACAGCACCACCGACTGGACCACCACGGGCCGGGCGGCGTTCAGGTTGGTGCCGAAGCCGCCGTAGAACATAATGAAAATCAGGCTGGCCGAGCAGATCACGTTGGCGGCGTCATAGTCGTCAAAGGGAATTCGGAGCAGGCCGTTTTCTCCAAAGCACATCCCAAGGGCGATAAAGATCAGCAGGGACGGGACGGCCAGACGGTCCAGATACCGCCCCATCAGCGTACACAGCAAGATCACACAGCCCATCAACAGCAAAGCTTCATTCATAGATCAGTCCTCCTTTGCACCGGTCAGCCGCAGCTATTTTATAGCTTAGAGCTTATTATAAATATAACTATATGCTTATTATAGCACAAAAGATGCTGATTTCCTACTGATTTTTCAAAATTACCCTGTAAAATTTTGCGGAGCCTGTGAAAAAATGAAGAAGCCCGCGGAAACAAAAAATTCCGGAGGCGCGCAGCGCCTCCGGAAGGGAGAGAATCTATGGAATCAGAACTTCTCCAGCCGCTCCAGATCCAGGACGAACAGGGTCACGCCGCCAAACTCCATATTCATGGGGATGGAGGGCATGGCCGCGGCGTACTGGCCGGCGGCGGGCATGGACACGCTGGAGTAGACGGTCTGCTTCCGCTTGCCCGCGCACCGCTTCAAAATGTCCATGGCCTGGGGAAGGCGGGACTCCTCCACGCCCAGCATGATGGTGATGTTCTTCTTCTTCCAAAAGCCGCCGGTGGAGCTGAGCATGGTGACGAAAAATCCGTTCTGGTTCAGCTCGCTCACCGTGGCGTCATAGTCATCCTCCTGGACCACGGCCAGGATCAGTTTGTTGTGCATGTTGGCAGCTTCCATAGGGCTAGCCTCCTTTGATCAGAGCGATCCGGCGGGAGCCGCTCCGAAGGAGGGGCGCGGCTCTCTCGGTCTGTCTCTATCATACACGATTTTCCGTCAAAAAGAAAGATGAAAACGCAGAGAAATGCTCCCGCCCCGGGAAAAACGGGGCGGGAGGCGGATCATGTCTTCCCGGCGGGCGGCACGTCGTCTCCGGGATTTTGGCTCTGGGTTCCGAAATAGAAGGCGATGACGATGGAGAAAATGGTGATAAAATCTCTGGCGCTCACCTGGCCGGTGACCGCCAGAAAGACAAACAGGCCGGTAAGGGCCAGAGTGACGATGCTCTTGATGCACAGGAGGTTATAGATCCTCCGCCGGATCAGCGGGTCCAAGTTCATCCGCTCCTTTCCCTCTATTCTATGCGGGAGGACAAAAATTTGTCTTGACTTGGAGCGGGGTCCAGGGTTTAGGATAGAGCCAGAAGCAGCGCGGAGGGACGCGCGGCAGAATGGATGGAGGAGATGTGGTTATGACCATCGCGGAAGTCAGCCAGAAATTTGATATTTCCGCCGACACCCTGCGCTACTACGAGCGCATCGGCCTGATCCCGCCCGTACCTCGGAGCAAGAGCGGCATTCGGGACTACGACGAGGAGTCCTGCGGCTGGATCGAGATGATGAAGTGCATGCGCAAGGCGGGGGTCCAGATCGAGGCGCTCATCGAGTACGTGACCCTGTTCCGCCAGGGGGACGACACGGCGGACGCCCGGAAGGCCATTTTGGTGGAGCAGCGGGACCAGCTGGTGGATCGCATGGCGGATATGCAGGCGTCCCTGGACCGGCTGAATCAGAAGATCGAGAACTATGAGCGCATCCTGGAGGCCGAGCGGCGCCTGCGCAAGCCGGAGGCGGTCTGAAAGAAAAAGAAGGGCCTGTGTTCCTCAAAAACGGGGACACAGGCCCTTATTCTCTGGCTTTTCCAAAGAGCTCCATAGTTCCCACAATGATCAGAAAAGCCCCGAAGCACTTGCGCAGGACCTCCACGTCCAGGGCGGTGGCCGCCCAGGCGGCCAGGGCGGCCAGCGCCAGCCCCGCCCCGATGGCGGGCAGGAGCACCGGCTTGACCACATACCCGTTTTTCAGGTGGGCGGGCAGAGCCATCAGGCCGGCGGGGAGGAAGTACAATAGGTTGATGCCCTGGGCCAGGTGCTGGTCCAGCCCGGCAAAGACGGTCATATACACCAGCAGCAGGGTGCCGCCCCCCACCCCGAAGCCGGACAGCACTCCGGTGACCGCCCCCGCCAGCAGGGGAAACAGCCACTCGTTCACGGGAGGAAACACCTCGCTCCCCCATAGAGGAGAAGCACGCCGAACAGCCGCTTCAGCCAGGGCATGTTCATCCCTCGGAACCACTTTCCCCCCAGCCAGCCCCCCACGGCGCCCCCGATCAGGTAGGGGAGGGCCGCCGTCAGGTCCAGGCCGCCCCGGAACAGGTAGATGGCCGCCGACAGCACGCACAGGGGGAGGATCACCGCCACCGAGGTGGCAAAGGCCTGCCGCTGGCTCAGGCCGCACACCCGGGTGAGCAGGGGCACCAGCACCGAGCCGCCCCCGCCCCCGAAAAATCCGTTGGTCAGCCCCGCCGCCGCCCCGGACAGGGCATAGCGCAGCTTCCCGCTTTTTTCCATACAAAAACACCCCTTCCGGCTTAGTTTGCCGGAAGGGGCGCATTTTTATGTATCCAAAGTGCCGGAAAACCCGGGGCCCCTATTGGAGCAGGTCCAGCCATCCGGCCTGAATGGCGGGTAGGTTGCGCCGGATGCGCTCCCGGGGCCAGTCCCACCAGCGCAGCTCCAGCAGAGCGGCGGTGGTCTCCGGATCAAACCGGGGGCGGATGGGTTTGGCGGGCACGCCGCCCACAATGGTGTAGGGGGGCACATCCTTGGTGACCACCGCCCGGGCCCCGATAATGGCCCCGTCCCCGATGGTGACGCCGGATAAAATCACCGCCTCATAGCCGATCCACACGTCGTTTCCCACCGTGATGTCCCCCCGGTTGTCCCAGGCGTCGGTGACGCGGGACTTCTCCAGCCCCCACTCATCAAAGAACAGGGGGAAGGGGTAGGTGGACAGGGAGCGCATGGTGTGGTTGGCGCTGGTAAAGAGAAACTTTGCCCCGCAGGCGATGGAGCAGAACTTCCCGATGGTCAGCCTGTCCCCGTTGACGGGATAGTGGTAGAGCACGTTGTTGGTCTGAAATTCCGTGGGGTCGTGGACAAAGTCGTTGTACATGGTGTATTCGCCCACGGTGATACTGGGATTTGTGATAACCGGCCTCAGGTAAATGGTCTGCCGGTCCCCGGTGCGGGGGTAAATATCTTTTTCTGGAATCGCCATCAAAAAACCTCCTGACTGTTATTTGATCTCCGCCGCGATTCCAGCTAGGGCAATACAGCGCTTCACGCATACCACCTCTTTGGGGCTATTGTATCACCCGCACTCCTCCGGCGCAAGGGGAGCGGGGCGGCCCGCCCGCTGGTCCAGCAGGTCCTTCCCCCGCTCAGACAGCTGGCTGATGAGCTCCACCACCTGCTCCCGGGGGAGGTCCCGGCTGCGGATATAGGCGTGGTAGCCCCCGTAGACCGTGTAGCTGAGAAAAATGTGCATGTCCGGATTCCGGGCATACTCCGGGTGCTGCCGGAATACCAGCTGCTTGACGCTCTCCTCCACCTTCTCCACCATCCGCCCCGACCGGCTGCCGGAGAACAGGATCTGGATCCGCTCGTCCTGGGCCCGATAGCCCTGAAACAGCTCCCGGGTGAACTGGGCGGGCCGCTCAAAGACGTACTCCGGGTGGCGCAGGCCGAAGATCACCTGCTCCACCACCTGGGTCTCCAGGGCGTCGGACAGGGCGTACAGATCCTCGTAGTGGCCGTAAAAGGTGGACTTGTGAATGGCCGCCCTCTGGCACAGCTCCTTCACCGTGATCTTCTCCAGGGGCTTCTGCCGCCGCAGGTCCAGAAAGGCCTGCTGGATGCTTCCTTCCGTTTTTTTCACACGCAGGTCCAAAGTTCTGCCTCCTTCTGCCGACTCTTTCGCAAAAGAGTCGGATAACCGACGTTTGTAGGAAATCGCCGCTGGCCAACCCGGCGGCGGGTCTGGTATGGTGAGAGCGATCCATCTCACCCTTTGACATGGGAGGTACGCCATGAAGTTCCATGCCTTTTATACCGGTGCGTCCTTTGACGCACATGAATATCTGGGGGGGCATCTGACCGAGGAGGGGGCGGTGTTCCGCACCTTCGCCCCGTCGGCGGAGAAGATCTCCCTCATCGGGGAGTTCAGCGGCTGGGAGGAGCTCCCCATGGAGCGGGTCCACGACGGGAACTTCTGGGAGTGCTCCGTCCCCGGGGCCCGGGCGGGCATGATGTACAAGTACCGCATCTACACCCGGGGCGGCCGGTGCCTGGACCACTGCGACCCCTACGGCTTCTATATGGAGCTGCGCCCCAACAGCGCCTCCATTCTGTGGGACCAGTCCGCCTACTCCTTCCAGGATCGGGGCTGGCGGAGCCGCCCCCAAAACTGGCGGGAGGGCCCTCTGAACGTCTATGAGGTCCACCTGGGCTCCTGGCGGCGGAAGCCGGACGGCGGCTGGTACACCTATCGGGAGCTGGCGGAGCAGCTGATTCCATACGCCAGGGAACTGGGGTACAACGCCCTGGAGTTCCTCCCCCTGGCCGAGCACCCCAGCGACTCCTCCTGGGGGTATCAGATCACCGGCTTTTTCAGCCCCACCTCCCGGTACGGCACCCCGGACGACCTGAAATATCTGGTGGACCAGTGCCATCAGGCGGGGCTGGCCGTCCTGCTGGACTTTGTTCCCGCCCACTTCGCCGTGGACGACTACGGCCTCTGGAACTACGACGGCACCGCCCTGTACCAGTACCCCAGCCCCGACGTGGGAAACAGCGCCTGGGGCAGCTGCAGCTTCATGCACTCCCGGGGGGAGGTGCGCAGCTTCCTCAACTCCGCCGCCCGCTTCTGGCTGGAGGAGTACCACTTCGACGGCCTGCGGGTGGACGCGGTGCGCAACCTGATCTACTGGAACGGGGAGCCCGCCCGGGGGGAGAACCAGGGGGGGCTCCAGTTCCTCCGGGAGATGAACCGGGGCTTGAAGGAGCGCTGTCCCCACGCCCTTCTGGTGGCTGAGGACTCCTCCGCCTACCCCGGGGTCACCCGCCCGGCGGAGGAGGGCGGGCTGGGCTTTGACCTGAAGTGGGACCTGGGGTGGATGCACGACACGCTGTCCTATTTCCAGGCCCCGCCGGAGGAGCGGGCCGGTCAGGGGGGAAAGCTCACCTTCTCCATGGACTACTTTGCCAACGAGCGCTATCTGCTCCCCCTGTCCCACGACGAGGTGGTCCACGGCAAGGCCACCATTTTACAGAAGATGCACGGGGACTACGAGGGAAAATTTCCCCAGGCCCGGGCCCTCTACCTCTATATGTTCGCCCACCCGGGGAAGAAGCTGAACTTCATGGGCAACGAGCTGGGCCACTTCCGGGAGTGGGACGAGGGCCGGGAGCAGGACTGGAATTTGTTGGACTACCCCCTCCACGGAGGGTTCCAGGCCTTCCACAGGGCGCTGAACCACGTATACCTCACCGCCCCCGCCCTGTGGCGGGACGAGGGGGAGGGGTTCTTCACCTGGCTCCGGCGGGGGGAGGACGGCCTGTTCGCCTTCCTGCGGGAGGGGGACGGCCAGCGGCTGCTGGCGGTATTCAACTTCCTGGACCGGGAGCAGGACCTCGCCCTTGCCTGGAACGGAGCCGCCCGGCTCCGGCTGCTGCTGGACAGCGACAGCGCCGCCTTCGGGGGCGGCGCCCAGGGGGAGTCGGAGGTCCCCACGGCGGAGCGCGGCAGCCTCCGTCTCACCCTCCCGCCCTACTCCGGGCGGCTGTACCAGGTGGAGTGAGGCTCACAGCCCCAGGCGTTTCCTTCTCCGCCGGTGCTCCAGCCGGGTGGAGACAAAGGCGGACAGCGCCTTCCCAAATCCACGGAACCCGTGGCCGTTGGCCATGTCCAGAGCCCCCAGGGCAAATTTCGTGTCCGCCAGCCCGTTGGACAGCTTCACCAGCCCCCGGAAGGGCATGTTGCGGATGAACAGGGACACCGGGTCGGGCTCCCCCAGTCTGGCCTTCCGCTTGGCCATGCGGCCCAGCACCCAGTTGGCAAGCCGGGCCGCCCGCCCACTGGCGTAGGACAGCTGGTAAAAACTGTCCTCCAGGGTGAGGGGGGCGCTCCGGTCCCATTTGGCCTCCGGGATGGGGCGGCCCAGCAGGGCCTGGAAGGCCCCGTCCGGCACGTTTTCCACCCGGCCGGAGAAATAGCACTCCAGCGCTTCCCGGTCGTACACCGCCCCCGGGTCGGTCCCCGCTACTTCCAGAGCGGCGGACAGGGGCAGGTCCCCGGCGTTGGGGCCCACGGAGATGCGGTAGGTCCCCCCCTCCACCTCCCACTGATTGGTCCTGGGGTTGAACCACCGGAAGGCGTACCCGTCCAGGGGGATGGTCACCCGCCGGGTCTCCCCTGGCTGGAGGGTGACTTTTTGAAATCCTTTCAGCTCCAAAGCGGGGCGGAACACCCGGTCCCGGGGGCCGGTGACGTACATCTGGGCCACCTCCGCCCCCGTCCGTGTCCCGGTGTTGGTGAGGGTGAAGGAGACCTCATCCCGGCGGACACTCAAATCCGAATAGGCGAAGGTGGTGTAGCTCAGGCCGAAGCCGAAGGGGAAGGCCACGGGTTTCCCAACGGTCTGGTAGTACCGGTAGCCCACAAACAGCCCCTCCCGGTATTCCGCCGTCCGCTCCCGCCCCGGAAAATACCGGGCGTTGGGGGCGTCGGCCAGGACCAGGGGAAAGGTCTCCGCCAGGCGGCCGGCGGGGTCCACCTTCCCGGTGAGCAGGTCGGCGGCGGCCCCCGCCCCCGCCTGGCCCCCCAGATACCCGTGGAGCAGGGCCTTACACCGGTCCAGCCAGGGGAGCTCCAGCACGCCGCCCCCCGCCAGCACCACAGCCACGTTGGGGTTGGCCTGGGTCACTGCCTCCAGGGCGCGGACCTGGTTGTCCGGCAGGGCCAGGTGGTCCCGGTCCAGCCCCTCACTCTCAAAGCACTCGGGGATGCCCAGAAAGAGGATGACCGCCTCGGCCCGACGGGCCAGCTCGGCCGCCTCCCGCTCCAGGTGCTCCGAGGGCTGGCCGTTCCGGCGGTAGGCCTTGGCGTGGCCGATGACGTTTAGGCCGCTCTCCTTCAGACAGTCCAGGGGCCGGTCCAGCCGGGTGGGGCGGACCAGGGAGGAGCCCGCCCCCTGGTACCGGGGTTCCAGGGCCAAATCCCCCAGCACCGCGACTTTGGTCCCGGGGGCCAGGGGGAGGAGGCTGTCTTCATTTTTCAGCAGCACCGCGCTCTCCGCCGCCGCCCGGCGGGCCAGGGTGTGGTGGGCCGCCTCGTCAAAGTGCTTGGGGGCGGTTCGGGCGGCTTCGGTGGTGGCCAGCACCACGTCCAGCAGCTCGTCCACCCGCCGGTCGATCACGTCCTCGGTGAGTTCCCCACGGTCCAGGGCAGAGAGCACCTCCCGGTCGCTGTCCCCCTGGGTGCCGGGCATCTCCAGGTTGCTCCCCGCCCTCAGGCCGTCTACCTGGCAGTTGCAGGCCCCCCAGTCGGTGACCACCATGCCCGTGAACCCCCACTCCTCCCGGAGAATTTCGGTGAGGAGGTGGGGATTTTCGTTGGCGTAGGTGCCGTTCACCCGGTTGTAGGAGGACATGACCCCCAGGGGGCGGCCCTCCTTCACAGCGATCTCAAAGCCGGTGAGGTACAGCTCACGCAGGGTGCGCTCGTCCACCACGCTGTCGCTGGTCATGCGCAGCAGCTCCTGGCTGTTGGCGGCGAAGTGCTTGACGCAGGCGGCCGCCCCCTGGGACTGAACGCCCCGCACCAGGGCGGCGGAGAGCTTGCCCGACAGATAGGGGTCCTCGGAGAAGTACTCAAAGTTCCGCCCCCCCAGGGGGCTGCGCTTCAGGTTCATCCCAGGCCCCAGGAGCATGTGCACCCCCTGGGCGGCGGCCTCCGTGCCCAGGGCGCGGCCCACCTCCTCCAGCAGCGCCGGGTCCCAGCTCCCCGCCAGACAGGCGGCGGTGGGGAAGCAGGTGGCCGGCTGGCTGGGCCGCTGGCCCAGATGGTCCCCCCGGCCCAACTGCCGCCGCAGGCCGTGGGGGCCGTCGGACATCACCATAGAGGGCACCCCCGCCTGGGGAAAGGCGTAGGTGCTCCACACGTCCTTCCCCGAGAGGAGAGCGGCTTTTTGCTCCAGTGTGAGTTGTTTGAGAATGTCCGGGTGTTTCATAGGGCGCTCCTTCTGTCTTGGGTCAAAGACCATACCGCCGGTTTCGGCGGTTGTAAGAGAAACTGTACGGCTGATTCAACAGACATTATCATAGCAAAAAAACTCCGCCCGGTACAGGCGGAGTCCATTTTTTTATAAAATTTTCATATTTCCCGCCTGCGCCCCGTCCTCTGGGGACAGAGGCGCGGGCGGGGGAGGGAAACGCTCAGTCCTCGCCGCCCATGAGCAGGTACATGACCGCCTTCTGGGCGTGGAGGCGGTTCTCCGCCTCGTCGAAGATCTCCTCGGCGTGCTCCTCGAACACGTCGGCGGTGATCTCCTCCCCACGGTGGGCGGGCAGGCAGTGCTGCACCATGCAGCCGGGGTTGGTGAGGGCCATCAGCTCCTTGTTCACCTGGTAGCCCACAAAGGCCTTCTCACGGACGGCCTTCTCCTCCTCCTGGCCCATGGAGGCCCACACGTCGGTGAACACCACGTCGACCCCCGCCGCGGCCTCCAGGGGATCCCGCACCAGGGAGAACCCGTGGCCCGCCTCCCGGGCGAAGGCCAGCACATCGGGGTGGGGGTCATAGCCCTCGGGGCAGGCCACGGACACCTCCATGCCCACCTTCAGGCAGCCCACGATGAGGGAGTTGACCATGTTGTTGCCGTCGCCGATGAAGCACATCTTCAGCCCCTCCAGCCTGGCCTTGCGCTCCCGGATGGTCATGAGGTCGGCCAGCACCTGGCAGGGGTGGGCGAAGTCGGTGAGGCCGTTGATGACGGGGATGTCGGCATACCGGGCCAGCTTCTCCACCTCCTCCTGGGAGTAGGTGCGGATCATGATGCCGTCGCAGTAGCGGGAGAGCACCCGGGCGGTGTCCTCCACCGGCTCGCCCCGGCCGATCTGGCTCTCCCTGCCGGAGAGGAAGAGGGCGTGGCCCCCTAGCTGGAACATGCCGTTCTCAAAGGAGACCCGGGTGCGGGTGGAGTTCTTCTCGAAGATCATGGCTAGGGTCTTGCCCTGGAGGCGGGGGTGGGGCAGGCGGTGCTTCTGGTCGTACTTCATCTGGTCAGCCACGTCCAGGATGCGGACGATCTCCTCTCTGGAGAGGTCCAGCAGCTTCAGCAGGTCTTTCATCTCGTTCACCTCATACAAAAATGGCGGGCGCAGCCCGGGGTCACTCCAGGCCCCGGTCCAGGATGGCCAGGCCCTGGTCCATCTCGCCCTTCGTGATGGTCAGGGGGGGCAACAGCCGCAGGGCGGGGCCGGCGGTGAGCACCAGCAGGCCGTGTCCGGCCAGCCGGGCGACCAGCTCCCTGTTGCTCCAGCCGGGGCGGACCTCTACCCCGATCATGAGGCCCAGGCCCCGGGTGGCGCCCAGGCACCGCTTGCCCATAGCCTCGATGCGCTCACGCAGATAGGCCCCCTTCTCCCTGACCCGGTTCAGGGCCGCCTCGTCCAGGATGTCCAGCACCGCCAGAGCGGCTGCGGAGCAGACGGGGTTGCCCCCAAAGGTGGAGGCGTGGCTGCCGGGGCCCAGCACCGGCCGGCACTTCTCGTTCACAAGGAAGCCGCCCATGGGCAGGCCGCCGGCGATGCCCTTGGCAAAGGAGACGGCATCGGGCCGGATGCCGTACTGCTGGAAGGCGAAGAGGGTGCCGGTGCGGCCGATGCCGGTCTGCACCTCGTCCACCAGCAGCAGCCAGTCCCGCTGCTCGCACAGGCCGGCCAGGGCGCAGACGAAGTCCCGGTCCATAGGGAGCACGCCGCCCTCGCCCTGGACCAGCTCCAGCAGCACGGCGCACACGTCCTCCCCGGCCTGGGCCTCCACGTCGGCCAGATCGTTGGCGCCGGTGTGGCGGAAGCCCTCCGGGAAGGGGAAGAAGTGTTGGTGGAACACGTCCTGGCCGGTGGCGGCAAGGGTGGCGAGGGTGCGGCCGTGAAAGGAGTTGCGCAGGGTCAGGATGGTGCCGCGGCCGGCGCCGTACTTGTCGTGGCTGTATTTGCGGGCCAGCTTGAGAAGCCCCTCGTTGGCCTCCGCGCCCGAGTTGCCGAAGAAGGCCGCCGCCATGCCCGACCGGGCGCAGAGGGCGCCGGCCAGCCGGGCGTAGGGCTGGGAGTAGAACAGGTTGGAGATGTGGCCCAGGGTGAGGGCCTGGTCGTAGATGGCCCGGGCCCACTTCTCGTTCCCGTAGCCCACCGAGCACACCCCGATGCCCGAGGTGAAGTCGATGTATGTCCTGCCGGCCAGGTCCCAAAGGGTGGCCCCCTGTCCGTGGTCCACGTCCACGTCGAAGCGGCCGTAGGTCTGGAGGGTGTGGGCGTGGTCCAGCGCCTTGAGTTCGTCAAAGGTCATGTCTGCGCCTCCTTACAGGATCATGGTGCCGATGCCCTCGTCGGAGAGCAGCTCGATGAGAATGGAGTGGGGGATGCGACCGTCCAGGATGTGGGTGCGCTCCACGCCGGAGCGCACCGCCTCCACGCAGCACTCCACCTTGGGAATCATGCCTCCCTGGATGACCCCCTCCCGCACCAGCAGGGGCACCTCGGACAGGCCCACCTTCTGGAGAAGGGTGCTCTCGTCCGCCGGATCCCGCAGCAGGCCGTGCACGTCGGTGAGGAGGATGAGCTTCTCTGCCCCCAGAGCCACCGCCAGCCTGGCGGCAGCCGTGTCGGCGTTGATGTTGTAGGCGTTTTCGCCGTCCACCCCCTGAGCCACGGTGGACACCACGGGGATGTAGCCAGCCGTCAGGCAGTCCCGGACCGGGGCGGGGTCCACCCTGGCGAGCTCGCCCACCAGACCGTACTTCGCGTCCAGCAGTCTGGCCTGGAACAGACCGGCGTCCAAGCCGCACAGGCCGATGGCCCGCCCGCCCCGGCGGTTGAGGGTGGCCGCCAGGTTCTTGTTCACCTTGCCGCAGAGCACCTGCTGCACCACGTCCATGGTCTCGGCGTCGGTACAGCGCAGGCCGTCCACGAAGCGGGACTCCTTGCCCAGCTTCTTCAACATGGCAGAGATCTCCGGCCCGCCGCCGTGGACCACCACCACATGGATGCCCACTAGGCTGAGGAGAATGACGTCGCCGATGACGGCTTCCCGCAGCTCCCGGGAGATCATGGCGCTGCCGCCATATTTGATGACGATGGTCTTTCCGTAATACTTCTGGATGTAGGGCAGGGCCTCGGCCAGCACCTGGGCCCGCAGGGTCACGTCGGACATGGGGTTCGCCTCCTTGGGGAGAGGGGCGCGGGCTGCGCCTCTCATGTTCTGTAATCGCCGTTGATCTTCACATATTCGTACGTCAGGTCGCAGCCCCAGCAGGTGGCCTCGTGCTCTCCCTCGTGGAGGTGGACGTCGATGACCACCTCGTCCTGGGAGAGGATGCTCCGGGCGGCCTCCTCGTCGAAGTCCAGACCCATGCCGCCCCGGCAGACGGCCACAGCACCCACGGCGGAGGAGAAGGAAATGTCCACATACTCGGGGCGGAAGGGGGCCTTGGAGTAGCCCATGGCACACAGCACCCGGCCCCAGTTTGCGTCGGCGCCGAACATGGCGGCCTTCACCAGGGGGGAGCCCACCACCGCCTTGGCCAGGCGCTCGGCGCTCTCCTCGCTGCGGGCCTCCCGCACGGCGCAGGTGATGAGGCGGCTGGCCCCCTCGCCGTCCCCGGCGATGGCCCGGGCCAGCTCCTGGCAGAGCTGGCGGAGGGCCTTCAGAAAGACGGTGTAGCCGTCATCCTTCCACTCGATGAGGGGATTGCCCGCCATGCCGTTGGCCAGCACCGCGCACATGTCGTTGGTGGAGGTGTCCCCGTCCACCGTTACCCGGTTGAAGGTGCGGG
>ENA-ORUM01000538-ORUM01000538.1-human-gut-metagenome-genome-assembly--contig:-NODE-538-length-44197-cov-6.226768_pt1 | contig 44197 bp, 35 predicted proteins | sample MGYA00242083_ERZ509217 | MGnify/ENA primary metagenome ERZ509217 (study PRJEB26280, sample SAMEA2338831) | human gut metagenome | biome: human gut; feature: human-associated habitat; material: faeces...
AGTGACAGAACGGTCTTGCGGCAGCAAGATGGAGGGGCCTCGCCCCGACAAGTTCAAGTTTATCACAAAGAATCCAGATATGAAACGAGCAGAGCCTCTACCTTTCGGTGGAGGCTCTGCTCGTTTCATATCTGCGGTTTTGCTCAGGAAATGGCGTCCACGTCCCACTTCATCTGGACGGCGTCGGCGCCTTCCAGTGCGATGTGGAGCGCACCGGCGTTGTCGATGGCCTGCTCCGGCGTCCGTGCGCCGCACAGAACGTGCAGGCCGGGGATCATCCGGGCCGTCAGGGCGATGACCAGCTGCGCCTTGGTGCAGTGGTACTTCTCGCAGAGGTCAGACCAGCTGTCCAGCAGCCGGATGGCCTGCGCCCGGCGGGCGGGCTGGAAGCAGGGGTTCGTGTTCCGGGTGCTGCCCTCGGGGTAGGTGGTGTCCATGGTCACCTTGCCGGTGAGCAGGCCCTGCTCCAAGGGAGAATAAGCCTGAATGGACACGCCCAGCTCCTTGCAGGTGGGCAGCAGCTGCTTTTCGATGCGGCGGGTCAGCAGGCTGTACTTTTCCTGAATGACATCCAGCTGGCCGTATTTGCAGTAGCCGCGGATGAACTCAGCGGTGGTGTTGGACGCGCCGATGGCACGGATCTTGCCCTGCTCCTTGAGCTTCATCATGGCTTCGACGGTCTCTTCCAGCGGGAAGATGGAAAGGTCCGGCGTCTGCCAGTGGGTGTAGAGCACGTCCAGATGGTCGGTGCCGAGACGGCGCAGGCTGTCTTCCACATCCTCGATGATGCTCTTGGCCGACAGGTCGCGGTAGGTCTGCACGCCGTCCACCACCTTGTGGAGAACGGGGCTTTCGTGCCGCCACTCGAGGCCGCACTTGGTGGAGAGGATGACCTTGTCCCGGTCGATGTGGCGCAAGGCTTCGCCCACCACCTCTTCGCTGTGGTAAAGCCCGTAGATGGGGGCGGTGTCTATCCAGGTGATGCCCTGCTCCACGGCAGTCTCGATGGCTTTTACCGACAGGGCGTCGTCGTTGTCGCCCCACCAGCTGCCACCGCCGATGGCCCAGGTGCCAAGCCCCAGAAATGGTGCGGAGAGGCCGCTTTTGCCAATGTTACGTTTTTCCATAAATCGTTACCTTCTTTTCCGGCAGCGCCCCGCGAAGGGGGGTGTTGTCGCTGACTGGTACATATTGTTGCATTTTAGATTTATTCCAAAAAGAGCTGCCATGCAGGTCTTCTGCACAGCAGCTCTTGGGAACCTGTAACTTAAATATTGCCAAATTCGCTCAGCTTTAACGTCTCATTGTGCGTTTCAGCCCAGCGGATAGCCCAATCGGAGGTGAACAGGAGCAGGCGGCTGCCCTTCATGTCCTCGACGGCCTTGGTGTCGCTGGTGAGGTCGAGGTCACGCAGGACGTAAGTGTCGGGGTCGTTCTGGATCCAGCGCAGCTGCTCGAAGGGAAGCTGCTGCATCCGGATCTCGACGTTATACTCGGTGTTCAGACGGTACTCCAGCACTTCCAGCTGCAGCACGCCGACGACGCCGACCACGACTTCTTCCATACCGCCGCCCACTTCGCGGAAGATCTGGATAGCGCCCTCCTGAGCGATCTGCTCCATGCCCTTCACGAACTGCTTGCGCTTCATGGTGTCCTTCTGCTCGATGCGGGCAAAGTGCTCGGGGGAGAAGGTGGGGATGCCGGCGAACTCGACCTTCTTCTTGCCGGTACACAGGGTGTCGCCGATGGAGAAGATGCCCGGGTCGAACAGGCCGATGATGTCGCCTGCGTAGGCTTCATCGACGATGGCGCGGTCCTGCGCCATCAGCTGGGTGCCGGTGGCCAGCTTGATGTTCTTGCCCTCCTGCACATGGTAGGCTTCCATGCCGCGCTCGAACTTGCCCGAGCAGATGCGCATGAAGGCGATACGGTCGCGGTGGGCCTTGTTCATGTTGGCCTGAATTTTGAAGATGAAGGCCGAGAACTCATCGCGGCAGGGGTCAACGGCCTCGCCGGTCAGGCTGTCCACGCGGGCCAGCGGGGTGGGGGTGAGGCGGAGAAAGTTCTCGAGGAAGGGCTCGACGCCGAAGTTGGTCAGCGCAGAGCCGAAGAACACGGGGCTCAGCTCGCCGCGCAGCACGCGGTCAAGGTCGAATTCCTCGGCAGCACCGTCCAGAAGCTCGATTTCGTCCACCAGCTGCTGGTGCAGATAGGGGGTCAGCAGTTCGTCCAGTGCGGCATCGCCCAGCTCAGCCTCGGTCTCTTCGACCTTCTTGACGCCGTTGGCGCGGCCGTCGCTGGAGAAAGCAAGGACTTTGCGGGTGTTGCGGTCGAACACGCCCTTGAACTCCTTGCCGCAGCCGATGGGCCAGTTCATGGGGTAGGTCTTGATGCCCAGAATTTCTTCGATGTTCTCCATCAGCTCGAAGGGGTCGCGGGCCTCGCGGTCCATCTTGTTGATGAAGGTGAAGATGGGGATATGGCGCAGGGTGCAGACCTTGAACAGCTTGATGGTCTGGGCCTCGACGCCCTTTGCGGCGTCGATGACCATGACAGCCGAGTCGGCTGCCATCAGGGTGCGGTAGGTGTCCTCCGAGAAGTCCTGATGGCCCGGGGTGTCCAGAATGTTCACGCACTTGCCTGCGTAGTTGAACTGCAGCACAGAGGAAGTGACGGAGATGCCGCGCTGCTTCTCGATATCCATCCAGTCGGACACGGCGTGCTTTGCGCTCTGCTTGCCCTTGACAGAGCCTGCCTGATTGATGGCTCCGCCGTACAGCAGCAGCTTTTCGGTCAGCGTCGTTTTGCCGGCGTCGGGGTGGCTGATGATAGCAAACGTCCGGCGGCGCTTGATTTCTTCACGATTTGTCATAAAAGTTTCGTTCTCCTGAGATGCGGCCCCGCGAAGGGCCGGGTGGATGTATCAGCAAACAATAGGGTCTGTTTACATGGGAAACTCTCCTATAAAATTACATACAACGCTTATTTTAACAGAAAATCCACATGGATGCAAGAGTTTTTGCTATTTTTTCAGAACAAGGCAGGGCAGGGCAGGGGCGCAGTATCGGCCCAGTTGGCAAAATCGCACACCAGTACGGTATATTTTTCCAGCGGGAGAGCCCGCAGCCAGCCGAGGATGCTCTGCTTTTCGTCCGTGCCGATGACGCGCCCGCTGTAGAGGATGGCGCTGAGCACGCCGCCGGTGCGCAGCGCCGCGAGGGCGGCTTCCAGCGCAGGGATGCTGCTGTCTGCTGTGGAGAAGACGCTGTGGTCGGCCCCGGGCAGCCAGCCGAAGTTGAACATCACGATGTCCGCCGTGCCGGGCCGGACATACTGTAAGAGGTTCGCGTGGCTGTCGCAGATAAGCTCTGCCGTGAGGCCCTGCTTTGCGAGCCGGGCGCGGGTGGAAGTGATGGCCTCGGGCTGGATGTCGAAGCCCACCACCCGGCCTTCCGGGCCGGCAAGGCGGCAGAGGAACGCCGTGTCGCCGCCGTTGCCGCAGGTGGCATCGATGCAGAGCTTCGGGTGGGGGAGATGGGCGGCAAGATAGTCCTGCACGAAGCGCACCGCCGTCAGATCGGGGGTGCGGCGGCGGACGAGCCGCCCATCCTCAGGCGCAAAGCCGAATTTCTGCCAGAACAGCCCTTCGCCCTCGTCGGCGGGCAGGGGGGCGGTGAACACCGTCGCGGCCTCCCGGTCATAACCGCCGAACCGGCGCAATATCTCTTTTAACAGGTAGGAGCCGTAGCCCTTCCGCCGCCACTGGGGCAGGACGGACAGGGCCGTGATGTCCGCGCCTTTTGGGGTGGGGGTGACGCCGCACCGGCCGATGATGTCGGCCTCTTTATAAAGGGCAAAGCCCGTTTGAGTGGCGCTGATTTTCATAGAAACTCCTTAGACCTGATTTCACACATTCTTCACTGGGGAAACGATTGATTTTCACAATTAGCAGATAGAATAAAACCGTGCCAGAGAGGAGCGGAAAAGCTCTTCCCCCGGCCGAAGTTGTTTTCATAGCCGGAGAGTGCCGAATGGGCGAGGATTTTTGCCGGCAGGCAAGGCGCTTTCCCGAAGCAATCCTAGGCGGATTGCAAGGGAAAGCAACGCAGTATGCGGGCAAAAAGACCGCTCAGACGGTGCGCAACGGTTATGAAAACAACTTCTAATCCCTTAGAAAGGAAGCAATCACGATGGATGAAAACAAATGGGAATATGACTATTCCTCTTCCAATAATCCTGCCGGTGATACCGGCTACCCCAATGTGGGGTCCAGCGGCATGAACACCGCAAACACTGCTTCTGCCTTCAGCGAGAGCACCCAGCCTTCCGGCGGCGCAACGCCGCCCCCCGCAGGCCCGCAGAACACAGCCCCTGCCGCGCCGAAGAAGCCTAAGAAGCCTAAGAAGAATGCAGGCAAGGCTGTAAAGAGCATCGTCGCTCTGGTGCTGGCCGCAGCCATGGGCTTTATGGGCGGCTTTGTGGGCGCACGCTTCGGCGGCAATAACAAGGTCGTCATCCAGCAGGTGGAGCGGTCTAGCAGCTCTTCGGCAGACTCTGAGAGCGCCGCCGAAGGCACGACTGTTTCCAGCGGCATGACCACCGCACAGGTGGCCAAGACCGTCAGCCCCAGCGTCGTGGTCATCACCACCGAGCAGGTGGTCTACTCCCAGTGGTCCTGGTACGGCCAGAGCCAGGTGGAGAGCGGCGCCGGCAGCGGCGTCATCATCAGCTCGGATGGCTACATCCTCACCTGTGACCATGTCGTGAGCGGCGCGTCCAACATCACCGTCACCATCGGCGACAAGGACTACACCGCCACCGTCGTGGGCGAGGATTCCACCAGCGACATCGCCGTCCTCAAGATCGATGCCGACGGCCTGACCCCCGCCATCGTGGGCGACAGCGACAAGCTGGCCGTGGGCGACAACGTGCTGGCCGTGGGCAACCCGCTGGGTGAGCTGGGCGGCACCGTCACCAGCGGCATCGTCAGCGCCCTGAACCGCAGCGTCTCCATCCAGAGCTCCAGCTCTGTCAACACCATGTCCCTCATTCAGATGGATGCTTCTGTCAGCCCCGGCAACTCCGGCGGCGGCCTGTTCAACATGAACGGCGAGCTGATCGGCATCGTCAACGCAAAGTCTTCCAGCTCTGACGCCGAGGGTCTGGGCTTCGCCATCCCCATCAACGACGCCATCAAGGTGGCACAGGACCTGCTGGAGAACGGCTATGTCACGGGCCGTCCCTACATGGGCATCACCTATCTGGCTGTCAACGACGCACAGACGGCGGCACAGCTGGGCGTCAACGCCTACGGCATCTACGTCATGGACGTCGTGTCCGGCGGACCTGCCGATAAGGCGGGCCTCAAGGCCGGCGACCGCATCATCAGCATCGACAACACCGAGGTAGCCCAGAAGACCGACCTTGGCACCCTGATGCAGGAGCACTCTGCCGGTGACACCCTGTCCATCACCGTCGCCCGCGACGGTCAGATGCAGACTGTCAGCCTGACGCTGGGCGAAAAGAACGCCTCCAACAGCGGAAATGGCACCAACGGCGCATCTCGTCAGGAGAAGTCTGCCGAGTCTGCGCCTCAGCAGAACCCGCAGGGCTAAATCAGGACATGATTGGGTGGCTCGCCGCGCAAAGCGGCGGGCCGCTTTTTGTTATACCTGGCCGAAAATCGTTGCACTGTATGGCAGCAGTGTCACTTCGCCGCCGCAGACCCGGCTGGGGCCTTTCCAGAGCGCAGACGATACGCCGTCGCTCAGCAATTTCCACTGGCCGTCGGGCAGACGGACCCGCTTTTCTTCTTCCGTGGGATTGTAAAAGACGCAGAGCGCCCGCCATGCCGCGCCGTCGCCGGGTGCGGCGGGCAAAGTCCAGCCCACGAGGGGCTGTTCCAGCGAGAAAAACCGGATGGCCGCCGGGCTGGCCGCGTCCGAGGCGCTCAGGCGGGGGAACTGCGCCCGCAGGCCCAGCAGGCCCCGGTAATAGTCCACCAGTCCGTGGAACTGCGCGGCCCGCTTCCAGTCCAGACGGTTGAGGGAGGGCGAAGAGCGGTAGGTGTTGCCCTGACCTTTTTTGGTGCGGGCGAACTCCTCGCCGGCCTGCAGGAAGGGCATCCCCATGCAGGTGAGATAGATGCCCGCCGCCAGCCGGTTCTGGGCCAGCGCCGCCGAGTCGGCGGCAGTGTACTCGGGACGGGCGTACCGGACGAGCATCAGTTTATCCCAGAGAGTGAAATTGTCGTGGGCGGACACATAGCTGACGATCTGGGAGGGCGAATGGGCGGGCAGCTTGTCGCTGCGGCACCACGCGGCCACGGCTCCGCCGATGTCCCAGAAGCTGCCCGGTCTGCCCTCGACGTAACCCGGCTCCCGGGCGTCAAAACAGCCGCCCTTGATGACGTCGCGGGTGTTGTCGCAGAAGATGCCGATGCGCTCGGACAGCATGGCGAGGTTCGCCTTGTTGGCCTCGTACCGGTGGAGCTGGCTCCCGCCGCCCTGCCACGGCTCACCGTACATCAGGATGCTTCTGCCGCCCGGCAGAGCGTCCAGCGCGGCCCGCAGTTCGTTCATGGTGTCCACGTCATAGAGGCCCATGAGGTCGAAGCGGAAGCCGTCGATGTGATATTCCTGCGCCCAGTAGAGCACCGAGTCGATGAGGTATTTCCGGGCCATGGGCCGCTCACTGGCAAACTCGTTGCCGCAGCCGCTGCCGTTGGAGAAGCTGCCGTCCGGGTTCTGCCGGAAGAAATAATAAGGCACCGTGCTGTTCAGCGGGTTCTCATTACGGTACATATGATTGTACACCACGTCCATGATGACGCCGATGCCCGCCGCGTGGAGAGAAGCTATCATCTCCTTGCACTCCCGCACCCGGACTTCGCCTTTCGCGGGGTCGGTGGAGTAGCTGCCCTCGGGGACATTGTAGTTGGTGGGGTCGTAGCCCCAGTTGTACTGCCGGGTGAGGGGGCGGCTCTCGTCCACACTGCCGAAGTCGAAGATGGGCATCAGCTGCACATAGCCCACTCCCAGCCGCTTGAGGTAGTCGAGGCAGGTGGGGAAGGTGCCGGCGGAAGAAAGGGTGGTCCCCTTCTGGGTAAAGGCCATGAATTTGCCCCGCCATGCATTCCGAACGCCGCAGGCCGGGTCTTGCGAGAAGTCGCGGACGCTGACCTCCCACACCGTCCGGCGGGAGGCCGGGACGATGACCCGGTGGTCGTGGCTCCAGTCGGGCGGGTCGATGCGGGGCGCGTCTAAAATCATGCTCCGCAGGCCGTTGACGCCCGCCGTCCGGGCGTAGGGGTCGCCCGTCTCGTATGCTGTGCCGTCCACCTCGACGGTAAAGGTATAGTAATGTCCGTGCTGGTCGCCGGGCAGATAGACCGACCAGACGCCCTGCCCGTGCTGTTCCAGCGGCAGGGTCCCCATGCAGGCCCCGCCGTCGCCCCGGCGGTAGAGGTTGACCGATACCTTCTGCGCCGTGGGCGCCCAGAGCCGGAGCCGGGTGCCGGAGGGGTTATATTCCGGCCCCAGAGGGCCGCTGTAGGTTGTCTGCCGTGCAAAGGCGCTGCTCTCGAACAGCGTTTTCCACTCTGCGGGCGTTTTCATTTCGTTCCATTCCCTTCGCATATCAAATCAATATAAAATTAGTGTACCCGCCTGCCCGTGGATTTTCAAGACTTTTCTTGCAAAAGGGGGCAAAGTACACTATACTTGGAAAAAACGCAGGACGGAGGCAGGCAGATGGCATACACCGACGATTGGGAGAACTTGATGAACGGAGTGTTCGGCCCGGGAGGAAAACTGCGCTTTGATACGCAGAAAACGCCGCCGGAAAAGCCCGGTCTGCCCGATATGAACGCAGCCCTGCTCGAGCAGCAGAAAAAGCTGGACGAAATGCTGAAAAAACAGAACGCCGAGCTGCGCAGAGACACCACACAGGAGGCGCTGGCCCAGAGCCGGAAGATGCTCGAGGATATGGAGGCCGACGGCCTGCTGGCCAAAGGCACCACCGAAGTCAGACAGGAGCATCTGGGCAGCTTCGAAGGGCTGGCCGCTGAGGTGAAAAAGACGGTGCTGGGGCAGGACGCCTTCGTGGACGGCGTCCTGCGGGCCATGCGCCGGCCCTTCGTGCTGGGGACGGAGGCCCCCACGGCCCGGAACGTCATCCTGCTCTGCGGTGCGCCCGGCACGGGGCGGCATTTCGCTCTGACGGAGACGGCCCGCTGCATGGCTGCCCGGGGTCTTTTGCAGAGCGATAAGCTGGCCGTCATGGATCTGGCGCTTTACCCCGACCCGGGGGCTGAAAAGCTCTTTTTGCAGGATCTGTACGCCGCCCTCCACGCGCCGGGAGAGATCCTGGTCTTTGAGCACTACGAGAGCTGCTATCCGGGCTTTTTGAAGACGCTGGCAGACCTCGCCGTCAAGGGCAGTGCGCCCCTGTCCAGCCGGTATCTCGTCAACAAGGAGGGCATCCTCGTGGACGCCGGAACGGCGCTTGCCCCCGGGGCCGTGAGCCGCATCACCCCCTGCGGCAAGTACCTCGTCTTCTTCTCCCAGAAGGGCCGGGAGGCGCTGGCTGACAAGTTCGGTGCGGCCTTCGTCTCGGCGCTGGGCGATGTCTGCAAGACCAGCGCCTTTGCGCGGGAAGCCCTCGCCGCGCTGGCAGCCCAGCAGCTCAACGCGCTGGCCGCAAAAGTGAAGACCCGCCTCGGCCTGACCCTGTCGGCGGGCGCGGATGTGCGGGACTATGTGGCGGCCCAGTGCAGCCCGAAGCAGGGTGCGGCGGGGCTTTCGTCCTGCTGCGATAAGATATTCCGCGCTCTGAGCGAATACTGTCTGCAAACAGATGCCGCGCTTACCGGAACGATCACACTGACTGCCCGGGAGGACGGTCTCGACTTTGCCCTCAACGACGCCGAACCCCAGAAGCTCTTCGATTTACTGCCCGCCGCCTATACCGGCGCAGTGGAAGAAATCAGGAAAGAGCTGAACGACCTCGTGGGCCTTGCACCAGTGAAGGAATACGTCTTCGGCCTTGCCGATAACATTCAGGTGCAGCAGCGCCGTGCAGCGGCGGGCCTCAAGACCGCCAGCCTCTCGATGCACATGATCTTCACCGGCAACCCCGGCACCGGCAAGACCACCATCGCCCGGCTCGTGGCAAAGTACCTCAAGGCCATCGGCGCCCTCAAGGGCGGGCAGCTGGTGGAGGTGAGCCGGGGAGACCTCGTGGGCCGCTACACCGGCCACACCGCCCCCCTGACCAACAGCGTCATCCAGAGCGCGCTGGGCGGCGTCCTTTTCATCGACGAGGCCTACAGCCTCTACCGGGGCGAGCAGGACAGCTTCGGCCTTGAGGCCATCGACACGCTGGTGAAGGGGATGGAAGACCACCGCGACGAGCTGGTGGTCATCCTTGCGGGCTACACCAGGGAGATGGAGACCTTCCTGACCGCCAACAGCGGCCTTGCCAGCCGCTTCCCGAACAGGATAGAGTTCCCGGACTACACCGCCGATGAGCTGCTGGACATCACGAATGTGCTGGCGAGGGGCAAGGGCTACAGGCTGGCCGAGAGCTGCACGGAACCGCTGCGGGGCTACTACGAGCGCCGCCAGGCAGAGGATGCCCGCACGGCGGGCAACGGACGTCTCGCCCGCAACACGCTGGAAAAGGCCATCTTCCACCAGAGCCGCCGCCTCGTGGCAGAGCCTGCGGCGGAGCTGGATGTCATCCTGCCCAGTGATCTGGAGCTCTAATGATAAAAACAAACGCTGGCACATTCGTGCCAGCGTTTGTTTTTTACGGATTTTCCATCCGCAGCAGGTAGTAAAGCACCTCGATGAGGACGTTCGGCGAGAGCAGCGATGCCGCATGACTGCCCTCGATGAGCCGCTGTTCGCGGTTGGAAGCCGTCATCACATAGTCGGCCAGCTGGGCCAGCGGGCCGTGGCTGTCACAGGTGATGAGCAGCACCGGTACATTCCGCCCTTTGGCGGCAGCGGACACCTCTTCCAGCCCGGCGCTCTGCCCGGAGGCCGAGAGCACGATGAGGATGTCTTTGGGGGTCAGCGTCTGGGCAAAGGCAAGGTTCTTCTCGTGGACTGCGCTGGAAACGCACCGCTTGCCCAGGTGGCTGAACCGGATGGAGGCATCGAAGGCCACCGGCAGGCCGCCGCCCTCAGAGACCACCTCCATGACCTCGCAGCTGCGCAGCAGAGAGAGGATCTGCCGCAGCTGGCGGGTATCAATGGCCTGAATGGTGGCCCGCAGCTCCTCTTCGCGGTTTGCCAGAATGTTCAGAAGTGCCTGATGCAGCTCGTCCTGCCCTTCGTCCCGCATACGCTGGGCTTCCTGCTGCTCCATGGCGTCCCGTGCCAGCGCCAGCTGGAATTTGCGGTAGTTCTCGAACCCCAGTTTGTGGCACAGCCGGGTGATGGTGGCCTCGGACGAACAGCTCAGCCGGGCCAGCTCTGCTGACGTACACATCGACGCCCGCTTTACATCTGCAAGGATGCAGTCCGCAATGCGCCTCTCGGCGCTGTAAAGCTGGATGCCGGAACATAGCAGCGTTACTACGCTTCCGGGGGCTTCGCACATAAGTGATCCCTCCTCGCATTATGCGCAAGACACAATTCCTTCTTGAGTTCTACTTGAGATTGTAGCAGTTTGAACGAAGAAAATCAATTCAAATTCCCATAAATTTTCAGGGTTGACGGAAATTGACTTTTTCTGCCGATTTTTGTATCCTGCACGGTTTTCCCGCAGGAAGCGCAAAAAATGCCCCTCCGCGGAGTGCGGAGAGGCATCGGGAACCAAATATTCAGCGCAGCTTAGTGCAGAAAGGCGTTTCAGTAGCCTTCCTTCTCAGCCAGCTTGCGGCCCATCAGCACGCCCATGACGGAGGCCATCATCAGGCCGCGAGTCCAGCCGGAAGAGTCGCCGAGGCAGTGCAGGCCCTTGATGTTGGTGTCGAGGTTCGAGTCCATCTTGACCTTGTTGGAGTAGAACTTCAGCTCAGGGCTGTACAGCAGGGTCTCGTTGGCGGCAAAGCCGGGGACGACCATGTCCAGCATCTTGATGAACTCGATGATGTTGGTCATGGCGCGGTAGGGCATGGCGGCGGTGATGTCGCCGGCCACGGCGTCCTTCAGGGTGGGCTTGACGTTGGACTGGGCCAGCTCCTTCGCCCAGGTGCGCTTGCCGTCGAGGATGTCGCCGTAGCGCTGCACCATGATGTGGCCCGCGCCCAGCATATTGGTCAGCTCGCCCACCTTCTGGGCGTAGGCGATGGGCTGGTTGAAGGGCTCGGTGAAGTTGTGGGAGACGAGGATGGCGAGGTTGGTGTTCTCGCTCTTCTTCTCCTTGAAGCTGTGGCCATTGACCACGGCCAGGTCGTTGTCATAGTTCTCCTGTGCCACGAAGCCGCCGGGGTTCTGGCAGAAGGTGCGGACCTTGTTCTTCCAGGGCTTCGGGTAGCCGATGAGCTTGGACTCATACAGCACCTTGTTCACCTTTTCCATGACCTCGTTGCGGCACTCGACGCGGACACCGATGTCCACGGTGCCGGGCTTGTGGGCGATATGGTGCTCTGCACAGATTTTCTCAAGCCAGTCTGCGCCGCGGCGGCCAGTGCCGATGACCACGGTGTCGCCGTAGACGGCGCGGGGCTCCCCGTCGCCCTGACGCAGCAGCACGCCCTTGCACTCCTCGTTTTCGAGGATGATGTTCTCGCACTCGGTGGAGAAGAGCATCTCCACGCCGTTGTCAGCCAGATAGTTCTGGATGGCGAGATAGAGCTGCTGTGCCTTCTCGGTGCCGAGGTGGCGGATGGGGCAGTCCACCAGCTTCAGACCGGCGTGGATGGCGTTCTTGCGGATCTCCTTGATGTCCTCGCCGGTGTAGATGCCCTCCACATGGGGGTCGGCGCCGAACTCGAGGTAGATCTTGTCGGTGTAGTCGATGAGCTCCTGCGCAAACTCTTCGCCGATGAGGCTGGGCAGGTCGCCGCCGACCTCATAGGAGAGGCTCAGCTTGCCGTCGGAGAAGGCGCCTGCACCGGAGAAGCCGGTGGTGATGGCGCAGGTGGGGCGGCAGTTGACGCAGTGACCGATCTCGGCCTTGGGGCAGTGGCGCTTTTCCACCGGCCTGCCTTTTTCCACCAGCAGGATGTGCTTCTTGCTGCCGCGGCGCAGCAGCTCCACAGCGGTGAAGATGCCGGCAGGGCCGGCACCAACGATGATGAGATCGTACTTTTCCATAACTCTTTTTATCCTTTGTGTTGAATTGATTTTAGGTTTCGTTTTTCAGCAGAGGGTTAGTCTGCGGTCAGCGTCCTCGCCCTCTCCGTCTGCTCCCGCTGGCCACATCCACCTCTCCCAAAGGGAGAGGCAAAAATCTTCCGGCAGGCCAGAGGCTCTCCCTTTGGGAGAGCTGTCACCGAAGGTGACTGAGAGGGCAAGCCCGCTGACGTTATTTGTTCTCCTGCTCCACCTCGGCGCTCTCATCCACATAGTCGAGCTCCACAGCGGTGGACTCCACATCTGCGTGGGAGACATCCGGGGCGATGACGCCGTCGCCGTTCAGATCCTGGCCGGTAATGGCTTCCAGCATGGACTGGGTCTCCGGATGCAGCTTTATAAAGCGCCGGACGGCCAGCATGGTGTACAGGGCGCTCAGCAGGTTCAGCGCGCCTTCCAGGATGAGGATGAGGCCGATGGCCATCACCAGCGTCTCCATGGTGCCGAAGGGGTCCACCACCATCACGATGCCCAGCACGACGCTGAGCACAGCCAGCAGCAGAAAGATCTTCCAGCTCGGATACCCGCACCGGCGCAGCTCGAGGGCGTTCTGGATGCGGCCCAGACTGTCAAAGATGACGAACAGGCCGAACACGATGGGCAGCACCCGCACCACCACATCGCTGCGGATGATGAGGAATGCGCCCAGCGCCAGACAGACCAGCCCCGAGATGAGGGTGAGCTGGCTCTGGAATACGCCGCGCTCTACGACAAAATACCGCACCAGCTGCACTGCCGCGCAGGCCAGCACCACGCCGCCCAGCGCGCAGCAGACCACGTTGAGGGCCGTGCCGGGCACCATCAGCAGGAAGATGCCCAGCGCCAGATAGAGCAGGCTCATGAGGATAAGGTTCCACTTCAGCTTTTTTGCCATAGAGTTCACGTTCCTTTCAGGTTATACGGCCGCGTCCTGCTTTTCGGAGAGCGGGACGATGACGGTACGGTTGATGCGGGCCATGAAAACGAGGCTCAGCGCAAGGCTGACCACCTCCGCGATGATGAAGGCCCACCAGACCATGTTCACCTCGCCGGTGCGGCTCAGCAGCCATGCAGCGGGGATGAGCACCACCAGCTGACGGCAGATGGAGACGGTCAGGCTGAACACGCCGTTGCCCAGCGCCTGGAACACCGAGCTCAGCACGATGCCGGCACCCGCCAGCAGGAAGTGGGGGCAGATGATGCGCAGCGCCGGGACGCCGATGGTCAGCATGGCGTCGCCGGCGGCGAAGAGGCCCAGCAGCTTATCCGGCAGGAACTGGAAGATGCAGAAGCCCGCCAGCATGATGCACTCGGCGTAGAAGACTGCGAGGCGGATGGTCTTTTTGACCCGCTCCGGCTTCCGCGCGCCGTAGTTGTAGCTGATGATGGGGACCATGCCGTTGTTCATGCCGAAGATGGGCATGAACACGAAGCTCTGCAGCTTGAAGTAGACGCCGAAGACGGCGACAGCCGTGGCCGAGAAGGCCATCAGGATCTGGTTCATGAAGAAGGTCATCACGCTGCCCACGCACTGCATGGCGATGCTGGGCAGGCCGACGGTGTAGATGCGGCCGATGGCCTTGGCGCTGGGCCGGAAGCCCCGGAAGCTGATCTGGATGTCGGGGTTTTTATTGAGATTAAAGTACAGCGTCATGCCCGCGCCGCAGAACTGGCCGATGACGGTGGCCGCGGCAGCGCCGGTGGTGCCGGACAGGGCCTCGCCGCAGTAGCCGAAGATGAAGATGGGGTCGAGAACGATGTTCACGACAGCGCCCACCAGCTGGCTGATCATGCTCAGATGGGTGCGGCCGGTGGCGGCCAGCAGCTTCTCGCCCATGGTCTGGGTAAAGAGGCCGAGGCTGAGCACGCAGCAGAGCCGCAGATACTGGATGCCCTGCCGGGCGATGTCCATGTCCGAAGTCTGTGCGTAGAAGTAGGGTTTCATGCAGGTGAGGCCGATGACGAGGAAGACGGCGTAGCTGCACAGGGACAGGAAGATGCCGTTCTCGGCGGTCTGATTGGCCCGTTCTTGGTTCTTTTCGCCGAGGCTCTTGGACAGCAGGGCGTTGACGCCCACGCCGGTGCCGACGCCCACGGCGATCATGACGTTCTGCAGAGAGAACGCCAGCGAAACGGCGGTCAGGGCGCTCTCGCTGACGTGGGACACGAAGATCGAGTCCACCACATTGTAGAGGGCCTGCACCAGCATGGATACCATCATCGGCACGCTGAGCTTGATGAGCAGAGGGTTGATGTCCATGGTACCCATGATGTTTTCCCGCTCACCGGCGGGAGAGGATAAGGACTGCTTGTTTTCCACGATTTCTCCTTTTGATGCTGATAACTTGGGGATGCAGAGTTCTTCTATGCCGCAAACGTGGGCAGAGCGCAAAAGCACCCCACCCACGCAGCATCATTATTTATTTTTCCCCCTTCCGGGGCGGCGGGCATCAGCCCTCCATGGACTTCTCCTTGGCCTCTGCGGCGGCAAGGATCATCTTCACACAGGCGTCATGGCCCAGTGCGGCGTTGATGGCGAGGTCATAGTTGTGGGCATCGCCCCAGCGGTTCTGGGTGTAGTAGTTGTAGTAGGCGGCACGGTTGCGGTCGGTCTTGTCGATCTCGTCCTTGATGCCCTTTTCGTCCTTGGCCTGCAGCATGTTGTTCTCCTTGCCGTAAGCCAGACGCCACCCCTTGGGGGCATAGACGAAGATGCGCAGCACGTCCTTGCGGTCGCGCAGGACATAGTCGCCGCAGCGGCCCACGATGACGCAGGGGCCTTCGTCGGCCAGCTGCTTGATGATGCGGCTCTGCAGGATGAAGACCTGATCGCCCAGCGGAAGGTCATTGCCCATCGTATACAGGCTGTACAGCAGGCTGTGGGTGTGCCGCTTCTCGCTGGCGGCCACGGCCTCCTCGGACAGTCCGGAATTCTTGGCGGCCATCGTGATCAGTTCCTTGTCGTAGAGCTTGATGCCCAGTGCGCGTGCCACGTCCTTGGCGATGTAGCGTCCGCCGGTGCAGTACTCACGGCCCAAAGTGATGATCGTCTTTGCCATAATATGTTCCTCCCATGTTGATGATTTATCCCAAAAAGCTCTTGGCTGTGCTGCCTCTCAGGAGACAGAAGGCGCGGCGCTTTGGTTTGCTTCCGATAGCGGAGGCGCAGGCAGGCGCACCTCTGCAAACTGCATGGTGCCGGTATGGTCCACGATGTAAACGCTGCACCGCCCGCCTGCGGCGGTCTGCTCGGGCGGGAAGCGGAAGCCGCCGGTCCGTGTCCGCTCCATCCGCCGGAAGGTGCGGTGGGCTGTGGTGGCGTGGGCTACTCCGTCGTGGGGGCTGCAGGCCGCCCAGCCGGAAAATTCGGCCGGGAGCAGCTGCCGCTGGCCCTTCTGGGCCAGATACCAGCAGTCATCCTCGGCACTGTACACAAAGTCGCAGGAGACCCGCCGGGGGCGGTTGGCCTCGGTGTCCCGGGGCTTGGGGCGGAGAGCGATGGCCCGCCCGGTGAAGCAGCGGGCAAAATCCGTCACCGCCATCGTGCAGTTCACGGCCCCGTCGCTGTCGGCGGTGGGGTCGTTGAGCAGGACATAATCGGCGAGGACCGCGTCGTCGTGGCCGAAGCCCCGCAGACCCATCCAGACCCCGATGGGGTCCCGCTGGCCCCGGATGCGGCGCTCGATGCGCACGGCCACAGAACAGCCGTCGTGTATCTGCTCCCGCAGGTCCTGCAGGTCCATCCACGCCTGCCAGCAGGGAAAACCGCAGCAGCCCGCTGCCGCGGCGGCGAAAGCGCCGTTGCTGGTGCTGCCGGTGGTCTTGTCCTCCATGACGTAGGCCACCTCTTCGGGCAGGATATCCTCGCCCCAGCGGTTCATCAGGGCCGCCATCACCAGCGGCAGGTCCATGTCCCGGCCAAAGCTGGGGTCATGGGCCGAGAGGCAGTATTCCGGTAAGTACAGGCGGCGGTTGATGGGGTGGCCGCCCTGCTTATCCCACGCAAGGGGGCGGACCGCCGCCGCCAGCAGCCGGAGCGCCGGGGTGACTTTGTCGTCGTTGGTCGAAAGATTGACCTGAAGCTGGACGCCGGTGCCGCCGCCGGGCAGCGCCACCGTCACGGTGTCGCCCATCAGGAAGATGAGGCCGTCGTCGCTGTGGGTGCTGATGCTGGCCCGGGGGTAATCCGGCGCCCACTTGCCAAAGCTCATCCAGCCCGTCCAGCTGCCGCCTGCGTAGACGCGGCAGCGCACCTCCACCATCGTGTTCTGGGGCGCGTGGGCGTTCCAGCTGACGTTCAGGTTGCAGAAGGCCGGCATGGCGAACTCGGGCGTCGTGTAGCTGCCGTATTGCAGGTACCGCCCGGCCACGCTGTCCAGCACGACGCTGCCGTTGTCCAGCGCCACATTATCGAGCTGTCCGCGGGAAAACGTCTCCGTGCCCTGCAGCACCAGATTGTTCCGCTGTTCCATTGCACGCATCCCCTTTGTGTCGTTTATTCCTCGTCGCCGCTGCGCTCCTCGGCCGTCTCGGCTTCATACTCGGCGTCGTGGAGCCTGCGGATGTTCTCCTCGATGCGGAACACCCGGTCGAGGTCGCCGTAGACGATCTGGCTGGTGATCTCCACCTGGAACCAGAAGCCGAACACCAGCATGAGCAGCAGGCCCAGCGGCATACAGAGGATGACGAGGCCCCAGAACAGTACCGTCACGAGGGACGCAGCCAGTGCATGGGGCAGGAAAGCGATCATGCAGTTGACGCTGTTCTTGAGGGTCTGGCCGAAAGGCTGGTCCAGCAGGACCACCTGGGGCCACATGTAGGAGAACAGCATGTGGAAGATGACGAGGTTGAGCACCGTGGCCACCCACATCCCTACGCCGACATTGGTGCCGTGGTAGAGCAGGTTGAAGCAGAAATACACGAGGAAGATCTGCACCGTGACCACGACGCAGTAGAGCACGCCCGGCAGGATGCTGGCTTTGAAGTTCTGCCTGAAAGCCTTGCGGTAGGTGGTCCACCAGTAACCGGCCTCGTCGCGCAGAGCGCGCAGGACGGTGTCGTACATGCCTGCCAGCACCGGACCGGCCAGGATGCCGCCCACGGCGGCGCTGAGCACCATGACGGGCAGGCTGTTCATCAGAAAGCCGATGTACACCAGACAGATGACGGGCAGAAAGCCCAGACAGGTGAGCAGGTTTGCAAGGAACATCCCGCTCATATCCCGGCCCACCAGCTCGAAGAAGCGGCCCACGCCGGTCTTGCGGGGGGCGTCCTTTTCGACGCCCGGCCCGGACTTGAAATCGTTTGCAGAAGGGAACAGACTCATGTTGTGTGGATATCCTCTCTCGCTGTCCCGAAAGACGGCTTGCGTTGCACAGCACGGTTTTGGCAGGAAACGCCATTGTGCTGGCTTTCTGATTATAAATATACCCGGATTTTGTGGATTTTGCAAGCCGCAAAGCCCTCCAAATGTAAAAAAAGTATTTCCTCTCCCTTTTTGGGGCGGAGTGTGATACAATAGAAACGGCTTTTTGAGCCAGAAGGAGGTATCGCTCTGTGAGCATTTTCCGCACCATTGCGTTATTCGTTTATCTGTTCGGGTACATGATCGTCCATTACAGTGTACTGTGCAAAGCCGAGCGTGCGCTGGCCGCAGGCGACACCGAGACGGTGCGCCGGCTGGTAAAAAAGCACATCCCCCATTGGAGCAAAGGCATCCTGAACGTTACCGGCGTCCGGCTCAGCGTCGAGGGACTGGACAACATCCCGAAGGATGGCCCCTGCGTCTTTGTGGCGAACCACCGCAGCTACTATGACATCCCGCTGCTGCTGGCCGGCCTCGATGAGCCCTACGGCATCCTCGCCAAGGAAGAGCTGGAAAAAATTCCTCTGCTCAACCGCTGGATGAAGCTGCTGGGCTGCGTTTTCGTCCAGCGCGACGATGTCCGCGCCTCGGTGCGCGCGTTGAACGACGCCACCGCCATCGTGGAGAGCGGCCGGAGCTTCATCATCTTCCCGGAAGGCACCCGCTACAAGGGCGAAGAGGGCGGCGCTGGTGAGTTCAAGGCCGGTGCCTTCCGCATCGCGGTCAAGACCGGCGCACCGGTGGTGCCGGTGGCCATCTCCGGCGCACGGGGCCTGTTCGAGGCCCACGGCAACCGGGCCACACCCGGCACGGTATACGTCCGGGTGCTGCCGCCCATCCAGACGGCAGGCATGAGCCGGGCCGAGCAGAAGCAGCTGCCCGACGCCGTCCGCCAGACCATCCTGGCAGAGCTTTAAGACTTTGGAGGACACTGCCTCATGGCAAGCTACCGTTACGAGCGCGACATCGACCCGAAGGACACTGCCCCCCGCAAGGAAAGACAGTACACCCGCAAGGAGCGCTGGGCCAACTGGTGGGACTATAACCTGAAATGGGTCATCATCATCGGCATCGCCGCGGCCTTTGCGGCCTACAACTTCATCGGACAGTATTTCTTCGTCACCAAGCCCGATCATAACGTGGCCGTGGTGGCCCCCTACTATCTGCCCGAGGACACCGTGAACGCTTTGCAGGATGCACTGGCCGCCTACGGCGAAGACCGCAACGGCGACGGCAAGGTGGTCGTGACCCTCAACGTCTACACCCTCGACTACTCCGACACGGAGACCCAGACCGAGAGCGCCGCCTATCTGACCATGGCCGGCACCACCAAGCTGGCCGCCGACGTACAGGGCGGCCTCAGCTCTGTCTTTCTGCTCTGGGACCCGGCGGGCTTTGAGGAGAGCACCGGCTCGCTGCGGTATCTCGACGGCACTCTGCCCGCCGCCGACAGCGACGAGGACTGGTGGAACATGGTGTACAAGTGGGACGACTGCCCGGTCCTGGCTGGCCTCGACCTCGGTGACTACGGCCCCGACACCACCCAGAGCAGGAGTGGTTCCAGTCAGGAGTATATGTCCCGGTTCTATGTGGGAATGCGGGGCGCGTGGAACAGCGGCACTGCGGATAACCTCGCCGGAGGCGAAGAATTCTGGCAGAAGCTGACCGAAGGCGCTGTCTCCACGGCAGCTCCGGAGGGCTGAGCCATGCGGTACCGTGTTCTCTCCAAGGGGAAGGCAAAGCATCTCAGCATCCCTGAAAAGCCTGCCGAAAAAACTGCAGCTCTGAAGGCTGCCGACCTCGACAACCCCTATGGCCGGGTGTTCGGCACCCCCCGCAGCAGGGAAGACCTGCGCAAATAAGGAAGAACGCCCTCTCCGTCATTGCCGGAGGGGGCGTTTTGGTTGCAATCTCTTCGCGTTGACGGCCCCGGATTTGAAATATTATCCACCCTCAAAGAGAGCAGGGCTTGTTGTTTCCTTGTCCGGGTTATGGTATACTTACTAGGTATCATCGCTGTAAGAACTGAAATTTTACCCAAAGGATGTGGAAGGATGGACACACTGGAACAAGCCCGCGCCGAGATCGACGCGGTGGACGCGCAGCTGGCCGCCCTGTTTGAGCGGCGGATGGCCGCTGTGCTCAGCGTCGCCCAATACAAACAGGCCCACGGCCTGCCGATTTTTGACGCCGCGCGGGAGGCGGCGGTACTGGAAAAGGCTGCGGCCCGCATCCGGAACGCCGCCCTCCGGCCTTACTATAAAGACCATGTCCAGAACATGATGGATGTCGCCAAGCAGTACGAAGCTGAGGTGCTGGGCCGGAACCGCGCCGCCTATCAGGGCGTGGAAGGCGCTTTCGCCCACATCGCGCTGCGGGCGCTCTTCCCCCACGCGGAGGCCGTCAGCTGCCCGACGTGGGACGAGGTGTTCGATGCCGTCAGCCGGGGCGACACCGCCCACGGCGTTGTGCCGTTTGAGAACAGCCACGCAGGCGATGTCTCCGCTGTCCTCGACTTGTGCTACAACCACCCTGAGCTGTGGGTGGTGGACGTCTACGACCTGCCCATCTCCCAGAACCTGCTCGTCCTGCCCGGCACCCAGCTGGCTCAGCTCAGGCACGTTTACAGCCATCAGCAGGCCATCGCCCAGAGTGAGACGTTCTTAAAGCAGTTCCGTCTGCCCGCCACGGCCATGCCCAACACGGCCATGGCCGCAAAGTTCGTGGCCGAGTCGGGCGACCCGTCCAAAGCCGCCATCGCCAGCGCCGAGACAGCCGCCCTCTACGGGCTGGAAGTCCTCGTTCCCAGCATCAACACCGACGGCGACAACACCACCCGCTTCATCGTCCTCAGCCGCGAAAAGCCCACCGTGGGCAACCGCTTCTCGCTGCTGTTCACACTGGACAACAAACCCGGCAAGCTGGCTGAGGTCATCCAGGTCATCGGCCGCTTCGGCTACGACATGGAGTCCATCAAGAGCCGTCCGCTGCCCCATGTCCCCTTTGATTATTATTTTTATGTCGAGCTGGTGGGCGACCCCTCCGCCGACGAGACCGCCGCGCTGCTGCGTGAGCTGGACCATACCTGCCGCACGGTGCGGCTGTTAGGAGTGTATACAAAATGAGTGGATTTATCGGCACCAAGCTCACCATGAATCTGGGTGAGCGCAGCTATGACATCATCCTGAAAAACGGCGCACTGGAAAATCTGTACCAGTTTGCCCGCCTCGACCGCCGGGTGGCGGTGGTGACGGACGCAGGCGTTCCCGCCGAGTACGCACAGCGTGTGGCCGACCAGTGCCGCGACGCAAAAATTATTACGGTCCCGCAGGGCGAGGCCAGCAAGAGCATGAAGATCCTCGAAAGCGTCCTGCGCCAGATGCTGGAGTTCAACATGGGCCGCGGCGACCTCGTCATCGCCGTGGGCGGCGGCGTCGTGGGCGACCTGGCGGGTTTTGCCGCTTCCATCTATATGCGCGGCATCGACTTCATCAACTGCCCCACCACCACCCTCTCGATGATCGATTCCTCCATCGGCGGCAAGACCGCTGTGGATCTGGGGGAGACGAAGAACATCGTCGGTTCCTTCTGGCAGCCCAAGCTGGTCATCGTAGACCCCAGCACCCTCGCCACCCTGCCCCGCCGCCAGTACATCAACGGTCTGGCCGAGTCGGTGAAGGCCAGCCTGCTGGCCGACCCGGAACTGTTCGCCATCTTTGAAAAGGGCGACATCGACGAGCAGATCGGCGAGATCATCTACCGCAGCCTCCGCTTCAAAAAGAGCATCGTCGAGCAGGACGAGACGGAGCAGGGGATGCGCAAGGCCCTCAATTTCGGCCACACCATCGGCCACGGCATCGAGGCCGTCAAGGGCGTCAAGGGGCGCCGCACCGTGGGCCTCTACCACGGCGAGTGCGTGGCTCTGGGGATGCTGCCGATGATCGAGTCCAAGGCACTGCAGAAGCGCGTCCGTGCGGTCTACCGCCGTCTGGGCCTGCCCCTGCGTACCGCCTGCAACAAGGACAAGGTCTACGCCGAGATGCTCCACGACAAAAAGGCACAGGGCGGCCAGATCACCGTCATCAAGGTGCCGGGCCTTGGCTGCTGGCGCGCGGAGACCATCCCGGTGGAGGGTCTGCGCCCCCTGCTGGGCATGGAGGACTAAAGCCATGAAAAACACCTTTGGCAGCGCATTGGCGCTGACCATCTTCGGCGAGAGCCACGGCAGGGCCATCGGCGGGGTGCTGGATGGCATGGCCGCCGGTGTGCCGGTGGATGAGGGATTCATTGCCGCCTGCATGGATAAGCGCCGCGCCCGGGGCGACGGGCTTTCGACGCCCCGTGTGGAGGCCGATAACGTACAGCTGCTCTCCGGCGTCGTGAACGGTCACACCACCGGCACGGCCATCGCCCTGATGATCGAGAACCAGAACACCCGCAGCGGCGACTACGCCAAGACGGCTGACCTTCTCCGCCCCGGCCACGCGGACTATACCGCCTACGCCAAATACCACGGCTTTCAGGACGCCCGGGGCGGTGGACACTTTTCGGGCCGCATCACTGCCGCGCTGGTGGCAGGCGGTGCCATCGTGCTGGGTGCGCTGAACCGCGCCGGCATCGACATCACCACCCACATCGCCCGCTGTGCCGGCATTTCCGATACGCCCTTTGCGCTGGACGATGCCGCCGCACTGGCCGCTCAGGTGAGCGTGCTGGAAAGCAGGGACGAGGGCTTTGCCCTGCTGGATGCTTCCGTCGAAGAGCCGATGAAAACGGCCATCCGTGCCGCCGGTTCGGAGGGCGACAGCGTGGGCGGCATCCTTGAAACAGCCATTCTCGGCCTGCCCGCCGGTGTGGGCGAGCCGTATTTTGACAGCGTGGAGAGCCTTATTTCCCACATGGCGTTTTCGGTGCCTGCCGTGAAGGGCATTGAGTTCGGCACCGGCTTCGGCTTCGCCGACCTGAAAGGCTCTGAGGCCAACGATGCCTTCCGCATGAAGGGCGATTCGGTGGTCACAGCCACCAACCACAACGCGGGCATCAACGGCGGCATCGCCAACGGAATGCCTGTCGTCTTCCGCACCGCTGTCAAGCCGACGCCCAGCATCTACAAAGAGCAGGAGACGGTGGATTACATTGCAAAGCAGGACGCGCCCCTCTCCATTCAGGGCCGTCATGACCCCTGCATCGTGCCGCGGGCTGCCATCGTCCAGACCTGCGCCGCCGCGCTGGCTGTGGGCGATTTGATGACCGCCCGCTATGGCACCGCATGGATGGAGCGGCCCACCAGCTACCGCAGGGAGGGACTGTGATGGAATACGGACTCATCGGCTCAAAACTGGGCCATTCCTACTCGAAGATCATCCATGAGATGCTCTGCGGCTATCGCTACGACCTCTGCCCGCTTCCCACCGAAGAGGAGGCCCGGGCTTTCCTCCTCAGGCGGCAGTTCAAGGCCATCAATGTCACCATCCCCTATAAGCGGCTGGTGATGGAATACTGCACCTACATCGACCCCCGTGCCAAGGCCATCGGAGCGGTGAACACCGTGGTCAACAAGAACGGCCTGCTCTACGGCTACAACACCGATCATCTCGGCTTTGCCCACCTGTGCGACGCCCACGGCGTCGATTTTGCGGGCAGGACCGTCCTCATCCTCGGCACCGGCGGCACCCACAACACCACCAGCGCCGTCGCCCGCGACAAGGGCGCGGCCAGGGTGCTCACCGTCAGCCGGACGCCCGACGCCGCCAAAGGCCAGCTCTCCTATGAAGAGGCCGTTGCCAGCGGCGCACAGATCGTCATCAACACCACCCCCGCCGGAATGTACCCCAACGTGGGCGTGTGCGGTCTGGACGTGGCAAAAATGCCCGGGCTGGAAGCTGTGCTGGACGTGGTGTACAACCCCGATAAGACGGAGCTCATCCTCCGGGCCGAGGAGGCCGGGGTCCCGGTGGCTGTGGGCGGCCTCGAGATGCTGGTGGCGCAGGCCGTGTACGCCGCCGAATACTTCCTCAGCCGGAAGTTCGATGACGCAGCAGGGGAGATCGGCCGCATCACTGCCGCACTCCGCCGCGATATGCTCAACGTGGCCCTCATCGGAATGCCCTCCAGTGGAAAATCCACCGTGGGCCGTGCATTGGCCGAGAAGCTGGGCAAAAAGTTCATCGACCTCGACGAGGAGATCGTCAAGGCCGACGGCCGCAGCATCCCCGACATCTTCGCCGCCGAGGGCGAGGACGGCTTCCGCGCGAAGGAATCCGCCCAGACCGCCCGCTTTGCCAAAGAGGGGCGACAGCTGCTCTCCTGCGGCGGCGGCATCATCAAGCGGGGCGAGAATCTGCGGGCGCTGCATCAGAACGGCGTCCTGCTCTTCCTCGACCGGCCCCTGGATGCGCTGACGGTGGGCGGCGGACGTCCGCTCTCGTCCAGCACCGAGGCGCTGAAAAAGATGGAGGCGGAGCGCCGCCCCCTGTATCTCGCGGCGGCAGACGCCGTTATCCCGAACAGCGGCACGGTGGAAGACGCCGTGACCGCCGCAATGGAGGCACTGGATGAAATTTTTAGTCATTAACGGCCCCAACCTCAACATGATGCACTTCACCGAGCCGGGCGTGACCGGTCAGCTGGATTACAACGGCCTGCTGGATTACCTCGAGCTGTGCTGCACCAAGATGGGCATGGAAGTGGAATTTTTCCAGTCCAACCACGAGGGCGACCTCATCGACGAGATCCAGTCTGCCGCAGGCCGGGCCGACGGCATCATCCTGAACCCGGGCGGCTACGCCCACTACAGCGTCGCCATCCTCGACGCGCTGCGCCTCTGCGGCGTGCCTGCCGTGGAAGTGCTGCTCAGCGAGCCCGACGAGCACGAGCCCTTCCGCAAGACGGACATCGTCTCGTTCGGCTGTCAGGGCCACTTCATCGGCGAGGGCATCAGCGGCTATCTCCACGCTGCCGCCTATCTGGCCCAGCTGCTGCGGCTGGACGGCAGTGCGCACACCCATTTAGTGATGTAAAAATCGACTCTCTTCTGCTGGAAAGCGGAGCAAAGAGGGCGTGGAAAAGAAGGATAGAAAGGAAGAATTTTATGATCATCTCCACCAAAAAGGGGACCCCGAAGGAAGAGCTCGAGAAAATCGTTGACCGCTTCGAAAAGCAGGGCCTCGACGTCACCCTCATCACCGGCAAGGACTACAATGTCTTCGGCCTCGTGGGCGATACCACCAAGATCGACGAGCGCGACGTCCTCGCCAACCCCTGGATCGACAACGTGACCCGTGTTTCCGCCCCCTATAAGCGTGCCAACCGCCTCTTCCACCCGGCAGATTCCGTCATCGACTGCGGCGGCGTGAAGATCGGCGGCAAGGAGAAGATCGCTGTCATGGCCGGCCCCTGCAGCATCGAGAGCGAAGAGCAGGCCCTCCGCATCGCACAGGGCGTCAAGGCCGGCGGCGCGACCCTCTTCCGCGGCGGCGCTTACAAGCCCCGCACCTCTCCCTACTCCTTCCAGGGCCTCGAGACTGAGGGCATCCTCGACATGGTGAAGGCCCGGGAGGCCACCGGTATGCCCATCGTCTCCGAGCTGATGAGCGAGGAGCGCATCCCCGAGTTCGAGGAATATGTGGACGTGGTGCAGATCGGCGCCCGCAATATGCAGAACTTCCAGCTGCTCAAGGCTGTGGGCAAGATGCACAAGCCCGTCCTGCTCAAGCGCGGCCTCTGCAACACCATCGAAGAGTGGATCATGAGCGCCGAGTACATCATGGCCGGCGGCAACGAGCAGGTCATCCTCTGTGAGCGCGGCATCCGCACCTTCGAGAAGTACACCCGCAACACCCTCGACCTCTCCGCTGTGCCTATCATCCACGAGAAGACCCATCTGCCCGTCATCGTGGACCCCAGCCACGCTACCGGCAAGGCAAACCTTGTGGAGCCCATGATGATCGCCGCTGTCGCCGCCGGTGCCGACGGCCTTGAGGTGGAAGTCCACTACGACCCCCGCCACGCATGGAGCGACGGCGCACAGTGCCTGACCCCCGACGCCTTTGCGCAGGCTATGGCAAAGTGCCGTCAGGTCGCATGGGCCATCGGCCGGGATATGTAAGGAAAGAGGGCTAGCCCTCTCAGGCGCTTCGCGCCAGCTCTCCCAGAGGGAGAGCCAAAAACGTAACCGTAAGGCTAAAGCCTCTCCCTTTGGGAGCAACAATGATGACTGCCGCCGGTGGCGGAAACAGGGAATCATTGTTGGGGCAGCGGCCAGCAAGACGCAAGTGCTTTTTAAGCACGAAGCGGATGCTGGGTGCCGCAACCCGGGCAGTGGCATTGCGTGAGCAATGACGGAGAGGGCAAGCCGCCTAAAGGATGATTATGTTAGTAACGATAAAGCAAGCCCCCGGCGGCATCGGCGGCACCATCACCGCGCCGCCCAGCAAGAGCATGGCGCACCGCGCGGTGCTCTGCTCGGCGCTGGCCGAGGGTGCTTCCCACATCGAAAACCTTGAATTCAGCAAGGATATTTCTGCCACCCTCTCCGCCGCCGGGCAGCTCTGCGCCAAAGTGCGCACCGGTGCGGATCGTGCCGTCGTGGAGGGTCTGGGGAGCTTTCTGCCCGTCAGCGCTCCGGTGGACTGCTGTGAGAGCGGAAGCACCCTGCGCTTTCTCATCCCCATTGCCAGCCTCACCGGGCAGAAAGTGACCTTTGTTGGCCGCGGACGGCTGATGGAACGCCCTCAGACAGTATACGAGAAGTTGTATCAGGAACAATCTCTCCGCTTTGAACAGTCCCCGGCGGGCCTTGCCGTCGAAGGAACTCTGAAAAGCGGCGAGTATGAGCTGGCGGGCAACGTGTCCAGCCAGTTCATCAGCGGATTGCTGTTCGCCCTGCCGCTGCTGGCGGGCGACAGCACCCTCCACCTTATCCCGCCGGTAGAGAGCCGCAGTTATATCGAGATGACCCGGGCGGCCCAGCGCCGTTTCGGCGTCGAGAGCCGCTGGCAGGACGAAAACACCCTCTTCATCCCGGGCGGGCAGAAATACCGGCCTTGCGATTACACGGTGGAGGGCGATTACAGCCAGGCGGCATTCCCGGCGGTGCTGGGCGCGGTGCAGGGCGGCGTGACCCTCAAGGGATTATCCGCCGACACCCTGCAGGGCGATGCCGCGATCCTTGACATTCTGCGCCGCTGTGGTGCAAGCTTCCGCACCACCGATGCAGGCATCGTGTTCGAGAAAGCACCTCTCCACGGTGTGGACATTGACCTTGCCGACTGCCCCGACCTCGGCCCCGTGCTGATGGTCCTGGGCCTGCTCTGCGAGGGGACCACCACCATCCGCAACGCGGAGCGTCTCCGTATCAAGGAGAGCGACCGCATTGCAGCCATGGAAGCCGAGCTTCGGGCCTGCGGCGGCGTCCTCGAGAGCGAGGGCGGCACCATCACCATCCACGGCTGTGCAGACAGGCTCCACGCCCCCGCCGCGCCGCTCCACGGCCACAACGACCACCGTGTGGTGATGAGCCTTGCGGTGCTGGCGCTGGCCGCCGGGCTGGAACTCTCCATCGACGACGCCGAGGCCGTGCAGAAGAGCTGGCCCCATTTCTTTGAAGCCATCAAGCCGTTAGGCGCGGAGGTAGAATATGCTGGATAAAACAAAGCGTTATCTTATCGTGGGCCTCGGACTGCTGGGCGGCAAATACGCCCTCGAGCTTTCCAAAGCCGGATTCCATGTGGACGGCATCAACCGCAGCGAGGGCCACTTACAGTACGCCCTCGACCACGGCTATATCGCCAGCGGAAAGACCCACGATTTCGAGGACCTCGTCTCGCAGGCCGACCACATCATCTTCGGCCTCTACCCCACGGCCCTCATCGACTGGTTCAAGACCTACGGCCATCTCATCAAGTCCGGCTGCATCTTTACCGACGTCTCCGGCGTCAAGACCGGCCTTGTGGAGCCGGTGCAGGCCATGTGTCCGGAGGGTGTGGAGTTCATCGCCAGCCACCCGATGGCAGGCCGTGAGACCTCCAGCGTCGAGCACGCCGCCGAGGTCAGCTTTGCCCCGGCCAACTTCATCATCACCCCCACCGAGAAGAACACCCCCGAGGCCGTCCAGTGGGCAAAAGAGCTGGCCGGGGTGCTGGGCTTCCGCCACATCTGCACCCTGACGGTGCAGGAGCACGACAAGATGATCGGCTACGTCAGCCAGCTCTGCCACGCCATCGCCGTCAGCCTCATGTGCGCCAACGACAACTCTTCTCTCTGCGAGTACACGGGCGACTCCTTCCGCGATCTGACCCGCATCGCCCGCATCAACGAGAAGATGTGGGCGGAGCTGTTCCTCTGGAACAAGGAGAACCTCATCGCCGAGATCGACCAGTTCGATTCCGCTCTGGACCAGCTGCGGGACGCCCTCGTGGCCGATGACCGGGACAAGCTGGAAGAGATGTTCCGTCTGTCCACCCAGCGCCGCGCCGCATTCGACAAAAAGGACTCGTGACCGTAAAGGAGGCCGCCCATGCCCAAGCAGGAGGGACAAAAATCCAAACTGTTGGCGCTGCTGCATATCTTTGAGCAGCAGACCGACGAGGAGCATCTGCTGAATGTGCCTCAGCTGGTGGAGCTGCTGGCCCGGCAGGGCATCCTCTGCGAGCGAAAGAGCGTCTACAGCGACATCGACGCGCTGAACGCGCTGGGCTATGACATCCGGCTGCGCCGGGGCCGCAGCGGCGGCTATTGGATGGCGACGCGGCCTTTCGAGCTGGCGGAGCTGAAGCTTCTGGTGGACGCTGTCCAGTCCAGCCGGGTCATCTCGAAAGCGTCCAGTGATAAGCTCATCCATAAGCTGGAAGGGCTGGCCTCCCAGTATGAGGGCAGTCAGCTCCAGCGTCAGGTCTATGTCGATGGCCGCCCCAAGAGCGCCAACAAAGACCTGCCCTACAGCGTGGATGCCCTCTTTACGGCCATCAACACCGGCAGGATGGTGCGCTTCCGCTACAAAAAGGCAGGACGCCCCGCGCCTTACACCATCAGCCCCTGGCAGATGGCGTGGGAGAACGGCTGCTACTACCTCATCGCCTATCAGGACGAGAAGGAGCCGGTGGGCATCCGCCATTACCGGGTGGATAAAATGGCCGGCGTCACGGTGCTGGACGAGCCCCGCCGCGGCAAAGAGCAGTTCGCGGATCTCGACCTGCCCGCCTACCTGAAAAAGCACTTCCAGATGTTCGGCGGGCCGGAGCATAGAGTCACCCTGCGGTGTACTTCCGACCTTGAATCAGCCATGCGGGAGCGCTTCGGCGCTTCGCCCATCTTCGTGCCGGAAGGGAAGGAGCACTTCCATTTCGACATCCCCGTCTGCGTCAGCGACCAGTTCTACGGCTGGGTCTGCGGCTTCGGCGGCAAGATAGAAGTCGTCTCGCCCGCCGAGGTGCGGGACGGCCTGCGGGCGCTGAACGAGCGGCTGGTAAAAATGCATCAATAAAAATAAAGAGGCTGCTGCAAAACAGCTTCATGAAAAAAGAATGCACAAAACCCGGAACCTTTTCGGGGCCAGAATGGCTCAAAAAGGGTTCCGGGTTTCTGATTTTGCGCTATTTCTTTGTGCGAATTGCTATCGCATTTTTATTTTGCAACAGCCCCACAGGTGCAGAAGATCAGCCCTCGATGAGCTCGACGGTCTTCATCTTGACGGGGGTCTTGGGCTTGTCGTTCCAGTCGGTGGGGACGGATGCGATCTTGTCCACGACGTCCATGCCGGCGACGACCTTGCCGAAGGCGGCGTACTGGCCGTCCAGATGGGGCGCGTCCTTATGCATGATGAAGAACTGGCTGCCGGCACTGTTGGGGTTCATGCTGCGGGCCATGCTGATGACGCCGCGGACGTGCTTGATGGGGTTGTTGACGCCGTTGGCGGCAAACTCGCCCTTGATGTTCCAGCCGGGGCCGCCGGTGCCGTTGCCCAGCGGGCAGCCGCCCTGGATCATGAAGTTGGGGATGACGCGGTGGAAGGTCAGGCCGTTGTAAAAGCCCTGACCGATCAGCTTCTTGAAATTCTCACAGGTGATGGGGGCAGCTTCCTCATTCAGCTCGATGTCGATGATGCCGCCGTCTTCCATAGTAATGCGAACCATAGTTTTAACAATGCTCCTTTTATCATAGCCCGTTTCGGGGTGGGTGCGGCAGATGCTCTGCCGAAGCTCCCCTTTAGTATACCATACCTTTTGCAGAGCGCAACGGCGCAGATGCAACCTTTTTGTAAAGAATCACCGCATTTCTACCATATCCTGCCAGAAACGCTTGGGACAGTGGGTCATCCGGCCCTTTTCGTTGTGGCGGGCCTTGATCTCCAGCGTGTCGTAGAACTGCTTCCAGAGAGCCTGAAGCTCCTGCTCCCGGGCGCTGGGCGGGGGAAGCTCCAGCGGCGCAGCCAGCTCCAGAAGCTGAGCCTTGTGCTCCTGATAAAGCAATACCGCCTGATGGACCGCGTCGTATATCATGAAGCTCTCTTCCGGAAAGCGGGAGCAGAAATGCCCCCGCAGCAGAGGCAGGATATAGTTTTTGGGGTGGATGACCGCACCCAGCATCCCGTCGTGCTCCTCGAAGCGGACGAAGCCTTGAAACTTGTCCACCTCCCAGTCGAGACTCTTTTTCATCTCGTAGAGCGGGGCCACATCCGGGTGGCCCATCCGCTTGACCGTGCCGGGGCCGAGGGCAAAGGCCAGATGCAGGAAGCGGATGAGCAGCAATTCCTTATCCTCCTGCCCGGAGAGGAAATCCCGGCTGACGAGATATTCCGTCTCCCGGCCCAGTTTCCGGCCAAGGGCCGAAAAGACCCGCTGCGCTCTGGCAGAGTCCGTCTCGATGTCCCGGACGGAGTAGAGGGTGGCCGTCTCCCGCTGGGGCGTCCAGACGGCGAAGGGGAGCTCATGCTGGGCGAAGCTCTCGAATACACAGCACAGGAAGCCCTCAAAGCTGCCATCGTAGAGGTAGACCACATCGGCGTCGTGGAGCTTCCGGGGCGGCATCACAGTGCTCTCGCCAGACATTGCACCGCCTCCTCCCGCACCATCCGCTGGGCCGCCCGGGGCGGCACGCCCTGCTCCACCAGCCGGTCAACGGCGGGCGGTGCGAACATACTCAGCTGCTCGGCCCCGGCGCTGAAGACGTTGGGGTCGATGAGCGCCCGGGTGATGCGCTCCCGTCCGGCGCTGCCCCGGCCCGGGTGCGCCCCGGAAAAGCCCCGGCAGGTGATGAAATACTGCGCCCGCTTGAGCACGACGCCCATCCGCTTCAGCTCGTCGAGGCCGAGGGCTGACAGCCGCCGGGCGTCCCGGATGCGGCGGGCGCTCTTGGGGCCGATGCCCGGCACCCGCAGCAGCATCTCGAAGGGGGCGCGGTTCACGTCCACCGGGAACAGCCCGTAGTGCTGGACGGCCCAGTTGCATTTCGGGTCGAGATAGGGGTTGAAGCTCTGGTTGTCCTGATCCAGTATCTCGTCGGCCTTGAACTGGTAGAACCGCAGCAGCCAGTCGGCCTGATAGAGCCGGTGTTCCCGCAGGAGCGGCGGCTTCGTGTCCAGCGCGGGCAGGCGGGTGTCGTCCGACACCGGGATATAGGCCGAGTAGAACACCCGCTTGAGGCCGTATTTCTGGTACATCCCCTCGGACAGCTGCAAAATGTGGTAGTCCGTCTCGGGCGACGCACCGACGATCATCTGGGTGCTCTGGCCGGCGGGAGCGAACTTGGGCGCGTGGCGGTAGAGGGTCAGCTCCTGCCTGCTCTCTTCACCTGACACCGAGATCTGCTTCATGGGCCGGAAGATGGAGTGGCGGCCCTTGTCGGGGGCGAGAAGATGGAGGCTCTGCTCGCTGGGCAGCTCGACGTTGACGCTGAGGCGGTCGGCGAGGTAGCCCATCTGCTGGATGAGCTCGGGGCTGGTGCCGGGGATGGTCTTGGCATGGATGTAGCCGCCGAAGTGATATTCGTTCCGCAGCAGCCGCAGAACGGTGAGCATCCGCTCGGTGGTGTAGTCGGGGGTCCCCAGCACGGCGCTGGAGAGGAAAAGTCCCTCGATGTAGTTGCGGCGGTAGAACTCAATGGTCAGTTCTGCCAGCTCCCGGGGCGAAAAAGTGGCCCGGGGAACGTCGTTGGACTTCCGATTGACGCAGTAGCTGCAGTCGAAGGCGCAGCAGTTGCTCATCAGGACCTTCAGCAGGCTGACGCAGCGGCCGTCAGCGGTAAAGGCGTGGCAGCAGCCCGGCGCATAGCAGCTGCCGATGGTGCCGCGCTTCGCCGGATGGGACGCGCCGCTGGATGTACAGGCCACGTCATATTTTGCGCTGTCGGCCAAGATGGTGAGCTTGTCCATCAGGGACTGTTCCATAGAAAGATACCTCCCAGAAGGGGATATCTCCCCCTTACCCCCACAGCTGCTGATCGGAAGTGCCGTGGGGCAGGGGAGAGACTCACCACTTGGCCTTCGTCTCGACCACGCGGCCCGCGATGTGCAGGCGGTTCAGGTCCTCACCCTTGATGACCAGCTCGTTGTAAGCGGGGTTGAAGGGCTGCAGAACGACGCAGTTGCCCCGCTGGATATACCGCTTGAGGGTGCCTTCGCCCTCGTCGCCGTAGACCAGCACGCCCAGGTCGCCGTTTTCCAGCGTGTCCTGCTTGTGGACAAGGGCGAGGTCGCCGTCCTGGATGCGGGGCTCCATGCTGTCGCCGCGCACGACGAGGTAGAAGTAGTTGGAGGGGTCCTTGACGCGGGCATACTCCTGCCCATAATCCTCCTCAAAGGCCAGTGCGCCGTACCCGGCCTTCACGGTGCCGATGACCGGGATGAGGCTCTCGGCGTAGTTGCCAAAGAAACGCTCCTCGGGGGTGGTCACGTTGGACACCGGGCGGTAGAGCCCCAGCAGGAAATCGGCTGTGGTGCTCAAAATCTCAGCGATGCGGGCCACCGTGGCGGGGTCGGGAGAGGATCTGCCGCTTTCCCACTTGCCGACGGCCTGCTGGGTCACCCCCAGTTTGGATGCCAGCTCAGCCTGACTGATCCCCTTCTGCTTGCGGCACTGCTTCAAAAGCTCTGAAAACGACATGGTCGTACACTCCTTTACTCCGAGGTCAATATTTTATGCTTTTATTGTACAACAAAAAGATGTTTTTGTAAAGAGAAAAGTGAGCGGCCAGCCAAAAAAAGGTTGTCGCGTGAGAGGGATCTGCAGGGCTGGACGAAAAACTTTCAATTTGGGCTTGACAGAAGGCCGGAAATCTGGTAAATTAAATAGGCATTCGGTACGGCGTGTGCGAGTGCCCACGAGGAGAGATGTCCGAGTGGTTTAAGGAAGCAGTCTTGAAAACTGCCGTACGGCAACGTACCGTGGGTTCGAATCCCACTCTCTCCGCCATTTTTTTGAATAAGTGTAACGCACTTTGCTCTGGAGTAGTACTCAAGAGGCCGAAGAGGCGCCCCTGCTAAGGGCGTAGGTCGTCTAAACAACGGCGCGAGGGTTCAAATCCCTCCTACTCCGCCAAGAAAAAGCTCGATGGTTCGTTGAAACCACCGGGCTTTTTCCATTATTGCATGCTTTTGTGAATTTTCGGGGGCGGATGATTTACTTTTGCACCCGGATTTCTTATAATGGGATAAAACGGAAATGCCGGAACAGGAGGAAACGAGCAATGGCACTCAAAAAATTTGCCCGCAGGGATGTCATCCTGCCCGCAGCGGTCTTCCTGCTCACATTTGCGGCGGCCCTGTTTTCGCTCCGGCTGCTCTCGCTCAATCAGGAAAAAGACGAGCGGCTGCGGGCGGTCTATGCGGCCGAGTCCACCATCAGCCGTGTGTCTTCCCAGCTGAACCGCTATCTGGCAGAATCGGACTTCATCAAAAAATATATCGAGTCGGGCCATGTGCTCCGTGAAGAGGAGTTTGCAGATATATCCGGCAATATGCAGGATGGCAGCCGCGTCATCAAGACCCACGAGCTGGCGAAAGACGGCGTCGTCTCCCAGGTGTACCCGGTAGCGGGCAATGAGGCGGCCATCGGGCTCGATGTGCTGCATAACCCCGCCCGCAAAAAGGAAGCAAACCTTGCCAGGAACAGCGGGATGTACACCATCGCTGGTCCCTTCGAGCTGGTGCAGGGCGGAACGGGCGCGCTGCTGTTTGACCCCATCTATACCTATAATAAAAAGGGGGAGCGCTCGTTCTGGGGCTTCTCCATCCTTGTTTTACAGTGGGACAACTTCATGGAGGAGGTCGAGCTGGACAAGATGGAGGAGGCGGGCTACCGGTATCAAATCTGGAAAAAAGACCCCTATACCGGCGAAAAGATCGTCATCGCGGAGAGCGAAGAGGATTTCCCCGGCAACGCGCTGGAAGTTGCGTGCAGCGTCCCCAACGATACATGGTATTTTGAGATCATTCCGAAAGCCGGGTGGTTCTCGGAACAGCAGCTCTCGCTGGACATCGCCATCGCCACCATCATCGGCATGATGGCGGCCTATGCCTGCTGGGAGCTCATGAACCGGCACCGGAAGGACCTGCAGCACGAAGCGGCCCTTGAAAAGTCTGCGCAGGAGGCCCGGGCAGCCAACGAGGCAAAGACCCGCTTCCTGTTCAATATGAGCCATGACATCCGCACCCCGATGAACGCCATCATCGGCTTTTCGGAGCTTCTGGAAAAGCACATCGACGAGAAGGACAGGGTGCTGGATTACACCGAGAAGATACGCTCGTCCAGCGCATTTCTGCTCTCGCTCATCAACTATGTGCTGGAAATGGCCCGCATCGAGAGCGGCAAGGCTGTGCTGAAAGAAGAAACCGGCGACCTGTGTGCGCTGATGCAGACGCTCTCGGACGTCTTCGAGCCCTCTGTCCGGCAGAAAAAGCTGACCTGCACCTACCATACGGATGTCGAACATCCCTATATTGTGAGCGACCGCACCAAAGTGCGGGAGATCTTGCTGAATGTCATCAGCAACGCCATCAAGTATACGCCCGAGGGCGGACATATTGCGGTGTCGGTGAAGGAACTGCCGGCTGAGAAGCCGAAGACGGGCCGCTACACCTTTACTGTTCAGGACGACGGCATCGGCATGAGCGAGGAGTATCTGCCCCATATCTTCGAGGAGTTCACCCGTGAGCATACCAGCACCGAGAGCAAAGTCATCGGCACCGGCCTCGGCCTGCCCATCGTGAAGGCTCTCGTGGAGTGGATGCACGGCAGCATCGACGTGCAGAGCAAGCCGGGCGCAGGAACCACTGTGACCATCACCCTTGGGTTCCCACTGGCGGATGAGGCCCAGAAGAGGGTAGAGGAGCAGGACGCAGAGGGCGACGCGGCCCAGCTCAGGGGCTGCCGCATCCTGCTGGCCGAGGACAACGACCTCAACGCAGAGATCGTCGTGACCATTCTGGAAGAGAGCGGCCTTACCGTGGAGCGCACTGCCGATGGCGAACTCTGTATCGAAGCGCTCAAGGCCCACCCGGCGGGCTATTATGATGCCATCCTCATGGACATCCAGATGCCCAACATGGACGGCTATCAGGCAGCGAAGATCATCCGCAGTCTGTCGGGCAATTACCGCACCATCCCCATCATCGCCATGACGGCCAACGCCTTCGACGAGGACCGCCAGAAAGCCCTCTCCGTCGGCATGGACGCCCATCTGGCAAAGCCTGTTGATGTGAAGCGGCTGTTTGGGATTCTGCGGAACGTGATAAGATGAGCCTATCGTTTCATCTGTCAAAATCTCTGAAAATGAGGGCAAGGGCGGAGTGCTCGGAAAGGAGCGTTATGGATGCAGTATCTTCTTCTGAACAAAGACACGGTCTGGCTGGAGTTTCATTGCGAGCAGAATGAATATCTTGAGACCAGCGCGCGGGAGGATAACTGGCATACCGGTCTGCGTCCTTTCGGGTACATCAATTTGACGGATTTTCTGGAACGGCGCAAAGCTCCGAAGCACCGGGCTTATATTGCACAGCTGCTCCGGGAATATGGCTGCGACACGCTGGAAGGCTATCTGGATGTAGCCCACGCGCTTTCCCTCAATGATACGTTCTGGGTCAAGAAAGCCGATTCTGCGCTGTGCTGGAAAGACGTTTCCCTCTATCGCAACCCCTTCAATGAGGTCATTTCCGAAGCGGCTTTTGACGGCTCTTTCTCAAGTTCTATTTTTTCCTCTACCTCCCCGGAGTTCAGCACGGACGGCCAGTATGCAAAGTGCTGGGTGCGGGAGGGCGCAGAGATACAGCTCTACAAAACTGGCGGCGTGTTCGGGTTGGAACCGGTCTCGGAGTATCTGGCCGCACAGCTGGCTGCCGAGCTCTGCCCGGAAAGTGTTCTTTATGACCTCGGTTTTTACCATGGCGAACTTATCTCAAAGTGTCCGCTTTTCACCAGCGAGAAGTACGGCCTTGCAAAAGCCGCTGTGCTGACCAAAGACCGCACGATTTCTGGTTTTCTGCGGTATTTTGAGAGCATCGGAAGCGGGAACGCTTTCCGGCGGATGTGCATTCTGGATGCGCTCATCCTGAATACCGACCGCCACAGCGGGAATTTCGGCGTCCTGTACGACAATGACACGATGCAGGTGCAGAGAATGGCTCCGGTCTTCGACAATAACCGCAGTCTCTTGTTCGATTTGGACAGTGAGCAGCTGAGACAAACGGAATGGTGCATCCACCATTGTGCGCCCCGGCTCGGTTCGGATTTCATCGCCACGGCCAGGGGGCTTCTGACAGATGCGATTCGTTCGGATCTGAAAAACCTGAAGGGGTTCCGATTTAAAGCTCATCCGAGCATCTTGCTCGAAGCTGAGAGGCTCGACCGGTTGAACACCATCGTTCAGTTCCAGCTCGACAAAATTCTTGCGTGATAAAAAGAGTGCAGCAGAAGGTACTCCGGAAACGGCAGCTTTCTTGGTAGACGTTCCTGGCCGTTGGGACCCGCGGGCTAACCAAAGCCGCACTGTGGCTTTGGTTACGGCGGAAATGCCGCCTTGACGAGTTGCGCTTGCTGATTTTTTCTGCAGCCTTTTGGCAAGGCTTTGAAAAATCAGAGCGCGGCCCCAGCCTCGCCTTCCTGCTTCCGCCGCAGGCGGCGGTCGGCTCGGCTGCTGTTCAAGTCCGCTGGCCTGAAATAACAAAAAGAACCCCGGCCTAAGCCGGGGTTCTTTTTGTTATGGGCCAGGCAGGACTTGAACCCGCGACCAAGCGGTTATGAGAACGTCGCTAATTTTGAAATTCCGTTTTTCTTGTGGAATCTTGTGACTATCTCATAGTTCTGCAAAAACACCTTTGTGTACTTTGACGTAACTTTTGGTGTCTTTTCGTGTCTAAAATGGCTCTTTGTACCCAGAACCGTACCCAAGAATTTTTGGGTACGAAACTCGACACTTGCTGTTACCATTTTACCATGCCCATATAAAAACCTGAACATCCTGTGTGTGTGTCGTTCTTCATAAGGGTACATCATTTCTGCCGTAAAAGCAATATCTATTTTTACATGGCTCACTTTCAAAAGAAGGTGAGCTTTTTCTTTTGCAGAAATCGAGAGACTAACTATTAAAAGTCAAGCCCTAAAATGAAAAAATCCGCCAACCATCCGCTGCCCATGACAAACATCATTCAAATGCTGGCCTTGGAGTAGCGAGGGTGACGGAGAGAACAGCAAAGCAAGCCCAGCCAACCCTCGCAAAAACAGAATAGCATTTGAATGCTTCGGTTTGTCAAGGGTTCGCTGCGCCAGCTAAGTTGTTCTTAGGTTTAACTCAGGCTCTGGAGAAAATCAAGTGATGGCAAGATATGCTTTACCGGACTTCTGCAAAGCGTAAATCAGTCGTACGAGTTTCTTTGTGGCATGAGATAGGGCAACATTGTAGTGCTTGCCTTCAGCTTGCTTTTTGGTAAGGTATTCAGTAAAAACAGGATTCCAGTAACAGACGTATTTGGTTGCAGTGTAAAGAGCGTATCGAAGATAACGAGAGCCACGCTTTTCCATGTGTGCATAGCAGTTTGTGAGTTTTCCTGACTGGTATGTGGACGGAGAATATCCGGCATAAGCCAAAACTTTATCAGGAGAGTTGAAATTTGAAAAATCTCCCACCTCTGCAAGAATCATCGCAGCAGAATAAAATCCCATTCCGGGAATCGAAAGGATTGGCGGTTTCAATTCATCCATGATTTTCCGAATGGCATCTTCTATTTCGTTGATTTCGGAGGTGAGTTCTTGAATGAGCTTAATGGTGTGCTTTAATTCCAAAGACTTAGCAGGCATAACAGAACCAATGGATGTTCTGGCTGCATCTCGGATATGAGTAGCTCGGTCTTTTCGGTAATGGCCTCTGGATGTTGTCACGAGGATGTTAGCCAATCTGGTCAGATGAGCTTCTGAAATCTACTTTGCACCGGGATATTCACTGAGAAGAGCATAGATTGAAGTGCCGTGGATAGACGAAACAAGCTGTTCTAATTCTGGAAACAGGATCGTAACCAATCTGGACACCGACTGCTTTAGTTTGGCGCGTTCCTGAACTTTATCAAATCGGTATCTCGTGAGTGACTTTTGAAATGGCTGCATCGGCGATGGAGGCAAAACGCCTGGGTCTGTGCCAGAAATCGCTTTTTGTCGTGCCGAATCATCTGACAGAACAGTGGGCCAGCGAGTTCCTGCACCTGTACCCCAATGCAAAACTGCTGGTGGCACGGCGCAAGGATTTTGAAACGGCGAACCGCAAAAAGTTCTGCGCCCGCATCGCCACCGGCGATTACGATGCAGTTATTATCGGACACAGCCAGTTCGAGCGCATCCCACTGTCCTTTGAGCGGCAGGAGCGCATTATTCAGGATCAGATCGCGGAAACGCTCTTGGCTATCAACGAACTGAAAGCCAATGCCGGAGAGAATTTTACCATCAAGCAGATGGAGCGCACCCGCAAGACACTGGAAGCAAAACTGGACAAGCTGCGTGCCGACAACCGCAAAGACGATGTTATTACCTTTGAGCAGTTGGGCGTTGACCGCCTTTTTGTGGACGAATCGCATTTTTACAAGAACCTTTTCCTCACGACAAAAATGCGTAATGTCGCAGGATTATCCACCAGTGAAGCGCAGAAATCTTCGGATGTGTTTGGCAAATGCCGCTACTTGGATGAGATCACCGGCGGGCGCGGCGTAGTGTTTGCGACCGGTACACCGGTCAGCAATTCCATGACCGAACTGTACACGGTCATGCGGTATTTGCAGTACAGCACCCTCCAGCAGAAAAAGCTGACGCACTTCGACTGCTGGGCATCGACCTTTGGCGAAACCACCACCGCCATCGAGCTTGCGCCCGAAGGTACAGGGTATCGCGCCCGAACGAGATTTGCGAAGTTCTTCAATCTGCCGGAACTGATGTCGATGTTCAAAGAAGTAGCAGACATCAAAACTTCCGACCAGCTGCATCTGCCTGTGTCGGATGCAAAGTTTGAAACTGTGGTCGTGAAACCGTCCGAGACCCAGAAAGCGATGGTGCAGGAATTGAGCAGACGCGCCGCCGAGATTCACTCCGGCAACGTGGATGCGTCCGTGGATAATATGCTGTGCGTCACCAACGATGGCAGAAAAATCGGTCTGGATGTCCGCCTGATGAACCCCATGCTCCCGGATGACCCGGACAGCAAGTTGAACGTCTGTGTGCACAACGTCTTGAAGATTTGGGAAGAAGGCAAAGATCAGAAGTTGACCCAGCTCTTGTTCTGCGATCTCTCGACACCCAAAAATGATGGCAATTTCAACGTCTACGGTGATATTCGCAAGAAGCTGATTGCCGCCGGTATGCCAGAAAGTGAGATTGAGTTCATCCACAACGCCGACACCGAAGCGAAAAAAGCTGCCTTGTTCTCCAAAGTGCGCTCCGGCGATGTGCGCGTCCTGCTGGGCAGTACCGCAAAAATGGGCGCAGGAACCAATGTCCAGCAGCGTCTTGTGGCGGTGCATCATCTGGATGTCGGCTGGAAACCCAGCGACATGACCCAGCGCAACGGTCGCATCATCAGGCAGGGCAATATGAACAAGGAAGTCAAGGTGTTCAACTACGTCACCGAAGGCACATTTGATTCGTACCTCTTTCAGACCCTTGAGAATAAGCAGCGATTTATCTCGCAAATTATGACTTCCAAATCCCCGGTGCGCTCCTGCGATGATGTGGACGAACAGGCATTGTCCTATGCAGAGATTAAAGCGTTGTGCGCAGGCAATCCGCTCATCAAGGAAAAGATGGATCTGGATGTGCAGGTCGCAAAGCTGAAGGTGCTGAAAGCCGACCATCAGAGCCAGAAGTTCCGTCTGGAGGATAAGCTGCTCACGAAATTCCCGGCAGAGATTCAGGAGCAGACTGCAAAAATTGCAGCCCTGAAATCAGATGCCGAAATCGCTGCGGCGCATCCGCAGGACAAGGAAAACTTCTGCGGCATGGTCATCAAGGGCATGACCTACGACGAGAAAAAGACCGCTGGCGAACGACTGATTCTCGCCTGCACGGAACCTCCGAACACCGAGGAACAGGTGGTGGGTAGCTATCGCGGCTTTGAACTTTCGCTGCGATTTGACACCTTCCACAAGGAACATCAGGCGTTGCTGAAAGGGATGCTGAAATACCCGGTTCCTCTCGGTTCAGACCCGCACGGCAACATTACCCGTCTGGACAACGCTCTGAGCAATTTTGCCGACCGCATCACCGTTGCGGAAAACGAACTGGATACCCTGAAACAGCAGCAGGCGGCGGCACAGGTCGAGGTAGCAAAGCTGTTCCCGCAGGAGGAAGAACTGGCGCAGAAGTCCGCACGGCTTGCCGAACTGAATGCCCAGCTGGATGTGGACGAAAAGCACCATGAACCGGAGCCGGATGCGCCGAAAAAGGAGGATGCCCCGCGCCGCTCTGTGCTGGCCGCATTGGAAGAAAAGGCAGAGAAAACGGAACCCGTCAAGCCTTTCAAATCCTATCTCGACAAGGACGGTGATGCCCGGTGAGAGAAAAACGGGATGAGGTCATTATCCTGCGCCTGACAAAGACGGAAAGGCACCGCATCTATGAAAAGATGCTGGGCATAGGCATCCGCAGTCTGAGTGCCTATATCCGCAAGATGGCTCTGGATGGTTACTGCCTGCATCTGGATTTGAAAGAACTGCGCCGCATGGCGTATCTGCTCCAGATGTGCAGCAACAACCTCAACCAGTATGCCAAATGTGCCAACGAAAGCGGTCAGGTCTACGCCGCTGATCTGGAGGACTTGCGCATTCGGCTCGATGAGCTGATCTCCATTGGCAAGCAGACTCTCGCAAAACTGACCGAACTATAACAATACCCGCAGTTAGATGCTGCGGGTTACATAGATTTACCACTCACTTTCGTCCTCATCAAGCAGAAAATCTTCAAAGTCACCCAAATCATTCGATACAAACTGCTCTGGATGAAAACGCGCGTTAAGCTGTTCTTGTGCTAGCTCTCGAATCTCTGGCCGCTTGTCATGAGCTTTGTTATGCAACCATTTGACTTGTTCTTTAGAAAGTCTCCATGGCAGAGAAAGCAGTTTGTTTTCAATCATCTGCGTTGAACGCACATCAGGTGGCAATGCGGCGCATTTTTTGCAAATATGTGCCGCATGACCTTTGCCCGAAAACTTTTCATTCGCCTTATACTCACCGCAGACATTACAATAGTGTCCATGTTTTTTCATATGAGCATTCCTTTCGCCGCCAATTTTATATTAGCATATCAGATTTCAGCTGCAAATCCAACTTGATTTTGAGAAAAAAGGAAGGGGAGAGTGCCGATGGCAGCAACCCGATTGATTGCACTGCACAAAAACAAGGGAAAATCCGTTGCGGCCTGTCTGAAAAGCCGCACGGATTACGCCCAGAACCCGGACAAGACACAGCAGGGCGAACTGGTCAGCAGTTACGAATGCAGTCCCTTGACGGTTGATGAAGAATTCATGCTCTCCAAACGCCAGTATGAACTGATGACTGGGCGCAGGCAGAAAAACGATGTGATTGCCTATCAGATTCGGCAATCGTTCAAGCCCGGAGAAATCACCGCCGAGGAAGCCAACAAAGTCGGTTATGAGCTTGCCATGCGTTTTACAAAAGGCAAGTATGCTTTTATCGTTGCGACCCATACAGACCGGGAACACATTCACAATCACATCATTTACAACTCCACTGCACTGGACAGCACCCGGAAATTCCGGGATTTTTTGTTGTCCGGGCTTGCGGTACAGCGTCTGAGCGATTTGATTTGTCTGGAACATCAGCTGTCTGTTATTGAAATCAAGCCGTACCGGGAACGGCAGAAGCGTACCCTTTACCCACCCAGAGAAAGCAACCGGGATAAGCTGTGCGCCGTAATCGACAATATCCTGCTGAACGAGAAGCCCACAGACTTTGAAGCCTTTCTTCAAAAGCTGGAACAGCAGGGCTATGAGATCAAGCGAGGAAAGCACACTTCCGTCAAAGGCACACGACAGAAACGCTTTATCCGTTTTCGGACGCTGGGCGCAGGGTACAGCGAAGATGAAATCAAGGCGGTCATTGCTAGAGAAGCCGAACACCGTCCGCATCAGAAGCAGCCGCCAAAAGAGCAGCTGTTCCATCTGTTGGTGGACATTCAGGCGAAACTCTCCGAGGGCAAGAGCGAAGGCTATGCACGATGGGCAAAACGCTACAATCTGAAAGAGATGTCCAAGACCCTGATCTTCTTGCAGGAAAATAAAATCGGCAGCATCGAAGAAATGCAGGAGAGAGTAAATGCGGCAACTGCACAATACCATGAGTTGGGCGATTCCATCAAGGCCGCAGAGCAGCGCATGGCGGAGATTGCCGTCCTGTGGGCGCACATCATCAACTACGCCAAAACAAGACCTGTGTATGATGCCTACCGTAAGGCCGGGTACAGCAAAAAGTTTCTGGAAGAACACCGGGAGCAGATCACACTGCACCGGGCGGCCAAAAGCCACTTTTGACGAAGCTGGATTGAAAAAGCTGCCAAAGGTAAAAGAACTGAACACAGAATACTCCACACTGCTTTCTCAAAAGAAAGCTGCTTATCCAGCCTACCGCAAGGCGCGTGATGAGATGCAGGAACTGATGAAAGCACAGAAGAATGTAGAGATTTTTTTCATAGAAGAAAAGGCCACCAAGGAAAAAGCGCAGACCCGATAAACGAATACCGCCGAGGACTCTTCCCATTTTGGGGAGATGTCCTCGGCGGCTTTTTTAGTTTATATAGCAGCGGTCCTGTTTTATAAGCCAATCTTCACACAGCCGCTGGGCTTCGTCCTTTGTGCAGCAGGTGCAGTTGAAAAGTTTGCCACGGATGGAACAGTAAGTGTAATGTACCTTCGGGACTCCATTGGCATCTCGAAAATCAACGCAGCGTTCCTCACCGGGCAGCAGATAGATCGTATCCACATTCAGCAGCTCCTTTTACCTTCGTTCATGTGCCAAGGGGCACAACGTTTGTTATTGTACCATGTACCGTCCCCAAAGACCATTGCTTTTTTGACCAAAGATACGCACAAAAATTTTTTGTCCAAAAAGCATTCTACCAGCGTTTAACAAACGCCGATTGATTGTGTATAACGGAAATTGCGACAAGTATGCTATTAGTGTGTAACAAACACAATTAGAATGTGAGGTCGCTATGAATACGCTTTTGGGTCAACGAATACGAGAGCAACGCAAGGAAAAGGGTTGGACGATTGAGCAGTTTGCAGAGCGGATCGAGTTGTCGTCAAATTATGTTGGAGACTTAGAGCGCGGAGTAAAAATCCCCAAACTGGAAACCTTTATCCGAATCGTCGAGGTGTTGGATGTATCTGCCGATGTGCTTATTCGGGATTCCGTTGCATCTGCTTCCCATGTGGCAGATGACGAACTGAGCAGAAAGCTGAGTCAGCTCACACCGGGGCAGAAGAAAGCTGCCATTGACATTCTGAATGCATACATCGACAACATTCCCTATATTACAAAATAACACCTATGTCAAAGAACGCCAGCAAACGTGCTGACGCTCTTTCTTTTTGCCCTCAAATAGTTTATAATCAACACTATAAGCGTGTATATAACGCTAACAGTGAGTGTTTGAGGTGAACGACATGACAATCCTACCCAATATCGAAGAAGCAATGGAAGATGCCCGGAATGGAAAGCTGAGTCCGTACTGGCAGAACGATCTCAAACGTGAATGCCTGCATAGGAAGTTATCGGATGAAGAACGGCAGGCGCTTTCGGAACTGAATCGCATTTTGTCAGAGACTCCGCAATGGAGCGGCGAAGAAGAACTGTGTATCGAAATGGAGAACATCGGTGGCAGAGTTCGCTTCTGTCACTTTTGGGATGAGCACTACTCCATGGTGCAGTTGACGGAAGACCGAAACGGAAAATACTCCGCAGCCTACGTTCTGGATGTAGAAACCACCCCGGATGTGCGTAAGGTAGCGGCATTGCAGGCACAGAAAGAACTTGCGGACTGTATGCAGGCGTGGGGCGTTTCTC
>ENA-ORUM01000548-ORUM01000548.1-human-gut-metagenome-genome-assembly--contig:-NODE-548-length-43823-cov-5.992506_pt1 | contig 43823 bp, 44 predicted proteins | sample MGYA00242083_ERZ509217 | MGnify/ENA primary metagenome ERZ509217 (study PRJEB26280, sample SAMEA2338831) | human gut metagenome | biome: human gut; feature: human-associated habitat; material: faeces...
CCTCTCTTAATAATTCTTCAATTTATTATAGAATATTTGTTCTCATATTTCAATATTTTTAATGATATTTAGTGGTATTTGATGGTACATCAACAAAATGAAAAATAAACGGACTATTATAATTAACAGCCCGTTTATCTCTAGCAGTATCCTCTGGCTTCCCGCCAGCCTTTTACATACCATCTGATTGCAACATATATCGCTTGTACGAATAATAAGAGCAATAGCAGATTGACTGGCAACACTGCCTTTATCCAATGTCCGAAGTAGATTGTTACTGCAAAGCTCATAAGTGTTACCATTATGGTAATCGTATCCCAACAGTATTTCTTATATAGGTTGGCAATTCTTATTCCAATCACTACAGACAGTATTCCGGCAACCGCCAGACATCCCCCGCAAATCAGTATTCTTATTATCCAATACACAACTCCTGCAATGACCAGATTGGATAATCCGTTACTGATTTGTGCCGCTTCCTTTCCGGTCTGTATTATCCAGCCTGCAATGGTCTGTGTGAATGTTGCAATTGCATCAAAGAATACCACGCAATCAGAAATGAATGCTTTTGACTGTATCATCTGAAAAATAGTAGTCGACACAGAATACCATATCAGCAAAAACATCAATGCTTCATACACGGCTGTTTTTGCTTTATATCTGCCTGCCAGTTTTTCTCTCTGTGTATCATACCTTTCCTTAGCTTTCAGATAAGCTGTCTGTTTACAATTCCCGCACTTTTGATAGAGCACCGGCTTTTCAACCGGTATCTCTACTTTTTTCTGATGGGAGAGTGCATAATCCCGTTCCTGTTCTGCCTGCCTTAGCTTATCTTGACATTCCTCTGTCATGATTTCGGCAGCGTGCGTTTTCTCTTTCTCGCTCTGCAACAATTCTTTTGTTTTCCTCAAGTCGTTCTTTAAGGCTTGAATGTTCCCTGCTCTGTTCTCGCTGTTTAACCTCTCGTTCAAGGTCAGCGATTCGTCGAGCTGCATTTTCAGTTCCCGGATAGTCCTGTCTTTCTGGTCGAGTTCTTCCTGCATCTGCTCTGTCAGCAGAAGCAACTCTTCCAGTTGATCGTCGCTCTTTGAGTTTCTTAATTCGTTCATCAATCAACCTTCCTTTCTCTAATTGCTGTTCAAGTTCAGTAATTCGCTGTTCTGTTTCTGCAATAGCCGGTTCTCGCTGTTTAATTTCTGTGCCAATTCCTGCCATTGCTGATTTTCGTCTGTGAGTTTCTGTATCTGGTCTGTCTTTTCTTCCAGAAGCATCAACAGTTCTTCTGTATCCGGTAAGATTTGTAGCAGCTCTGACAATTCTTTCTCTAATTGCTGCAATCGTTCTTCCTGCTCCTGAAAGCACATCAGCTTCTCGTCCTTTTCCTGTATCTCCTGAAGCATCTCTGCCATGATATTCTGCTGTTCCTCTATCTGTGTAATCATTGCTTCCATCATGGGAATTACTTCTTTGCTTTCTTCTAATGTCATTCAACCACTCCCTCCACATCGACAATGCACCGGATACCTTACCAAAGGTTGCAATTACCTTTTGCAGCAGTGCATTTTGTTTTTTTATCATCTGGTTTTCCTCGACCTTCCATGAACCTTTCCTTATCTGCCCGGTGAGATATTTTTCCTCAATCTTCCTTGCATCTGCACCCTCATGAATCGTAGGGACTTTCAATTTGCCCTGTCTTTCATAAGAGCGGTGGTCAATCAGATTGTCTATGGATAAATGCCGGTTACACATCTTTGCCCATTCGCTTCGCCATAACTCACAATTCTTTGGATTGTTCCAGCCGGTAGCGTCAGTCAGAACCCTTTTCCATTGTTTTCTGTTTCTTGCCCCGACTTTCTGTACTCCGTTTTCATCAAGTACCGGAATACGGATTCCATGACGGTCTGGATTTTTCTTATCCTGCCACCAGTCCGGGTGGGATTCATCAACCACGATATTTCCGTCAGTATCTCTGACAAAATCCCAGTCCTTGACTTCCTTGCTGCCCCATGAGTGGTCTGGATTGAATGGTCGCATGGTTACAAGTAAATGCACATGTGGGTTCCCGTCGCCCTTATCGTGTATGCTCCAGTCGGCACACATTCCCTCGTCCACGAAAGTCTTTTGAATATATTCGGTTGTATAATCAATCTGTTCCTGTCTGCTCCATTCTTTCGGCAGGGAAAATTCAAATGAGCGTCCAAGCTGTGCATCTGCATTTTTTTCTATCTTCAATACCTCATTCCATAGACGCTGTTTCTGAAATGTGATTTTAAACTTTTCCAGTGCGGCATCTTTATCATCCGCTCTTTTATAACGGATAGACTGTTGAAACCTTTTTATATTTTCTTCCGGTACATGCAGCCATTCAGGAGGTGCATTTTCGCACATCATCAGACTGGTGTAGACGACTTCCTTTTTGGAAGTATAGTAACTGATTCTGCCTGTTTCCTCATTCTTCATCACATCTCCATTAAGATATGCCGATGCGGATATGACAGATTTTCCTTTACTGCGCCCGACAATCTTTACTGTAAAGTGAAATATCGCCATGATACGATTCCCCCTTTCTGCCGTATCCGGCATTGATTTCCGACAGCATCTTCTTCTGGTTTGGCAGAAGTGAAGCTGTCGGAACGCCCTCTGCGCAAGAGTGCCCCCTGCGGCATGAGCAGGTCTGGCTGAAAGCCCCGCCGACGGAACGAGCCCGGCAAGCGTAAGCGCAGACCGGTTGCCACTTGTGGCAAACTTATAAGGACGACCTCTGGTTGTCCATAAGTGCGCCCTTCATTCAAAGGCAATGAAGGGAATGGAAAACCCACTCCCTCCGCCATTACACTTCCTCCATGTCTGTAACTAATTCTTTCTGCATCGCTTTTGAGAAAAACTTCCCGTTTGTTTCCTGCCTTTTTAAGAAGCCTATCAACTTTGGTAAATCTTCCTCCTCAATCGGACAGCCAAGAACCGATTCCACCGCACCGCCAATCTGACAGAGCCTGTGGGTTCGTTTTTTACTTTCCTCGGCTTTCTTTCTCTTTTCCAGTTCCTTTCGCTGTGCAATGAGCTTTTTGGTAGCTTCGATGCTTTCCTGTTCCTTTTTCTCTAATGCACGTATTCTTTCTTCATAAGTCTTTGTTGATTTCGCCATATCGTCTTCATCCTTTCTCTTATAATCAAATCTTGCTCTGCTAAGATTTGGCACACGATTCTGGTCAGCTCTGTTGACATAATTCCAATCAGAATCGTGGTGCATCCTTGCGGAGCATTATCTTGTCGATGTTTTTCCGACAAGATAAACATTAGTTCCCGGTTGCATATCAGGAGAAGCACATGGTATAATCCTCTTGCGTGTAGGTATATCATGGCTTCGGTCTGATAGAACCTTTGGCGGTTTCGTAGGAAGCCGCCTTTTTAAGTTGCCACATTTCTTGTGACAGCTTTTACATTTCCTTTATCCCTCAGATCTCGCCCCTCGTTGGCTTCCATGAACTTTTCCAGAATGTCAGTTTTAATAAGGACTTTTCTTCCGACTTTTAATACCGGAAGCTTCTTCCATTCAACCAGCTTTCTCAAAGTGTTTCTGCCAATTCCTGTATAGTCGGCTGCTTCCTCGATGGATAATGCAATCTTTCTTTCCGTCATCTTGTCACCTCCTTATGAATTGCATTATGCAATTTTTGTTGTGCTGTTAGTATAGCGGTTTTATATTGTGTTGTCAAGCGTTATGAAATTTTAAAAATAATTATTATATTGCATATTGCAATTATGTGAGGTACATGCTATAATTCATACATACCGAAAAAGGAGGCAATCAGCATGAAAGATAAAGAACTACGCAAGCTGATAGGCAGCAGGGCAAAACAGCGTCGTCTGGAATTAAATCTGACACAGCCTTATGTTGCAGAGAAGATGGGAGTTACCGCTTCCACAATCCTGCGTTATGAGAATGGTTCGATTGACAATACCAAAAAGATGGTGCTGGAAGGTCTTTCGGAAGCACTTCATGTATCTATTGAATGGCTCAGAGGGGAAACCGATGAATACGAAACCGATATTACGGATAAGAAAGAATTACAGATTCGTGATGCAATGGGCGATATTCTCAAACAGTTACCTCTCGACCTTAGTAAAAAGGAAGATGCTTTTTCCAAAGATTTACTGCTGTTGATGTTAAAGCAATATAACCTGTTTCTGGAATCATTCCAGTTTGCCTGCAAGAATTACAAGGGCAACACGAATGAAGCTGATATTGCAAAAGTAATGGGGTTTGAATCGAATGATGAATATAACGAGATTATGTTTCTCCGGGAGATCACCCACACTGTTAATGCCTTTAACGACATGGCAGATATCGTAAGGCTTTATTCCAAGAAACCGGAAATGGCAGAACAAAGGCTTGAAAATCTTTTATCAGAAGTTTTGTATGAGGATTCCGATTCGGTATAGAACGACAACCGGAGTTATGATATACTTACACGCAAGAAGCATTTCATCAGTTCCGATTGTCTGATATCGAAAGGAGACACACGATTATGGCAAAAGGATCTGTAAGAAAAAAAGGAAAGAAATGGTACTACCGCTTCTATGTAGAAGATGCAAGCGGCAATCTGGTTCAGAAAGAATACGCTGGAACAGAAAGTAAAAGTGAAACGGAAAAACTGCTCCGTCAGGCAATGGATGATTACGAAAGCAAGAAATTTGTCGCAAAGACAGATAATCTTACTGTAGGAGAACTTCTTGATATGTGGGCGGAAGAAGAACTGAAAGTCGGAACACTCAGCAATGGTACAGTGGAAAATTATCTTGGTGCAATCCGTTGTATCAAGAAACATCCGATTGCAGAACGCAAATTAAAAACCGTTACTGCTGAACATTTACAGGCATTTCTCGATCTGCTTACATTCGGTGGGGAATTTCCAGATGGAAAAGTGAGAAAAGGATACAGTAAAGATTACATCCATTCCTTTTCAGCAGTATTACAACAGGCTTTCCGGTTTGCAGTATTTCCAAAACAGTTGATTACTTTTAATCCTATGCAGTATATTAAGCTGAAAAAACAGGCAGAGGATGTGGATTTATTCTCAGATGATGAGGTAGAAGAAGGCATACAGCCTATTTCCCATGAAGATTATGAGAGACTGATAGAATACCTCAAAGTAAAGAATCCACCTGCAATCCTGCCAATCCAGATCGCATACTATGCGGGACTTCGTATCGGTGAAGTTTGCGGATTGACATGGCAGGACATCAATCTTGAAGAACAATGCCTGACCATTAAAAGAAGTATCCGCTATGATGGCACAAAACATAAAAACATCATCGGACCGACCAAGCGAAAGAAAGTAAGGATTGTTGATTTTGGCGATACTCTGACTGAAATACTGAAAACCGCCAGAAAAAAACAGCTTAAAAGCCGGATGCAGTATGGTGAACTTTACCACCGCAATTTCTACAAGGAAGCACAGGACAAAAACAGAGTGTATTATGAATATTATCATCTGGACGGAACCGAAGAAATCCCGGTAGATTACAAGGAAATCTCCTTTGTCTGCCTGAGACCGGACGGATGTCTGGAACTGCCAAGCACACTCAGCATTGCCTGCCGATCAGTTGCAAAAAGGCTGGACGGATTTGAGAATTTCCATTTCCACCAGTTGCGACACACCTACACAAGCAACCTCCTCTCAAACGGAGCTGCCCCAAAAGATGTGCAGGAACTGTTAGGGCACTCTGATGTCAGTACCACAATGAATGTCTACGCCCACTCTACAAGAAAGGCAAAGCGGAACTCCGCCAGACTTCTTGATAAAGTGGCAGGCAACGACTAAATAAAAAATTCCCTTATTTCCCTTGCTGATTCCGCATAAGGTCAAAAATAAGGGAAAATACATATCATTTCACTATTTAAGGGGCTGGAAAGCCCGTAAAATAAGGAAAGTTCAAGAAATCTCTCCACAAATTCCGATTTTACTTTGTAACTATGACTTTTCCTTCTGAATCCAGAAGAGGTGTAATAGCCGCTCCATATCCAGATTTCCAACAAAGATAGTTAACCCCAGTCTCCTTATCTACAAGGATTTGGCGAACTCCTTCATCCTTAAGCTGACTTCCGTCTCTAAATGTAACTTCAAATCTTTCTTCTTTCTTTGCCATGTTTATTTCTCCTTTTTCAAGCGTTAACTTCCGATTTTCCTAATTCTACAAACGTAAAATTACAGGTTCAATTCATACATTTTGTACTCTGTCCACCTCGTATTTTCGTAAAACATTTGTTTTGCTTCAACAAATTGAAAACCGCAACCGGCATAAAGCCGTTCTGCCGCTCTCCCTTATAACCCCAAATTTTTCATATAAATGGCGCCCTGCTGATGATGCCTTTAGCTTTTTAGGTACACTGTACAAAAAACACACCAACATCATCTGCTTTTTCCTCTTTGCTTAAAAACAGATACCCTATTGCATCATCTAAACAGAAAATATCCTGAAACTCCTCCGGAAAATCTTCTCCGTATATCTGCATACAAAACTGATAGGAATCAAGTTCTAACTTTTCGTTTTGTAAAAATACAGGATTTGCCCCAATAAGAGAGCCGTAATCCTCATCAGATTCATTCATTTCTTTATCAATTACAATTTCTCTTGCCGGAATCAAAAAGTCCGCATCGTTTCTCGGCGCGGCAGCCGAATGTAAAACTACTTTTGTATATCCGTTTTTTATATTCTGAAGTTCCTCGGTATCCCCATTATAAACGATTGAGTCCAAAAAATAATCTTCTCTATTATAAGTGGTAAATACAGAAATAACCTTATCTTTCGGATAATTAAAATTAAGCTCCGCATTTAAAAAATTTGTAGGTATATTAAAAATAAAAACCATTTTTTCTCCATTCGGATTCGTAGGCCACTCCATATCCGGCGGCAAAAAACTTTTTCCTCCGATACGCAGAATATTTGATTCATTATCTGCATTTTCAAATGTTACTAAGTTTGACATTTCATTCTCCTCTCCTATGTAATCCAAAATAATCTCTCAATAAAATAAAACACTGAAAATCTGATTTTTGTAAAAAGCCATTACAAGCCCAGCTATTCAAAATGATGTTCCCTTTCCAATCACGATTTATTTTTTATCATATATGTATTCTTTTATTGTTTTTTTAATGATGCAATACACATCAATTATATCATACATTGATATTTTGAAAAAATAAAACATCTTCTTTATTACTCTACTTGTCAGATATCCACCACTAATGCTTTACTAATTATACTTATTCTATGAATCTCACTTTACACATTTCTTAATATATATTAGCGTACCCTTTAAATATAGAAATGTCCTCGTCACTAATTCTATAATTTTATCTTTTATTGTCATACACAAATTCCAATCCTTTAACATGCTTATTGGGAGTTTTGCAACAATTTACTATACTAGAAGATGATATTCCCATTTTTTTTGAAGCTTGAGCTATAGATTCAAATCTCTCTCCAGTAGTCAAACATATTACAGCTTTGGTTCCTCCACCATTACAATAAGAACAACCTTTTCCTTCTAAAATATGTCCTGGTAGCGACAACCATTCACGACCACATTTTTTACACTTACATAATATTTTAGTCGTAGCATTAGTATACTCCCCAATTAAATCAATGTTAGTATTTCCTTTCTTCTTAAAAAGTTCTAAGAATTCATTATGTGTGCGGTCTTTACCTGAGCATTTTCTACAACCAGTCCCATTTAATAAATGATATGGTTTAGCCTCCCATTCACATCCACAAATTTTACACTTACAAGCTATATTTATAGAATTACCTCTATACTTTCCTATAATTGTAATTTGTGGATTGATAACCTTTAATCGTTGAATAAATTCTTCTGTTGTTGTTATTTTGCAATTTTTTCTTGCAATGTCTTCAATTTCATTCCATTTATTAGACAGTAATTCATATCTAAAGTCTAATTTTTCACAAATTTCTTTTACTATCTCTTTTAATGTATGGTAATCATCTTCGCTTGAAAGATTGTATGAATAACAACGGATATCATCAACAAAACATTCTGGTGGACAACTATCATAGATAATCATAAGATTAATGCCCTGCTCCTGACACTTTCTTCTTTTTTCTCTATCCCTTTCCACTTTAGTTTGATGCCAAAACCATGCGCCTGGTTCTATTGCATAATTTTTCTCAGGAATATAAATGTCAAGTTCTTGCCCCATTACCGTCTTATCTCTTGAAAAGACCTCAACCCCTTCTGCTGCTATATTCAAGCTATTATAAATAAACTGTCCCATAAATGATGTTGCACTTTTTGCGCATTTAGGACATCCATGTCCTTGCAGTAATGAATTTGCATCTGTACGCCACCTATGTTCACAAACAGCACACTTTACATCAATCTTTTTTTGAGTTCCTAAAAATTCACTCTGCAATATAATATTAGGATTAATTTTCTTGACACGAATCATATACTCCGATTGTGATATTCGCCTACGTTTTGCAGAAGATTCAATCGCACATTTCCTACATCCTTTCCCTCTAATAATATTATCTGCTATTGGATTCCATATATTTCCACATACTTTGCACTTAACCTTAACTCTTGAGGTCATACAATCATATTTTCCTATAATCTCAATATTAGGATTAATACCTCTCATTTTATTTTCAAATTCATTTTGAGTTAAAATACGCTGTCGAATTGCATTTTTCTGTTTACAGTTTGAACAACCTTTTCCTAATAATAAGCTTTCTCCTGTTGGTTTCCATAACTTTCCACACAATTTGCATTTTACCAAAACCGGTGTACTCGTATTTACATATTTTCCTAAAATCTTAATGTCATTATTTTTTGAATATACAACTCTCTCAAAACTCTCCTGCGTATATCGCCTATGCCCTGAACAATTTGGACATTTCCTACCATGCAACAAGTTGCTTGGTCTAGGAGTCCATTCTCCTTCATTCCATGGATAACCACATTTTAAACATCTACAGCTAATTCCTGTATTTGCATTAATATACTCCCCAAGAACCTCAATATCTGAATTAATCTTATTCAATTCTTCTGTAAACTGAATAGTTGTTTTCTTTTTATTACTTTTACCTTCCACAAAAAATCTCCTAATATAAACAATAGTATCTATTTTATAAAATTAAACTAATCATTTCTTTTCATACCCATATACTAATATTCTGCATATTTATTATAATTTTTTTTAATTTCTATTGCAAATAATGTTGCTATATGTTATTTTATAAATAGAATATATTCTTAAAATCAAAGTTCTTAAATATGCTTTTATATTTAAAACTCTATTTTCTATTTATTTTTCTGTGATTCATTATCATTTTTAGTATCACATTTTAAATCCATAAAAATATTTAGAAAATTCATTGAAACCCTTGTCGACAATCCTAATATTCCAGTATAATAAAAGAAAGGACACACACATGGATAATACACCATATGATGATGTATTCCGTACACTTTTAACAGACTGTACAGAATTAATAATTCCGGTTGTGAATGAAATTTTTCATACGAAATATACCAGAAAAGAAAAAATCTGTCTGCTTCAAAACGAACATTTTATCAAACTGCCGGACGGCAGTATGATTATCCAAATGTTTGAATATGATACACAGCTTGCATTGGAAAACAAAGAACTGATATCCAATTTCTTAACAGTTCGTTTCCCCGATTCAGCTATTGTATCGCTCAGACATACAAAAAATACACCTGATTCAATGACTATTACTGTTCTGACACCGGGCAGTAAGTCACTTACACCGTCCCGGTTTTAAAAATACGACAGTATACCATAAACGAACTATTTGAAAAAAAATTATTTTTCTTAATACCATTTCATATTTTTGTATATGAGAAGGATTTTAATGAATTGGAAACAAACAAGAAAAAATTAAAACAGTTGGAAGCAGAATATGCATCAATTAAAAAACGGCATGAAAAAGGCAAAAATGCAGTTAGCCGCAAAACTTCTGCAAAACGGAAGCACTATACAATATGTTGCAGACCTCACCGAACTTCCCGAAGAAACCATTCACGAACTTGCACAAAATATTACTTCAAAAAAAATTCTTTAACACAAAAAGCGGAAACCATACTTCCTTTCCGTGACATTGTCACAAAATCGCAATATGATTTCCGCTTCTGCTATTCTTTCAATTATTCTTTCAGTATTTCACAAAATACCTGTTCAAATTAAAAATGTCCGCCTGAGCTGCCGGAGTTTCCTCCGCCGCCACCGCCGCCGGAACTTCCCGAACTGCTGCTGGATTCAATATGACGTGTAACAACCGTTGTATTGATAAAACGGTCTTCACGTCTTCTGACGTTGAAGTTATGATTCCTGGTATACGTTCTGCTGTCCACTGTCATCTTAGACTTTGCCTGAAACATCATGGCAATGACCACAGCCGCAGCAACTCCCAGTGAAATTAAAAGCTTCTGTGGCAGATACAGTGACAGTCTGTAAGAAAGGCTGGTATCGAGCTGTTTGCGTACACCTGCAATATATTTTTTACAGCCTGCATAATAATTGCCATCTGAAAGCTTATCTTCCGCTTTTTCACGGATAGCATCTAATTTACTCTGCGTAAAGCTTTTCGTCGTTCTTGCAATACCTGATGTAACCAGCATATCCGCCCGTGACTTCATATCAATGACATAGACAATTGCATCCGGCTCCGAACTGCTTTCATCATAGCCGTAGCTTTCATTAATAATGCCGCGTACATCATTTTCCAGTTCTTTATCGTCCAGTCCTTTGCTCTGTGTCAGAATCACGACATCCGTCTTGCAGGCATCAGATGCTTTCCGGCACATTTTAGTAAGCTGTTCCTTTTCCTTATCGGTAAATAAACCCGCATCATCGACCACATACTCTTTGGACTGCGTATCTGCCCATGCATCCTGCGGCATACCGCCTAAAACTGCTGCCGCTAAAAGGAGCAGGCTCACGAGTAAAATCATTTTCTTTTTCATGTTCATAGCGCAAGCCCTCCTAATGTCAGCACAATCATCATGATTACAAAAATTCCTACAAAGTAAGCAGCTGCTTTTCCTTTGCTGATTGGACGGTCTGCTACGATTTTACCCGTCTGTCCGTTTAAAACGAAGTTAAAATCTTTTCCGTGATAACGGCAGTTTAACATCCATACCGGAAGCAGTGCATATTCGTTGTGCTTATTATTCATGGAAATGTGATTATCCAACACGCTGACAGTCGAATATCCAAGCATTGTGCTTCTTGCAATCTCCGTAATATAACGGTCTACCCTTTTTCTGACACGGCTCTGCATCTGCTCATCGGTGAAATTATACCGTTCTGAAAGATATCCTGACAGATATGGCATTGCAAACGGTTTTAACGCCGTATAGTCAAACGGCTCTAACTTATCCATCGTATCATCGTCCATTTTTTCCGAAGCATCTGCCGGCACTTTTTCAAACTGTGCCTCTACATCACGGTATACGTGAAAATGGTCTGTATATGTATACTCTGTATCGCCGTGGCGCTCGGTTCTGATTTTTTCGGCTTTTGCCGTCATCTCGGTTTCGGCATCGAAATCATACAGCCAAAACGGCACATAAACACCGGAAATTTTTTCAATGGTGCTTTCTGTTGACAGTGTCTTTGGCGTAAGCAGCCCTTTTTTTACCCAGCTTTTATACATTTTCTTTGCTGCTTCCCGGTCAATCTGAAACGGAATGACCGATGACGGTGAAAATTCTCCGCTTAAGCGGTCTTCCACCAGTGACGGATTGCCGCAGAATGAACAGATTGTTGCAGATGTATACTCATCTGCCAGCAATTCTGCACCGCAGCTCTGGCAGTGATACACTTTCATATTCATGCTGCCTTTACCCTTTTGTCCCTCTGACTGTGCAGACTGTGCAGACTGTGCGTTTTCCCCGGCTTCTGCATCGCTGTAGAGATGTCCGTACTGCTTTTCGTAGTCCTGTACATCCATTTCCATCTGGCAGGATGGGCACTTAAGTTTTTGTGCCGTGCTGTCAAATTCCATTGCCGCCCCGCAATTCGGGCATTTGTACGTTATTGGCATATTCCCTCCATTCCCCTTGATACTTCATCAGGTACACTTTAGTATATTATGATACTTATTATATGATACGCTATCCGTGTAAGCAAGAATCCGCATCATTATATCATCTTTTCTTTAATGCCTTTCGCTGCTTCGCCATGCACGTTATCGTTCTCAAGCCTGATGCAGAACTTTTTGCAAGCACAGTTCTGCTTCGAGCTTTCGTCCGGCACGGCTCATAGCTTTCGGGCATTCATATTTTGTTCATATTTCTTTTAATATCTCTTAACAATATGCACACGTTTTCTTCACTTTTCCTGCATATAATACATTTGTATTAAGAAATTAGCCAATATTTTTTTAATAAAGATTTTTTTCATAATCCCAGTTGTTTAAGTGAATAAACAACTCCTCCCTCTTTTCATCGCCCCTAGCCAGGGCGATGTTTTTTTATCGGATCAAGAAGGAAACAATCATCATCACAATTCCCACAACCAGCATGATAATTCCGGTTTTGCGGTCTTTGTTGACTGCCGGTGACTTTAAATCTTTACGGTCTCTTTCATCATAGAAAATATTCCACTGGTGTCTGGAATTGGATATTTTTACAATTCCGATAAATGCAATCATCATGCCTGCAAAAAACACCATAAACCCCAAAAACGGCAGATATGAAGTTCCACGATAACTCTCACTGTCATTAAAATCAATATCACATAATACACTCTGTAATAATCCCATTGCCTGCACTCCCTTCTGCCTCACCGGCGGATTTTGTATTTATTATACAACATTTTTCACAATACTAACAGTCTGTTATTTTGAAAACATCATAAAACCTTTATAAATTGAGATTGCCGCTTTTATTTTCAGTCAATTTGCGGTATAATCAACCTATATTAAATTAAAAAATATCAGGAGGTACGATTTATGTTGGTTTCTGCAAAAGAAATGTTAACAAAAGCCCGTGAGGGTAAGTATGCTGTAGGTCAGTTTAATATTAATAACCTGGAATGGACAAAGACCATTCTTCTTACAGCGCAGGAATTAAATTCCCCTGTTATCCTCGGCGTATCAGAGGGTGCAGGTAAATACATGGGTGGTTTTAAAACTGTTTCCGGTATGGTAAACGGACTGCTTGAAGGATTAAATATTACCGTTCCTGTGGCTCTGCACTTAGACCACGGTACATATGAAGGCTGCTACAAGTGTATTGAAGCCGGTTTTTCTTCTATTATGTTTGATGGTTCCCACTACCCAATCGCAGAAAATGTTGAAAAAACAACAGAGCTTGTAAAAATCTGTAATGAAAAGGGACTTTCCCTTGAAGCGGAAGTCGGTGCAATCGGCGGTGAAGAAGACGGTGTTATCGGCATGGGTGAGTGTGCTGACCCGAATGAATGCAAGTCAATTGCAGACCTTGGTGTTACAATGCTTGCTGCCGGAATCGGTAACATCCACGGCAAATATCCTGCCAACTGGCCGGGTCTTAGCTTTGAAACACTGGCTGCCGTAAAGGAAAAGGTCGGTGATATGCCGCTCGTTCTCCACGGTGGTACAGGAATTCCTGAAGATATGATTAAGAAAGCCATTTCTTTAGGCGTTGCAAAGATTAATGTCAATACAGAATGCCAGCTTGCTTTCGCTGCTGCCGTAAGAAAGTACATCGAAGCAGGAAAAGACCTTGAAGGCAAGGGATTTGACCCGAGAAAGCTTCTTGCACCTGGCTGTGATGCAATCAAAGAAACTGTCCGTGAAAAAATCGAATTATTCGGTTCTGCAAATAAGGCCTGATTCCGGTAATACAGCATGAACAACGATAAAGAACAGATAACTTCCAATGAAAAATCCGAAGACGTTTTAGCAGATTTATCAAAAGATGAGCATTCCGGAGAGGAGACATCTTCTCCAGAATCTTCCGGTAAAAAGACATTTACGGACACTGACGGTTCAGATTCTGTAAATGCGGACGTTGCCGCAAAACCGTCTATTTTACGGCGCATTATTTTGATTGCAGCAATATGTGTCTTTTGCTATTCTGCTTTTATGTTGTTTCAGATTTTCTGGGAATACAAAAAAGGCAATGATATTTATGATACCATTCAAAATCAGGTATTAGATACAGACACACCAACTTCTGTCACGCTTGACGATGAAGAAGTCGAAATTCCGTTTGTATATGACCATAAGCAGCTGCTCTCCATCAATTCCGAAGGACTTGGCTATCTTTACATTCCTTCAATTGATGTACGGCTTCCGATGGTCCAGTCCACAGATAATGATTTTTATTTAACCCACACCTTTAATAAGACCGCTAATAAAAACGGCTGTCTTTTTGAGGATTACCGGATTACCGGCGGACTTTCCGCTACCAACGTCATTATTTACGGACACAATATGCACAACGGCAGTATGTTTGGAAAGCTTTCCCGCTATGATGATGAAAGCTTCTATTATACGGAAGGTCACGACATGTTTTATATTTACACTGAAAATAAAATCATGCAGTACCGCATTTTCAGTGCATATATCAGTGAACCTGTCAGTGATACGTACACCTTTAATTTTTCAACGCTTTCCGGATTACAGGATTATGCCAGATCCATGAAAGCACTTTCAATTTATAATACCGGTGTTTCTGTTGATGATGTTTCGCAGGTTGTAACACTTTCTACCTGTACCTCTGACGGTTCGAAGCGTTTTATCGTTCAGGGTGCTTATGTGGGAGAAGCCTTATTAACCTACTGATTTTTGACATTCTTTGTGCTTTTAATTTAATTTTTAAATAAAATACAAAAAAGAACTTGCATTCTTAGACATTTTGCGTTATTTTATTTAAAGACAGAGAGCAAACAAACAAAGTGCTGTCGATAATTAAATAGTAGAACAAAGGTGTTCCATATTTATCTGCATATAAATTGGAATGCCTTTTTTGATTTTACTATTAATATATTAACATAATAAAAGGAAGGAAGACAAAGTTATGAGTGAAAAATTTAACGTAGCTGACATCTTTGGTGAAAATGTATTTAACGATACTGTCATGAAGGAGCGTTTACCAAAGAATGTCTACAAAAACCTCAAATTAGCTATGACAGGCGTTCAGGAATTATCTTTAACAGATGCCGATGTGATTGCAAATGCAATGAAGGACTGGGCGATTGAAAAGGGTGCTACACATTATACACACTGGTTCCAGCCATTGACAGGAACAACTGCTGAAAAGCACGACTCTTTCATTTCAGCACCAAAGGAAAACGGAAAAGTTCTGATGGAATTTTCCGGCAAAGAATTAATCAAAGGTGAACCGGATGCCTCTTCATTCCCTTCAGGCGGACTTCGTGCAACATTTGAAGCAAGAGGCTATACAGCATGGGACTGCACTTCACCGGCTTTTGTCCGTGAAGATGCTACAGGTGCTACACTTTGTATTCCTACCGCTTTTTGTTCTTATACAGGCGAAGCACTTGACCAGAAGACTCCGCTTCTTCGTTCAATGGATGCTATTAATGAACAGTCATTACGTATTTTAAAATTATTCGGCAACACACATTCTAAGAAGGTTACACCTTCTGTCGGTGCTGAACAGGAATACTTCATCGTAGACAGAGAAAAGTATTTACAGAGAAAAGATTTAATCTTCGCAGGCCGTACATTATTCGGTGCCATGCCTCCTAAGGGTCAGGAACTTGATGACCATTACTTCGGTGCTATCCGTGAAAGAATCGGTGCATTCATGAAGGATGTCAACAAGGAACTCTGGAAGCTTGGTGTTTCTGCAAAGACACAGCACAACGAAGTTGCTCCTGCACAGCACGAACTTGCTCCGATTTATGCACAGTGCAACACAGCTACAGATAACAACCAGCTGACAATGGAAGTTTTAAAGAAGGTTGCTTACAGACACGGTCTTGTGTGTCTGCTTCATGAAAAGCCATTTGCAGGTGTAAACGGTTCCGGTAAGCACAATAACTGGTCTATCACAACAGATGACGGTATCAATTTATTAGAGCCTGGTAAGACACCTCATGAAAATATCCAGTTCTTACTGGTACTCGGTGCTGTCATGAAGGCTGTTGATACCCATGCTGATTTACTTCGTGAATCTGCTTCTGATGTCGGCAACGACCACAGACTCGGTGCGAACGAAGCACCTCCTGCTATCATCTCTATGTTCCTTGGAGAACAGCTTGAAGATGTTGTTATGCAGTTAATCGACAAGGGTGATGCTACAAGCTCAATCCAGAAGGGTAAGTTAAAGACTGGTGCTTCTACACTTCCTGACTTAAATAAGGATGCTACCGACAGAAACAGAACATCACCGTTTGCTTTCACAGGTAATAAATTTGAATTCCGTATGGTTGGTTCTGCTGACTCTATCGCTCCTGCAAATGTTGTATTAAATACTATCGTTGCAGAAAGCTTTAAAGAAATCGCTGATGAACTGGAAAAGGCTGATAACTTTGATATGGCATGCCATGATATGATTAAAAAGCTTTTCACAGACCACCACAAGATTGTATTCAACGGAAACGGCTATACAGATGAATGGATTGCAGAAGCTGAAAGACGCGGTCTTCCAAACATTCCTTCTATGGTTGATGCAATTCCTGCTCTTACAACACCAAAGGCTGTTAAGCTGTTTGAAAGCTTTGGCGTATTTACAGAAGCAGAATTAAAGTCAAGAGCTGAAATCAAGTACGAAGCTTATGCGAAGGCTATCAATATCGAGGCAAAGGCTATGCTTGATATTACAGGCAAGCAGTTAATCCCTGCTGTAATCGCTTACTCAACAGAACTTGCAAACTCTGTTCTTGCAGTAAAGGAAGCCGGTGCCGATGCTTCTACACAGGCCGATTTATTAACTACCGTAACCGGTTACTTAAAGGAAATGAAGACACAGCTTGCTGCACTGGAAAAGGCTATTGCTGACGGTGCTGAAATCAGCAATGTAGAAGAACAGGCGAAGTTCTTCAGAGATACCGTAAAAACTACAATGGATGCTTTAAGAGCACCTGCCGACAAGCTTGAAATGATTGTTGACAAAGACTTCTGGCCATTCCCTTCTTACGGTGATTTATTATTCGAGGTTTAATTTATAAAGAATTTTACTTAAAAATCGTATGATAACTATATAAAATAAGGGTTGTTCCGATATTTCATTGTCGGAACAACCCTTATTTTGGTCTTTATTGCTTTATTACTTTATCCGCAGCTCTTTAAGCGCAAGGCTAAAACAGCGCTTAATCACTCCGTATCAGATACCCGTTCTGTCTTGTGCTGTTGTCTACTGCGGATACACAAGACGCTCCGGCGCCGGATTATCTAAGACTTCCTGCTTGAACTTTCTCATATAAATCTTGGCAAGATTTAAGTTGTTGTCCAGATAATTTCCGCAGTCCCTCGGAGAATATCCCGGAATTTCGCCCTCATAAGACAGTACGAAATCTGCGGCCTCACGCAGTACCGGCAAAATATCTTCTGATTTTAAATCTCCTGCAAAAATCACATAAAACCCGGTACGGCAGCCCATTGGTCCGAAATAAACCGTCTTATCAGCCCATTCCCTGTGGTTTCTTAAAAATGTCGCAACTAAATGTTCAATAGAATGAATCCCCGGATTGTCCATCGGCGGTTCTTCGTTTGGTCTTGTAAAACGCAGATCAAAGGTTGTCAGCACCTGATCTCCTAAATAATCTTTTCTTGAAACATAAACACCAGTGAGTAAATCAAGATGATTTACCGTAAAACTTGCAATTTTATTCATTTTTTCTGTCCTTTCCTTCTATTCCTGCAATTCAACCGGAATTGCTGTACATCATCCGCGGATTGCTTTTTCCAACATCTTAAATTCACTTTCAAATATACAGTTGCGGATTTCACCTGTCCACAGCTTGTTCTTACATTCGTCAAAATCAATCCAGCGTACAGACTCCACTTCTTCTTCCTGAAGCTTAAAGTCCGAATCCTTCACCGGTTCATCATAAATGTAAACGGCGCTTAATTCATGGTTTTTAAACGGCTTTCCGTCAAAAACCGCTTCCATTGTCCCGTCATGCATTCCGATAAATTTAAGCTTCTCTGGGTCTGCCTTAATTCCCAGTTCTTCTTCCAGCTCCCGCACCGCCGATTCCAGATAATCCTGTCCTGCGGGAATATGCCCTGCCGAGGATATATCATAACAACCGGCATACGCATCTTTTGTTGCGGCTCTTTTTTGCAGTAAAATATCAAATTTCTTTTTATTTTTGTCTGTATAACGCACAAGCCATACGTGCGATGTTCCGTGAATATCCCCGTCCGTATGCACCTGTGTACGCTCTTTGATTTCGCCTGTCAGCTCACCATTTTCTGTACGAATATCTAAATACTCCATGCGCTCACCTTTCGTTTCCTTTTATATATACCATTTTGCGGTTTTCATGAACGGATTCAATCTTTAACACCTTAATGGAACTGATAAACTTCGACAATGTGGAATAACCGTATTCCTTAGCTTTAAATCCCGGATACTTTACATGGATTTTCTGTCCCAGTGCGGCAAGTTCAACTCCTCTGCTGCCGGCTTCCCGCACGCAGGCGATTGCAAAGTCCGTTACCTGCTTTTTATTGCCGTTGTCTTCTTTTAAACGGACAATCACGGTATTGTTGACTTTCTGTAAGTCGAAATTATCAATTTCCTCGATAAATGTAGACAACGAACTGTATCCGTAGTTTCTGACATCAAAATCCGAATATTTCTTCTGCAGACGGCTGCCAATCTCGCCCAGTCCTGTCGGTCTGCCCTTGTCGTCATTTTCAATGACAATTTCAATGATGGCATTTTCAATGACCGCCTGACTGATGATATTTTCAGGAATCCTTTTCTGCTTCCTGACCGGTGTTTCTTCTTCTTCCTCCGCCGCCTCTAACAGCAGTTCCAGATCCGTAAAAACGGAACAGGCTGCCCTGAATGACCGCGGGGTTTTATTTTCTCCCATGCCGATAACGTCCATGCCGGATTCTTTTAAGCGGCTCGCCAGCCTTGTAAAATCACCGTCACTCGATACAATGCAGAACCCGTCCACATTCCCCGTATACAAAATATCCATGGCATCTATAATTAATGTGGAATCGGTTGCATTTTTCCCGACCGTATTGCGGAACTGCTGAATCGGCACAATTGAATTTTCCATAAGTGCATCCTTCCATCTGCCCGCCTGCGGACTCGTCCAGTCCCCGTAAATTCTTTTATATGTAATCACACCGTACTTTGTCATTTCGTCCAAAATATACGCAATATATTTTGAGGAAATGTTATCGGCGTCAATTAACACTGCATAGTGCTTATCTTCCATTCCCTTCTGCCTTCCCTGTCCTACATCTGATGTCTTACAATCTTATATTCATCGTTGCTCTGATAGTATGGACAATTCTTATATTCCGATGCACAAAAACGTGCATAATCATCTTCATCCATATTCACATCACATACATATTCTTCCATTTCTTCATCGTAAACTAAATTGTTGCAGTAATCGCAGCTAATCTGTCCCGCCATGTTATACCTCATTTCCGGACGATTCAATCGCAAAGGTATTTCCCCTGCCATAATGACTATCTGTTTTCGCCCGGAAACAATATAGCCCGCGGCTGGCTTTTACCTGCCGCATAAAAAACCTGTTAATATTATAACAGACGATTCTTCAAATGTATATTCAATTTCCTATAAAAAAAGAGTGCATTATCCATAAAAATTTTATATAATAGAGATAACAAAACAACGTGAACAACTAAATAACAACGCAAGGAGGGGTACTTATGAAATATAAGGTCTTACTAACCGGAAAGAACAATGTTGCAATTGATGAATTTTTCACAAAAATGTATAACAGCTTTGAGTGTCAGACAACGTCCAATCGCTATGAAGATATGATAAGCCATCTGCACGCTTTCAATCCAGATGCTTTTGTCTACTGCTTACAGGACGAACCGGTCGATGATATTACAAAAATTATATCTATGAAAAGCAGGAATGCCGGACAGCTTCCGCTGATTATCATCGGAGATGCTGCCGACTGTGACAAATTTACAAAAGCCGCTGTTAAGGTTGCGGATTTGATACTGCAGCGCCCTTTAACCGCCGCAGTGATTGAACAGCGCATAAATGTCTTTTTAAAACAGAAAAAGCGAATGCACGAACCGATTGCTGAAGAATTAAAAAAAGCAGACCTTGCCTTTAACGAAACATTTCCGCCAAAAACAGATGTGCCGGACGTGACGGATATGCCGGATATACGTGATATTGCAAATATACCGGGAATGACTTCCGGCAAGAAGCATATTCTGGTCATTGACGATGATGCCCGTATGTTAAAAGTCATTAAGCTTCATCTGCATGAAAAATACGATGTCGCAACTGCCATCAGCGGAAAAATCGCTTTAAAATTCTTAGAAACCAAGCACACCGATTTAATTTTACTCGACTATGCCATGCCGGATGAAAACGGTCTTGTCGTACTTGAAAAGCTGCGTGCCAATCCGTCGACCAAAAATATTCCTGTCATCTTTTTAACCGGCATTACCGACCGCAAAAAGATACAGGAGGCACTGGTGATGAAACCGCAGGGTTACCTTTTAAAACCAATTAACAGAAAACGCCTGCTTGCTGCCATCCAGAATACACTTGAATCGTAGTCGCAGCTATGAGAATAAAACTACCTGCGGAAGGAAGATGCCTATGGAAAACGAATTACATTTAACGGATTTAATCGATGTGGAAATGCTGCAAAAAATTCAGGATGCTTTTTCTGACATGACCGGCATTGCTTCCGTCACAACCGATGCTGACGGAGTTGCCGTAACAAAAGGCTCTCATTTTTCAGACTTCTGCATGAAATATACACGTTCTTCACCACTGGGCTGCCAGCGGTGTGAATTATGCGATAAAAACGGGGCGGAGCTGGCACTTAAAAAAGGGGCTTCTTCAACCTATTTCTGTCACGCAGGACTCGTGGATTTTGCCGCACCGATTATTGCGGACGGCAGAATGGTGGGCTGTTTTATCGGCGGTCAGGTGCTGACCGAGCCGCCGGATATTTCAAAAATCATGCAGGTCGCCGATGAACTGGGGGTTGACCCTGCCAGCTACATTCAGGCGGTTATGAAAGTCAATATCGTGGAAAAAAGCCAGATTGACAAAGCAGCAAGCTTTTTATATACCATTGCAAACGGTCTTTCCAATATTGCCTACCACAAATACCAGCTGTTTCAGGCAAATATTGAGATTGAAAAGGTTAACCGCATGAAGTCGGATTTTCTTGCTAATATGAGCCATGAAATCCGTACCCCGATGAATGCTGTAATCGGCATGGCAGAAATGGCGCTGCGTGAAGACCTGCCGCCTGCCGCAAGGGATTATATTACTCAGATTAAAGCCTCTGGAAAGACACTTTTAACCATCATCAATGATATACTGGATTTCTCAAAAATTGAGTCCGGCAAGATGAATATTATTCCGGTGGAATATGAACCAATGTCTACAATCCACGATGTTGCAAATATTATCACCACGCGGATTGGAAGCAAAAATGTTGAGCTGATTTTAGATATTGCACCGGATATCCCTTACAAGCTGTTTGGTGACAGTATCCGTTTTAAACAGATTTTGTTAAATCTTGCCAATAATGCCGTAAAATTCACCAAACACGGACGCGTGCTTTTAAAAATTTATGCGGATCCTGTAGAAAACGGTGAAACTGTTTTACACGCTTCTATTGAAGATACCGGCATCGGTATTAAAAAAGAACATATTGGAAGACTTTTCCGCTCCTTTGAACAGTTAGACAGCAAACGCAACCGCAATATCGAAGGCACGGGACTGGGGCTTGCTATTTCCAAGCTGCTGCTGACGTTGATGCACGGCACTATTTCCGTTGAAAGCGAATACGGTGTTGGCAGTACCTTTTCTTTTACACTGCCGCAAAAGGTCCTGGATGACCGTCCAAGCGGTGTATTTAACAATGATCCGCCGGTTCATGCTGCACTTTTTATTAAAAACAGCCTAGTACAGGAACAGTTGCAAAAGGATCTGGACCGTCTGCATATTGCTTATGACAATTGTACCGTGACCAGGACTGAGCCGGGCAATACACCTGATTATCTTTTTATCGATTATGCGGTATTTTCCTCTGCCATGCAGGATTATATTCAGGCACACCCTGAACTGACCGCTGTATTGATTACAGACTTTTATACTTCGGTCAGTTGCAATTTAAAGAATCTGCACATTGTAAAAAAGCCGCTGTACTCTTTAAATCTGATTTCGATTTTAAAAAATGAAGATCTGCATTTTGATGAAGAAGATGATGCCGACCACTTTGAATTTACGGCACCGGATGCACAGATTTTAATTGTCGATGACAATGCTATTAACCTGACCGTTACGGAAGGACTTTTGAAGCCGCTTGGTATGCAGATTGACACCTGCCTCAGCGGAAAAGAAGCCATTGAAAAAATTTCGTCACAGATGTATGACATTATTTTTATGGATCATATGATGCCGGAACTGGACGGTGTGGAAACAACGCACATTATCCGGCGTTTTCATCCTGAATATGACGATGTTCCGATTATCGCCCTGACTGCTAATGCCATTGACGGTACAAAAGAAATGTTTTTAAAGGAAGGCATGAACGATTTTGTACCAAAGCCGATTGAACTGCAGTTTTTAACTGCAAAAATCAAGCACTGGCTTCCTGCGGAAAAGATTGACCGACAGCACGGTATGTCTGCAAGCAGAAATACCACAGGCACTGACAACACTGTAACTGCCACTAATGCCGCTGCGGACAATACGCAAGCATTTCCGGCGATTGAGGGACTTGATACAAAAGCTGCCATACAGCTTCTTGGCAGCCCGCAGTTATATATGACCGTTCTAAAAGATTACTACCGTGTCATTAAACAGAAGGCAGAACTGATTAAGAAATATGAGCAGCAGGAAGACTGGCACGCCTATACCATTGAAACCCACGCATTAAAAAGCGCTTCCAGACAGATTGGTGCGACTGACCTTGCCGAATCCGCTGCCCGTCTGGAACTTGCCGGTTCCAGACAAGATGCAGCACTCATTCATGAACAGACTGTTTCCCTCCTTCATGATTATTTACAATACCAGTCTATTTTGCAGCCATATTTTCAAAAGGAAGAAAAAATCTCCGCACAGGAAACGATTACTGCACCGGTTCTGGAGAAGCTTTTTTATGCCATGTATGATGCAATTGATAATCTGAACAGCGATACCATGGAATCTACGCTGGAGGAAATGACACACTTTATCTATCCTGACAACCAGCAGGAATTTTTAAATCAGCTAAAGACGGCTGTTTCCGATATTGACGTGGAACAATGCACGAAAATCCTTGATGCATGGAAATCTGTTGTTTAATATCGTATTTTATCAACTACAATACCCCGCAGCGTATTACATTTCTGTTTATACCCTGCGGGGTATTTCTTAAAACGTGTAGCCTTTTTTGTCCATACCGATGATAAACCTGATTTCACGCTGCTTTGCAATCTTATTTTTCTTCTTTTGATATACTTTGCGCCAGTTTTTCTACGGTTTCCTGTGGCAATTCAGCTAATTCTGCGACAGATTTTATGTCATTCCCCATACTAAGAAGTTTTGTGGCAATCTGAATTTTAGTATATTCTTCGCCTTCGCGGCGTCCGCGGTTTAAGATATCTTTTGCTTCATAGTTTAATACTTTTCCGCCCATTGTCCGGCTCACCCCTTTCGCAACATTTTTATATTTAACAGCAATATGCTCTATGACTTTACGTGACATATCAAGAATAGCAGCTTTGGCATATCTGTTCAAGTCACCCATCTGGCAGGCGATTTCAAGCCGTTCCCTGATTGAAGCATATTCTGCTTCCAGCTGCTTTAACTTTTTCTTGTTTTCTTCCAATTCTTTAAAATCTTTCTCATATGCAAAAATATGAAACGGTATCAGAAAAAACAGTTTCTTTTCAAACAATTCATGAATCGTATAACGTTTTACCTTTAATACCGGCACGGTATAGGATACCTTTCCGCCCGGAGTTAAGACTTTAACCGTCATTTCTTCCGGCGTATTTTTAGTATGTCTAAGCGACACAATTGCTGAATCCGGAAATTGTACGGTCAAAATATTTGATGTAAACTCTCTGTTTTCTAATGCAAGCTGTGTATCATACTCAAACATTCGTACAATCATACTGCCGTCTTCCGTACTTTGACATTCAATGTGATATCGTTTGCGCTGTGCTGTATTATAGCCGGCAGAGCCGCCGTAAAGCTGATTTTTTAGTACCTGTGGTATTGATGTTTCTTCACTACTGATAATTTCAAAGCTGGAATCTGTAATCCGTTCCTGCTCACTGCCGTCCGGCATTTTAATAAAATGCTCATTTTGCAGCAGGCAGATGGTTTCTTTTCCGGTATATTTTGTATGAAAAATTTCATTGACAACCGGAATCATTAACTCCGTACAGTCGGTTAAAAGTGTACGGAATACATCATCGTAAGGTGTATTATCCATGCATTGGTTCCTTTCTTTTATTATACTGGACTTGTGGGATTGTCGACAAGCATTTTGACAAATTTTCTAAAATTTTCAAATCTTTTGGAATGAAAACGGATGATAAAAGGGTCTAAATGAATCCACAAGGACATTTCAGAATCCGCAGTAAATTCCAAAAAACGTGATAGAAAATACAGACGAAATCTAAATATTTAGATTTCAAATATAAATCAGACTTTAAACACATAATCTTTATAAAAAACCGTGCTTAAATTCGTTCTTAGAATATATTCTATTGAAATAATAACATAATATTATTTATATTGCAATAGTAAATTGCATCACTGATTGTATCAACTGCCTTATCAGCATTTGTTGAATCTGAACCGGTTACCTTAATTCCATCTACGCCAATAGACTTTGCACTCATAGAATCCATAGATACGGTAATTTTATTTTCATCTGTTGTATCCGCACCAACCTGGAAGCTTAACATTAAAGCCTTTGTATCACTGCTTAATGCACTTACTCCTGCTGCACCTACAGATAATTTAACATTAACAGTATCTCCAACAGATAAATCTGCCAAGTTTCCTGTATATGTTCCATCAATACCTGCATTGGTTGTTTCTGCTTTTAAAGCATTAGAAATTGTTGCTGAAGCAGCAACAGTATTACCAGTACCATCTTCAGCTGAAATCTCATAATTAGTTTTAATATTTGCAACAGTATCTGTAGCTTCTGTACCATCTTTAAACGTAACAGTTGCTTTTGTTCCATCAGATACAAATTTCACAACATCTTTTGCCTTGCATGTATTCTTATCAGAATTACTTATTGTAACAGCTGCATTACTAGACTTTAATTCTACTGTACCAATTGCGATATCTGCATTATCCTGTAATGTTGCAGCAGTTGTTCCTTTTGCTTTTACTGTAACACCATCTACCTTACCAATTACATCACCTGCTGCAAAAGCTTTTGTATTTCCATTTGCAACGCTATCACCCTTTAACAAATAAGTTTCATTGAACTTTGTTGTTTCTGAAACTCTGTCGATTTCATCAACTAACTGGTCAATTTCATCCTGAACGTTCTGTCTGTCGTCTTCTGACATTGTTCCGTTGCCAGCCTTTACTGCCAGTTCATTCATACGCTGTAACATAGAATGTACTTCTGTTAAAGCACCTTCTGCTGTCTGCACGCAGGAAATACCGTCCTGTGCATTGGTTGAAGCTTGTGAAAGACCACGAATCTGCTTTCTCATCTTTTCAGAAATTGAAAGTCCGGCTGCATCATCTGCGGCACGGTTAATCTTATAACCGCTTGATAACTTCTCTGTTGACTTTGCCTGTAATCCTGATGTAACACCTAACATTCTGTTTGCGTTCATCGCTGTAATATTGTGCTGTACTACCATATTTGTTTACCTCCATGTGTGTAAAAATGTTTTTTCCGGGAAATCCGTTCCCTTTGATTTATATAATAAGCAGGTGCCTAGGTTCACCCGCATATTACCGTTGTTATTGTGTATTCCTGTATTACTGCGTTTTACGCTTCTTCCTGTGTGTGTCTGGCTGCATTTTTACGTTTTTCACGCATCAGAATACTTACAATCTCTTTCTGTGCTTCATCAGAAATACCACTTTCCTTGTAGTATCTGCCTGCACCCGGTTCTGTCGTGTCTTTTTTCTTTGCGGCTGAACTTCTTGCAATATTGATTTCTCTCGGTGCATCTACCAGCAAATGAATGTTATTTGCCGAACCCCCTGAAAATATCACCCGGACATTCTCACCAATATCAATAAACTCACCCGGTCTTAACGTAAGCTTTAACATACAAATCTCCTTGTTTTTCTGTTTTCCCTATTTTTGCTTTGTAAATGCAACATTTTATAAGATAGTGATGTATTTTCATTTATAGAGGAGGAAAAAACATTGAGTACAACAGAACCTATCAGAAACAAAACAGATTTACAGAAATTTATGGACTATTATGCCGCAATACAGCCCAATCCACGCAATCAGGCACTGATTTTGCTGGGACTTTATACTGCACTTAGAATTGGCGACATTTTACAGCTGAAATGGCGCATGGTTTATGATTTTAACAAACATCATTTTTTTGACCATATTTATGTCAATGAACAAAAAACACAAAAGCTGAATGTCATTGCACTAAACCAACACGTCAAAGCTTCTCTTATCGTATATTTTGAAATACGCAATCCTAAACCGGAAGATTATATTTTTACCAAACGGACTACACCGCATCGTCCAATCAACCGTTCACAGGCATTTAGAATTGTGCAGAAAGCTGCTGAATGTACTACGCATTCCCATAATATCAGCTGCCATTCCCTGCGCAAAACCTTTGGCTACCACGCATGGAAGCAAGGCACACAGCCTGCTATGCTCATGGATATTTATAATCATTCATCTTATACAATTACAAAACGTTATCTCGGAATTAACCAGGACGAAAAAGACGAAATTTTTGCAAATTTTGATTTTGGAATACAATGCCGCACAAAAAATAAAAAAAATATCAAAAAGGACTAAAGTATTTGTTCTTCTTTCCGATTTAATATATATAAATGCAACATTATCTTATAAAATGTTGCATTTTTATTATTCTTTATTTATATTTTATTCATTTTATCAGATTTTATTCACTCTCCATGCTGATTCATATTCTTATATTTTACATAAATTTCCTTGTTAGTAATGTCTAACTGTGTTATGATTAAGTTAGATATGTCGTGATAAATATCCTTATTCATTTAAAACATGAAACGATTTGTGTATATTTATGCGATTATCTAAAAATATTATATGAGGAGATTTAGGTTATGGGATTTTTAACAGGAAAAACCGCCATTATTACCGGTGCAGGACGTGCCGTATTAAGTGACGGAAGATGTGGTTCTATCGGTTACGGTATTGCTACCGCTTATGCAAAGGAAGGCGCAAATATTGTCATTACAGGACGTAATGAAGCAAAGCTTTCCGCCGCAAAGGAAGAACTTGAAAAACTTTACAATATCAAGGTTCTTACAATTCAGGCTGATGTCAACGCTTCTGCAGACAACGAAGCCGTTGTAGCCAACGTTGTAAAGCAGACGATTGATACTTTCGGTCAGATTGACGTTTTAATCAATAATGCACAGGCTTCTGCTTCAGGTGTTTCTTTAGCAGACCACACAACAGAGCAGTTTAACCTTGCACTGTATTCAGGACTTTATGCAGCATTCTATTATATGAAGGCCTGCTATCCATATCTTGCAAAGACAAAGGGTTCTGTCATCAACTTCGCATCCGGTGCCGGTTTATTCGGTAACTACGGACAGTGCGCTTATGCCGCTGCAAAGGAAGGTATCCGTGGACTGACACGTGTTGCCGCTACAGAATGGGCTAAAGACGGAATCAACGTCAACATCATCTGCCCGCTTGCATGGACTTCACAGTTAGAGCAGTTCCAGAATGCTTATCCGGAAGCTTTTGAAAAGAATGTACATACTCCACCGGCAGGACATTTCGGTGATGCTGAACTTGAAATCGGACGCGTATGCGTACAGCTTGCTTCTCCGGACTTCAAGTACATGACAGGCGAAACCCTGACATTAGAAGGCGGACTCGGACAGCGTCCATAATAAAACGTGCGCCGCAAGGCACTCATAAAAAAGGACAGGCACTGTATATTTACAGCCGCCTGTCCTTTCTTTAATCATTTTTCCGCTACTTTTTCGCTCTTAAAAAAATTTTCCATTTTAAATAAAAATTTTTGGCTTTTATCATATGTCCAAAGCTGATAAAGAAGTCTGCCACCATCACAATCCAAAGTACGGCGCAGATGATTTTTGCCCACTGCGTATTAATACGGCAGATTCCGTCCATTAAAACCGGAAATACATTTCCCATCAGAATTGTAATCATTGCCGCAAATGCCGTACTGGTCGGTATTGAAGTATATTTTGTAATATGCATCGGAATATTGGAATAATTCCAGTATTCAATATGACAAAGTGCCTCCACCACAATGCCCAGCACAATTTCACCTACACAGACAACGGCAAATGAACATAAAAAGTAAACCAGATACCGTTTCCAACGCACCTTTTCCTTTGCAAACATTCTAAGTGCTGCCGGTGTTCCAAACACCGCGTACATAAACAAAATCAGCAGCCCATAGCCCAGTAAAAAAGGCGCATTCATATTCCTGTTATTGATATACCCTTTTGTCATGGCAAGCCAGATATTTTCAACGACGAATCCAAGAAACGATACAACTGCCGCCATAATACCCAGTTGATAATATGTATATTTCATTTTTTCACCCTTTTTCATTTATTGAATGATTCAGCATATCCGGAACCTGTGCCAGAATCACCGCTGCAAACACAAGCATACAGCCGGTCAGTTCTCTCGGACTTAACACCTCATGTAATACAAGCCAGCCCGCAAGTACCGAAAAGACGGATTCAAGGCTCATTACAATCGAAGCTACCGAAGCCTGTGCGTACTTCTGTCCGATAATCTGTAAGGTATAGGCGATTCCGCTCGATAATACACCCGTATACAAAATCGGAAGTCCTGCCGCACATATTCCGGCAAAATCGACATTTTCGGTAAAAAGCATCATCACACCTGACAGTATAGCACATACCGCAAACTGAATACAGGATAATTTTATGCCGTCTTCCTTTGCAAAATGTTCAACTGTAAGAATATGACACATAAAACCGACTGCACACAAAAACTCGCACACATCGCCCATATAAATCCCTGCAAATCCGCCGGACATACACAAAAGATACATTCCGGCAATACAGCCGACAATGGATACCGCAATCAGCGGATGCAGCTTTTTGCCCATCCATACGGAACAGATGGCAACCAGCACCACATACGTTGCCGTAAGAAATCCTGCCCTTCCGGATGCCGCCACACCTGCCGGATAAATACCGATTCCATACTGCTGTAAGGACATTGCCACAAATAAAATTATGCCGCAGAGTACGCCACCCTTTACCGGCCACTTTGTCCGTGAATACGGCTCCTGTAGTGTGTCTTTTCCCCCGCCTGAGGTACGTTTTCCGTAACTGTCCAAAAGCACTATCACCAGCAGTAAAAAAAGCGCTCCAACCACTGAGCGGCAGGTATTAAATGTAAACGTCCCTACCGAATCCGCACCGCTTGTCTGGGCAACAAAGGCCGTTCCCCAGATAAACGCTGCCAGCAGAAGAATCAGGCTTCCTTTAATGTTTTTGATTTTATCCGCCATTACTGTACCTTATCCTTCTTATCGCGCACACCGATATTTTTCATCAGATACTTTATGCCGAAAAGCGTGCCAACCATCAATACAATTCCGATTACAAGCGGCAGAACAGGACTCTGTACAAATCCTGCAATAATGTATGTAATACATGAAACAGCTGCTACAACCAACACATACGGCAGCTGTGTCGATACATGGTTGATATGGCTGCACTGTGCACCCGCCGATGCCATAATCGTTGTATCCGAAATCGGTGAACAGTGGTCGCCGCATACCGCACCCGCCATGCAGGCAGAAATGGAAATAATCATCATTGTATGATTCGTTCCCGAAAATGTACTAACTACAATTGGAATTAAAATACCAAAAGTTCCCCATGACGTACCTGTTGCAAACGCAAGGAACGCACCGACAACAAATACAACTGCCGGGAATAATGCCAGCCATGGTCCTGAAATACCGCCTACCAGTCCGGCAACATATTCTTTTGCACCAAGACTATCTGTCATACCCTTTAATGTCCATGCAAAGGTAAGAATCAAAATTGCAGGAACCATTGCTTTAAAACCTTCCGGCAGACAGCCGCAGCTTTCTGTAAAGGTAAGTACCTTACGCAGTGCATAAAATACAATCGTAATTACCAGTGCAAAAAAGCTTCCAAGCATCAGTCCGACAGAAGCATCACTTCCCGAAAATGCCTCTACAAAACCTGTTCCGCTAAAGAAACCGCCGGTGTAAATCATGCCGATAATACAGCAGATAATTAACGTAATAATTGGGAACAGCAGGTCTACTACCGTACCTCTGCCCTTTACCGTATCCGGTGCGGAATTGGCATACGGACGCTCCGGCGTTGTATATAAATCTCCCTTTGCCGCATTGGCTTCATGTACTGCCATTGCACCAAAATCAATTTTAAATAAAACCATTGTCAGCATAGCAATAATTGTAAGCAATGCATAATAGTTATATGGAATCGCATTCATAAAGACCGCAAACCCGTCCTCGCCTTCTACAAAGCCCGTAACTGCCGCCGCCCATGAAGAAATCGGCGCAATAATACAAATCGGTGCTGCCGTTGCATCAATAATATAAGCAAGCTTTGCTCTGGATACCTGATGCTTATCCGTGACCGGCCGCATAACACTTCCGACCGTCAGACAGTTAAAGTAATCATCAATAAAAATAAGCATCCCCAGCAGAACCGCTGAAAGCTGTGCACCGATTCTGGTCTTGATATGACGTCCCGCCCACTGTCCGAAGGCTGCCGAACCGCCTGCCTTGTTCATCATGCTGACCATAATGCCAAGCACTACAAGAAAGATTAAAATGCCGACGTTATACGGGTCTGATAAAACGCCGACCAGTCCGTCTTCAAAAATGTGCAGTACTGATTTTTCAAAACTGAATCCCTGCTGAAAAATGTTGCCATAAAATAATCCGCCGATTACAATTCCGATAAAAAGGGAACTGTAAACTTCCTTTGTCACCAGTGCCAGAATAATTGCCACCAGCGGCGGTACCAATGCCCAAAATGTTGCATACATATTTGGGACATACTCCATCATCTGTTCCATAAAACTCCTCATTCCTTAGCGGTTTTGCCGCTATTTTTGTATTTCTGTATTATAATGATATCATATTTGTTTTTTCCCACGCATCACCGGCATGGTATAAATTCTTACAACCAGCGGTATGACCATAATAAACCACACCAGCGGCTCTGCAACGATAACGCCGTTGTAACCGATTCTCGGCACAAGTGCCGCTGCAATAACGATTTTTCCTATCATTTCAAGCGAACTCGACACCAGCGGGGTGATCCGCTCACCAAGCCCCTGCATTGCATTTCTTAAAATGCAGATGACCGCCGTTACACAGTAAAATACGGTATTGAATTTCAGATACACCGTTGCCGTGTGTATCACGACTTCATTTTTACTTCCCGTAACCAGTCCAACCAGCCCTGCACCGATGGTATAACTTGCCACAACGGTCAGCATACACCAGATACAGGTATATAAAAGTGCCAGCCATATACCTTTTTTGACGCGGTCTATACGCCCGGCGCCCATATTTTGTCCGCAGTATGTCGCCATGGTCTGTCCGAATACCGAAAACATAATCATAAACATTTCGGATATTTTCCGCGCCGCCGTATGAGCTACGATAATGTCCTGTCCAAGCCTGTTAATCGCCGTCTGAAGGGTCAGCGACCCGATATTAACCAGTGAACTCATAAAGCCCATGGACAGACCGGAAGCCGCCATATTGCCAAGCATTTCTTTTTCCGGTTGCGTAAAATCCGTCTTTTTTAACTGTAAAATTTCATAGCGGCGGATCATGTAAATCCAGCAGATGACAAATGCCAATACCTGTGACAGTACCGTTGCCACCGCCGCACCGTACACACCTGCATGTAGTACTAATATAAAAAATAAATCTCCCGCAATGTTTAATCCGACCGATACCGCCAGTATGATAAGCGGTGTGACCGTATCACCCAGCGCCCGCAGCGCCGCTGCACATGCATCATAAAGAAACGTTGCAAGCATGCCCGCCACAATTACTACAATATAAGAGCGCGCCGTCCCAAACAACGCCTCCGGTACATTTAAAAACTGTAATATCTGTTTTAAGAAAATCAGTCCTGCCGCCGTTAAAAGCACTGAAATTCCCGTTCCCATCATCAGAGAGGCGGCAAAGGATTTTTTCACACCGGCAATATCTTTTGCACCGTAACGCTGTGCCGTAATAATGGCAAAACCGTTGGCAAGTCCCAGCAGAAATCCGATAATCAGGTTACTAAGTGTACTGGTCGCCCCAACTGCCGCCAGTGCGTCTTCTCCCAGAAACGACCCGACAATCCGCGTATCCACAAGGCTGTACGTCAGCTGTAACAGATTGGCGAAAAATATCGGTATCGCAAATGACAAAATCAGCCGCGACGGACTGCCTTTCGTTAAATCTTTCATGTATTATTTATCCCGCTGCTTTCTTTTAATATGAATTTCCGGAATTGCTACATTTTCATAGATAATTTCTTCTTCTGCTTCCGGTTCTTTTGTATCATGTGCCGCCGCATCATCCTCCCTGATATGCACCTCCGGCACCGCCAGGTTTTCACTTTCTACTTCATACACAGCCCTGTGGGCCTTTTTCCATCTATCAAACATACTAACCTCGTTTCTAACTGAACAACTTGTTGCGAAGTGGCGATGAGACTTTCGCACAGGCATTTTAATCTTATAAGAAATTAATAAAAAATGTTATCACCAGACTGTTTAAAAAGTCCGCAAATAAACTTCCGATTAACGGTACAAGCAGATACGCTTTAACCGACGGTTCGTACTTTTCACAGACTGCCTGCATATTTGCCATGGCATTTGGGGTTGCACCCATACCGAAACCACAGACACCGGCTGAAAGTACTGCCGCATCATAATCCCTGCCCATGACATTAAATACCACAAAGTACGTGTATAAAAAGATGAGCAGGCTCTGTCCTGCAAGCAGTACGATAAGCGGCAGTGCCAGATCTGCAAGCTGCCAGAGCTTTAATGTAATCATCGCTATTCCCAAAAACAGCGACAGGCTGATACCACCGATATCATTAATTTCACCCATATAAATAGTAAATTTTCCCGAATATTCCCCGATATTTCTGATACATGCGGCAACAATCATCGCACCGATGTATATCGGAAACGTCATGCCGGTCAGCGATAACAGGTGGGATACGATTGTACCGAGTCCCATTGCAATAATTAACTGGAATACCGCTGACGGATACATGCTGGTATGACGTTCATGCTTCTTTTCATCTTCTACCAGAAGGCTGTCATCTTCCGGCACAACCGTATCTAAGAGATTTTTCTTCTCAATCAGACGCTTGCCGACCGGTCCGCCCATAATACTGCCCATAATCAGACCAAATGTCGCACCTGCCGTACAAAGTGTTGTTGCACCCGTAATACCGAAATCCTCCAGCACCGGGCCAAATGCACCTGCCGTACCGTGACCGCCGACCATCGGAATTGAACCGGTACACAGTCCGACCAGCGGACTAATGTGTAAAAGCTTTGCCAGTCCGACCGCTAAAAAGTTCTGTGAAAGAATCAGGCAGATGACCAGTCCCAGAAAAATAATCAGTGCCTTTCCACCACTTTTTAACACTTTTAAATTCGCCTGAAAGCCTACAGAAGTAAAGAAAAATACCATGCATACTTCCTTTAAAATATCATCAAACGAAAATTCCGCAATACCCGTCACATAACAAATACAGGTAAAAACGGCAAACACTACGCCGCCGATAACCGGTGCCGGAATACAGAACCGCTCTAAAATTCCGAATTTTTTCTTTAAAATTTTACCTAACATTAAGACAAGTACTACTACAGTAATTGTCTGGTACATATCCAAATATATTTCCACTGATGTCCACCTGCTGCCTATCTGCTTCCTTTCCCTGTCACTACATCAATTCCACATTCCTTGTAATATGCCGCAGCACCCTTGTGAAACGGAATTGTAATTCCTTCTGTCGCCGTCTGCTCATTCATCACAATATTGACAGGCAGTGCATACTGTAACTCCTGCTTGTTTTCAAACAGTGTTTTTGTAAGCGCTTTCACCGTCTTTTCAGGCAACTTATCACTCACAAGCAGCACCGCTTTGACACCGACAGTATGTATATCCTCTGTCTGATTGTTGTACGTTCCCTTTGGAATCACGGATTCCGTATAAAACGTGTAGGAATTTAAAAGTTTGTCTCTTGTACTTTCATCAAGCTCCAGCAGGCGGATTTTACACTGCTTGGACAGCTCTGAAATCACTGTTGTTTCTGCACCCGCCGTACAAAAAAAAGCATCGATTTTTCCGTCTGTAAGCCGCTCTGCCGCTTCTGTATAATCCAGATGTACTTTATCAATCAGCTTATCTGTCAGTCCGCTGACAGCTAAAATCTGCTCAGCATTTAATTCCGTACCGGATTCGTTCTCACCGACACTGACTGTTTTCCCTTGCAAACCATCCATGCTTTCAATGCCGGAGTCCGCACGCACCACAATCTGGCAGCTTTCCGTGTAAAGTGCCGCAACCGCGCTGTATCCACGGTACTTTCTGCTGTTTTCAAATGTCCCGGCCGCATAGTATGCATCATTGGTTAAATCATTCTGCGCAACCGCCATCTGAATATATCCGTCTGATAAAAGCCGCAGATTCGCCGCCGACCCGGCAGTGGTCTTTACCTCGACCGTGCATTTTTCTTTCTCGGCTGTGATAAGCCCTGCAAATGTATCTGCAAAAGCGTGATACGTTCCGCCAAGTCCTGCCGCACCGAAGCGGATTCTCGTTCCGGTCAGTCCGCCGCCTGCAAAAACCGCCGCCGACAGAATCAGTACCGCCGCTCCTATTCCCAATATTTTCTTTTTCAAATAATCACCTCGCTGTTATTCTTCCGATTTTATGGCAAAAGCTATCATACCATATCTTTTGCCTGCTGGCTATCTGGAATTTTTCTTTCTATAATATTACAGCGAATCCAGCTGCCCCGCATATTCATATTAACAACCATGACACCACCGTCATACGTTGTCACGGGAACATCACCCAATGGGCTTGTTCCCGACCTTACGGTCAGATACATATAAATAGTTGTGTTTATTCTGCTAACACTAATGGTATATCCATTGACTTCATAACAAAATTCGTGTATAATTTTGTTATGAAACAAGGAGGTGTTTTTATGCCAGTAATCAAATCAAGTGCTGATTTAAGGAATAATTACAATGAAATTTCTACATTTTGTCATAATTATCCTGAACCGGTTTTCATTACGAAGAATGGAAAAGGTGACCTTGCGGTTATGAGCATTGAAGCCTACGAAGAACTGACCAGCCGATTTGAACTTTACAGCCAGATTAAGGAAGGAATGGACGATATTGCCACAGGCAATACAAGACCGTTTTCCGAAGCTATGGCTGATATCAGGAGCCGTCGCAGCCGATGAGCTATCAAGTTCATATCACTTCTACCGCAGAACACGATATTATGCGGGCTGCGGATTACATCGAATTTACCCTCAAAAATCCTACTGCCGCAGATAATCTGTTAAATGTTGCGACTGAGCAGATAGGCTCATTAGCCGACCTGCCACAGAAGTTCCGTCTGGTAGATGATTCAGTACTGGCAAGCTGGGGCATTCGTTTTGTGATAATCAATAATTTTCTTGCCTTTTATACGATTGATGAGGAAAAACAGACTGTAATCATCGTCCGTTTTCTCTATCAGAAAAGTAACTGGACTTCCATTCTTCGACAGGGATTTTCCCTCATTTAAGGAATCTGTTTTATGCAGATTCCTTTTTTAGTGTATTGCCTTATAAGCCGCTGCACCCGCTATAACCTGTACAAACACGGCTGCAAGTCCTAATCGGATAAGCATACGAAGGATTGACTCAAACCTCATTTCCTCTTTGACACCTATGCTTTCCGAACAGAAACCGATAACAAAGAACAGCACCACAACTTCTATATTTGTCTGCCCATCATTAGTCTGGTATATGAGAATTTCCCCACATTCACCTGTTCCAATTTTGTACGCCATACCACCGCTCCAATCCATTACTTCTTAGTTATAAAATGTGAACGCATGCGTTCACTATTGTCCCAACTAAATCTTATCATCATTCCAACCTCTGTTCAACCAAAGCTTTTTCCGTTATACAGTGCAAAACAAAAGAGACTCCACTCGCCATGAATGAAGCCTCCTGATATATGTATACATCCTACAGCATATTATCTACAGGATGCTGGCTGCCTATGCAGCCTTTTTGTCCAAAAGCTGTTTTACTCTGCCTAAGTAATAACAGAACCTGTCAAATTGTTTCTGCCTGCTTACTTTCTCGTCATCAATTGAATCCTTGATCATCATGCACACCTCTACTTCTTCTTTTATCTCTGGTGCATATTTAATAATCATGTCTGCAAGAAAGCTACAGCAGCATTCAAAAAAACTTATCTGTCAAAAATTAATTTCTCCCACGGTTCATATCCTGCCATGTAGCCGAATTCTTCCTCATTTCTGAATCCTTCAAGAAGTTTTTCTTTTACACCATCTAATATAGCTTCATCAATATCTCTGAATTTCATATGCTTATATAAACCGGACTTTCTAAAATCATACATGGTACCCACATTATCAAGAAGATGTTTTACCGCCTTATATGTTCCCTCTACATCCTTCCCTGCACATACAATATCAATCATTGGCGAATACTCGTTATATTTTCCCATTTCCAATGTATGAGCAACTGCCTGTACTTTCCCTGACAGAAATCTCGCATAACCGATATCATTTTCGCGCAATGCCAGTCCAGCCATTGTGGAAAGCACAAAATTAAGTGTACTAAAGCCGGAAAAAATAACATTTTCATATTTCTCATATGCTTCTTTGATTTTTCCCTGCTCCTGGAGTAATCTTCCCCGATAATAACTTTTCATAGGATCGTGTTCTGAAAAATAGTCCAGATATTTTTCTGCCTTGGCATAATCCTTCTTACGCAAATAAAATCCAAATAGAGAATCTGCTGCATGATGCTGTATCTCTTCATTCTCATCATGCAGTGCCAGCTCATACCATGCATTAATCTGCTTATCATATTTTTCCGGATTCGTGCATTTATCCATTATTCTTCTTGTATCAAGCATTACCGCAGCCTGCCAGATAAGCATGTTACAATTCGGATATTCCTTTATAAGCTTCAACGCCCATTCATAAGTCTTTTCATAGCCTTCTTCTGAAAACATCCTGTCCATCTTCCTGATAATTTCTTCGATTTCAGTATCTGAAAGTTTTTCATGAAAAGAAAGTAATGTATCAAGTGAAATATCAAGCAGTCTTGCAATTGGTGCCAGCAGTTCAATATCCGGCTTGGAATTACGATTCTCCCATTTGTTTACAGCTGGTGTCGTCACGCCTAATCTGTTTGCCATCTCCTCCTGCGTCATACCAGCTTCTTTTCTATATTTTTTTATAACAACGCCTATATCCATTTGCATCATCTCCTAAAAAATTCAAAAGCTTTTGTATACTCAGCATATCAGATTCATATAGATTGCACAATTGAGCAGCGTTTAATTTTTATTCAATTTAATTAACCAACAGGAAATGTCGTATGATTAATCTACTGTTTTGGCTGCTTTGATACTTCTTAGATTGACGGCTAGATACGCATTAGAGATGTCTCCATCCAAATGCTGTTCTAGCAAGGGATTTTTCCCTTGCCCCCATCATTTATGATATATGGTGGCGCTTTCCGCCCCCACTCAGGAAATGTTGCTAAAATACAGTTTAGATTTACCATACATACAAACTGGAATTGAGATTTCATGTATTCCAAGGGATTTAATAATTGTTATATTTTATTATCAAATATCTCTCAAGCCTTTGAAAACACTAAGTTTGGCGCAGGTGAGCTTTCCCTTATTGTTTCCCTTGTGTTATATCGTCCCACCAGTGTTTACGAACTCTGATAAGGGCAAATACAAGGGCAAAAAAACTGATAACACATTATAGCACAAAATGAAAATGACATGGTGAACTGATTGAAACGCTTCTGATTTTTGTAAGAAATGATTGATTGAATGATAAGGAGATTTGATACAATGAGAACAATATTTGCAGAATACAATCCACAACGTAATAGTGTTGATGTTTATACCTCTGCGAGCTATATGCTCCGCATTGACTGTTGGGAAGCAGAAAAGAATTTAAAAACTACGCCTGGCTCAGATTGTGCATTAAATGCACTTGCAATTGATGAACCGCTTGAATATGTACGATTATATCTGGATGGGAATATGCAGATGTGGGTAGATGCGGAAGATTCATTGGAAATCTTTTAAAATAATCCAAACTTACGTCAGCTACCACATACATGTAAGTTGTCATCTGTTTGTGTAATCACTAAAAACATTGACTTTAAAAATCAAAGCCGCCGTTATATAAATACATGAAATTGAATCTGCTTTGCGACGGCTTTTTCTTTTACCATTTGTAAAAATAGAAATAATCAATATAGTTCAGGCACTTTTCTTTTAAAGATAAGTAGTGTAGCAATGACGGTAACAATAGCAACTAAGATAACTTGCATTATGGACTCCTGATTGGTTGTATTTTTGGTGATAATAACTTGCCGTAACACAATAACAATCAAAGAAGTAACGATTGTTGCAGGAACAGATTTTCTGATCATGCCAATAATAAATGACCACAGAGACAGCACCATACATATAATCACAGTGGTTATTGCCATTGGTATCCATGTTCGGAGCATTGATGGTTGAAATGTTCCCTCCAGCATATTAAAGGATTTATCCGCAAATATAATATAACTGCTACAACAGATATATCCAATCGTCATTGAAATCGCTGTATAAACCATGATTATAGTTAATTTGCTGGCAATCAATTTTATTCTGTTTAAAGGATAAGAAAACATAATCGTAATTGTTCGATGATTATATTCTCCAATAACCAGCTTTGCCGTTAAGACCGACGAGTACACAAGAAAAATGAATGACATCAATAAGCCAATGACAAGGTATGTGCTTTCAAATGTGTCTTTGACCTGTTTGGGGTCTGTCATGCTATCCCATAAAGATATTGTAATGAAAAGGATGCTGAAAAGAATTGCGGCAAACATAAAGATAATATTTTGTGCAATACCAAATTTTTTCAGTTCCAGTTTGATCAAATGTGTCATCTCATTTTTCCTCCTCTGTAAGCTGGAAAAAGAAATCTTCCAGTGTGTCTTGCTTGCGTCCCATGCTCTCCAAACCAATCCCGTTCTCAATGATGGCTTTTGACAGAGCTTTACCTGAAATATCAGAATCATAAATGTGGATAAATTCTTTATCTAATACACTAAAATTCGTGATTCTCATGTTTTCAAGCAGTGCAGCAACACGAGTCACATCGTCAACCTGCAAGCTGATATAATCTGTTTGATGCTTATGGATTTCTTCGATAGGTAATTCTGTTAAGAGTTTTCCGTGTTGAATAATTCCAATCGTATCAGCAAGAAGATCCACTTCGGATAGAATGTGGCTGGATATAAAAATAGTTGTTCCATCTTCTTGATTTAGCCGTTGAAAAAGGGTTCGCATTTCACGAATACCCTCAGGGTCTAAAGCATTGATCGGTTCGTCTAAAATCAAAAATTCTGGCTTTGCCAGAATAGCTCTTGCAATAGCAAGTCGTTGTTTCATACCCAACGAGTAATGACAAACTTGTTTTTTCTCGACATTCTGCAAGTCCACCAAATGCAAAACCTCATCGATTCGTTCCTTGTTGGGAAATCCCATATACTCACAGTGCAGCTCTAAGTTTTGTCTGGCAGTCATTTTATCGTAAAAGTATGGATTCTCAATAATAGAACCAACCTTTTTGAATATTTCATAACTGTGACTGGTAACTTTTTCGCCTAAAAGCTGAACCTCTCCAGCATCTGGCTGGATAAGACTCAAAATCATTTTCATAACCGTGCTTTTTCCTGCGCCGTTTGGACCAACAAAGCCATATATTGCCCCTTTAGATATATGCATATTTACATCGTCTACAACAATATTATCTTTGTAGGCTTTTCGCAAACCTACGGTTTCCATAATATAATCCATTTTGTGTGCCTCCTTTATAGCTGCCATTATACAAAATGGACTTCTCTTTTCTCTGTCATAAATCTAACGATTTTCTAACTTTTTCAAGATGATTGAGAAAATAGTTTGCTCATTTTGTACACTATAAACTTCTAAGTCTGCCCCAATTTGTTCAGCAAGACATTTTGAAATTGAAAGCCCCAAACCACTGCCGGAAGTTTTTCGGGCTGTTGTATAATTCCTTTCAAAGATCTGTTTTTGCTGCTGTGGTGATATCCCATCTCCTCGATCTTCTATTTCAATAATGTTTTTTCCATTTGATGTGGTGAGCCTTAAAGAAATATACTTACCACCACCACCATGTCGGATGGCATTGTCTATCAGATTTTTTAAAATGCGTTGTAACGCCTCGTTATCTGTATAGGCAAAAATCGGTGTATCCGGTATCTGAATATTGACTTCAAATTGTTTCTGTTCAAGAAGGTCATAGTAGTCCAAAATTGTATCTTGGCAAATCCTTGATATATTTTCCTTTTTCATTTTAATAGAAAAATCTCCAGAAGTTATTTTAGACATTGTAAAATAGTCGTTAATTGTTGAGATTAAATCATCAGCCTTTTGGTCTATTTTAACAGCCATAGCATGAACATTTTCAGATGCAGAGTAAGTGTTTGTTATATTGGAAAGCATTTCACTATTTCCTTTTAGAACAGTGAGTGGAGTTCGGATGTCGTGAGAGATGTTTGTAAGGACTTTCGCCATTGCCTGTTTACTCTGCTCAAATTGTGACTTTTTTGTATAAAAATCCTGAAGCAGCTTATTAAGTGCAGCGCTTAATTTCTTGATACTATCATTATCTGTAGGTATAAGTACAAAGCCATTTTCAGAAATGACAGAAATAGTATCAAGCCTACTTGTAATATAATCAATTTCTCGTACTAATTTTTTATGCTGTATCTGTTGCCAGATCAATATAAAAACCATAACAAATGAAAGAACCACAAATAAAATCATCATCTATTTCTCCTCCATCTTATATCCAATGCCCCATAAAGTTTTAACATAGGCTGTACTGTCTTCTGCATTGCTCTTCAATTTCAAGCGAAGACGATTGATGTGTGTATTCAACACATTTTCATTTCCAAAATATGGTTCTTTCCAAATCAGTTCATATAGCCTTTCCTTTGAATAAGCCTGCCCCGGATGGCTTGCTAAAATGTATAAAATTTGAAATTCAATTGGCGTTAAATCTATGGTTACTCCTTTGCGCTGAACCATGTGACTATGAGGGTCGATTTCTATATCTTTAATTTTGATAATTGAATTATTCGGTAACGCCTGGTAGGTTCTTGCTCGTCTGATGTTAGCCTTTATTCTAGCAGTAAGCTCAATGAGTGAAAAAGGTTTTACCACATAATCATCAGCACCCAAATTCAATCCTAATGATTTGTCTATATCATTGTCTTTAGCAGTAATAATAATAATTGGTATCTTGCTGACTTTACGAATTATCTTAATAATCTCCATCCCGCTTATATCCGGTAACATAAGATCAATAAGCGCAAGCGCATATTCATCATAGCTTGTAATTTTCTGGATAGCTGACATACCATCATTAAAAGCTATCACTTCAAATTCTCCTGATAAATAATCGTTTATCATTCCTCTTATTTCTTTATCATCTTCAATCAATATTATCTTGTTTTCTATCATGATTACTCCTTGATTTTTTATTCTTCCGTCAATAGATTTTTCTGCATCTTTTTTTCTCAACCAAATGGTTGTCTTTTTTACTTCTACCAAAACATTATAGTTCCCTTGCTCGGACAAAACAAGTTATCCACTTTCATTCATTCACAGAATCTGTATATCGACATAATCAGTCTTTTTATCTTGCATCATGAAATGACCAATTATGCCGATTTATTGTTTAACAGTTTTAGGCATGGTATAGTATGTTTTAGTAATATCCCCTTGTTTCCCGCCAGCCTTTCACATACCATCTTATCACGACATATATTACCTGTACCAATAACAATAGAAACAGTAGATTGACTGGTAATATTGTCCTTATCCAATCTGCGAAATAGATTGCTATTGCCATACTTACGAGTATCACCATTATGGTAATCATATCCCAACAGTATTTCTTATATAGCCCTGCAATCTTTATTTCGATGAATGCCAAAAGTATTCCCACACCCACCAGACATCCACCGCAAATCAATATTCTTATCAGCCAGTTTATAATTCCAGCAACGACAGGATTGGATATTCCATCACTAATCTGTGCCACGTTCTTTCCTGCCAGTACAACCCAGCCAGCAATGGTCTGTGTGAAAGTTGCGATTGTATCAAAGAATACCACGCAATCAGAAATAAATATTTTTGACCGTATCATCTGAAAAAGAGTAGTTGATACGGAATACCATATCAGCAGAAAGGCTGAAATTTCTTGATGATGTTCCTTCAACAGTTCATTTGGACAATCATAAACACCAAAATCCTGATTGATTCCTTCGCTCTGAATATAAGTATTGTTCCTATCAAACTCAATAATGAGATTTCTGAAATCCTTGACTGCTACTCCATAACCGCAAAATGCACCTGTACATTCCTTATTTTGTTCCTGTAACTTCTTTATGTAGGTTTTATCCAAAATGAAAGCTTCCAGTTCATACCACTGATTTTCAAAATTAATTTCTACCCAGCTATGGAAAATATTTTTTGGAGCATTACGGTAAACAAACCCGGTCATAGCCCCTTTCTGCAATCTTTTATCAATCGTAAAACCATGTACTCTGCATGGAATATTGCAGGCACGTAAAAGTGCCATAAATAAAGTTCCTTTTGTATTACATTGTCCATAACCATCTGCAAGTACTTTTGAAGCCGAAATTCCGTCATTAATATTATATCCAAATAAAACATCATCTCTTACATAGTTGTAGATTGCCTTAATCCTTTCAAATTCACCCATTTCTTTCCATTTCATATTTTGAATAAGTTTTTGAATTGCCGGATTAGAAAAATCAACCATTCGTGTTTCCCTAAGATACTTATCCTTCATTTCCTATCGCCTTTCCCATAGGTTTTCTCACAACACAATGCATTCGCATACCTTTACGAATTTCAAATTTTTCTACTTTTAATCCTGCTTTTTTGCAACATTTTATGACCACATCTCTTGTTGGCACTTGGACATCTCCATGCCCACATATATTTGCCAACGGCATTTCCAATGTATTCATCAGCCATACCAAT
>ENA-ORUM01000554-ORUM01000554.1-human-gut-metagenome-genome-assembly--contig:-NODE-554-length-43572-cov-3.967576_pt1 | contig 43572 bp, 33 predicted proteins | sample MGYA00242083_ERZ509217 | MGnify/ENA primary metagenome ERZ509217 (study PRJEB26280, sample SAMEA2338831) | human gut metagenome | biome: human gut; feature: human-associated habitat; material: faeces...
GGCGCAGGGCCGAGGTCCGGTTGGCGCCGGTCGGGACTCGGGCGGTGCCGGCGAGCGCACATCGGTGGGCGCGATGCGTCGGCGTGGGCGGCAACTACTCGCTCAAGCTGGCAAGCATCGCCGCAACGCGCTCCTTCAGCGCTTCGATGAGCTGCTGGTTCACTTCGAGCATCTTCTGCAAATCGGCAGGAGAAGCATTTTCCACGTGATAGCCCGTGCTAGCGGAGCAGGGCATGGCGAACTCCGTTGCCAGAGCAGCGGCAATATCGTGGGCGGGAATTTCATCCCTATGGCAGGGGACGGCAAGCAAGCTAACCGTTGCCGTGCGCCCTGGCTCTGGGCGCGGAATGGCCTGAGCCGTAGCGCCCAGGTGAGCGAAAGCAGGCGTACAAGCGTACACCACGATACCGCGCGGGGTTACCGTGACCACGGCTTCAAGAGCGAACACCCCTTCGCCCGCGCAAACCGTATCCGTACAAAACGCCATAGCAATCCCCTTTCTACATGGTCAAAGTGCCACCCGATCATCCGCCGGGAGCAGATGCCGTTAGCTCTCCTTGCGTGCGGCTCAATACGTGCTCTATGCACACGCCCCTGGTATGGGCGAGGCTTTGCATGACGTCCGATGCAGCATGAGACACGAAGGCGTACTTCGGCTCGGGGCGAGCCCCCGCATGCGATCCGATGTCCAATTCGCCGCCTGCGCGGGAATGCGGATGCCGCAAACTTCTATTCTGCCCCGGCACCGCACAAAAGACGGAAGCCTCCCGCGCACATCGCCCCCCCCTTGCGCGCAGCCTTAGCTTGCCTCGTGTTGCCCAAGGTCGGCACGAGCGAATGACGACACCGCATGCAGCCTTAGCGCCACAATATAACAAAAGCCGGGAGAGACAACTCTCCCGGCTTTCACTTTAATGGATTGCGGCAAATTCGACCGCACCGACCAGCCCGTTAATGGAATGCGGAGAACTCAACCGCGGCATGCCGTCCTTTAATGGATTGCCGCAAACTCAACCGCACCGACCAGCTCTTCGGGGCTGGCGATAAGCACGCTGGGCATCTGCTCGAGCAAGATGTCGCGTCCGAAGAACTTGCCCCAGGTAACGCCCACACATGGCATGTTTGCGGCATGGGCAGCCTGCAAGTCGTAGGGGCTGTCGCCCACATACACGCATCTATCAGGCGAAACCCCGAGTTTCTTTGCCGCCGTCAGCAGCGGATCGGGATCAGGCTTGTGGGCGGTGCTATCTTCGGCGCCATTCACACAGGCAAACGCATCGAACAACCCATGAGCCTTCAGGCTCTTCGTGGCCAAGACTGCGCGCTTTGACGTAACCACGCCAACCGTGAAGCCCGCATTCTTCAAAGAGGCAATCGCCTCGGGTATGCCCGGGAACGGGAAGGACTTTTCGTCAAGGTCGCGCTCGTTGTATTCGCGATAGACGCGCGTCAGTTCGTCGGCAACCTCAGAGCCGCAACCCCGTTCGGCGGCAAACGCTTGCATCTGAGTTACCAGAGGCTGCCCAACCATGGAAACAAGCTTGCTATCGGGCAGGGCTTCCCCAAACACCGTTTTGGTGGCGTAGCGCATGCTTTCCAGAATGGGAGCATAGGTGTCGAGCACCGTGCCGTCCAAGTCGAACAGCGCCACATCGCGCTTGGGCTTCAGGGAAATAAAGGTATCGGACATAATGAATTATCTTCTTTCAAAAATGATCTGCATTCAGGGGCAAGACCGAACATTACCATTCACAAACCCACGAGTAAAACGGCAAAGCGGGCATTACACACTTCGTGCCGCCGAAGGAGCGTTTCAATGCGAGAAGGGCCGCCCCGCACAACAGCCCGTCAAACCCGTGCCCGTTAAGGCGTTTCACGAGGTCGAGGGCCGCCCGACATGGAAGCCGACCATGCCAGCCACGGCGCTGGCGTTTCTGCGAAGGGGCACCCATCTCCGCGTTCAGCCGGTCGATACGAGGACGCTTCGATGCGGGCAGAGTGAACTTGTACGCGGCAAGCCACCACGAGGGAGGGGCGTCTAGCACAATCTGCGCTAGGGTAAAAAACGCAAATCTTGCCACCCCTTACCGCTCCTTAGCACTCTCACACAGGAAGCCCAACTTGCGGGGAACGAGCCGATTCAGGCAGGGCGCAGTTCAGCTGCGCAGCAGGAAACCCACCCTGCTGCGGAACAGAAGATCGGGCCAACCACAGGGGCAACGCCAAGCTCGCCCCTTCGCCCGCAAAGAATCCGAATCTGCAAAGGGCCCCTTCAAACCGCAAGGGGGCTCCTTCAGGGAAATCGCTCGGCCGAAGCCGAGAAGATAGGCACCGGCGAACATCAGTGAAGGCCGACAAAAAACAAAAGAAGGGCCGGCTTGATGCCGACCCAACCAATTAGTTGAAGCATATGGTACCGCCCACGGGGAGCACGCAACACCGCATGCGACGGAACGCACGCGACACCGTACTGCGATGATGGACCATAGTGCCACCGCCCTGTGCGAGGCGAACGCAACGCTGTATTGCAACGGGGCGCGCACGCCGCCGTACTGCGACGGGCCATAGTCTGCAATTGGCGCCGCCCCGAGCGACAACGCACCCTTCAGCCAAACGCAAAGAGCGATTACAGACCAAGCGCCTTCTTAAGGGAAGACACGCGGCGACGGGAAACAGGAATCTTCTCGTCTACACCGTCGAGCGTAAGAAGCAAGGTGCCGCCCGACTGGGGCTCAACTTCCTTGACCAGCGCAAGGTTAACCAGGTAACCGCGATGAACACGGAAGAAACCATGACCATCGAGCGTTTTTTCCAGCTGAGCCAAGCTTACGGTAGAGAAGAAACGGTCAACACCAGTTTGCAGGTACGCATAATCGTCGCGCGCCATAACATAGCGAATGTCATCGATGTTGATGAGAATCTTCTTGCCACCCTTTTCAACGGGAATGCGCTCAGCCTTCTGGGCCTTTGCATGAAGCAGCACATGTTCGCGCACACGGGCAAGAGCATGGGAAAGACGCTCGGTTTCAACAGGCTTAACCAGGTAATCGATGGCATTGACTTTGAACGCATCCAGGGCAAATTCGCTATAAGCAGTAACGAATACCACGGCAGGCGGATACTTCAAATGCTGCAGAGCCTCTGCGAGCTGAATACCGGTAGCCTCGGGCATGTTGATATCCAAGAACATAACGTCGCAAGGATATTCCTTGAGCTTTTCGATAGCCTCGCGGACGCTTGCGGCCTCGGCAACAACTTCAGTCTGGTTGAGTTCGCCTAGCAGGAAGCGCAACTCGGAACGCGCTGGCGCTTCGTCATCAACGATAATTGCCTTCAGCAACGCAACCTCCTCGTGTTTCGTGAATTTATCATTCCTATTATAGACCACTTACCGAATATGCGCCGACCTATCTGCAAAGCTCTTGTCAGGCAACGCTTCTACAGATTCGCGCAATCGGGAAGGAACAGGGTAACAGAAGTTCCCTTGCCCAGCTCACTTTGGATATCCATATAAGCCTTCTCACCGTAGTAGCCACGCAGTCGGTCGTTGATGTTCTTTACGGCAATGCCCAGGCCGGTTTCGGATTTCGGCGCCATGATATTCTTCAAGGCATCTTCCTTCATACCGATACCGTCGTCGTTTACATGCAAGTACACATCGTCGCCATCGAGGGTGCCAGAAATGGAAATGGTGAGTTTGCCTTCCGCGGGCATGGCGTGCTTTACAGCATTTTCAACCAGCGGCTGAACCATGAAGGCAGGCACTTGCATAGCGCGCACCTCTTCGCCGATATCAACCTCCACCGCCAGGCGATCTTCGCCGAAACGTGCCTGCTCAAGCGAAAGGTAGCGCACCGTTTGCTCAACCTCGCGCGAAAGGGAAATAAGATCCGAGCTGTTTTCGAGCGTCTGACGATAGAACACTGCAAACTCACGCAACATGACGCGAGCCTTGTTGGGGTCGGTGCGTACCAACGATGCCATGGTGTTGATGATATTGAACAGGAAGTGCGGGTTGATCTGGCTCTGCAGCGCCTTGAGCTCCATGCTGGTGGCAAGCTTCTTCTGCTCTTCAAGCTGCAAGGCGGCAATCTGCGTGGAAAGCAGCTGGCCAAAGCCTTCAGCAACGGAAATCTGCGTTTCGGAAATGCGCGAAGGCTTGGGATAGTAGAACTTCAACGTACCCTGAATGGAAGACCCCATCTTCAAGGGAACGATAATGGCGGCCTGGATGGCGCTCATGGGAACAGGCAAACCCACTTCAAGCTGCGAGCGCAACACACGGGTTTTGCCATCCTGCACAGTGCGCTTCGTGCCAGCCGTGCGGATATGCCCGCCCAATTCACCCAGCTCTTCCCTGCCAGCGCCAGCATAGCCCAAAACCACTTCGCGGTCGGTGATGGCAACAGCGCATGCCGAAGTGGAAGGGAGCAGTATCTCGCACACCTTCTGCGCAGCTTCCGACGTGAAGCCTTCTTGCATGGCTTCCAGCGTTGCGCTTGCCAGGTTCAGCACCGACATAGACTGGTTTGCGCGGATGCGGTCGGGGTCGAGGATCAAGGCAATGGTAATAAGCAGGAACGCCGTAAACAAAGCGCCCGAAATGGTGAGCACCAAATAGTTGGTTTCAGGGCCGAACATAGCCCAGCCCAAAACACAGCCGCAGATGAGCGCCATGCACAGCGAAGCAATTTCAAGAAAAATGGTGACGTTGTGGCGAGGGTAGGCCATAAACGATCCTCCGAAAAACGGGAGCTACTTCCACCTGCGCCATACACGTCGCAGGTAATGTGACCATAGCATATTACAGTGCAGCTACCTCGTTGCCCAGCAGCACTACTGCGCTGATAAGCAAAAATACACCAAAAGCAATGCGTAGCTGTCGCTCGGGAACACGACGGATGAGGTTTGCGCCAATCACCGCACCGGGGATGCTGCCCGCCGCCATGGCTATACCCGCAAGGTAGTCGATGTTGCCCAGCATGCCCTGATAGATAACGCCGGGAATGGCCAAGATCATGATGGCAACCAAAGACGTACCCGATGCCTTGCGCATCATAACGCCCAGCACAGAAATAAACAGGGGCACCATCAGGAAGCCACCGCCAACACCCACGTAACCTGAGGCCAGGCCCGCGGTTAGGCCGATGCCGATAGCAACAGGCAGATTCTTGCGCGTAAGCTTGAACTCTTCTTCGCCCGAGTCTTCTTCGATGACCGCGGCCTTAACGGCCGCTTTTTCCACATCGACGCCCATGGCCTTGCCCGAAGCGGGGTTCTTTGGCATGCGCGCAGCCTTGCGAAACATCTTGAACGATGAAAAACCAATGATGATTGCCGCTGCCAGCATAACCATCCATGCCGGCGACATATTTGCCAGGTGCACGCCCAAAGGGCTGGTACATGCGCCAGCCAAGCCGCACACAATGCCCAGCTGGGGAATGCACGTCTTGTTCTTGATATGGGTGATAAAACCCACCAGCGAGGTGGGAATGATGGTGAACAGCGAAGTTGCCGTAGAGGCAAGAGCCGAAAGCCCGAAACCCAAGCGGAACAGGGGAACCATCAAGGTTCCTCCTCCGATACCCAGCAAGCCCGACAAAATGCCAACAACTACGCCAACTGCTGCGGTAATCACAAAGGTTTCCATGAAGCGCGCAAATCCTATTCTTCGTTGATGTCAAGCCTGATCTCGGCAGTCATGCCCGGATCAAGGTTGGCAACAGCAGGTTCCAGCAAGTCGGAAGCGTTGCCCGCACCATCTGCCGATGCGCCCGCCGGAGCAGCGGCTTCAACCACCACTTCTCCGCCCGACTGGCGGGCAATGGCCGCCTGCACCAGTGCTTGGCGCAAACCGCCATCGCTTTCCATGCGCGCCATGATATCGCCCCAGGTGTACTGGAACTCGAAGTACTTCATGCAGTGTTCCTGGGCATATTCGGTTGCCTCGCCAGCAGCGGCCTTGGCGCCTTCGCGATAGCGCTTCTTGTCGGGGCGAGCCAGTGAACGCAGGAACGCCGTACGCTTGATGCGTTTTGTGATACCCGGCTCCAAAAACGGGCCAGGATACGGCATAAGCGAAGAGGGCTTGATCTGCAGAAGGTCGATCTGCGCGCGGCTGAATTCAATTTTGTAGTACTCGTACACCCAGCGGAATATGTCACGATAGAAACGATGGCCTTCGTGCCTGTCGCGCGGAGGACGGTGCGTCAGCGACCACTGATTGTCGAACCAGATGTCGGAACCGTACATACGCAGGTTGAGCAAATAGTCCAAGTCTTCGCCGCGAAGAATCCACGGGTCAAAGCTCAAACGGCGATACGTTTCGCGATGCAGCGCCAAGCAGCCACCACATACATGGTTGGAGCGAGAAAGGCGCGGGCCGGACATGGCCTTGCTGATCCAATTATTGAACGCGCGACCCTGCTGCCAAAAATGGTTGTACCAACGGTTCTGGCTCTTCGAATAGTAAGTGCCTTCATCGTTGAAGTAGAAGCCCGATTTAGCAAGGATGGGAATGCCCTTCTTGGTGAGCTTGCCCAGGCCGTACATGGCCTTTTCCAGAAACGCCTCGTCTTCGATAGTTTCATCGTCGTCGATGAACACCACCGAATCGAATCCCAGCACCTGAGCAACAACCAAACCGAGGTTGCGAATGGCGGAATAGCCCGTAAGGCCAATAGCCTCTTGCTGACCACCGAAGCCCAGCTGATCCAAGCGCTGCTGAACAATCTCAGCTTCAGCGCGCCCAATTACCAACGTGTGCATTTGGGGGAACTGGTTGGCAATGTTTTGAACCTTCTTGGCGGCTTCGTCTTCCACGCCACCCTCGGCGGCAACCAAAATAATTACCTGGCCCAAACCGCGCACTTGCTGCAACGAATTCAAGCACCTGCCCAACGTGCCCTGTTCGTTCAGGGGCGTAGGATGGTCGTACAGGTTGGAAGGCTTTGAAGCGCCGCGCTTTGTAGGCGCGGTGTGGAAGGTAGGTATGATCACTGCAGGATTCATGGGTCCCCCTCTTTGCGGCCCGCCCTATGCAGGCCCCTTAGAAAAACAACATCCCATGATGGGATGTTGCACATAGCATTGTAGCGCATCGGAAAGAGCGCTTGGTTTCACGGTTCTTAACGCCTTCGGCGAGGATGCCCTCGACGGCTGCGAATGCGCTCCGCCTCTTCGCGGCGGGTTTTCACCTGAGCGCTTTCTTCGCGAAGGCGTACGTACGATTCTAGACGTTCTGCCGCTAAATCGCCCGACTCAACGGCGGCTCGGACAGCGCATCCCGGTTCGTTGGTGTGAGTACAATCGCGAAAACGGCATGAAGAGGCAATCTCTTCAATGTCCGAAAACGCAGCGCCAATGCCTTCGTCGGCATCCCAAAGCCCCAAGCCGCGCACGCCAGGCATGTCGATAATGCGGCCGCCCGTCGGCAGATAGATAATCTCGCGAGAAACGGTGGTGTGCCTGCCCTTGCCATCGCCGCGCACAGCAGTGGTTTTCTGGATGTCACTGCCTACGAGCATATTCACCAGGCTCGACTTGCCCACACCCGACCTGCCGATAAGCACTGCGGTTTTGTCGCCCTCGGCAATTATCTGGGCAAGGCGCTGCACCGACGCCTCATCGCGGTCGGAAATGGCGAGCAATTCGTCATTGCCCACGAACCCATCGATATGCGAGCGCACTTCTTCCACTTCAGCGGGCGAGGCCATCAGGTCGGCCTTAGTAAGTACCACCAGTACTTCCGCTCCCGTTTCGTGGGCCAAGACAAGCTCGCGCTCCAGGCGGCGTGTGTTGATGTCTTCAATGGGCTGGGCGATGATAACCAGGTCGAAGTTGGCGGCCAACGTTTGTGGAAGGGCCCGTTCGGTAGGGTCTTTGCGCACAAACGACGTGCGCCTGGGCAGCGTCTCCTCGATGATGCCCTTGTCATGCCCGTCGGGAAGGGAAATGCGCACTGCATCGCCCACCACCGCACGCTGATCGCTGCCCTTCACCAAGGAAGTGGCATGCTCGCAACGAAGCTCACGGCCATCGCCCAAACGAACCAAGGGGAAGCCTCTATCGAGCTTCACCACCACTCCGGTTTCGACGGCTGGAGCTTCCATTACAGCGTCCCCTCTCGTTTAGATTGGTACAGAGCCAACAGCGCCAAGCCAGCCAGCACCGAAACGATGCCAAGACCGAAAAGCTTCGGATCCATCCCAGGCTTGTTTTCAGAGCCGGCGGCAAGCGCCGAAACCTCTTCCACGTGAATGTCGGACATACCCTGATGTTCCCTACAGTCCAAGTGGAACGTGCCACGCACTTGGAGCGCGGTGCCAGTGATGCCATAGCTGCCGTACGTGTCGATGTTCTTCGCTTGTTCCATGGTCATGAACACCGAAACCACGCTAGGATTTGCGGGGTCGTCGTCTTGCAGGGTAACCCAGCAATTGTCGGGTTGCATTTCATCGTTGATGCGGTCGCCCACCACTTCGCCCTGCACAAATACCGTTTGGCCTTCATAGTACGAGTCGGCCTGAGCTAAGTCGGCAATGGTTGTTTGATACAAAAACGAGCTGTCGGAAAGCTGGTTCACATACACATGATTGTTGGGCTTAGACGATTCCTGCCCTTCATCGGCCCAGGCAACACCGGCGCACAGCAGCACTGCCGCCAACACACATGAGCACCATGCCGCAACAACGGTTCGCTTTGAAAGCAGCTTCGTCACGAGCGCGCCACCTTCCTGCGAGGTGCGATGGACACGACAACTTTCACAACAAGGGCCAAAAGCGTTACGAATTCCAGACGGCCTGCCCACATTTCAAGGATGTACACCGCTTCCAGGGTTGGCGGCATGCCGCGAGAAACAATACCCGAGCTCAAGCCGCCGTTGGAAGCCATGGCAACCGATTCGAAGATGGAGGAAATGGCATCGTAGCCGTGCGCGATGCCCGCAAGCGAGCCAATAAGATACGTAACCACGAACAGGGCAGAAACGGTCATAGCTGACTTTGCTGCATCGGTGGTAAGTACTTTGCGCCCCAGATGATAGTAACGAACGGAAACGCGCGCCGTGCTAGGCGAAAGGGTTTCCTTGATGGTGGAAACCATCGATTTGGCAATAAGGCCGATGCGCGAAAGCTTGATACCACCGGCGGTGCTTCCGCTGGAACCGCCGATTGCCATGCACATGGCGATGATCAGGAACGCGCCTGAAGAAAATACCGTGGTGAGCTGATTGTTCGTAACATTCTGGAAGCCCGTAGTAGTGGCTGCGGCCACAACCATGAACACGCCGCGGCGCAGCAGCGCCATCAAATCAGAGAAGCCACCCGAAGCGCACGTTGAGGCCATAAGCGTGATGGTGGCAACAATAAGCCAGATGGCACCCGTGCGGATTTCCAAGTCGCGGAAGAAGGAATCGGTTTCGCCGCGCTGGGTTTTCACGTATAGCGAAAAGTTAATGGCGCCCAAAAGCATAAGCACCATACAAACGATTTCCAGCGCAAACGAATGGTAGTACCCGATGGACTGGCTGGTAGGAGCAAAGCCACCGGTAATGAAGCCAGAAATTGATATCCACAAGGAATGGAAGAAAGCACGCACCGGTTCCATGCCGGAAAGAACGCACATCACGAACAGGATAACCGCAGCAACTGCAATAGCGGTAAGGGAAATGCGGCTGATAAGGCGAACCGTGTTCACGATGTTAGGCAGCACGTGCTCGCTTCGACCTTCTGAAGAATACAGGCCCGAAGTTGCCTTGCCCAAAAGGCCCAGTGAAAGAGCCACAACAATAAGGCCCAAGCCGCCGATAAGGTGCATTACGAAGCGCCACATGTTGTCGGCGGTAGAAAGGTGCTCCAGGTCGATAACGAGCGTAACGCCCGTGGTGGTAAGCCCGGAAACCGCTTCCATAAGGGAGTCGAGGTACGAACCGTAATGACCCGAAAGCGCCAGGGGAACCGAAGCCACAAACGCCAGAACAATCCACGAAAGCCCCGTTACCGCAAGCGCCTGCTGGTGAGTGAGTTTGCCTGGCTGTACGCACAAAAGACGCAGCCCCGACCCAACGATAAGCGAAATGCCCACCGCCAGCAGATAGCGCGAAGCCGGCTCCCATTCCTGCATTGCGATGGCGACCACCAACGGCACCGCCAATGCAATGGTGAAGAAAGAAACCAGCACACCAAGGTAGTGCGCTACGACACGCACATCAAGCAGGGTAAAGCGAAGCCACATGTTACTGCCCCACCTTGCCGAAAATGCGCCATACGGCAAGGCAGGCAGAGCGCCGCCCTCCGCACTTGAAAACGTTGTTTTGCCTGCTGGAATACGCCATGGCTACCCAAGCGACCCCAGTGCAAAAAGGAAACGGACAACAACGGTAATGCCATATAAGAGCAGCAAAAAAGCGACGATGCTCATCAGCACCGCCGAAAAGCCCAAAAGTGGGACGTGAATACGCTCTTTCAGCTCGTCTTTATCCATGGGGGTTATTCTAGTACATTCTTGCTTTATGGCTACATTAGCAAAGCAAGGGAGCCATACAAGGGGCCAACAACACTAAAGCGGCCAGACTCGAGGCCTGGCCGCTTTAAATGATTCGGCTGGGCTGACGCCTGACAGCCTTGGACGATTCGCATCAGGATTGAAGCCTGATCGCGCCGAAGGACTCGCGCCAAGCTTGACGCCCGACTGAGCTGAACGGTTTGTGCCGGATTTGGAGCCCGAGCGCTTCGAATGATTCGCGGACTGACACCTTGCGACCCCGAAAGGTTCGCCAAGCCCGAAGCTCGAATGACTCGGATGATTCGCGCCAAGCTTGACGCCCAACCGCCTTGAACGGCTCTCATGATGCGCAGCTATTTTGCCGAGATTCAGATAAGGCAGGCACCCGATTGGAGCGGCGAAGCCAACGCTGGGATTTTGCTACTTGTTAGCCGTATGGGGCACCAAGGGGCAGGCGATGCCGCCGTCGTGGAAGTAGCGAACCAAGAAGCAGCAGCCAGAAAGAGCCAACGCGATGCCAAGACCAGCATAGAAGAATGCGATGAACCACATGGGGGCAATGCCCGAAGAACGCAACCCAATGCCCACGGTCATCATGAACGCCATAATGAGGTAGCCCTTAGCATCGAAGAACCTCCAGAACGGCACACGATCTTCTTCCATGGCTTCAATACGGCCGGCATGCTTGCCAACCAGCTTGGAAAACATTCCTGCGTGGAACACCGTGAAGGCAACGATTGCGGCAAGCACAAGCGCCAGCATTGCGTGCTCGCCCATTTCGGTAAATGCGGAAACGCCGAGGATAGCGATGTTGAGCCCAGCAGCAAGCCAAACGAATCCAGCAATCAGCAAAAGCTTCTCTTTTGCTACGCGCATATGATTCCTCCTTGTTTCCGGCCCCGCCGATCGGGCCATTCGATCCAGACCATTCGATCCAGGCACGCCGATCGGGCTAATACGTTAGTGGAACGATAGCACTTAAACCGAAACAAGTGGTTCGTTTCACCTCATTGACACCCGTAACCCGCAACTTACTTTTCCAGCAGCGACAAAAGCGCCGCATACGGCGCATGGCATCGCGACGCTGTGGCGGGCGGCGCGGGGGCATGAGCGACGGGCACGTAGGGCATGGGCGGGACGTTCGGCGCGAGCATCGATGGGGCTGCGACGCAAGACGTTGAGGCACATGGCGCTGTGGCGTTGCGGGCGCTCACTGATGGCAAAATGCCCGTGAAATGCGTTCCCGGGCGCCTGGCGATGGCAAGATTGCGCCCTGATGCGTTCCCGGGCGGCAATCCGTGGCAATTTTTTCACTTCGTGCATCCCAAAAGTGGCCTCGGACGGGAAAATCGCCAGTTCGTGGCAAGATATGCTCGCCATGCATCCGAAATGAGCTGGCTTTGGCAAGATATGCGCGCCATGTATCCGAAAAGCCCCGCAAACCGCCGTTGGAGGATGCACCGCGCGAATATCTTGCCAGGAAGGGGCCTTTTTCGCTGCACGGGCCCCTCGAATCATGCATAGTGCGCAGATCTTGCCATCCGCCGCCGAACCGCCCGAGCGCTCGCAACCACGGCGCCGCCCTTATGGCGCGGCAGCCTGCCTAGGGGCGGCGGAACGGGGCGCGGGTGGCTTCTTGTCGGGCGGGGTGAGCTGCCAAAGGAGTGCGTGGTGTTGTGGGGTGTCGAGCGCTGGCGGCAAAGCTGGCATCAGTGAAGCTCCGCTTGCAAGTCTCTGACGCCGATAATCTCGCCGAATCTTGAGAGCCAGCATTCGCGGGGAGGGTTCAGGGCGGGACGGCGGCAAGGAGGCGCCGGTCAAGCGGCCCCGCCGAGTGAGGCCCGCGTGCTAGCAACCTCCAGTAGCGCGTTCAAAGAAAAAGTTAACCCGTTGGTACTTTTCCTGTTGACAATACCCCCTGGGGGTATATAGTTGCAGCGTAAAACAAAGAAGGGGAGAAGAGGCTCTCTCGTTCCCATCAGTGAAAAGGGTCACCATGAGCGAAGAATTGTCTAAAGCATGCTGCTCGGAAAAAGCGGAAGCTCCAAAGCGTACATGCGAGTGCCGTCATAAAGCGACGGAGCGCAGCGCCGAATTCCAAAGCGAATTGCAAAAGCGCCTGAATCGCGCCATCGGTCAGCTGAATGGTGTGAAAAACATGATCGAAGACAACCGTTATTGCGGCGATGTGCTCATTCAGCTTTCTGCTGCGGAAAGCGCCGTGCATACCGTGTCAGAAATGCTGCTGCGCGACCATCTGGAAACGTGCGTAACCGAACGCGTACGCGAAGGCGATGCCGAAGTAATTGACGAGGCCATGCAACTCATCAAGCGTTTCGCCCGCTAAGGGCGGGTTTGTTCGGCTGGTGCCCGACCGAAGCATGCCAAGTTGGCTTTCGTGTGGATCCTGACTGCCGCCGACTGCTGCCGACTGCCGCTGCAACTGTCCCGTTCGTGCAGATATCGACCGTCGCTGAGACTACCGCCGTAGTTGCCGTCCGCGAGGATCCCGATTGCCGCCGGTTTGGTTGGCGGTTCGTTCGGCCGGCAGTTCACCCCCCCCCAATCACAAACTCCAAGAGGAGATACACCATGAAGATACCTTTCAACGTTCAAGGAATGACATGCGCTGCCTGCTCGGCGCGCGTCGAGAAAGCTACCAGTGCGGTCCCCGGCGTGGCGAGTGTTGCCGTGAATCTGCTGAAGAACTCAATGGAAGTGCAGCTTGCTTCTGACGCCAATGCCGCCGAGGTTACAGCCGCCATTGAGGCAGCCGTGAAGAAGGCGGGCTACGGCGCCAGCCCCAAAGGCCAGGCGGGCGCACCCGCTGGGCCAGGCGCTGCTGCTACAGGCTTAGGCGTCGCTGCGAGCGATCCGAACGCCACCGCCGAAGCCGAGCAGAAGAGCATGCTGCACCGCCTGATTGCCTCGCTCGTGTTCACGGTGCCGCTGTTCTACATCTCTATGGGCGACATGTTCGGCTGGCCGTTGCCCGGTGTGCTCACTGGCATGGAGAACATGATGGTGTATGGGCTTACCCTGTTTGTGCTGCTGGTGCCCGTCATTTTCATCAACTTCAAGTTCTTCCGTGTGGGCTTTCGTGCCTTGGCGAATCGCGCCCCCAACATGGATTCACTCATTGCACTGGGCTCGGGTGCCGCCACGGTATACGGCGTATATGCGCTGTTCAACATGGCATTCGTTATGGGACATTCCAATATGGAAGCCGCTCATCATTTCGCCATGAACCTTTACTTCGAATCGGCGGCCATGATCCTGACGCTCATTACGCTGGGCAAGTATCTTGAAGCGCGCGCGAAGGGTAAAACCACCAGCTCGCTTTCGAAGCTTATGGATCTTTCGCCCAAAATGGCAACGCGCGTGGAACACGACGTTGAAGTGCAGGTTCCTGCCGCAAGCGTGCGTGTTGGAGACGTGCTCATGGTGCGTACGGGCGAATCGGTACCGGTCGACGGCGTGGTGCTGGAAGGTGAAGGCTCGGTCGACGAATCCGTTATTACGGGCGAGCCTCTGCCGAAGCGTGTGCATGCTGGCAGCGCGGTGACGGGCGCCACCGTGAACATGGCGGGCTGGTTCACGATGCGTGCCGAACATGTGGGCGAAGAAACCGTGCTGGCGGGCATTATTCGTCTGGTCGATGAAGCCACCAGTTCCAAAGCGCCCATCGAAAAGATGGCCGACAAAATCAGCGGCGTGTTCGTGCCGGTGGTTATCGCTATCGCGGTGGTGGTGTTTACCGTGTGGCTCGCCGTAGGGGCGGAGCTTTCCGTGGCGCTTACGTACGCGATTTCCGTACTGGTAATTTCATGCCCCTGCGCGTTGGGATTGGCAACGCCTACCGCCATTATGGTGGGCACGGGCCGCGGTGCCGCGAACGGGATTCTGGTGAAATCTGCCGAGGCGCTGGAAACGGCGCGCGGCGTGAAGACGGTGGTGCTGGATAAAACGGGCACCATCACTAAGGGAGCTCCGCAGGTAACTGATGTTCTACCGGCGGAAGGCGTGCGGGTCGAAGAGCTGCTGCAGCTTGCCTATACACTGGAAAAGCCTTCCGAGCATCCGCTGGCTCGCGCGATGGTGCTGTACGCAGCGGGTGGTATCGGTGCTGATGCGGTAAAAGAGTCTGCCGAGCTGGTTTCCGGATTCAAACAGGTTCCTGGTCAGGGCGTTTCCGCCTGTGTTTCGGGCGCGGCGTGCTATGCGGGCAATGCGCGCATGATGGTCGAGTGCGGCATCGCGGTGGACGCTTCGCAGGCTGAAGGGCTCGCCGACGAAGGCAAGACCGTCACCTATTTCGCTTACGATGGCAAGTTGGTAGGCATTATTGCCGTGGCGGATGTACCGAAAGCAACCAGCGCTGCCGCCATTGCGCAGTTGCGGGCGATGGGCATTCGCACGGTGATGCTCACGGGCGATGCCGAGCGAACCGCTCTTGCTGTGCAGCGTCAGGTGGGCACCGACGAAGTCATTGCCGGCGTGCTGCCTGCCGAAAAGGAGCGTATTGTTCGCCAGCTTTCCGCGAAGGCTCCGGTTGCTATGGTGGGTGACGGCATCAACGATGCTCCGGCATTGGCTCGTGCGGATGTGGGCATTGCCATTGGCGCCGGCACCGATATTGCGCTTTCTAGCGCCGATATCGTGCTGATGCACAGCGATTTGGCCGATGTACCCGCTGCCCTGGATCTTTCGCGTGCCACTATGCGCAACATCAAGCAGAACCTGTTCTGGGCGCTGTTTTACAACGCCATCTGCATTCCTGTGGCGGCAGGCGCGTTTGCGTGGGCGGGTTTCAGTCTGAACCCGATGATCGCGGCGGCGGCCATGAGCGTAAGCTCGGTATGCGTGGTCACTAACGCTTTGCGTTTGCGTGGGTGGAAGCCGCAGCGCGTATCTGCAACGCCGGTGGGCGCGGCGGGCAAAGCAGCGAGCGGCCCAACATCGGCCAACGAAGTCGCTGGCGTTGGCGCCGCTGCTGGTTCTGTGGCCAGCAAAAAAGCGAGCAATCTACCATCGGCTAACGAAACGGCGAACGATGCTCCTTCTAGCGACGGAATGACGACTGACCCGAACGCTTTCGCTGTAAATTCGCGCTCCGCCGCTTTGCAATTCCCTGAAAAGCACTTGCGCGTGGAGGGCATGAAGTGCCACAAATGCGCAGGTCGCGTGCGCGGAGCGTTGGAAGCGGTGCCTGGCGTTGAAAGTGCGGTGGTCGATCTCGAGGGCAAGCAGGCCACGGTGCATCTTAGCGATTCCGTGCTCGATGAAGTGCTTGTCGGAGCCGTGATCGAAAAGGGCTTCAAAGCAGAAATGCTAGCGCACTAGCCGAACGGAGGATGCCGTCAATTAAATAGCGTGGTTCGCCAATCGGACTTGCCCCTGCTCCCGCCTGGTGAGCCGCCAATCAGAATCGCCCCAGTTCCCGACTGGCGAGCCGCCAGTCGGGAACACCTTCGCGGTCAGCGCGGGCTCCTCGCCAGGCGTCCTCCCTCATCCGGTGTCGGTCCCTCGCCAGGCGCTTTCCCTCATCCGACGTTGGCCGCTCGCCGGGCGTCCCCCCCCATCCGGCGTTGGCCGCTCGCCGGGCGCCCTCCTGAATGTCCTGCATGAAAGGGCTGGGCATTAAACAGTGGCAAGAAACGGTTATCGTGTATTCCCGGAGGAGGCCCGGACGGCAAAAGGGCCTCTTCACGGCAATATGTCGCCGAAATGCATGCTCTAACGGCATGTTGTTGGCAACATAGGCTCCTTATGTATGTTTTAAGCGGCGAAAAGCAGTGAAAAACAGTGTTGGGGAATACATTTCGCGAATATCTTGCCCGAAAGAGGCCCCTTGCCGTCCGGGCCTCCTCTGAGAATACATTTGAGCGATATCTTGTCATGATCCTTGGCTGTCTGTGCGTGCAAGAATGCCCGTTTCTCCCCATGCCCCATCTGGTGTCCTGCTCGGGGACTCACGTCAAGAGCCTTCGTTCGGCGTCCTGATTGGAACCTTCTCAAACACGAAAGCGGCCCCGTATCGAACATAGCGTTTCTTGCTATAAAACAGCGTCCCATTTCCTGGACACAGGAAATGGGACGCTGTTCGCAACGACGCAGGGCACTTATCTGTTGCAGACGCCTTGCGTTCTAGGCTGCTTTGTCGGCTTAAGCACGCCCCGGACTCTGGTATGCAGGTTCCGGGCGTGCTCTTGGCTGCTTGCCAGACAATGTCGGTGAAGCATGTTGGCTCCAGGCGTGTCGGAGCGCTTGTCGGTGCCGTCGATGCTGGCTTGCTGAGTGGCGGTTGGCTCCGGGTGTGTTGGGGTGCTTGCGTGGCCGTCGGCAAGGCGCAACTATCGCGCAGTTGGCTCCGGGCGTGCCAGCGTGCTCGCGTGGCACCGCCACCGTATGGCCGGCCCCAGGTGTGCCAGATTAGTTTCAGGCACGTTCCTCTCGCTAGAGCAAGAGCGTCGGCGCATGAGGCTATTCGCCCTTTTCGGCCTTGGCCTTGCGAGCCTTTTCCATGATCTCGGTTGGCGAATCGAAGTCGTCGGTGCTGGCGCTACCAGGCGCTACCCATTCGTCGAGATGTTTAACCACCATGCCGATGTTTTCTACATAGGCGTAGATCTCGAACTCGCGCTTGCAGCGGAAGGTGCACTGCACGCAGGGGTTCTTGTCACAGTAGGCAAACGCGTCTTCATCTGCCAGAGCGAACACCACGGGCGGCCACTTCTTGGGTGTGACGTACTTGTGCTGCATGCCAGTGAACGTTTTGAGGCCGAACCAGCGGGGCTTGCATGTGGAGTCGATGGAACGCCAGTTCACGTTGATGCAGTTGTTGTTCATGCCGCCAAGAATCTGATAGGTCAGCTTGAAGCGGTCTTCGACGTCGGCGGCGTCTACGAGTTCGATACGCTCCATAGGTTTGCCGCAGCAGTTCGGCTTGAAATCGACATGGCCGTACGGCGGTTCGAACAGAAGCGAACGCTCACCGTCGTTGGTGCACGTGATTTCGACGTTGCCGTCGATGCCGGCAAGAATGGCGCCGCATTCGCTGCAGCGGTAATAGGGAAGGTGCGCTGAGCTGACGCGCGGCTTCCAGGTTGCATGGGTTCGGGTCGGGCTAAATTCTGCCATTGTTCCCCCTTCTTTCGGCAGTATGAGCCAGTAAATACGAAGCTGAAAGCCCCTTGCTGTCCTTGACAAGGGACGCTTTAAAAAACTACGATTTATCTATCTTATACGAGATTTCCAATATGGAAGGGGAAGTGCGCATGAGCGTATATCAGGAGGCATACAAGTTGCCCGAATTCAAGTATGAGTATGAGCGCCTCAAGGTTGACGTCCGTGGCCCGATCCACGTTGTTTCCTTCGACGATGCTGCTAACTTGAATGCAATGTCTTACCAGCAGATGGCCGACTTCAACGACTATCTGAAGAAGGTCCGTATGGACCCCGAATGCCGCGTAATCGTTCTCACCGGCGAGGGCAAATCCTTCTGCGCAGGCTTCAACCTGAACGAGCTCAACTTCGAGCCCCCTGCAGATATGGGCCGCGCTCAGCGCGATCACTGCATCATGCAGACCATCTGCTCCGACCAGGCTGTTAACATGCGCAACGCTATGCAGCCCATCATCGGTGCTCTCAAGGGCCATGCAGTAGGCGGCGGCCTTTCCCTGGCTTGCGCTTGCGACCTGCGCGTTTGCGGCGAATCCTTCAAGATGCAGGCAGGCTACCTGAACATCGGCCTTACCGGTACCGACATGTCCGGTTCTTACTACCTCCCCCGCATCGTGGGCTACGCTCGCGCTGCTGAGGCTCTGATGACTGCTCGCCGCATTGGCGCAGAAGAGCTGAAGGAATGGGGCTTCGCCAATAAGGTTGTTGCTGACGAAGATGTCGTAGAAGAGGCCGTAAAGATGGCAGAGGCTATGGTTAAGAACTCTGCTCCTCTGGGTCTTCGCCTTACCAAGGAATCCCTGCAGGTTTCCCTTGACAACTCTTTCGAGTCTCAGATCAAGATGGAGAACCGCAACCAGGTTCTGGCTTCTCAGACTGAGGACAACCGTCGTGGCGTTCGCAAGATGAATCCGAAACTGCGCGACGAGGTTAAGGCTCATCCTGAGAACTTCGCCTTCTCCAACATGTAAATTTTCTTCCGAAGGTGCTGCTACAGGAACGGCACCGAACGAAAGATCGCTAGCGGAGCGGCACCCAATTGGGTGCCGCTTTTTTGTTGGGGGGGCATGGCGGCGCCCACGGGAGCCACTGCGAAGCTGCTCACGATGCTATGCTGGGTCAGCGTTGTAGCGCAGATTGAGGTGCTGCAAAGGCTCGCCCTGACCAAATCACTGTGCCAAAGCTATTCCAAGAGTCCGGAAACAAAAAATCGGTCCGAATTGCAACTTTTTTGCGATTGGCAATTGTTGCGAGCTCCCCAATCGCGAATCGCGGCACAAAAACGCAGGCAATTTGCCGTGTGAAGGCCCCTATTTCGCTTTGCCGGGACAGGGAAGGGTTCGCAATCGCAAAAAAGTTGCAGAGATGCCGAGATTTTTGTTTTCACGATGGGCGGATTGCCTCAACGGGTGGATATCGCAATGGGCGGATCACCGCAACGGGGCAAATCACGCAGATGTGCGTATTCTCGGCGGCAGCGCGGGCGGCAGCGCCTAGGGCCACTGATCGGACGAAACGGCCCCTGGGCCTTGCCGGATTGGGTTGGGCGGCAGCCCGTGTGCAGAGGGGTTTGCTGCGGATTGGACGGAGCGGCAGCCCCTAGGTCTTGAGGCGGCGGGAGAAGGCAGGCTGTGGATCTGGCTCGCCTGAGGAGAGTGGAGTGCCAGCCCCGATGGCGGCAACGAAGCTGGCCGCAGGGGTGATCTTTAATTCAGGAGTCTTGTACGGGGCATTAGATTTTTTGGCTGTTCTTGAGCCTCATTGAGCTTTTGGGCTTGCTTTTCTGTAAAGTTCGAGGTGGAGCCCTTGCATTGGTCTTGCGCGGCGGGAAGTGAATAATTCCATGTTTTGAGCTGAACCTCCCGCAAGGTAAGATGAATTTGTTCAGACATGATTGATAAATGCAATAACCCCTGTTAATTAGATTATTTTTGGCAAACAGTACATATTCTCAAAGACTATTTGACAAAAGTGCTTTTCGGCGCTGAAATAGACAGACTTAGTCGTTTTGGAGTAGAGAAGAGGACATTCTATGGTCCGGAGGTACGATAGCGAAGCAGTTCGTAATCGCGTGCTTTCGACGAGCGTTCGCCTGTTCCTGGAGCGGGGATACCACGGCACCACCATGGCGGCCATCCTGAAAGAACCCGATGTGTCCTCGAGCTCGTTCCAGAATGTCTTCGGAAACAAAGACGGAGTGATGTATGAGCTGATGAAGCTCATGTTTGCGGAGCAGTTTTCGGCAGCTGATTCAGCGGTCGCGTTGTTGGGATCTAATGCCAGCCCGGCTTTTGCGTATGCGCTCGAGACGTCCGTTCAGCTCACCATTGCCGAATTAAGTGAAATCATTCGCGATTTGTATTTGCAGGCATATGCCAGCGAACGTTCCCTGGAGTACATTCGCCGCAATACCGCGAAGCATCTTCAGAAATTCTTCCAACAGTACAACCCTTCATTCGATGAAGAGGATTTCTACCAGATGGACATCGGAACATCGGGCTTGATGCTTGGCTTCATGCTGCGCCCGTGCAGCGACGATTTTCCGCTCGATGTGAAAATCGAACGCTATCTGCAGATGAGCCTTTCTGCGCTGAATGTGCCGGCAGAAGAGCGCACAACCATCATCGAGGGCGTAAAACAGCAAGATTTGCGTTCCATTGCAAAGGCTGCTGTGAAACAGCTTTTCGATGTGCTGTCCGACACTTTCGATCTTGAGCTTCAAGTGCAAATATTCGGCGAGGAAGAGTGCGACAAGGAAGAGTCCGCCGAATAACAGCCCGAAAGACGCAGGCTTGCTGCCCTCCTGTGGGTATCAGAATCGCCACGCGGCGGCTTGCGGGTATCGGATACCAATTACCCCCTCCAGTAGGATGGCAGAACCAGATGGGCCATCCGTATCGCTTAATGGCGTAGTTGTTGCCCTCCTGTGGTGCGACAGAACCAGGTCGGCTTCTGCATCATTTAATAACGTAGTTGTTACCATCCTGCGGTGTGGCAGGATGGATGCTTCGCTGGTTGCCCTACAATAACGAAGAGGAACGCGCCATTTGTTGGGCCGGCTTGTGCAACTGCTGGTGCGATGGCGGCAAAAGTGATCTGCTGATCTTGGGGATAGGAGCTCGCATGGGTGTTTTCGCAGGTGATTCCAAAACGGCGAAGGTGGGTTTGCTGTGCGCGGCGTCTGTCGGTGCGGTAGCCGCGGTTGCGACTGGGGCGTTGGCCGCTTCACGTATTAAGACACTTTGCTCGCTGAAGAAGTTGTCCAGTTTTGCCGGTGCGTACAATCTATACGAAAGCACGGTTGCGTATCGTTACGACCTTGACGCCATTATCAAGGCAGGGGTTGAAGACGACCAGGCCTATATCGACGCGGTGTGCAAGCAGGTATTCCCTGGGATTCCCGTAAAGGTCGAGGCGCCGAAGTTCGCCTGCAGTGCGTTTTGCGCCGAAGCCCCAAGCAGCGTTTTGATGGGTCGCAACTACGATTTCAAAGACGATACCTCTGCGCTTTTGGTTCGCACGCATCCGAAGGACGGGTATGCGTCCATTTCTTTTTCGGCGCTGAACAATTTGGGCGCTAACATGCCCGAGGAAAGCCTGAAAAGTAAAGTTGCGGCGATGTTGGGGCCCTTCGCGAGTCTTGATGGCATCAACGAAAAGGGCGTATCCATTGCGGTGCTTACCCTTGATAGCCTACCTACCAGGCAAAACAGCGGCAAGCCGAAAATCAATACCTCACTGGCCATTCGTTTGGTGCTTGATAGGGCGGCAAGCACGCAGGAAGCGGTAGACTTGCTGGGCTCGTACGATATGGTTGCCATGGCTGGCCGCGACTACCATTTCTTCATCAACGATGCTTCTGGAGACAGCCGCGTTGTTGAGTACGACCCGCAAAATCCTGCGCGCCCTATGGTCGTTACGCATGCGCGTGAAATCACCAACTATTACGCGTGCTATGCCAACGAGGTTCTGCCGAATCAGAAGAACGGTGCTTTAGGGCATGGCAAAGAACGCGCGCTCGCCATTGCCGAGGTGCTTGATGGTGCGCAGCTGCAAACGAAGGAAGTTGCCTGGAAGGCGCTGCGCTGTTCTTCGCAGGAGCCAAACCCAGAAGACATCACCAGCAATACGCAATGGTCCATCGTGTATGACAACATCAACTGCACTGCCGATTTTGTCTTGCGGCGAAACTGGGGCGAAGTGTTCAGCTTTGTCGTGTAGCTGCTAAGGTGGCGTGCATTGGCGGCGGACTCCGGCGAACGGGCATGCTTGGCTCGGTTGGCCCGTGCCCCAATTTGGCGAACCGGTTGTCCAGTTCTCTGCATCACACGAGGCTTGTTGATGTTGGTTGCCTCGCATCCTGATTCTGGCGCAAGACCAGCGCGCACCGTATCATAGAAAGCGAACGACGCGCCGCAACGGGAAGCGGCGAAAAGGAGGGTGCTATGCGAGTTGATTTGCAGGGTGGTTCGGTCGAGTTCAAGGCGAGGGAAAGCGTGCTTTCGAAGATCGAGGCTTCGCTTCAGCCAGGGTTTGAGCCGGTGCAGCCCAAATATGCGGCAACGGTAATGCTGGTGCGTGATTCGGCTCCGTTCCAGACGGAATATCGCATCGAAAGCGATCATTTTCCGCCCGATTTCCCAACCGGCCAGGAATTGGAAGTGTTTATGCTTCGTCGCGTAAAAACGATGGAGTTCGTTCCCGATGCCGTTGTTTTTCCTGGTGGCAGGGTCGATGATCGCGATTCGAACCCTAATCTCCCGTGGTGCGGGCCTGCTCCTGCCGAATGGGCTGAGCTCATGGGCTGCACCGAGGATGTGGCGCGACGCGTGGTTGTTGCCGCTGCGCGCGAGGTGTTCGAGGAGTGCGGCGTTTTGCTGGCGGGCCCCGACGAGCATTCGGTGGTACAGGACCTGAGCGACCCTTCCTGGCAGGAAGATCGCACCGCTCTGGAAAACCACGAGATTGCCTTTGCCGACATGCTCATCCTGCGTGGATTGGTTTTGCGCACCGACTTGCTGGGCCTTATCTCGAACTTCTGCACGCCTGAATTTGAAACGAAGCGATACGACACGTTCTTCTTTTCTGCTCTTATGCCAGAAGGCCAGGTGGCCGATGGCGAAACAAGCGAAGCGCAGATTGCCGACTGGGTAACTCCCGCGTACGCTATGCGTGCAGGTGACGCAGGCAATTGGCTGGTGCTGGCGCCAACCGTTTACAACCTCACTTGCATCGCTTCGGCTCAAAACGCGAAAGAATTTGTCGAAACGCGCCGCCGACTTACGCGCTTCATGTCGTATCCCATCAAAAAGGAAGACGGCACGTTAATGCTGCATTGCGACTTCCCGAAGCGCAAATAGGCAACGCGGCAAGGCGGGCGCTTTCTTGCCGGCTTGCGAGAAAAGGAGTTGAGCGGTGGGTTTCGTAGAGGATGAAACGCCCTGGTGCGGTGGGCATGTAAGCGCGCGCGTCCGGTGCGTGCGCGCGAACAACCCCAGCCCCATGACTTATGTGGGAACCAATTCGTGGATTGTGGCCGAGCCGGGTGCCAAGGAATGCGTGGTGATAGACCCCGCTCCTGCCGGCGAGCAGGTTCAGCGCATCCTGGCGACATGCGGTGAGGCAGGGCTACGCATCGGAGCCATTGTCGCCACGCACGACCACCCCGATCATATCGAGGGAATTCCCGAACTTGTTGCGGCAACGGGCGCTCCGGTGTACGCGCCGCGCACGAGCCGTATCGAGCAGCTGCTGCAGAAGCACGGCTTTGCGAAGCGCGGCGGCTCGAAGCGTGCGTGCTCTGAGGGTGCCTGGGATGTAGGTGCGGTTGAAGCTGGGGCTGCAGGCGAATTGGATTCGGGGGGCTTGCCTCGTTCTTGCGAGGAAAAAGCTGGCTGGAGCGCTGATGTCCAAGCTCTTCCGAAGGGCGCATTCCGCTCCTTTGAAGGAGCGCCGAAGTTTGAGGTGGTCGCTCTTCCTGGCCATTCGGAAGATTCGGTGGGCTTGCTTCTTTCTACAGAGCAATCTCTATTTACGGGGGATATGCTGTTCCGCCATGGGCCCACGGTGGTATTTCATCCTGATGGGGTGCTTGCCAGTTATTTTGCCAGCCTTGATACGCTTGAGCGGCTGGTTCGTGAAGGCAGGGTGCGGCGTTTCTGTCCTGGGCATGGGTATCCCATCGACGACCCGCTGCCCATTATCGAAGCCACGCGAAAGCATCGCGTCGACCGTCTTAACCAGGTGAAAGAAGCGCTGAATGCGGGCACGCCCGCCGAACCCGATGCGTTGTTCGACGCGGTGTATCAAGGTGTGAACCCTGCTTTGCGCATGCCTTCCATTCGAAGTATCCGCGCGCAGTTGAAGTTTCTGGGGATATAGGGACAGGCCCCATTTTCCACTTAGCCATAGCGCATAAAGAAAGGGCCTTGCTTGCGAATCCAATCGCAAGCAAGGCCCTGTTTGTTAGACGGGAAAATGGGACCTGCCCTATATTCCTAGTTTACGTCGTTATTCTGCAGCAGCCTTCTTCTTGCCGAAGATGGTCTTAGCGCCTTTAACGGCCAAGATAACAGCCAGTACGAAGAGCACAGCGGCAAGTGCTGCCTGAACGCCGGCGGCGAACGGATCGCCGGCGCCAGCCATAAGTGCGGTGCACTTGGCTTGCAGCGTCATGACCAGCGAAGTGAGCGTAACAACCAGCATGAACACCATGGGGATGTAGAACATCTTGTTGTTGCGGCCTGCGTTGCCCAGCCATGCGCATACTGCCAGAAGGGCAAGAGCGGCAAGCAGCTGGTTGGCGGCGCCGAACAGAGGCCAGATGATGGTGTAGCCGGTCATGCCGAGGCCAACGCCCAGAACTACGGTAACGAGGGTTGCAACGTAGGGGTTGGTCAGAACCTTGCGAGCGCCGGTGGCTTCGTCCATGGACTTACCAGCGGGAACCCACAGCTCCTGGAACATGTAGCGGCCCAGGCGGGTTGCCGTGTCGAGCGAAGTGAGGCAGAAGGCGGAAACAGCCAGGATCAGCAGGGTGTAGGCGATGCCCTCAATGTTTTCGAGGCCAGGGATGCAAGCCAGCATCTGGGAAAGGCCACCTGCGAAAACGGCGGTCGGGGATGCGTAGCCGCCTGCGCAGTACTTCGTCCAAACGAAACCAACGGCGCAGAGGGAGATGATTGCCAGCAGGCATTCGATCAGCATGCCGCCGTAAGCGATGGGGCGAGCGTTCTTTTCGTTATCCAGCTGCTTGGAAGTGGTGCCTGAGGCAACCAGGCTGTGGAAACCGGAGATAGCACCGCAAGCGATGGTGATGAACAGGGCGGGGAACAGGAAGCCGGATGCGGCAGCCTTATTTATCACGGCCTTGCCGGTAGCAGGGTCGATGATTGCGTTGCCGTTTGCGTCAATTGCAGCATTCGTTGCGTAGAAGTCGGTGAATGCGGGGATTTGCAGATTGGCAGCATCGCCGGTGATGGAAGCGCCCACAATGCCGATGAGCGAAAGGGCGATCATGCCGTACAGCAAGAACGAGCTCAGGAAGTCGCGGGGCTGAAGCAGAATCCAAACGGGGGCAACGGCAGCAACCATGATATATACGCCCAACAGGATCATCCATGTGGTGTAATCGAGCGAGATCAGGGGGAAGTTGTAGCCGACGGCAACCAGAACAACGATGATTGCGATGGCGATGATGATATTGGCGACGGTGGGGATCTCGCGGCCGCGGGTGGCCAGGCCGTATACGATTGCTACAACGATGAACAGCACAGAAATCATCGCGGTGCGCTGATTTGCAAGGTTAGAAGCCTCGGTTGCGTTTGCCAAGTTTACGGCGAAGGTGTTGGCAACGATAGAAGCGAACGCGGCAACAACCAGGACCAGGGTCAGGTAAGCAAAGATGCAGAACAGCTTCTTCGCAGTATCATCGATGTTCTCGGCGATAACCGTTGCGATGGTCTGGCCCTTATGGCGCAAGGATGCGAACAGAGCGCCGAAGTCGTGCACAGCGCCGAAGAAGATACCGCCAATCAGTACCCACAGCAGAACGGGAACCCAGCCAAATACGGCAGCCTGAATGGGGCCGTTGATGGGGCCAGCGCCAGCAATCGAGGAAAAGTGGTGGCCAAGCAAGATGTAGGGCTTGGTGGGCACGTAGTCTACGCCGTCGTGCATTTCTTGCGCGGGGGTAGGGCGACTGGGGTCAACACCCCACTGCTTTGCCAGCCATCCGCCGTACAGCACGTAGCCGATTACGAGGATGGCAAGGCCGCCCAGAAGGACGATCATTGCGTTCATCTCTGAACCTTTCTTGTTTTGGGACCTTACTTGATCAATGCCAAGTTGCTGGAAAGTACTTCTTTCAGCTGCTTTCCAGCGTTGTTGACAACCACGCTTTTATCCGTAGGCAGGGAAAGGTCTACTACGGCTAGGCGGAGGTCGGTCCAACCGCGAAACCCGAAGCGGTATTCCTTGTGGAAGCGCGTTTTCTTTGCGAGTTTGCGCGCTGCTTCAGTTGTGCGGTTGGCGATGATCACGAGCGAAAGGGCAGAGGACATATGGTTCGGTCCGGCATCAACTTTGCGAAGGGCTTTTTCCTGCATGAAGGAAATCTCTTCAGCAAGCTGTGTTTCGTCGAGCTCGTCAACGCATTCGAAGAACATGAAATCGTGTGTGTTCACTTCCCAGAGCTTTGCGCGTTTTACCAGCACGTATTTTTCGCCGTAGGTGTGGTATTCCGCGAAGGCGGGGAAGGTGCGACCTTCAAAAAGATAGTCTCTCCTGATGTCGTAAAAAGACTTGTGAGCTGCAAGGACGCGTTCCAACAGGTCTGTGCGCATGTCTTTTGCTGTCACAGCAAGCCTCCTTCCGCATCACGAGGGGCCATCAATTCTCCGAAAGAATCGATCTCCTCTACTTTTTCACAAGTGGGTTGATTCTAAAACTATTTATTTGTTGTGTAACAAATAAATTCGATATCAGTACCGCAACGGGAAAATGTTGGAGTGAACGGGTTCATTGGTGCTCTTGCAGCGCAGTTGGCCCTGCAGCCGGTGTTGCCTGCAGCCGACGGCATTGCCTCGCGCCCGCGAAGGCCCGTGGCCGAATGCCTCCGCGCTCAACGGACGGCGCGCGCGAAGCTGGCGGTTCCGCCCCGACGCAGTGCATACCTGCAGCAGCCTCGGTGCGTTTGGTGGGCGGACGGTGCGGCGGTGCGTATGCGCGTCCGAGTTGCAGCCGCACGCTCGCGTCCTAGTAGGTCCCGCGTCCGAGCCGTGACCACGCTTCGGCGGGTTGCGAGCCAGCAGCCGATGGCCCCCCGCGCCCCAGGTAGGCGGTGCGCATCAATGCCCCGGCTCCTTCATCGCGGCGGCGCCCACCGCCGCAGCTGGGCACCGCCGCATCCCGCGGATGGGCTCGGGCGAGGTACGGTGGGAACGAGCATGCTGCCCCTTGCGTAGCCGAAGGGTGGCTTTGCTGGCGATATGCTGCCGCGGTGCGTCATCGGGCGGTCGGGCATGGCGGCATATGCCCGCGAATTGTATTCCCCGGAGGCCGGCGCATAGCAACGTGTGCTCGCAATGCGCTCTCGGCCGTTCGGCGACGGCAAGGTGCCCGCGAAATGCATTCCCAAGCGCCTGGCGGTGGCGATATGTTGACGTTATGCGTTCCCGGGTGTCTGACGGTGGCAATATTTTGCCCCGGTGTATCCCAAAAAAGGCCTCGGACGGGAAAGGGGCCCCTTCGTGGCAATATATCGCCGCCGTGTATTCAAAATGAGCTGGCTTTGGCAAGATATGCGCACCATGCATCCGAAAAGCCCTGCAAATCGCCGTTGGAGGATACACCACGTGAATATCTTGCCAGGAAGGAGCCCTTTTCGCTGCACAAACCCCTCGAATCATGCACGGCGTGCAGATCTTGCCACGATTCAGCGTTCGCAAGGCCTTGCGCACGGAAGGCAAGAGGGGCTGGGTATCGCAAGTGCACTTCGCATTGCGGCCGACGGCCCCACCCCATGATCATGTACGTCTGCGGCAGCCGTGCGCGATCATGGCAGCTGCCGCTCTGTGGCCGGTGGCGCAAACCCATGACAGTCAGTGCTGCAGCGAGCGAGCAGTGCAGCGGTGCGTATGCGCGCCCTGTCTTGCGGCATCCGCCCGTCCGCAGCGTGTGTCTTGCCAACGGCATCCGCCCGCCCGCAGCAAACTTCGCCGCCGGCGCTTCTCGGCGGCCGCGCGCCCAATGACAGCCGCATGTTCCCATGGCGTATCCTGCTCCACAGCAGCTGCCCGCACTTCTACGGTCGGCAGCCTCCCCCGACGCAGCACAAAAAACGGCCAGCGTTTTGCTGGCCGTTTTTGCGAGGTTGTGAGCTGAGCGCAGATTATTCGGCGCGTTCTTTCAGACGACGATCAAGCTCGTCGGCCAGCTGGTGGCGCTTGACCTTGCCGGATTCCGTCATGGGAATAGCATCGATGAACTCGATGTGCTCGGGACGCAAGCGCTTGGCTACGCCGATGGAATCAAGGTACTTTGCGATGGAATCGAGCGTGGGCGTAACATCGCCGGTTTGCACGATGAAGGTGCAGATGCGCTCGCCCAAACGATCATCGGGTAGGCCGATGGTGGCATGGGCGCCAACACCAGGGCAGCCATCCAGGTTGTTGTCCACTTCGTTTGCGGAGATGTTGATGCCGCCGCGAATGAGGATTTCCTTCTTGCGGCCGTTGATCTTTACACGGCCCTCTTCGTCCTGAATGCACAGGTCGCCCGAGAAGAACCAGCCGTCGTCATTCAGGTCTTTTGCGGTAGCCTCGGGATTCTTCAGGTAGCCGCTGAACATATGAGGTCCGCGGGAAATTTCTTCGCCCTGGGTGCCGTGAGGCACTTCGTTGCCGTGTTCGTCGACAACTTTGACTTCGATGCCCTCAAAGGCAACGCCCGACCAGTTGCCATTCCATTCTAGACAATGCTCGGGGGGAACTGCCAGGTGGGGGCAGCTTTCGGTAGAGCCGTAGCACTCGCACAGTTTCAGGCCGTGCTCGTGTGCGCGCTGTACCATGGTGCCCGGTACGGGAGCGCCGCCGCAGATGTAGAGCTTCAGCGTTTCGAACTTCAGATTGTTTTCCTCGGCGCAGTTAAGCAGGTCGAAGATGAACGGAGTGGCGCCCATCGACCAGGTTACGCCTTCGTTGTTCATGATTTCGATTGCCTCGCGAGCGCGGAATTCTTGCTGCAGAACAACGCGACCACCCAGAAGCAGCGGCGTGATAAGACCATGGTTGAAGCCGGTGGCGTGGTTCAGCGGTGCGGGCATGAACATGACATCGTCCTGCGTAAGGTGCAGGCCACGGCTGAACGTGGTTTCGGAGAAAATAAGCGCATTATGGGAAATCAGAACCGCCTTCGGGCGACCAGTGGTGCCGGAAGTGGAAAGGATCAAGACCACATCGTCTGATTTGCTGCCAGGGTTTTCGCGGTAGGGCTCGTACGTTTCGCAGATTTGCTTCAACGTGATGGTGCCGTGCGATTCGACTGTTTTGTCGTGAACGCAAATAGCATCTTTGGAAAGCGTGGGAATGCGATCGACTGCGGAAAGAATTTGATCTTCGAAGTTGGTCTTGTGATGGAAGGTGGGGCACATGAATGCCTTGCTTTCCACCAGATTCATGGAGTAGATCAAGTCTTCGTCGTTAAAAGTGACGGGAAGCGGATGGCTTACCGCGCCAACTTTCAAGCAGGCAACGTAGAGGATGCAGAATTCTGACCAAGGTGGCATCTGGTAGGAAACCACGTCGCCGTTTTTCACGCCAACTTCGTGGAGCCAAGCTGCCAGGCGCGATGCTTTGTCGTCGATTTCGGCGTAGGTGTAGCGTACGCCTAGGTTGTCGCTTACGTATTCGCGATCAGGGAAAGCGGCAACCTGGGTATTCCAGATGTCGTTTAAGGTACGTTCGGTCCAGTACCCCTTCTCGTAATACTCTTTCTTGTTTTTTTCGTTGACCTTCAAGTCCGTAATCATGATTCCTCGCTTCATGAGGCAGACCCACGGATTTGTGGCTGCCTGGTTCCTTGGAACGAACCTCCCCCTGCAAGCGCGCGTGCAGCCCATCGTAAATTCCTGCTTACGTGCGTATGCGCGCTTAACCCAAAGTATACCGCTAATCTTGAGGGGGTTGGGCGCTGCGCCTGGGTGCCTGAAATGGGCTTTAAGGTCTGTTTTGTCGCATATTTCACTCTGCGGAACACGAAACTGATGTTTTGTGGCATAAACTGTCGCGAATATGCGAAATGCAGTTCTGATGCCGCTGCGTTTAGATACTTTTGTTGGACAGAATTTGACTTTTAGCCACCAGATTTCCGTACAATTAAAAACTAGTGAGCACTTTAGGGCTCATTTTTTGTCTTTTGGGCTCAGTTTTCACAAAACGTAGGCATTTTCGGCCTGATCCTTTCCTTTCATGCGCCGAACGATGGCAAGATTCGCGCGCCGTGCGTGATTCGAGGGGCCCGTGCAGCGAAAAGGGCCCCTTCCTGGCAAGATCTTCGCGCGGTGTATCCTCCGACGGCGGTTTGCGGGGCATTTCGGATGCATGGCGCGCATATCTTGCCAAAGCCAGCTCATTTCGGATGCATGGCGTGCGAATCTTGCCAGGAACTGGCGATTTTCCCGCCCGAGGCCACTTTCGGGATGCATGGAGCGCAAAACTTGCCACGGATTGCCGCCCGGGAACGCACCGCGGCGGAATCTTGCCACGGCAAGACCCCCGAGAACGCACTGCGCAAGTATATTGCCGCTGCCGGTCAGGCCAAGAGCGCATCAGGGCGCAATCCTGCCACCGTCGGACGCTTGGGAAACGCATTTCGCGAGCATTTTGTCATCGCCGGGCGCTTGGGAACGCATAGCGTCGATATCTTGCCATCGGCAGACATCCGAGAATGCACAGCGTCGGCATACCGCCACTGCCAGTCGCCCGTCACGCAGCGCTCTCCACGTGGGGGAGTGGGTTCAGTCCCTTGGCTGTGCTGTGGGCTTCGGCGCGCAACACTTTCTGTGCGAGGGAGTGGGCATTCCGCCTTCTCGGGGCTTAACTGCTGGGAACGACTTTGAGTCTGCGCTGTTTCGGTGGGCAACCATGAGCCCGCTTCGCGTTCTGCAAAGCTGTGCCGTATTATGTGCTGAAGCAAAAAGCGCTTTGACCTTTATATAAGGCCAGCAAATGTTGTGGAAGGGATGTCATGGGCGTTCGCAAGGCAATGGGAAATATGGCAAGCTCGCTGAGCACGTGGGGTTTGCGTCACCTGGCGCACAGGCCTGCCGCTAATATGCCTGGCAAGATTGCCTTGAAAATTGATCCACGTATTATCGCCGAGTCCATGGACAAGATTACCGAAGGCTCCATTGTTGTGGTGGGCACCAACGGCAAAACTACCATTACTAATATGATTGCCGATGCGTTGGAGCGCCAGGGCAAGAGCATCGCGTGCAATCGCACGGGAGCCAACCTTGCCTACGGCGTGGCTACCACGTTGCTGCAAACCAAGGGTACTGTGGAATGGGGCGTATTCGAATCAGACGAGTTGTGGCTGGCTCACACCTTGCCGCAGGTACAGGCGGATTACGTTTTGCTGCTGAACCTCTTCCGCGATCAGTTGGATCGTTGTGGTGAAATCGATCGTGTGCAAGACGCCATCGCTACTGCCTTGGAGCAGTCTCCCAACACCACTCTGCTATACAACGCCGACGATCCGCTGTGCGCCATCATTGCGCAGCGCGTGTCCAACAAGTCTGTTGCGTTTGGCGTGGGCGAAGACATGCACCAGCGTCAAAACGTCGTGGCAGACGCTCAGATGTGTCAGCGCTGTTCGGCTATGTTTACTTACGGCTACCGACAATACGGCCAGCTTGGCACGTATTCGTGCCCGAACTGTGGATTCAGCCGCCCCGATTTGGATTTCGCCGCCAAGAGCGTAGTGTTCGGAGACGAAATCACGTTTTCGGTTGAAGAAGTGGCAACGGGCAAAAGCGTCGATCTTCACGCGCAGCGCGCGGGGTCGTACATGGTGTACAACGTTATGGCTGCTTGGTTGGCCTCCCATTGCGCTGGCGTTTCCAACGCGGTGTTCCAAAAGGCGGTCGATCTTTTCGACCCGCAGAATGGACGCTTGCAGTCGCTTACCATCGAGGGGCGCCCTGTCCTTTTGAACCTGGCGAAGAACCCGACGGGCTTCAACCAGAACATGAAACTTATCACCCAGGCGCCGGGCAAGAAGGTTGCGGCGTTCTTCATTAACGACAACGAAGCCGATGGACGCGACATTTCCTGGATTTGGGACTGCGACTTTGAGGAGCTAGCCAGCCAGGAAGACGTCATGGTGTTCGCTGGCGGAATCCGCAAAAACGACCTGCAGCTGCGTCTGAAGTATGCGGGCATCGACGCCAAGATCGTCGATAGCGTCAACGAAGTGGTAGATGCTGCGCTGAAGCTGCCTTCCGAATGGAATATCTACGCTATCGCCAATTACACCTCGCTCCCCGCAGTGCGCTCCGCCCTGATGGCGCGTGCTGATAAGGCAGCACCTGCCAACCCGACATCGGGCGATGCCAAGCCAGAATGCAGTAAGAAGTGGGTTTCGGGCGCTTATGTGCACCAAGCTGAAGCTGCCAAGTTCGACGAGCAGCCTCTGCACATCGTGCATCTTTTCCCCGATCTTCTTAATTTGTACGGCGATGGCGGCAACGTGCGTGTGCTTGCTCAGCGTTGCGCATGGCGCGGCATCCCTGTGCAGGTGGAAGCAGTTCACTACGGGGAATCGGTCGATCTTGCTTCGGCCGATATCGTTTTCTTGGGCGGCGGCCCCGACCGCGAGCAGAAACTGGCATCCGAAGTGCTGCTGGGCATGCGCGAAGAATTGCGCACCTATGTAGAAGGCGATGGAGCGCTTCTGGCTATTTGCGGCGGCTACCAGATTCTGGGTAGTAATTGGCTTATGGGCGATGAGTCGGTGGAGGGCCTTTCTATCCTCGACCTGAAGACGGTTCGTGCTGGCGCTGGCTTCGATCGTCTTATCGAAAACATTGCGTTGGAGTCCGAGCTTTCTCCGCAGCCGGTGGTGGGATATGAAAACCATGCCGGTCGTACGAAGCTCGGCGCGTCCTTGAAGCCATTTGGCAAAGTAGTTTCCAATGTGGGCCACGGCAATGACGACGATTCGGGTTGCGATGGAACCCTGTATCGCAACTGCATCGGCACCTATCTGCATGGTCCGCTTCTGGGCAAGAACCCGGCTATTGCCGATCACCTTATTGCTGCGGCGATGGAGCGTCGCTTGGGCAGCAAAGTGGAGCTCGTTGCCCTTGAAGACGAAGCCGAGCTCGCTGCGAATGCGTATATGGCAAAGCGACTGGGTGTGCCTGGAGCATAAATAGCAGGTTGTGATTTCACGCTATTTTTGCCGAGACCTTTACCTTTTAGGTTGCCTGGGGCTCCGTTCCTTTTCCGTGCCGTGTCCGAGCTGAAGCGCTTCACGTTTTGTTCGCAAAAAACTCAACAAATAGTATATGTCTGTACTAATAATGCGTGAATTGCCTTGTTTTCATTCGCGCATACTGTGGTTTTTGCCGAATTAATTTGCATGGTATTAACGTTTCTTTCATCATTTATTGCATGTTTGCTTCGAATAACAAGCCATCAAAACGATCGGCTCGTGCTGAAAGGAAGGCGGCGCACGCTTCCTCCTCGCGCACGCCGCATCGCTCAGCGGGAAGTGCTTCTGACCCGTATGTTCGTACGTCTCGCGCGTCGCATGCTTCGCGTCGCCCTAGCGGCTCGAGCACAAATGCGTATGGAGCCAGCAATTATGGTTCCTCCACGCATGTTTCCCCTGTTCACACACAACAAAAGAGCAATTACCGTTCGGTCGGTGCTTATGGTTCGCCCACCAAGCGCGGCCCGTATACTCCTCGCAATGCACATGATCGCGAGATCCTTCACGCTAAGCGCGAGCGCGCGAAGAAGCGTCGCAAGCGCATTGCGCTCGGTGTGGTTGCCGTTTGCTTGACTTTGGTTCTTGGTGGCGTAGGCGCTGCCTGGGCTTACCTTAATAACCTCGACAAGGCGCTGAACAAAGACGTTGACGCAGACCTTCTGAACTCGCTTACGGTTACCGATTCGGCATCGGACCCGTTCTATATGCTGCTTATCGGCATCGATAAAGACGAGGGCCGTGAATCATCGGATGAATATGGTGGGTCGTATCGCACCGATTCTATGATTCTTGCGCGTATCGATCCCAAGGATAAGGAAGTTACCCTAGTGTCCATCCCTCGTGACACGCAGATTCAGCTTGGGACGCACGGCACTCAGAAGATCAACGCGGCTTATGCATTTGGTGGGCCTTCTGGCGCCATCAAAGCTGTTGAAGACTTGGCGGGTGTCTCTATCAGCCATTACGCGGAAATCGACCTTGATGGTTTTGCGGCGGTGGTTGATTCGCTTGGCGGTATCGACATTAACGTTCAATATGAGATTAACGACCCGAATTACATGGGATATCTCGCGGCTGGTCAGCAAACTTTGAACGGAGAGCAGGCGCTTATCTATTGCCGCAGCCGTCATGCTTACGATGCTATTGGCGATGGTGATGCTATTCGTTCCGCCAACCAGCGCACCATGATTTCGGCCATTATGAAGAAGCTTATGAGCTCCGATATCGGTACTCTTACCAATACGGTGAGCACCTTGGCCCAGTACATCACCACCGATTACTCTGTTGCGGACATTCTTGGTTTGGCGCAACGTATGTTCGGCATCGATATCGATAAGAATGTGTATTCCGCTGCGGTTCCTACAACCTCGTCATATGAAAATGATGTTTGGTACGAGAAGGTGAACACTTCCGAATGGAACAAAATGATGAGTCGCGTGAAGCAGGGCTTGTCTCCCACGGAAGGTGATGTGACGGATGAGACAACGGGAACTGTAATGGCATCGTCTGGTAGCGGTGGCTCCGGTTCGGGTGACTCTGGTTCAGGCGGTGCGTTAGGCTCTTCTCTTTCCGGCACAAAAATTTCTGTGAAGAACGGAAATGGCACTCAGGGCTGCGCGAGCGATGCGGCTGCTAAGCTCACTCCTCAAGGAGCGGTGTGCGAAACCGGCAACGCAGACGACTCCAATTACGCTAAAACCTTGGTAATCTACGATGGCAACAACGCCGATAAAGCGCAAAAGGTTGCCGATTTGCTGGGATGCGGCACCGTGATGAAGAACGATGGGCGGTATACCTACACAGGGGACATTCTGGTGGTTGTCGGCCAAGACTGGAAATAAACTGCAAAAGGCGGCTTCGGCCGCCTTTCTGTTTCTTGGCTATGGTTATCTCCATGAAGCTTCTGGTCCCATTACTTTTTGTATAATTGCCCTTGCATGTACCAAAGAAAAGGAAGCTATTTGAGTTCAGCAGGCAAAACCTATTCCGTTCCTTCGCGCGATAACAACATTAATTTCCTACGTTTTATTGCGGCAAGCCTGGTTATCTGGTTCCATATGGCTTCATTGCTGGCTATTCCCGAGCCCTACATAATGGGGCAGGGCTTGGGCCCTATTGCGGTGAACATTTTCTTCGTGCTCAGCGGATACCTTATCGCGAAAAGCTGGACCCGCTCTTCAAGCTTCGGTAGCTATCTTATTCGCCGTATTGCTCGTATTTTTCCTGGTCTTGCGGTAGTGATCTTGCTAAGCGTTTTCGTTATGGGGCCGATTGTCACGAGCCTCCCGCTGGGCGATTACTTTGCCGACGCGGGGACGTGGAAGTATCTTTCTTTGATTGTGCTAGCTCCTATCAGCAATGTTTTGCCGGGAGTTTTCGACGCGAACCCTCTTCCGTATGCCGTAAACGGGTCACTTTGGACTCTGCGCTATGAGTTTTTGGCATATTTGCTTACGCCATTGCTTTATGCGGCAACAAAGAAGCTATGCGGTGGTAGAAAGCTGGTATTTGCCGTTGTTCTTGCGGTTCTGGTTCTAGTGCATTTTCTTTCTTATTCGGGTTTGTACCCGCTTCCCAAGGTGCTCGACAACCTTTTTAGGCTTTTCGCCTATTACATGGCAGGTGTGGCGGTTTTGGAGCTTGGCCTCGATAAGTATTGCGACAGCCAGTTTGCGGTTGTGGCTCTGCTCGTGATAATCGTTTTCCGTGATCAGGTGGGTATCTTTTCCTCGCTGATCATGTTCGTATGTGTATGCACATTCACTTTAGGTTTTTCGCTTACTAGCAATCCTCGTTTCGCTCCGTGCTTCAAGAAAAATGATTATTCGTACGGTATCTACATCTATGCATTCCCCATTCAGCAATGCGTGGTTTGGCTTGGCGGTGCATCGTTGCCATGTGCGTATCTTTCCTGTTCAGTTATCTCGTTTGGCATAACGCTGCTTTTTGCGATTGCCTCGTGGTTTCTTGTGGAAAAGCCCGCCATGGATGCAGGGCGTAAGCTGGCAAAGAAATGGACTTCGAGAAAGAGCAATTAGGGGAATGGGTATCCCCTCTTTTCCTTTGGGGGAAGTGGCAAGAAATGCTTCGCGCCTTCCTCGAGGCCTAGAGCAAGAATGCGAAGCATCCCTTTGCGGAGCGCCTTCGGCATTGAAGCAAGGGATTCAAAGGGGCTGGGTTTTTATCCAGCTGGAGCGTTCGGAAACGAGCCGTATTTAGCGCAGGCCATGATGGGCATCGACGTTGACAACAACGTATATTCGGCTCAAGTCCCCACCACTTCAGTGTATGAAAACGACATTTGGTACGAAAAAGTGAATACCCAAGAGTGGCAGAAGATGATGAGTCGCGTGAAGCAGGGGCTTTCACCTACGGAGGAAACCGTTGTTGACTCTGCGACTGGCACGATAATGTCTTCGGCGGGAACAGGTGGCAGCGGTTCTGGCGATAGCGGCTCCAAGAATTCGAGCTCTTCCTCTTCGCTTTCTGGTGTGAAGATTGCTGTAAAGAACGGCAGTGGCATTCAGGGTTGTGCGAACGAAACGGCATCGAAACTCACCCCGCAGGGCGCCGTTTGCGAAACGGGCAACGCCGACGATTACAACTACAAGAAGACGATCGTTGTATACAACGGCACCGACTCCAGCCAAGCGCAGAAGATCGCCGACTTGCTGGGCGTTGGCACTGTTAAGAAGAATGACGGCACCTATTCCTTCACGGGCGACTATTTGGTAGTGGTTGGCCAGGACTGGAAATAGGATTCTTCTAGCAAGTCGGACATAAGTTCACTTGGTTTTTCTGTGGGCTGGGATTCGGGTAAAAGTTATCCTGGTGCTCTGGGCGCAAGCTTGCGTAAGTTGGGAGCCTGTGGCTTCTTGACACTATGAGGCTTTTAGCGCGCAATGCGAGATTGATTCGCATTGCGCGCTTTTCTTTTTTGGAGGACAAACCTTTGATCGCAGGTAAAAAGTGTGCCCGATTTAAGCCTGGATCTGCAGGCGTGCTACGAATACGAGTCATTTAAAAAAGCGGATGGGATTGAGGCGCTGGTGATGGGTTGCCCTATACCCCCCTATTTCGCGGTATCGACTTCGTTGCTGTTGTCGGGAGCCTATCTTTTGCGGGATTCGCTCTGCTACGGCAGATCCGCCGTTATCAAAACAAAAATCCAGGTACTTTTGCAACTTTTTTGCGATTAGCAGCTCTCTTTCGCCCCATGCAAAGCAAGAATCGGATGTTTCATGGCAGATCACCTGCGCTTTTGCGCCATGACCCGTGATTCGACGGCTCGGAACAATTGCCAATCGCAAAAAAGTTGCAGCCAGGATTGATTTTTTGTTTTTGGGCTCCCGGGATGGCTTTCGAGACTGCGCTATAGGCGGGATGAACATTGATGTGACGCTATGGGCAAAATGGCATGGGTGCGGCGCTGGGCGAAGTGAACTCGGGTGTAGCGCTGGGTGGACGTTGGGATGGGTCTATGGGGCAGCAACATGGAACGACGCGGCGCCGCAAGTTGACATCTGGAATAGCGCTATGTTCGAATTTGCCCGAGTTGCATGCTTGCCCATATCCCGCACTTCTAGAAGAGTGCGTGGCTTTCAGCGCCGCCTGCGACGCAGCCCATTGCTTCGCGAATCCCGCTCGTTGCCTCGATCCGCCCATCGCGAGTGATAAGCACGGCTTCGAGGTCGGGGTGCCCTTCTGCGTAGTTTTTTGCCCAATAACTTCCCATGATCAAAAGTGCTGTTGAGAAGCCGTCGCCGTCTATCGACCGCTTCGATACAACCGTTGCGCTTGCAAGGTCGCTGTTCGAGGGGCGCCCGGTGCGTGGGTCGACAATATGATGGTGGATGTTTCCGCATTTATCGGAAAAGCAGCGCTCATAGATGCTGCTGGTAACTACGGAACAGTCGCTCAGTTCAAGGATGCAAGCAGGTTCTTCGTTGAATGGCGTGCAGTTTCTGAGTGCTCGAAGGTCGGTTCCGTGGGGGCTGCGCGCTATGGTGGCGGCACGTTCTTCTGCGGCTTTTCTTTGCGAGGCATGTTTTGGGGACCGAATGCCAATGCGCCAGTACCGCTGTGGGGTTTCGGCTAAGAAGGCGCTCCCTTTTACCACGATATTTCCTCCAAGGTTGATGAGGGCATCATGGATGCTGCAATCTTCCAGGAATTCGCTAACGCGATCGGCGACGTATCCTTTTGCGATGCCTCCCAGGGTAACCTTGCTTTCTGCAATAGGGAGCTGGGCGTGGTCTTCCATAATGCGGAGGTGTCCAGTTTTTGCAATTTCAAGGGCATGTGCAATTTCGGCGGGCTTGGGAACTTGGGCTTTACGGAAGTTCCAGAGCTCTGCAACGGGAGCCATGGAAACATCGAACAGCCCCGCAGTTTCCTCGCAGTAGTGCCTGGAAAGCTGCAGAATCTTCGCGGTTTCGGCATCGATGGGCACGGCTTTTCCTTGTGCGTGATTCAAACGCCAGATATCGCTTCCTTTTTGGGTGTGGCTCCAGAGCTTTTCGTATCGGTAGCAGAGACCCACCGCATTATCGAGAATCTTTTCCAGCAATTGCTCAGATGAGAGCTGCGCTCCATCGGTTACGATCGCTGCCTTTATGCAGCAGTTCGTGTTGAAGGCGAAGAAGCTTCTGCTCCTTATCTCGAGCTCGGCGTTTTCGCTCGTGGTTGTTTTGAGGGGGCATGTTCCCGACTGAGCGTTTCTTATGTTCACGGGTCCTTCTTCGCGATAGGGCGGGGAGGCGCTGAAGCCTATAGATGGCCGAAAGCCGCATCCCCGATAATTTGTCTGCAGCTAAATTGTTACCTATGGTAAACTCCCGCATGTGAATTAGTCACGGCTAACTTTAAATGTGCAGAAATAAGTTCGGAAAGGGAGAATATGAAAGATTCTCAGTCACTTCGTACACCCGCTGCCTCTGCGGCGAAGGTAGGCATGGCGGCTGCCTTGGCTGCTGGCATGGCCATGGCCACTCCGACTGCCGCATTTGCGGCAGGGGAAGATCAGGACGTGAGCGTCGCCTCTGAAAACGCAAGCGATAGCTACTACTACATCGGCGACAGCTCCTACGGGCTGAGTACCTATCTTTCCGAAGCTGTTGCCCAAGGGTCCACCAAAATACACGTGGGAACCAGCTTTACCGACAAGGGCACGGTAACCATTCCTTCGTCTATCACTGAGCTTTCGGGGTATTCCGAAGGTTGGTTCAGCTCTGGCCCGAAAACAGTTGATTTCGGCTATTCCTATAAAATGACAGTCGTGTTCCCTTCCGGTTCGGACATCGCGGTTGATCGTATCAATTTCTACAAGCGCAATAGCTCAGACGCTGAAGGTGCCTATGTCGAGGTGCAGAAGGGCGCTGTGGTTCATTTTTCGAATTGCTCGTTTTCCAATACGCCTGTTGTGAACGGTACGGCGGTGTTCGAAAACTGCACCTTTGCGACGGGGCAGATCGAAAACAATGGCTCCGTAACGTATACCGGCAGCACGGAAGAGCCCGAGAACATTGGCGAGCCTGCCGAATCCTACCAGGGCCTTGCATTCAGCTTCGCATCGGGAAAGGAATTCTCTGCTGTCGTTCAGGGCAGCCAGGTCAGCCAAACGCTGCCCTTTGAGTTGAAGGGAACGAAAGCTTCCGGCGCCAAGGTTGCCGCCAAGGTTCTTGGTCAGGATGGTGCAGAGGTTAAAGGCTTGAGCGCTTCTGTTTCGGACGGGAAAATCTCTCTGACCGGAACAGCACCTACCGCTGGTTCGTATTCCGTTGCGGTTTCCGCTTCCGCAGCCAAGGAGGACGGCTCGACAGATTCGACAAGCGAAACGTTGAACTTTGTGGTGCAGGAGCAGATCCAGGTTAGGCTTTCGGGCGATCTTCAGTGCTTCGTTGTGAACGGCACGTCTGCTCAGAGCAGCGAATACGAGGTGATGGCAACCTCGACAGGCGGTGGCGGATCGTCGAGCACGAGCCAGTCGAATCGTCTGAAGCCCGAGGTTAAAGAGGGAGCTGGCGAATGGGAGGACTGGAACACCTTTGCAACCAGGAATTCTGATGCTGAAATCAGCTTTTCTATCAGCCCTGAAGGAAGCGGCATGGAGGTAAGCTCTGTTGCCTACGACACCGTCTACGTTACGGGAACGCCGCAGACGCCAGGCACCTATCACATAACGGCAACGGTAGCTTCTGGCGCGCGTAACCAACAAAGTAGTTCGGTGGAAATGCGCATCTACGCAGACGATCAAACCCTTCAGCAGCGGATGGACGCACTTTCTGAAGGAACCAGCTCATGGGATATGGAGCCATACGAGATCTCTGAGACGGGAAATGCGGTTGTACCGGTTGGCCTGCACGACATTTACGGCTCGCACGAATCGGGCGTGTACGGCATTATCGGCAAAGGCGAAAATGGCAATTTCGGCACCGAAACACTCACTATTCCCGCAGGTGCAGATGTCACCCTTCACAACATGAAGATCTATTCGAGCGTGAAGATCGTCGTGGAAAAGGGCGGCAAGCTGACCCTCGACGACTCGGTCGCCTATGGCGCTGTGGAAGTAAACGGGGGTACTTTGAGCGCCAAAAACAGCTCTTCATTCGTTAACCAGATCACGCTGAATGATGGATCTGCCCTCGAAGATGCCGAAATCAGATCTCATGCTAACTACCTTACCGACGGAAACTACAAGGTCGAAGCGCCGACGGCTCCCGTGCAAACGAATGGTACGGTGACGGTTAAGGGCACGTGCTCCATTGAAGGTGAAGGCATCGTGTCTAGCAAAGATGCCCAAACCGGCATGATCGTCAATGGGGGCAAGTTGGTTATCGATCAGGGTGCCACGTTGAAAGCGACCGGCGGCAGCGTTGACCTTGACAACGGAAACGGCGGTGCGGGCATCATGCTTAACGGTGGCTCTATTATCGGCGACGGTCAGCTTGAGGCACAGGGTGGCTCTGTCGGCATGGGCGGAGGAAACGGTGGCGCAGGTATTGCCGGTGAAGGCATAGTTGCAGTTTCCACGCTGAAGGCAACTGGCGGAAATACGGTTGGCGAAAACGACGCGGCCATGGGCGCCCCGGGCAATGCGGGTAACGGCATCGATCCGAAAGTCCTGGTTTCAAAGGCTACTCGGGTCGAGTCAAAGGGCGGAACGGGAGTGAACCCAGGAAGCGGTGAGTACAGCGTTTACGAAGAAAATGCTGGCGGCGGATCGGGTTCTGATGGCGATAAGGGGCCTGATTCCGGCAACGGTTCTGGCTCCGGCGATAGCTCGGGTGACGGATCTGATGCCGGCAATGACTCTAGCGCCGATACGGGCAACGGATCGGGCGATGCAGGCAACGGCGGTGATGCTAACGCTTCCGATGACGCTTCTGGCGCCGATGCAGGCAGCAAAGGCGAAGAATCCAACGACGATTCCTCGCAGGCTGCCAGCCTACCCGCAACGGGCGATGCAGCTCCCCTTGGGGCGGCTGCTGCGCTTGTCGTAATGGCGGCGAGTGGGGCGGCGGTTGCACGCAGGAAGTTCGACAGATAGTTTCGGGAAGCATCTCCTCATACGATGCGACTGACGGGGAAGGCGACAAGGGGCGCCTTCCCTTTGTCGCGCTCAGGGCGATTCTCTTCACCGAAAGTAGCCGCTTCGTTTCGGGTGGCACGTCGTTCATTGGAGCGTGCTATCCTTTCCTGCGATAAACAAGTTTCCGTGAAAGGTGGTTTTCTTGGAACGCAAGAACGCATGGGAAGGCTACAACGCCGACCAGCTTGAAGAGCTCGACGGTTTGGCTTCCCGCTATATCGACTACATCTCTAACAACAAAACTGAGCGCCGTTGCTTTGCGGCCGCCGTTAAGCAGGCAGAAGCTGCGGGCTATGAATCGCTTGAGAATGTGGTTCGCGAGGGCCGCACGCTCGAAGCGGGCAGCAAAGTATGGGCTGGCGTGCATGGCAAGTCGCTCATTTTGGCTCACATCGGTACCGAGCCGCTTGAAGCGGGCCTGAACATCCTGGGTGCCCATATCGACAGCCCCCGCCTGGACTTGAAGCAGAACCCCGTGTACGAAAACAGCGGCTTCGCCTTCCTGGATACGCATTACTACGGCGGCATCAAGCACTACCAGTGGGTAACGCTGCCCTTGGCGCTGCATGGCGTGGTAGCCAAGACCGACGGCACTGTGGTCGATGTGAACGTGGGCGACGATGCCGGCGACCCCGTATTCTGCGTAACCGATCTTCTGCCCCATTTGGGCAACCAGCAGATGGCCAAGAAGGGCAGCGAAGTGGTCGAGGGCGAAAACCTTGATGTGCTTATCGGTAATCGTCCCCTGAAGGTCGAGCCCGCCAACAACGCCTCCGACGAGGAGAAAGCCGCCGCAAAGGAGCCGGTAAAGACTTTCGCCCTTAAGCTGCTGGAAGAAAAGTACGGCATTACCGAAGAAGACTTCCTTTCCGCCGAAATCGAGGTAGTGCCTGCAGGCCGCGCCCGCGATTTGGGCTTCGACCGCAGTATGGTTATCGGCTACGGCCAGGACGACCGCGTGTGCGCCTACACTTCGCTCGAGGCTCAGCTGGCAATCGAAACGCCGAAGAAAACCGCCGTTACGGTGCTGGTTGACAAGGAAGAAATCGGCAGCGTTGGCGCAACAGGCATGGGCTCTCTGTTCTTCGAGAACACCATCGCAGAAATTGCTGCACGTACCGGGTTGGAAAGCCCCTTGGCGCTGCGCCGCATTTTGGCCGCATCGCGCATGCTTTCCTCCGACGTGTCCGCTGGCTTTGACCCTGCGTATGCTTCGGTATTTGAAACGAAGAACGCTGCATACCTTGGTAAGGGCCTGGTGTTCAACAAGTACACGGGAGCGCGCGGAAAAAGCGGCTCCAACGATGCGCGTGCCGAATACGTGGCATACGTACGCCGCGTGATGGACGAAGCCGAGGTTTCCTTCCAGACCGCCGAACTTGGCAAGGTTGACGCGGGCGGCGGCGGAACCATCGCCTACATTCCCGCAAAGTACGGCATGGACGTCATCGATTCCGGCGTTGCCGTGCTTTCGATGCACGCTCCGTGGGAAGTTACCTCCAAGGCCGATATCTTCGAGGCGTATCGCGGATATCGCGCCTTCCTCGAGGCCTAGAGCAAGAATGTGAGGCATCCCTTTGCGGAGCGCCTTCGGCATTGAGGCAAGGGATTCAAAGGGGCTGGGTTTTTATCCAGCTGGAGCGTTTGGAAATGAGCCGTAAAACCTAAGATTTTCAGCATTTACGTGTGCACCAAGTGACAAAAAGGAGCCTCGCTCCTTTTTGTCACTTTTTTGTCGCGCACGTGTCTATAATGAATTAACCTCGCGGAAACCCTCCGGGCACGAAAGGGAACCGGCAAGG
>ENA-ORUM01000568-ORUM01000568.1-human-gut-metagenome-genome-assembly--contig:-NODE-568-length-43031-cov-49.162393_pt1 | contig 43031 bp, 48 predicted proteins | sample MGYA00242083_ERZ509217 | MGnify/ENA primary metagenome ERZ509217 (study PRJEB26280, sample SAMEA2338831) | human gut metagenome | biome: human gut; feature: human-associated habitat; material: faeces...
AGATTGATGTAGAAGCAGGCTTTGCTGTAGTGTACTTATCGACTTGCAATGATCGTTCCGACATTTTTATCCTATAGTATCACATAGGGACTTCATGTCATTTCTTACCCTCTTTTACTCGTTTCGTACCATACAGTACCATATATAGATGAATCCCTTTTTAGCTTCCATCGTCCTTTTTTATCGTTCCCCGGTATCAGTATTCTTTTCCGTCAGACTTTCTTGTCCGTTATCGCATTGGTTTTATCGGTGCAAATATGGGCTGCCGCGCCTGATTCCGTCGTTTTGAAGTGCATTTCTTGCAAATTCTTCCTTCTGCGAAGTGTAATTGACAAGAAAAAACGTCGGAAAGGGCTTCATCGTCAGCCCCGGAAAGCACCATAAAACCCGAAGCGGATTCCGTTACAAGGAAGCCGACCAGAGGGAAATGAAACAACTTAAAAAATATAGTTATGACATTCAAAGAATTTATGCAAGAGAACGGTTATGAGCTGCAGACAACATTTTGGGAAGACTTTTCAATAGCTGATAGGTTTGGTTTGACAGCTATCCAAGACACATTCAACCGTGCTTTTGAAGAGTGGAAAGAGCATTACAAGTATCTAACAGAGTTGATATTGGTACTTAATCATAAGATATGGCAATATCATGATACATGCCCTGAGTTTGCAGCACTGTATAATAGCCTATGGGAAAAGGCAGACTTATATGCTGTTGAAAACCTTAAAGGGGAGGAGTTGGACTATTTTTATGAAGTAACAGATTAATTTACAAGAATATGAGTACACGTACAATACCTACAGAGGAAAACGGTCGGGTGACACTTGCTGATGTTGTCAATCGTGACAAGCGGTTCCGATATATGCTATTATCCCGTCTGCAGTCAGATTGTGATTATTATCTTCATTATGGGGAGCGGCATCCCAAAGGGTTGTGGGCTGGCGACGAAGCTCTTCAGATTGAGTTTATGACCAAGCTATACGAGAGTTTTAAAGCCAATGAAAAGCCGGAGTGGCTGACAATGGAACAGATTCGACGCTATGCGGCTGAGATGTTGGGAACAGGTTCATAATGCTTTGGACAGCTGCTTACGTGCAACCGTCATTTTCTATCAATGCTGCAGAGGACAAATATAGTTTAGCAGCATTGATTTTTCAATGTTGTACAGTTTTAACGCAGGTTTTTATCGTGCCTAGAAGTCTCTTATTCCATTTATATTATTTCATCTGTCGTCCCTGAAGTTGCTTTTCCCGTAGCCTCTTAGCAGGGCTTTTACTATCTTGGCAAATATCCATATTGCTGCTACTACTATTATAACTTCCATGGTTTAATTATTTAATTATACATTTATATTATTATACAATTAAATATTTATATAAATATATAATTGCATAAATATTATCATTGTCTTATGTGTTGTTTATAAGTCGATTATAGGTTCTCAAACTTTGTCTTATTCTCTTCGATGTATGTCATGATTATAGCTGAAGCAAGTGTCCTGATAGGAATGTTGCGGTTAGAGTTAATACGTATTTTCTCTAGTTCCTTTTTTACCTCTTTAGGCAACCATACTGCTACTCCTTGTTCACCAAAGCCAGTGTACTTTGCTAGATTCTCCTCGAAGAATTTTTTACTTCTTTTTCTGGTTTTAGGCTTCTTTTCCGCCTTTGTCGCTTCTTCCGTTTTAGGCTTTTCTTTTTTTTCTTTCGGCGCCTCTGGTTGGGTTATTCCGCGTACTATTTGATCAAGCCCTATGCTTGCCAATGGGTTATCTATCGCAGGTCTTTCGTTCTTTTTCATATCATTTGAGTTTTATTCAAATTATTTCCATGATTTTTCTGAATGCAGGTTCTACAATGTCAAGCTGTGTCTTTTCCAAAGGATACAATGTCGTATATCGCTTTACGGCTACACTTTGCTTTACCGTCGGCATCACGGTGCCTACCAGTCCGAGCAACTCGATGGTTTGCGCTCTCTGTCTCAATTCTTCTGACTTGCGTTCCGATGTAATGATACGATTGGGGATGAATATGAGATTGGCTTTTGATACACTCTTCAATGCTTTGATGAATATTCCGGTCGCATCTACAGTATCTGGGTCAAATGAAATCGGGATTATAGCAGTATCTGCATTCTTGTAGATGTACTCAAGATTCCGGTCGTTCAGGTTTCCTGGACAGTCAATAAGGACGATGCCTGGAACTTTTTTAAGTTGTTCCATCACCTTTTTCAGTTGCTTGCTGTCTGCGGTATCAAGCAAATCTACGTTCCATGGAGCCTTTACATCTGCAGCCACGTCCTGTTCCCTTTGGCGATGACGATAGAGTGAGGCTTGGAGGTCTGCGTCTATCGTGATTACAGGCACTCCGTTTTCTGCAAGATAACTCGCGAAAAGCGCACAGAGGGTGGTTTTGCCTACACCTCCTTTTATATTGCTAAAGATTACAATTTTATTTTCCATACTTCTCATTTTATATAGTTTCTATCTTCTGCAAAGATAGTGAAAGGTTCTTTAAATTCAAAATATTCTATTATATAATTATATAAATATCTTTTTATTTTATTATATAATTGTATAATATATTTTAGCTTATAAATAACATATATATAATTTATTACATATTATATAGGTATCGCTTTTTGTTTATCTTAATAACGTGATATAGTAATATAATTATATAAATATATAATTAATTAAAAATATAATTATACATTTACATAAATGTATAATTATGTAATTCTATGGCATCGTTGCTGATTTTAAGTGACAGAGACACGGAAAACGGATATTGGCATAAATTTCATGTTGATTATACCGCAATAGGGTAATATTTTTGTTTTAGTCCCTTTCTACTTCCCTTCAGAACCCTTTTAATTTCTTTTGTCTTTATTGCATTTTGCCCCGTTATTGCCCGTTGGGTGATGTCATTTTATCTGCAAAGTTAGCTTGCACTTGAATTTTTGGCCAAGTGATGCTTCGCTTTTCATTTGAAAAATCTTCCTCCTCTGGAGAGTATTTTTCAAGAAACACTTGTCTTCATTCTATTGCAATCTTTTAGGCAGAAAAATAGACAAATCCCTCCTGGCAGAATAAGCTGGAATATAAGGGAACAAACAATTTGATTATTAATTTTTAAAATAATTATTGTTATGAGTGTTTTGAAACAAACAGAAAAAAATCGTTATATTGTCGTGTCGGTATTGTGCCGTAAAAATCGCAGGTTTCAGTCCGAGCCGGTGTTTGTCATGGAGCGTTGTAGAGAAAAGGAAAATAATCTTACCCGTGTTTTACTCACCGAAATTTTCACCAACGGCCTTTGTTTAGTAACATATCCTTGCTGCAACGAGGAACAGCAAAGCCTTTCCGATATTTGTCTTGACAGTTTGCTTCGTCTGCTGTACTTGGTTGAGCCAGAGTTTGACTTTGTAAGTTGTCTTGACGAATACTCAGTATATGCTTATCCCGTTAGCCGTTTTAGCCGTGATGTATCTGACGAGGATATTATTTCCGATTATGAGAACAATTCCAACGACGAAGACCCTGTTATGAGATATACGGTCGAGGAGTTTTTTGTCCTATATCAACGACGAGTGCTTTGATGATCTTGGCTATTGGGTTCGTTTGTTCAGGTAGTTTTGGTAGTTAAATGTTTTGTATAATATATTAATCAGATGCTTTATGAATTTAGAGAATATTAGTAAGCAACAGCTTTTTCGGGAGATTACAGAACTTATGCAGCCGTTGTATTTCCCTGTACCTTATGAAGAAAATAATATCCAGGAATTAGCCCAACAAGAATATAAGTTGTTTTGTAAGGTAATATCCGCAAGATATGGCTTCGACAATGACAAGTATATCCTTGCTCATAATGGGCATTCACTGTTTGACATTGTACACGATGATGTCATTTGTGAGTTACGTTCCCGTATGCGTAGAGATTCCTATCTGCTTCAGAGCGAAACCATTCGGTGGCATCTTGTTGCATTGGTTCGTCAGGCCGTTGTCAGAGCTGGAGGATGTCTTGGCACTTGCTATAAGAATGTGGGTATCCACCATATGGAATATAGTTCCGCAGATATGTATGAGGATGTTCCTGCAGTAGTCTTTCAGAGCGGTATGGTATGTACAGCCGGAGGGTATGAGAGTGCCATGTTGTACGATATTTATCTTGCATCGGACGACATACTGATGTGTACTCTTGATGACAAATGCAGCAGCGAGTATGATATTCCATTCGACACTCTTTTACTCGAAAGTATGTTGGATATAGTGCATTGGTTACGTCTTCATTCATTCCTGCCTGATACTGACGAACCGGAGTGGGTATGCGAGGAGTGCGGTTCATCTGAGGTGGAAACTCTGGCATGGGTTAATCCCAACGAGGACAATTCGTTTGTCGATTTTTTTGGTACAGATGACAGAGGTAACAACTGGTGTCATCATTGTGAAGAGCATACTGGTCTTGCGCTGTTTGCAGATTATGATAGTAACCAATCATCTTCAGGAGATTAATATTTATGGATAGTGTTTATATCAGGAATTTCAACATCGAAGTGACACTCCGTTGCAATATGGCGTGTTCACATTGTATGCGTGGCAATGCTATGACACTTGACATCAGCCATGCCTATATTCGGAATATGTTAAGCCGTGTTCGTGCGGTTCACAACATCAATATTACCGGTGGTGAGCCGTCTCTCAATGTCAAGGCTATCCGATACCTTCTTTCTCACCTCAAACATCGAGAAATCCATGTTGCCCGTTTCTATATTGTCACCAATGGCTCTTTGTCCTCTATTTCTCATGAGTTTATAGAAACTTGTTGTGCTCTGTATGATTACCAGACAGAGAAGGTCGAAGATACAGGCAGGTGTATGCTCGAATTGAGCGATGACCGTTTTCACGACAGTACAGGTCGTGAAAAGGTCGTATTCCGTTTGTCAGAGCTTCCTTTTTTCGGTATGCGTGGCCAGTCCGAACACATGTTTCTTTTCAAGGAAGGAAGATGCACAGTCGGTTTTGACAATCCGGTTTATCCCATTTACATGGACGAGGATGGAGTCGTTCACGGCGATGTTTATCTCAATGCAAAAGGCATGGTCTGCAGTAATGGAGACATGAGTTACCAGCGACAGGAGTCTAATTCCCTTTGCACTTCCTCTCGTTTTTATAGTTATCTGAAGTCAACAGTCGGTAAGTATTGAATTTAAGTTATGAAGACAGTTAATAGTTTGTCAGGAGGAAAAACTTCCTCTTACATCGCCGTGCATTATCCGGCAGATATCGAAGTCTTTGCGCTTTGTTGCATTGATTGTCACAATGCCGGAGCCACCATCGACAAGCGTATGAAGCAGATGGTCAATGACAGGTTGCAGAAGTATTGTTCACATTATCCCGAATTTGTGGCCACTTCCGAAGATCCGAAAGTTCTTAAGGTCATTTTCGATCTTGAACAGCGTATAGGTCGTGAGATAATTTGGTTACGCGGTATGGGTTGGGAGGAAATGATACGCCGTAAGCGTGCTATTCCCAATCGGACCAAACGCTTTTGTACGACAGTCTTGAAGATGCAGCCCATCTTCGAATTTCTTTATTCATACCACGAGCTGCCCGTTCGTATGAGGATAGGCTATCGTTACGACGAGCAGGAACGTGCGTTGCGTTTTACCGAGAATTTCAAGTTCGCTTATATGGCGGAATGGCAGGAGCGGTCATGCCGCTGGATTAACCGCTGGCAGGATATTCATTGGCGGGTGGGTGAGTTCCCTCTCATAGAAGACCGTATCACCCACTATGACATCAAGCGTTACTGGCAGGACAAGGGAATTGACTTTCCCGAAGATTCCAACTGTCTCAACTGCTTTTGGAAAGCGCCGGCACAACTGCGCAAGAATTTCGATACATGTCCTCCCGTCATGTGGTGGTCAGCTATACAGGAGGATCTTCAAGGCAACACCTTCAAGGACAAGATGAGCCTTTTCTCCATATCTAGGCTGCCGCTTCAGCTCGACTTCTTTTATGGTACAGGTTCAGGCTGTCAAGCAGGTTTCTGTACAGATTGATCCTATATTCCTTATTGGACCTGCCGGCTGCTTGTCGGCGGGTCTTTTCCCGTTTATATATTGTAGTCCCGGATATCCCTATTATACTCGTTGCCGGTTAGTATCATCAATGCCAAACCTGTTTATTTTCTCTGCAAAGTTCGATTGCCTTCTCTTAGTCCTGTCAAGGCCTGCTTTCAGCGTGTTGCTGAAAAATCTTCCTTTCCGCCCTGCCGAAAGCGTATTTTTCGCACCATCCTTGGCCGGACTGCTTGTCAATCTTTAGGCAGAAAAAATCAACCTTTTGGCAAAAAGATGTACGACCAAAGGGAAATAAATAATTTAATGTTCAATTTAATCGGATAATACAATGGGAATAGAAGAAATTTTACAGCGTGATTCAAAATACAAATATATGTTGCTTGGTCGTATGCAGTCAGATTGCGAGTACTATCTTGGCTTCGGTAATAGGAATCAGTCCCGTCTATGGGCTGGCAACGAAGAAAAGCAGATAGAATACATGAAACAGCTTTATAACAGTTTTGATGAAGATGAGAAACCGCAATGGCTGTCCATGAGCCAGATTCTGGATTACGCCAGACAGATGATACCTTCTGCTGAATAAATCTATATACTGGCCATAATCAAATCCCGCAGGCATTGAGTTTTGCTTAATGCCTTGCGGTTATATCCTGTTTCCCTCTTTTAGTCAGCATATCCATTTTATATTTCCATGCCTCCACTTATATCTGTTGTTCCAACATTCATTGTTCACATCGGGAGTAGCCATTCATTTCACTGCAAAGTTCTATTGATGCCAGCCATATCTTTACAAGGCTTCCTTCCAGTTATGTCAGAAATCTTCCTTTTTCCTGAAAAAGAGTATTTCAGCCATAAACCTTGCAGATATTGGCATCAATACATTAAGCAGTAAAATTGAATTAATTACTTCCTATAGATAAACAATGAACTATAATAGGGAAAAGTTGAACTTAAATTTTTAATGATTATGGCTAAAAAAGTTATTAAAGTAGGTGGTTGCAAATTCATCTTATTGAGATGGCGTGATAAGTGGGTATTTCCTCTTATCTCTTACTATTTGTCGGGAAAGGATAGTCCTATTTACTTTGCCCTTTTCTCCTGGAATCTGAAGGAAGGCAAATTTGTGAGGGAAACTACTGTTACTATTAATTTCCCTAAGAAACCGCGTGGCTTTTGTTGCCAGTTCGTTGATACCAAAAATAATGGTTCTTCAATTATTGATTGGCTTGTAGATAATGGCTTTGGTTTAGAGACGAAACGTTCTGTAACATCAGGTCTCACTTCTTATCCCGAATTCTACTTCGTAGGTGGCGTTAATTTTCATAAGTACAGGAGGTTTTGTGATGACCATCCGGAAATTAGTAAATTCCTACGTATTTGATTTTCCTATCTGTTTTCCGGTCCCAATTATGGGACTGGAAACTTTTGACGGAATCGTCTACTGTTTTATACATACCTTTTTTATATGTATATTGCAGTTTTGTAAAATCGGGTCATACAGTAAATTTTGAGGTTCTCTGGCATCTCCTTTATCCTTCTTTTATGTGTCGTTCAGCATATTCATTTATATTCTTTGATTTCTAAGCAAATATATTTCATCTTATTTACTATATTTGCGTTATTACCAATCTAATATTGAATTGTATGGCAGCAGAGATTCTACTGGAAATAAATGGTCATAAGTATAATGCTTCAGGCTTCTCTTATGATTTTTACCAGGTACCGGATTTCAAGGGAAAATCTGTTACCGGAATAAAGGGCGGTGATATCCATGTCGTCCTTGATTCAAGTTACGACAATTCTATTCTGGAAACTATGTTGTCGGATAAGACAAGGAAGGTTCCTTGTGTTCCATGGGAAGAATATGAGCCTTGCCCTGTTTCTGGTAGAATCCAGTTTGTGCAGGATGATGTACATGTATTCCGTGAACTTGCATTTGAGGAAGCCTATATTACCCGTTATAAGGAAAAGATGGATGCAAACGGTTATCCTATGAGTATTTTGCTTACTATTTCTACGTTGCGTCTTGATATTAACAAGTTCGTTCGTATGGATAGACGACCTGAAACCACTTATGGTTTTGGGTGGGTAAAATTGGGAGAGTTTAAAGAAAAGAAGTTTCCTAAAAATGTTATAAAGCCTGATGAGAAACGTACTCCAGAATGTACGGTTTATTTTAGAAGGAATAAAGACTATGACGGAAGTTTTGGCTTTGACTGGTTACGTGTAGGAGATACTGAGGAAGTTGGTTGCAAGTGGTATCGCAATTCAATGTATGATGTAAGTTCTTATGATAATATGGTGGCATCTGAGTACAAATGTTTTATACAAAATTGGAGAGAAAAAAATGATGCTTATAAAGCAACATCACATTACATTATCCCTTGGGTAACTTTAATGAAAGAACATACAGCTACATTTCGTATAAAAATGGAAGTTAATAAGCCATCTGGAATACTTGATGTAAAAGTTATCGGTAATGGCGCTGATGCTTTATCTGTTAATTTAAAGAAAATTGAAGCTGAAAAAACTGGTGACTATTATTATAATTCATTATTAGAAGTAAAATGTAATTCGGATTTTTCAGGACAAACAGCAATAGAAGTAAGAGCAAAAGATGAACTTGTAGGAAAAATGATTTTTATTCCTAATAATAAATCGTATCATCTTGATATTGCAATAGTAACAGTAAAAATAAAAACATTACAAGGACAAATTATATTTAAAAAGCCCAGTGGTAAAATTTTAGAAGAAATAAAAAAACTGTTACAACAAGCGTTTATTATACCTCATTTTAAATTTTATGATTTAGATCTTTCACAATTAGCTGAATGTAAAGATATATCAAGAGATGTAAAAGAAGTTGTAGAGATAGAACGGATTTTAGGCAGGGAAATAGCCCCTTTTCGAATTAAAAAAGATATAGATTATCCGTTGTTTAATATATTATGGGATAATGGGAATGCTATATATACAAATAAAAATTATGGAACAAAATATTTTGGAAGTATCCATGAATATCTGAATAAAAAATTATATTATGACTACAAGGCAGAGAAACAAGTTTTGAAAAGTATATTTAAAATTTATTTTTTTAACGGGATAATATTTTCAGGTACTTATGTAGCTGGAGTAGCTCGTCCCGAAACAAAGTCAGCTTGCATTTCAGATACAGGTTATAAAGCAACTACTATTACCCATGAACTGCTTCATTTATTGTCATTAGAACATCCTTTTGTTGAAGGTTCTAAATATCTGTTTAAAAAATCTTCAACAGAAAACTTGATGGATTACGATGAAGATGAAAGTAGTATAGATGATAGGAAATCATTGTGGTATTGGCAAATTAGACAAATATGGAAGCAATTAAAGTAAATATACTGATTGTATTGTCATTTTTTCTTTTGGGAGGATGTGTAAACAAACAGGTAAAACGACATAATTATATTTGTGATAGTCTAAGTAACTTAGATTTTCCTCCAAGGGTTTTTGATACATTGTTTTTTCAGAAATATGGAAATGGTTTTGAAGTAGATACAATATACTCTAATGGAGAACACCATAACATACAGAGAGACTATAAATATGATTATATCTATATAATAAAGTATGCTAATACTCCTGTAATAGATTTTATAACATACGATGGTGATGATGGTAAAATTCTTGACTGGCATCAGAGATATTATAACTGGGAAGATATATCGTCTTATTGGGCGTTTTATGATAAGGGAGGAAAGGTATATGATTATTATATATGTGGTTCATCCGATGAAGGTTATGTGTATCCTGACTATTCCATACATCAGTTGATCAATAAGTTGAAAGTTGAAGATATAGATTTGTTTCATAATATATCCATATACTATTACGGTAAAGACTATTTGGATACGGATTCAATACTCCGTAAAAGATGGGGATGGTATGTGGATATAAAAGACACCATCGAATCCAATGATAACTTTAATATGACAGAGAGATTATATGATGGCCAAACAGGTAAATTACTTAATGTATCTAGAGGAAGGTGGGAGGATTTACACAGTAATGATTAGCTTGAAAGTTGGTATAAAATAAATGTAGGTTATGTTAGGTTATAATTATAAAAAATAAAGGAGATGAGAGTAAAAATATATCCGTATAAGTCCTAATGATTTCTGTTTATTGGGTAAAATAGAAATTGTAATCATTGAAGCTTTTTATATAGATAATTTATGAGAGTTTTTTTATTGTTAATCATCATTTGCTCTTTTGCTCCTTTTGTAAAGGCACAAGAGGTAGAGATTATTCAAAGAATATCCAAACAGCAACCTATTTTATTTATTGATGCAGATAACAAAAAGGTTGTTCGTGTAAAATTTCCTTTGTGCATTAAATTGAATAATAAGGCTAATGAAGTCGTTTCTTTGATTTCTGCTACTTATTATGGTTACGGGGATTACTATGATAATAGTAGAAAAAAATGGCACAGAATACTTGGTTTATACCAATGTCCTTCTGATACGCTGTGCCGTTCGATAGAATTTGCAGATATTAAGCCAGATGGTAATCAGAATTTTATGATATATACAGAACATATATTATATAACAATTCCAAATATAATAATCTTTTTAATGATTTTATACCTCCGTCAATACAGGAAGATACATTGATACGGATAAATCCTATGAACCTGCCTGTAACTGAAAAAAAATGTCTCAGAACAATGCTTGAAGGAGACTCTTTAAGAATAGGCTTGTATTCAGATAAAATGAGGTATTTTATACATTTACCAGTTGATGTTAATATGATATTACCATGAATTTAATTTTATAACTATTAGTCCAAGAGAGAGTATAATGCCTTTCTCTTGGACTTGTTTACCGGGGTTAGAGCTTCATTCCCCTGCTTTGCCTTTCTTCTTGCTGTGGCTGTCTTGTTCCGTATCTGAACCTGTTCCACTGTTCCCTGAACCAGTCGGCAATCGGTTTCCTGTTTATCGTCAGATTCAGCCTGCTTTCATCGTCAGGGTCATTCTCCACACTAAAAATATCATCCTTTACGTCGAAGTTTCGCCTGTGCTGCTCGGAATAGATTTTACCGCTGCATTTCATTGCCTCCTTCTTGACTACAAGCCTTTCGGTCATTTCCCTTGAGAACCCAAGCATGGTGCAAAGCTTTTCCATGCGGAGCATTTCCCTGAACATCGGGAACCATCTGAAAGCCCTGTCTATGATTCTGGCGAGCCGTGACAGTTCCTTTTCCTTCATGTCAAGTTCCTGTCTGTGCATTCCCCCGAGATTGTGGATTTGCGTATGTATTATGCTGTTTCTGCATCAGTTGAATCTGACTCTGTAGCTTTTCTTGTCCAGTTCTAAAATCTGATTTTACCGATCCTAAAAAATTACTTCGAGATAGAGTCTTCAAAGTTATGATGTGTTGGTTGATTTCAATTCCTGTTATAAAGTTCTATTTAGTGCTAAAGCTAATGGATAGATATATTTGTTATATGTTTTGAGCTTTTCCAGATCTACGCCATATCCTGTATATGGATTGCTAGTTTCATCATAGAAAAAAATATCCATTATATCTCCGTTTTTTATAATTCTTTCACCTGTTTGCGGTATATCTTCCAAAGTGCAGATTTCCAGTGGTAGTGAATCCACGTTACAGGGAGTACCGTTTCCCAGTAAATTCATGTGGTGGTTGAATATTACAAATCCCTTATGCTTAAAATCAAGTCTGATTCCGTATGGACGGCTTGTAAGGAAGGCATCCGCAGCTTTTGATATATAATTCTCCATAATTGTTTTTGATGTAAAAGTCATACAAATTTAAGGCTTTTCCCAGAAGTGTACAAAGCCATATCCTGTTTTCCTTGCCATTCGGCATGATTGCCTGTGTCTTGCCAGCTCTTTCGGATATTCCCTGCAAAATTGCGGTTCTGCTTTTGTCAACCGTCAAACCGGGACACTGGCAGATTGCCCGTTCACGAAAAATCTTCCTCTGCTATGCAGAGCGTATTTGTTCATGCCCTCATTTGCCTTGTTGCAGCAGTTCCGCCCTATGGGCAGAAAATATCCCGATGGGCTGGCTGAAATCCGGCAAACAGAGGGAAGTAAAACAAATGAGACTATGGCAGCAATCAATGAAAATTTGAAAAAGCAGTTGGCAAAGAAGATGTATCACTTCGTTAAGTATTTCCCTGTGCGTATCAGAAATGTTGGGGAAGACGCAATAGAAAACCGTAAACTCGTATGGGGATTCAAGGATGCAGACCGTGAAATTACGCTTAAAGTGGCACGGATGACCGCATCATATCTCTTGAATGAATTTGGCGACAGGGTAAAAAACATTGTTTTTGTATGTATTCCGGCAAGTACATATGAACAGAACGAAAATAGATACAGATTTTTTTGTGAGCAGGTATGCAGCTTGACTGGAGTTGTGAACGGATTTTCCCATATTAGGCTTTTGGCTGACCGTCCGTCAGTCCACGAAAACCGAAAGAAAAAGACACATGCCGATTTTTCCGACCAGTCTGTAAAGTTTGATGAAGATTTTTTCAAGGAAAAAGATGTACTGATTTACGATGATGTTGTCACCACTGGAACAAGTTATGCAGAGCTGGCTGACCGTCTTGAGCTCTTCGGAGCAAATGTGTTGGGAGGTCTCTTTCTTGGTAAAACATTTTATAGATATAACTGATATGATGAAAACTGTAATGATTAATGAAAAGGTTGCCTTTACAGGGCACAGAAGTATTCCGTTTGCAACAATCAATGTCCTTAGACAGAGAATTTCCGACTGTGTTGAGAATCTTTATCTCAGTGGGAAGACTGAATACCTGTGTGGGATGGCATTGGGGTTTGATTTGTTGTGTGCCGAGGTTGTCCTGTCGCTAAAGAAGCGATTTCCTGACATTCGCCTGATTTGCGTCTTACCATACAGGGCGCAGTCCGAAATGTGGAATGCTATGCAGAGAGCGAGGCATAGTCTCATTCTTGACAAGGCGGATGAAGTAATAGTATTGAGTGAAGAGTATTTCCACGGATGCTTTTTGCGAAGAAACGATTATATGCTGAAAATATGTAGTACGGTTGTGGCATACTATGATGGCAAGTTACAGGGGGGGACCTACTATACTTTCAAGAAAGCAAGAGAAAATAGACTAAGACTTATCAATCTTTATTCATCTTAAATAACAATGCACGGCCAAGCACCGTGCATTGTTGCTATGTATAGGTAAATCAATGCTTACTGTTATATCAGGTACCTGCCGTAAGGCACTAACTGTTTTCTTCATTCTCCTGATTATCTTTCTTGTTTTTACGTTTCCCAAGAGGGCCGCTGAAACGTCCCCGATTCAATTTCACCCCGTATTTGTTCAATATGCGGAATACAGAACTTCTGCTGTTGAAACCGCTGATGGCATGGATTTCTGAAATGCTGTATCCATTTTTATACATATCTACTATCATCTTGGCCCGTTCCTCTGCGTTGGTGATATTCCACTTTTTGGAAACTATTATATCTTGCTGCAGTTGTACGATATGCGATGATGCGTTACGTAGTGCGGCGCATTCTTCCGGTAATGAACCGAACATTTCGATAACATCAGATACTTTTGTGTCAGGAAACAATATATTTTTCGTATCTATCTTGTCATGCACTGAAATGATTCGCACTACCTTGATTCTGCAGAGTTCAATCAGTGAAGCGAGTTCTCTCGAACCTCTTACGGCATTGCTGAATTTTGTTACCACAAGTTCATCGCCTCTTTCCAGACTCGACAGGAGCTGTTTCCATTTGGGGCGTAGCTTTTCATGTTCCTTCTGCTCCTCTACCACATTTACGCAACCGAATTGTAGCATCCAGTTTTTGTCTTCATTGAAATCTTCATAAGGTTCTTTTTTGAATATGTATCCTACCTTAGCCATATTATTGTCCTGTTTAGAGTATCTGTGTACAAAGATAGTAGTTTAATTTTATATTCAATCATACTCAAATTATTTTTTACATAAATCATACTCTGTTTTTTCTCTTTCTATCCCTTTTTTATCATTGAAAATCATACTTTAAAGTATGATGTATAAATATGAATAATTAGCGGTTTTATACCTATGAAAATATATCAAATATATCTAATTTTGTGTCTGTTATCAAATTAAATAACATGAAACATATTATGTCATACTTAAGAAATATGAGAACTGAATCTTGTATTATGGTCATGCTTTTTTCCATTCTTGTAGCCTGTTCCTGTACCAATAGGAAAGGAGTGTCAGAGTCTGAAAACTTTGCCGATGTTGTCTGTTCATACAGAACATGGCTGTCTCATATCAGGATGATGGAAGTCCTCCCGGCCGATTCGTTGGCGACATATATCACAGAATGGGTAAACATCAGGGATTCCGTATTTATGGCATTACGCAGGGATACTCTAAATCCGCATTCAGCACTTCAGGCTGAATGTCGTATTGTAGATGATTCTGTAAGGATAGAGCTTGCACGCATTGCTGCATCGGGAAATTATTCATTTTCTGATGTGCTTTTGGTCAGGGAGAAAATTTCTCCATATACAGGGGATGGAGAATTGGTTGAAGCGGCAGGAATCATACGGCCATTCTTTGACTCCCTGGATGAAAACGGAATGATTGTCGGTGGAAAACAGAAAGTGTTATCCTGTTACCGTACTTTTCTGGCCGAAACACTGAAAGACAGTATTATGGATATTGAAGAACTGCAGGAGTTCATAAAGCAAGAGGATGTCGTGTACAGGTCTTTTCTTGCCTATCTTCACGACTATGGTGATACAGACCTTTCGGATATTACCCGAGCTACAGAAAAGTGTTGCAGCCTGGTTTTCGATGCAGCCAATAGGGGATGTGTCAGCTATCGGGATGCTACAGTATATATGGATTTGAGAAGCAATCGAAGGCTTGTTCAGAATGTTCTTGCCTGCCTAGGAGATATACGTTGCGGTAGAGTACATGGCAGAGAGCAGGCATGGGCATACGCCTGTATGATACTTCAGCCGTATGTTTCCATGGATGGTCTTTGTATGGCTCTGATGTCACAGGACGAAAGATATGCTTTGACAGGAATTGCGTCTGACACATCTGGGGCGTTACTGCGTCTTCATGAAATTATTCAGTCTGAAAGACACAGGCTGTCTGAACTGCCTGCTATGCTTCTTGAAATTCTAGTATTAACCATTTAGATATTTTATAATAACATGATTATGCTGAAACATTTTATGGATGATTTTCTCGCCTTTGTACCGCTTCAGCTACCGCAGCTGATCGATGTTACTACAATGGAAGAACCCAAAATCTATGGCGATTATGCCCTGCTGACATTTCCTCTGCGTGAGCCATACGACCTTGAGGAGGTGATGGATATTTTTGAAGATGATATGGAGCTTATTACGCTGTATCACCATACACCCCGGTTGGGTGATAAAAGCGGGCACAGCACCTGTGCCTATTCAAATCCGGCATTCGGCCAGATGTATAAGATGAATGCCCAAACCGACGACACCGGGCGTGTCACTCGTATATTTGTTACAATCTACGATTCTCTTGAATTTATGTATGGAGACCTTTGTCTTGATCTTGATCTCCATGCCAGAACTGGAATGTTCAAATACAAGCGTGACAAAGAGCGTGTCCTTGTTGATTTCATTTAATAGGGAACGGGCTTATGCGGGAACCGGTTTATAGGAAAATTGTGTTTTGGATAAGTAACCAGCGTACATGGATTGACGTGGTTGATGCCGATATGTATGGCGTATTTGCATTCCTTTATAGGGGGTACACATGTCATTTCACATCTCGTTTTTTGCTGCTCCGGGCTTATAAATCCAATAATGGAATTGCCGATGGTACTACCTGGATTGTATCGGAATATGCTTTGGACAGGGCTTTGGCTGAATATCGTAAAATCAACAGAGCCTTTAGGGATAAAATCAAAAAGTCTCCTGATTACATCAGGCCGGCTGATGCGGAGGAAATCATAAGGCTTGCTACCGGTGATGCTGTCCGCTTGAATCTTATATCCATGCCATTAAATTCAAATCTTAATACATTCTTTTATGATTAATTATTTATTCCTTTCATTAATGCTTCTCATACCTTCTGTTCTGCCAATGGTATTGTACAGTTGCAAACATCGTTTCATGATAAGGTTCTACATGGCAATGGCAGCAGACGAAAAGGTAAGGAAATTTTATATAAGCGTTTGGCTTATCATTCTGCTTGTTTTCCATTATGTCTATATCAAGGTACAGCCGGGAGACTACGGTATCCTGCTTTCAACAATACCGTGTCTCATTCTGGTTTCATATAGCAGGACAGACAAGCTGTTTCGTATGGTACACGAACGACTTAAGCTGGTTGTCATATTGGCCCTGTCTGCAATGGCAGTTATGGCAATCCCCCATTTGTACACCTTGGCGGCTACGATAGTGTATTTTATGACGGCAGCCCTTTTCTATCCATCATCAAGGATAATACAAGAATGCTGGAAGTATGGCAAGAAAGGATGCTGGAAGGAGCAGGCTGAAGAGATTATAAGGGCTTACCACTGTTTTCATCACGCAATACGCCACGAATGTGCGGATAGTGGCAAAGATATGAATCCGCGCGATAATCAATATCAAATCACAGAAAACAATGAAGAATAGAGAAAAAATGGACAAAGCCATATCGGCAGATATCAAAGTGCTTGAGTATCTCAGTGAAAAGGTTGGGGACCGGAAAACCAAGATGGAAGCCTATCTTGATCTGATGTACAAGGCTAACGATGGTTTTGTTTCCCCTTTTTTAAGAAAGAAGGAGTCTGACCTCGGACCATGCCAGTGTCATGTGAACATTTCCGACCTTGCGTCTGACTGGGGATGGCACCGTGCTACGGTACGTTCTTTCCTTGACAGACTTGAACAGTTCGGCCAGATTGAGAGGGAGCGACGGGCAAAAAGTGTGATTATTACGATGCCTTCACTGACTGGACAGCCTTCATCTCCTGATGTTGTACACGACACTCCTGACCTTGCCATGCAGCTTATGGATGTATTGTCCGATTGGATAATCGGCAGAAGCGATACCGAAACCGTAGGTGCATCATGTGGCAGACTTGTTCGTGCGGAGCTTGATCGGCTTGCCGGTTCCGCTGCTCAGTCATGTACTCAGGGTGATGCAGAAAACCACCCGCCCATGATCGTCAGTGCGGAAGATGCTGTGAAGGAAAAAGCTCTCGGCTGTATAGCTTATGCCGCCCATCAGAAAGTCCTGCGTAAGTTCAGGTTCGATGATGCTACTCCTGTTTTGCAGTTCTTCCATCAGAATCTTGGTGGAGAGTGGGATGCGTTTGTTGATGCCTCCAAGGAACTTTCAGAGCTTGTCCTTGGCAACAAATCATCTGTCCCTGATTTCTCTACCGCTGAAGGCAGAGAGTGTCTTAGATCGCTCAGAAACCCGTTCCTTGCGCTTGTTGCGAAATCGCAGGAGTCTTTCTGAGCCGAAAGCTCATTACAAGTATTGTATAACCCCAGATAATCCGTCCGTCCAGCAGGCTGGATGTCCTGCCGGTTTTATCAGGCATCCGGGCTTGCCCGTCTGCCACGGAACAAAGGGAAGGGGGAGCCTAATACCCCTGCTGACTGACGTCACAGGGAGAGGTGTCCATGCAAGCAGCAAGCTGGGATACGGAGGATTATCCGAAACAATTGGAAATAAAGTATGGCACAGGCAAAACAGGTACTTGACGTACATGTATCAAAAGGCATCACCAGTGCGCAAAGCAACGAGCATCTTAGGTGCCGTAGTGAAAAGGCACGGGAATATGCCATGAGTAAAGGAAATTATGATCCTACGCGTGAACATCTGAATTTTGAAGTGACTCAAGGAGGAAAGGTCCGCCCTGTAGATACGAGCCGGAGCATACCTGAACGTATGGCGGCAATTTTGCGCAGCCGGGGTATAAAAGACCCAAATGAGGGGCTGAAAGAACCGAAATTTCGTACGGTGGTGAATATCATTTTCGGAGGTTCAAGAGAGCGTATGCAGGAACTTGCCTTTGGCAGTCAGACTGTGGATTTTGAAAACAATTCCGACAATTCCCATGTCGAAAGAAAACCGGAAATAGAACAATGGGCCAAGGATGTATATACATTCGTGAGTGGCAAATATGGCGAGCAGAACATTGCAGCTTTTGTTGTACATCTTGATGAGTTGAATCCGCACGTGCACTGCACACTTCTGCCGATTAAGGACGGACGCTTTGCATACAAGGAGATATTTGCCGGTAAGGATAAATTCGAGTATAGCGAACGCATGAAGAAGCTTCACAGTGAATTTGCTGAAGTCAACCGCAAGTGGGGAATGTCACGTGGTTCCAGTATTGCGGAAACAGGTGCCAGGCATAGGACGACGGAAGAATATCGCCGCATGTTGTCGGAAGAGTGTACAAGCATAGAGGAAAGCATTGTCCGACATCAGGAGGTGCTTTCATCGCTTCGCTCCGATATTCGACTGGCAGAGCGAAGGGTAAAGGGGCTTACCACTATGGTGGATAATATCCGTCAGGAGATGGAGGAAAAGCAGGCTAGACTATCGGCAATTGAGAACCGGCTTCTGTCCCAAAATGGAGATACCGCTGCCATTCTTCGTCAAAAGGAAAAACTCGAACAGGAGCTTTCTGTTATCCAGTCAAGACTGGCAGACAAGCAGGACAAGTTGCAGTTGGCTGACCGACAGCTGGCTGGGCTAAAAGATGAAATGGATAGTGTCAGGGAGCGGACGGAAGGTCTGAAGGAAGAGGCATACCGTTACTCACGGGAGGTTCATTCCAAAGTGGACAGCCTGCTCAAGGATGCTATGCTGGAAGAAATGGTGAACGAACATCATGGACTATTGGCAAGGTTGTCTCTTCCGGAACGGCAGATTTTTGACGACTCGCTTGTCCGGTCTGTAGCTGAACGTGGCACGGAAGTCATGCAGTGTGCTACAATGCTGTTTCTCGGGATGGTGGATGATGCCACTACATTTGCCGAAACGCATGGCGGCGGAGGTGGCGGAAGCGACCTCAAATGGGGGCGTGATGACGACGAGGACAACCGTGCCTGGGCACGTCGCTGCATGAGGATGGCATCGCGCATGATGCGTCCTGCCAATGGCAAGAAGCCTAAGCGTTAGTTGGCAAAGAATTAGTGTTTGGTAAATTTTTAAATTCAATAATTAATTCTGATATGATAAAAATGATTACTATTCTTTTTGCTGCGTTATGTACGATACAGACGTATGCAAGTGAGCAATATCTTTATACAGATACTGTACAATATAAATCGCATGGGGGTAGCCTGGATATTTTGCAGCCTCTGGAGCCGACCTATCTTGATGGTGTGCTTGTTCCGGCTGGTGGAAGTGGCAACTGGTTTGTCACGGTTGCAGGTGGATTGAATGCGTTTCTTGGAACACCGTTGGGGTGTGATGATTTGTTTGGTCGCATAAAACCAGCCTATAGTTTCGCTGTCGGCAAATGGTTTACTCCGGCTGTAGGAGGCCGTATCAATTATAATGGGATGGCGTTTAAGGACGGTTTGTTGTCCGATCAGAAGTACCACTATGTCCATGCGGACTTGATGTGGAATATATTTGGTCGCAGGTATGCCAGACAGGAACAGGTGCGATGGACTGTTGCGCCTTTTGCAGGTGTTGGAATGATACATCATGCTACCAATGGCAATAATCCGTTTGCGTTGTCGTATGGCATTCAGGGGCAGTATAGACTTTCCAAACGGATTAGTCTTCTTGTGGAACTTTCCGGCATGACTACTTTTAAGAATTTCGATGGTATAGGCCGTCCGAATCGTCCCGGAGACAATATGCTTCTGCTGACTGCGGGCCTGTCATTCTCCATTGGGAAAAGCGGTTGGAAACGTGTTGTAGATGCCGGCCCTTATATGCAAATGAATGAGCGGCTGGTTAGCCGCACCGGTTCTCTTTCTGCGGAAAACCGTTACTATGCCGGACTGAATGATAAAAACAGTCGGGCATTGGCTGAGCTGAAGAAAGTTTTGGAAATAGAAGGATTACTTGATAAATACTCCCATCTTTTTGTCGATGGCAACGAACAAGCCGGTCGTACTTTCCCGGTAAACAATTATAGTGGCTTGAACTCGCTCCTGGCAAGATTGAAGAATAAGAAGTGGAATGGTAAATCGGTTGACGAAAGTTCAAATCAGGATACTATTGACAGTGTTGGAGACAGCCTGTTTTCATGTAATGACAGCGTTCAAGATTTGGAGTTGTTGGAGGATTCTGCTTACCATTGTCGGTCGGCTCAAGATTCTATTTCTGGGATAAAGAATACCAGTCTGTTTGCTGATGGCACAATTGGTTCGCCTGTATATTTCTTTTTCTGTTTGAATTCTGCGCAGCTTACTGACGAATCTCAATCAATTAATATTGATGCATTGGCTCGGGTTGCTGTTAAGTATAATTTATCTGTAAGAGTTACTGGCGCAGCAGATGAAGAAACGGGAACTTCGGCTATCAATGATTCGTTGAGTCTGAAAAGGGCGAACTATATATCTGGCCAGTTGTTACAGCGTGGAGTATCATCTGGAAAAATAGTCGTTAACAGCAAGGGAGGGATTTCTGATTATTCTCCTCGGGAGGCCAATAGAAACACTAAGGTTGAATTGCTTGCTCCTGATGTGACAGGTCTTGTTTCTTCTTTAGGAAAAGGTTTCTAGGAAAGAGTGGAACTTTCATTGTCATTGGCTTGGAAAGCAGGACTTGATTTCATTCTGGTCCTGCTTTCATTCATTTTGCACCATCATAATTTAAATTGTCCGCCGGTTCTTACCAACTGTTAGTCAAAAAAGCGTTCCCTACAATCAGGCTGTCTGCGGAAAGTGTTATTGTAGTAAAGAGCGGCCGCTTTTTATCTACATTGAATACCTCTTTGTAATAGACTATGTAGGCACATCTGAACTCTATAATTCTGAATACCGAATTGTCATCGGTTCTGTAGAAGATTATCTTGCCGCTTACAGGCTTGAACTGGCTGTTCACCATAGACTCCAGAATTTCAGTATCTTTGGTTGCTTCGATACTGAATGTCAGTTTACCTCCAATAACGGATGTTACAGGTCTGCCTTTTTTGTCAGTTTTCCGGCTGAATTCAATATGAGAAAAAAGAATATCTATTTCTCTTCCGCGTATGCTTACGGTTGCTCTGAGTGCTCCCATATAAGTATTTTTTATGATTATGAATCAAGGTTTCAAGAACTTGATTAAAGCAGTGAACTGCTTTCGGAAAAGAATGAAGATATAACCGGAAACAAATATAGGGGAAAAAATCGTATTTTCCAATATGTTGGATAAAAAAGGCTTTTATGTTTGTTATATTGTTTTATGAATGTGTATTATGCTGTTTTCATTATACAAAAGTGGAATTTCAGTTTTGAGCGTGTTAAGCTGTATCAACTTTGCTGTTCAGCTGATGTATAAGGTTAAAATAGGATAGTTCGTTTATGTTTGACTATCCTATTTGTTTGTAATAAGGGAAAAATATTTCATGTATTTTAATTTTCCTTTGGTAACAAAGGATTATCAATAAAAGTCCAGGAAGAAGATTCCCAGACAGCATATTCACCATTGCTTACAGATTGTCCTTCATACGTAACCTTTGCCTTGCCATCTTTGAAAGGGAAGGCAAATTTATAGCTTGGAGGGATGATTACCGTTCCCAGAGTATCTGCAAATCCGATGGTGCCATCTTCGTCTATGATTCTGAATAATCCTTCTTGTGGGTAGTCTGGTCCATTGTCATATTTGAATACGTTAAAAAGCTTATTGCCTTTTTTGTCAAGGCATACTATTTTCCCGTTTCCTTCAGCCACAAATCCAATACGCTTGATTGTGTCAGTATAGGCAAATGGATACATGCATGGTATTACAGTATCACCGCTTTCTGAGACATATCCGAATAAGCCGTTATCTTCGACCACGAACAACTTCTCGTCAGGCGTTCTCGTACAACATGCAAGCCCGACTGTGCAGATGAATGAAAAATACAATAGGATTCTGTTCATGATTGTTCCCTCGATTATTGTAATACATAAAGCTCTACATCGCCGCAATCCGTAAAATAAGCTTTTCCTTCCACTTTTTCACCATTAAACAAATCCACGTGTCCGGAAGCGTCGCTCCAATTACAGTTCCTGAAGATTATGATTCCCTTTTTTCCTTTGAAATCTTCCAGTTTTTTCCCTTTTATCGGTGTGCCGCCTATTTTTTGCTTGATGAAGCTAAGCATGTCAGTTACTCTATAAAGATACCATTTCTTGTCTTTTCCCGAGGATGTGGCACCGTCATAGCGTGATATGGGCATACCCGAATAGTTAAAGGCATACGACAAGCGTATTGCACAGGCGTTGGTGAAGAAGCCGGCCTTTATGTTCTCTTCTACTTTTCCGCCGATTAGTTTACCGACCGCTGATGTTGGTAGATCCTTAACTTTGCTGAAGTTGGAACTCAGTGTTGAATAAGTAATACTCATAATGTTCTTTTTTTAGTTCGTTAAACATTTATTCTAGAATAGCTTCAAGTGGTCAGCTTCATGTTGAAAGATTCGGTAAAGACTAATCATCATCTTGTCTATAATAATCAGTAACGCAAATCTTATATAATAGTTTTCATAAACAGAATCTATGCCGGAAAGAATTTCCAAAGAGGGTCTGTTTTGCTGGTATGAGGTCAGATTATGGGCACACCTGTTTCTGTGAAGATACATACAGCTATACATCTCATTTAGTCCTTTTTTTATGGTACATGTAAATGGTTTGTTGCTATCATTTTTATGAGTACAATTACTGCAGTTTTTGAAGAATGCGGAAATGTCAAGACAATCTTTTCCTATGCTACTGAAGATTTCCACATATTCCTGATACTCTCTTTCACAAAAGCCCATACTGCTTGTATTTGCATGAAACTCGTCCAGGATACCTTTTGTATTGTTCCATATTTCATTGGTGTCTATTGTCGAGAAGTCAAAGTTCTTTTTCAGTTTGACAATAGCCTTTCTTAGAAAGTTTAGAACTTTTCTTTTATCAGTTATTTGGGAACATTCATTCAAATTCCAGGAGAAGTATATTTCACGCCGCAAATCAAAATCTATGGTGGCGATTTCCCAGCATATACATTTCATTTTTTGCTCTTGCGCACCTGTCATTTTCATGAAGATAGATTGCATGATATTATCCCATAACGGGTACATTTCAATTCCCCAACTCATTGAGTGGGTTATGGTGGATGTATCACACAGGATATCCGATACAGGTGCTAATATGAAGTCAGAATGTACACTCATGGCCTACTTAAATATTTTTGATATATCTCAATTGATTTGGAAATTCTTTCACGCAGATATTTGAGGCACGCAGGAGATTTCGTATGCAGATTGTTATTGCCTTTTATGTCCCTGATTGCGCTTTTCAACTCTTCCTCTAATGCTTCTTTTCTGGATGTATCTAATGTCCTCTTCTCAAAAGCTATGAAATAGATAAGCCCGAAAAAATAAATATCCAGATCTATGATTGACTGAAAACGTCTCTTATAGCCAAGTTCTGTAATGAGGGTGTCAATGCTATTCAGATATGGTTTATAATCCTTATCAGGGAAAATATTGGTAAACCTACCAAATATATCAGAATCTTTGTCTCCTACAACAGAGTAAATGTATGTTTCATAATAGCTCTCCATTTTGCTTGCATATCCATACCCGATACCTCTTTCCGAACCCTTTTTCTTGTACTGCGAGAGTAATGCCGCATATCTTACAAAGTCCATACTGCTTTTTCGGGATTTATCAACGACACTGCTTGATATTTCCTTGCAGAATCCGGGATCAAACCATTCTTTGAGCTGATGGTTCAGGAAGTAGAGGGAAGCTCGGCTTTCCAGTACGTAAAGTGACTTTCCGCGTATGTTGATGTTTCTGAATAAGGTGGAGAAAAACTTCTGTTGTTCTTCTTCCGTAGTAGTTGATGGAACGATATAGGCAAAACCAAGGAAATTCTTGTTAAAGAAATCATCGTCCAGATGTTCAAGGCTTTCATAATTTTCTTGAGGACATTTAGCCATAATTTCTTCTTTGCTATTACCTTTGGCCAATAGCTCTTTAAAAGTCCATTCTATCATATTTTCCTGTTCATCGTCATCAGAGTCATCATCGTTTTCATTCGCAAGGCTTTCTATATTCCCAGATCCTGCCTCCTTTTTGGGGAAACGTTCGATGTATGCCAGGAGTACGGATGTAAGTCTCTGCTGGCCATCAATGATCAGGTTATCTTGTCCGTTTGCTGTTTTATAAGCTCCGATGGTCACAGGAGGGATGAATTGTTTTTCTTTGAATGAGTCAATCAGGTTGGTATAGTCATCTTTGTTCCATACAAATGTACGCTGATATTCAGGCAACACTATGTTGCGCTTCAGTATCATCTGTATCCAGTAAGCTAGTGAATACTCGCCATAATATGTCCGGTTGTTATTCATAATTTTATCAGAGAATTAAAAGTTACTATAATAAGAGTAAAATCAATATTTAATTTTAAGATAAAAAATTATTCAAAGTTAGTAATTGATAACCAATATTTTAATTCGTTGCTATTTTCGCATATTTTTTTAAATTCAATTATGAATTTATGCAATGCATCAGAGTTCTCAGAATATGCACAGAACATATTTGCTTCTGAGTCGAATTTTATATGTTTGATTAAATTAGGAAATTTTTCCTTTATAAATGTATGCGCAAGTGATTCCCAATCGTAACCATTGCCATCTGCGTCAGTATATAGATCAAAAAAATTTCTTTTATAATTATTTATATACAGGCAAACAGAAACAGTAGTATTATGATTTATCCACGAAAATGGACTTATATCAAGTTCTTTGTAATTTATTATTCCGATTTTTCCCATGTTTCAACACTCATTAATTCACTGAATAAATAATCTGCATTTTCCTTGATACCAATACGATATTTGGATGGTATTTTTTTTTCATTTCGTATCCACCACTCTTCAAATACCTTTTTTATTTGTTTCCGCTTTATTTTACTTAAACACATTGATGCTGTATTGGGGTATCTTTTAACAAACATAACTAAAACATCAAGGTGGACTAATAATGGCTGTCTGCCATCTTCATACTTTTCATCTGACATAAGTGTCTTTATTTCTTCTATATTTTTCATTATAAAATAAAAATAAGACATTGGAACTAAATCCGAGCATGTATTCTCTTCTGGTTTTATACCATAAATTTTATTTAAAGCCATATTGTTATTTTTTGTATTTCTTTAATCCCTTTACTTCTTCCGGTTTATCGAGTAATGAGTAATCTCCTCCCATTGTTTTAGAATCATAAGGCCTTTTTATAATATCTCGTCCTCTGTTTTTATTTCTGAGACCAGCTTTATTTAATTGCTCTTCTACTGTCGATAGTTGGTGAGCATTTGCTGAGAAAATTGCTTCTCTTATTTTGGTCGCTTCTATTGTTCTAGCTTGGTCATGATTGACATCTTTAGCTATTATTTGCATTATTTCTCCATCTAATAAATTTTCTTTATCAATATGTTCATTTCCTCGAATTCTTGGGTCTCGTTCTGTTATACCATAGTATTTTACTTGGCCTGTTGCTTTCACTATTATTTGATATACATAATCTAATCCCCAGATATCAACCCAAGAATTTGTATCATTAACATATGCATATATATTTGTAATACCTCCGCCCAATCCAATTGGATCCTGTGAAATATACATTCCCATTTGCGGCGAGTAGTACCTGAACCGATTGTATGCCAGTTCTGTTTCCCGGTCATAATACTGCCCCTGGAAGAGGAACGATATCATTCCTACGTTTCCGCTTTCCTCGATGACCTCACCGTTCATGTCAAGCGTCCTGCTCCACACCTCGTTGCCATCCGCATCGTATGCCTCGGTAGGCGTACCCAGATGGTCTGTCAGTATGGAATAGGCTCTGCCTCCCTTTATCATGGCGGCAGGCACGAAGGATTCCTCCTCGAAGAGCCAGAGCGTGCGTTCCTTGCGTTCTTCCTCGGTCAGCCACGCATTCTCTTCCCTTGAGTAGCTCCTTCTTTGCTTCCACTGGTGCAATGGCACGTTCCCGTTCCACATCCAGCGCGTCACGGTCGTTCCGAAACTCTTGGAGAGCCTTCGTCCCAGCGCATCGTATTCGAATGTCACTTCCTCACCGTCTGGCCGTACCACCTTTGCCAGCGAGCCGTCCGCGTTCCACCTGTATTTCCAGTGTTCCTTCTTTCCGTCCAGCCATCTTCCCGTGCCGATGTATCGTTCTGTCAGGTTTCCGTCCTTGTCGTACTCGCAGTGCCACTTTCCGTCCTGTTCCATGGCTCCGCCCTTCAGGAAGCGGCGTACCGTGCAGTCGGGGTCGGGGTACAGGTTTCCCAGGCTGTCGCTCTTTCTCCACTGTTTCGTTCCGTCTCCGTACTCGGCATACTCCAGCTGCCCGTTCGGGGTGTACCCGTACCGGGTCGTTCCCCGTCTGCTGTCTTCCGTTGCGAGCAGCCGGTCTGCCTTGCCCCAGCGGTAGCGGCGCATGTGGCGTGTCTGCGCATCCTTTCTCGTGCGTGCATCCACAAGGCGGCCAATGTTGTCGTAAGCGAAACTTCGCATTACGCCTCCGGGCAGCATACGTTCTGTTTCAAAGCCCAGTGTGTCGTAGCTGTGCTGTGACTTCCACGGCATTTCACCGTCCCCGCAGCCGTCTCCGGCTCTGAACTCCGTCAGTTCTCCGAATTCGTTACGTTTGTATTCCAGATTCGCCCCGAGTGTGCTCTGCAGGGACAGTATCTGTCCGGTCTTGTTGTAGGTGCGTGTGATGGTTTCACCGTCCGATGTTTCCGTTACCGGCAGTCCCAGTGCGTTGTAGGCGAACTCCACGCGGCTTTCACCTCGTGTGGCTTCCACGAGCCTTCCCGATATTCCGTACCGGTAGGTCTGGTCGGGTTCATCCGTGGTCACATACGACACCCTTGTTACCCTCGATGCATTGTCATATTCGTATTCCCGCACGATTCCGCTCGTCAACCTTTCGCTGGTTACACGTTCGGCGATGTCACGTTGGTATATCCTTGTTCCCCGGTCAAACCCTGTTTCCCGGATTACGTTGCCCACGTCGTCAAGGTCGAACTCATAGTATTGCATCCGCTCGTTTATCACATGACGCAGCCGTTCTTCCCTGTCATAATGGAAACCTACCACGCCACGGCTGTCCTTGCGGTGTGTCAGCTTCCACATGCCTGAGTAGGTGTATTCCACCTTCTGCAGGTCGTCCCGGTATTCCAGCAGATTGTCTATGCCGTCATATCTCAGGTGTATGTGGTTGCCGTCGAAGTCTTCCACTTCCGTTACGCGTCCTATGGCATCGTAGCGCCTTGTCTGTATAGCACCTTTCGGATTTGTCACCTGCGTGCAGCGTCCCAGTCGGTCATAGCGGTAGCTTGAGGTATTGCCCCGGCTGTCTGATGCTTCCGTCAGGTTGCCGTCGTTGTCGTAGCCCAGTACAGTCTTTATGCCATACGGGTCGGTGATGCTTTCCGCCAATCCTTCGCTGTACTCTATCCGTGTTTCCGCCCCTTCTGGGTTAGTACGTTTAGTCACATTTCCCTTTGTGTCATAATCGAACTTCCATGTTCCTCCGTCAGCCGTGGTTACGCTCAGCGGTCTGTTGCGCAATGTTCCCTTGCGGAAGAATACGGCCGATACACTGCCGCCTCCCGGGTCGGAACTGTCGGTACAGTTTCCCCAGCGGTCGTATTTGTACAGGCTGCTGTTGCCTGCTGGATCAGTTTCCTGCAGGAGTTTGCGGTCCGAGTCGTATTTCCATCGGTGTTCGCCTCCGTTGGTATCCACCTTCCGATACACTAGTCCGTCCTTGTGGTAATATTTTGTAGGCTTGTCATGGCTGTCAAGCACTCTGGTCATACCATCGAGGAATTGCAGCTTGTGGTCGTATATGCCTCCGTCTCCCCATGTGTGTACACATCGGGATCCGATTTCGCTTCCGTCATATTCGAAGAACCAGTTCAGTTCGTTTCTCCATGTTTCCTTTACGATCAGCCTTCCTTGGTATTCGTATCGCATGGCATCGCCCACAGCATTACGCTGGCATGTCATATTTCCCTCCGCATCATATTCGTATGATGCGAGTATTGTTTCTTCTCCCTTGTTCTCGGGATGAGGGCCTTTTATTTCCAGAATGTGTCCGTTACGCTCGTCGCATTCCACGGTAAGCTTTCTTCCTGCGCTGTCGGTAATCTCCTTCAGGTATCCCTTGCTGTTGTATCCGAACCGTATGGCGAATCCGTTCGCATCCGATACGCTTTCCAGCAGATGTACGGAGTCGTATTCCTTCTGTGTGAATCGGTAGTACAGGTCTTCGTCCATGTCCCAGATGCAGTAGCCGTCCTTTTCTTTTCGTGCCTCCTTGCGTTCTGCACGTATGAACGAGGGCTTCTTCTCAGTCGGTAGTGGGAAGGCTACGGGTATTCCGTCGGACATTCGTAAGGTGAGGATACCGTCTTCCACTACGATACCCATGTCGTATGCATGGTGCCATCCGTTTCCCAGTGGTCCTTGATAGTCGCTCCGGCTGTACCAGGTACGTTCCCAGGAGAGAGGGATCGGACCGTCTATCCAGAAGTCCTCCTCGTCTGTAAAGAATGTACCGCTTGCCACGTCCACAGGGTGTCCGGTTACTGTACAGATGGTCTTGTGCAGCATATCCTGCAGTCTTCCGCTCTTTATTTTGTCATTTACGGCTCCGTGCAGTTTGTCTGCCAGCCTCTTGGTCTTTTTCTTGTACAGTCTTCCGAAAGCCACCATACACTTGCGTGAGAGGGCGGCCATCGGGTTAAGCGGCACGGGCACGGGGCTGGTCAGGATCTGTCTGGCCGGAGGAATCGGATTGATTACGCCAGTCGGCAGGAATAGTCCCGGCACTTTGTGTATACTCGACATGCCCAGGTCGTTGCAGTCCAGATGCATGTGCGCTCCTCCTCCAGAGAGCGGCAGCCCGTCGGCAAGCACGGTCAGGCTTCCCATGAAGGCATGTCCGTTGTTTTTGGGTATGGGTATTGAGTTTGCCGCAAATCCGGCTCCCATCGGCACATGCGGTATGCTGCGTGTGGGGGTGGAAGCCACGGCACGTGGGATGAATCCGCCGATTTTCACGGTGGCTCCCATCATGCCCACAGCCATGGTCAGTGTCGTGTGTCCTATCTCTGCGAGTTTGGCCGAGTCCGCATCCCCGGTTTCTTCCGCAGTGGGTGGAGGGGGGATATACGAGGCTACCGCCGCCGTCATGAAGTCCTGCGGACAGAGCAGTGTCCCTACATATGGGTGAGGCATCGGCACGCTTGTGGCCGGTGGTATGTTCACCAGGTGGATATCCACTCCGATTACAGGGTCGAGCTGTTTGGAGATGGGCAGGCACGCCTGTCCTTTCATCCCCAGTGCGCCGAGCACGGGGAGTACGGCTGCCTCGCTCACATTGTCTGCCAGACTGCCCAAGGCTGTAGCCGCCTTCAGTCCGGTGTCAAGCGCGTTGACGGACGGGGATACGCCCGCCTCCGCATTGGCGGAAGCTCCCGAAACCACACCCGACATCTGTGCCCCTACGGTGGCTTCAAGCTGTGCGCTTACCTGGTCAAAATACCCTGTTCCTGATGACATAGTTTATAGTTGTTTTTAGAGTGAGTTCAAGTTTTGAAAAACAGATAGGCCGACAATAGTATGGCCAATACTACGATGACTCCGAGCCAGAAACGGAATCCGTTTGGCCCCAGCAGGTCAAGCCAGAAGTTCCCTCCCCAACTTCCGGGACGGGCATAGGTCCATTTCCAGTCCAGTATCAGCCCTGTCAGCCATACCAGCAGAATCAGGATGACTACAAGATAGCCCGATTTCGGGTTTTCCTTGATATATCCCGGGCCTTCACTGAACAGTTGTTGGAGGGTTGTCCATATTTTGTTGATCCATTCCATGATATTTCCCTAAATTTCGTTTGTATTCATACAGAAAATCTTCCCAGTCTTTTCCGATGGCACGGCTCAGCACCGAGTTGATTTCCTCATTGCTGACTGCTGACTGGCGTTCCCGGCTTTCCAGCAGTTTGAGCAGCAGCAGGGGATAAGATGAATGCCTTATCAGGTCTGACGACAATTTGTTTGCCAGTCGGAATCCCTCGATGTAGCACTCCGTGGCTCTTTCCGTATCGTATGCTTTCTCCCAGCACCATCCGCACATTCTCAATGTTTCTGCTTGCATGAGGTAATCCTTGCAGTTTGCGTAGGCGTCTGCGCCCATCCGGTAGGTCTCTGCTGCATCGTTCCAGTCGGATTTCCGTACTTGTATGGATGCTTTTCCTACAAGAGAGCTGCCGAGAAGGCGGCCCGATAGAGAGGGGTCAAGTTTCCCTTCTCCCAGCTGTGCCGCTTCTACTGCTTTGTTGGCAAAGTACAGAGCCATGTCAAGATCCTTATGGTTGATACGGTCTGTATATAGAATGGTATATACTGTTACGAACTGACTCAGCCAGTTCAGATCTTTTTTTACATTGACAAGTGCCATATCAAGGCATTTGCGTGCGTACAGATCGGTTTGGGTGGTATCTCCTTTCTTTACGCTGTTCATGAGTCTGGTCAGTGCCAGCCTGAAGTCGGAGGCGGCAGGGTCGCTCCGGTCTTCGTTGGCCGCCTGTTCTGCCAGTTGTTCGGTTGCTCCGTCCATGTCTATCGGGGGATAGATGGAGACTGTTTCTTTCTGGTAGGTCGTCATGAGCTTGCCGAACTGTTCTTGGCCGATGATATCACCGGTTCCCCATACCATCTGTTTGTCGAACGGTTGGGAGAGTGCCTGATTGAACCACTGCCGGCATCCTTCATAGTCCGCAGTGCCTTCCAGATCGAAAACGAAGCTGCATTTCATGTCTGTACCGCTGATAAGTTCACGGGTCAGCCGGTTGAGATTTTCCACTACTGTCTGGGCTGCATTGCTGCTATTTATGGTGCTGTCATCTGCCTGCCATTCCACTTTCTCAAAAATGATGTCTTCAGGCTTCTTCGCGTTGTTCCAGTACTCTATTTGTTTGCTGATATATTGCAGTACATCTTTGCTGAACTCCATTGCGGATGTAAATGGAAGAGCGATGACGAAGACCATGTCTTCTTCTTCGCTGTCGATGGCCAGCATGTAGTCATAGAAGGCCTTGAGCATGGTCTCGTCACCCGGATTGATGACAATGCGTATCATCTTTACCGGTTGTGCCACGGCACTCTCCCAAAGGTGGAGCATATTGTTCGCTATTTGTTGTATGGCATTGCTCATAGGTCAGTTCAGTTTTACGATTGTACCTGCTATGGCGGTTGTTCCGCTGGAGTCCACGGTTGCCTTTGTGGTACCCGAAAGGGTTGCTGTATTGCTTCCCGTAGCGGTCACATCGCTTCCGCTTATGTTATATGCTTCTACAGCACTGCTGTTTATTGTTTTTGCAGTCTGCGTGATTTCGTTGGTGGCCGTTTCCGTAATCTTGGTTTCTGCGGAGGATTTGATGTTTCCCTCGCTGTCCAGTTCAATGCTGGTTTTGCCTACGCACAGCATGATGGATTTGGATGCGGAAATCTTGATGTTTCCTTTTCCGTCAGCAGCATAGCTGTTGCCGGCCTGGTCCGTCATGGTGATGCTGCCTTCGTCGTCATCTATGGTGAGGGTACATCCGCTCCGTGTGGTAAGGCTCTTTTTCTTGTTGCCGCTGTCACCGCCTGTGCCTGTCTTTCCGTTGAACAGGCTGCCCATTACAAACGGACGTTTCGGGTCGTCATACCGGAATCCTACCAGTACGATGTCGTCCTTTTCCGGGATGAAGACAAAACCTCTGTTGGTTGATACTTTATTGCTTATTCCGGCATCAGGAGTCATGACACGTATCCATGAGGTTTTCATGTCTCCCGACTGCCAGTTCATTTTTACCTGAACGCGTCCCTGCTTCTTTGGGTCATCATTGCTTACCACTACCGCCTGCTGTGTCTGTGCCACGGGTAGGGGAACTTCCGGAGCAGGAAGACTTGTTGTCTGTGAGTAGAGTGCGGTAAAGTTGTTGTTATAGCTTTCTCCGGTTCCGGCTATATGGGTAATTTCAGTGATGAAATATTCACCTAAAGTCTTTTCAATAAAATCAAATTGGAAGTTCTGGATTGCGGTTTGTATTTCCACTACGCTGCCGAGTGTTATCCAGTTGCAGTCCGTTTCACAGGATATATAGTGTGAAGGCGAGGCATCGCTCTGCTGTTTCTTTTGGAAATGGTTTTCTGCCTGACTGTCGTTGGCAACCCTGATTTCCGTATGTTGGAATGCTTTCGATTTGAAAAGTTTGACAGAGGCGTCAAAGGCCGTTTGCCCCAGCATGTTCATTCCGGTTGGAACATTGGAAGCGGCACCTTTGCTGAATTTGCCATTGGCGGTGTCGTATGAGTTTCCTTCTACCGGACGGGCAAGCGTCTGGATTCCTATGTTCAGGTCGGATATTTCGCGTCCGTAGCTTAGCGGTATGGCTGATGGCAGTTTGTCAGGCTTGCCGAATACAAGTTGTTTCCCGTCATAGTACAGCCATTCGTGATATTGTCTGGCCAGCCTGCGGATAAAGTCGAAGTCACTTTCCATATACTGGCATTCGTATTCGATGTCAGCTGTATATTCTGGCTTGATGGCGCAAGGCACACCGGCCCTGTCGCATATTTCCTTTACTATGCTGAATAGCGTGGTATTGGTCCACGAAGCACAGTTTAGTTCTGTTTCAAGAAGGAAGGTCAATGAATACCCCTGGATAAGCAGATAGCCGTGATTGCCTTTCGAGCGGTGCAGTCCCACATGTGTCACTATCCCTTTGAAACTGTTGCCGCCCAAAAGGATTTCCGCTTGCTTGCCTATCCAGTTCATGCTGTTGTCAAGCGTATGAGTCTTGTAGAGTTCACCGGACTCTATATCCATGTGAACTTCAAAATAATGATGGTCATTGATGCACTGTTTCAACACAACCTGAAAAAAGGAAGGAAGAGGAACATCATCAATGTTGACGGTTGTCATCTTCTGCTCAAGCATAACGGCAATGATTTTTTAGGTGAATAAATAAAATTGCCGCTTGACGGATTGAGCCCTTCAAGCGGCAATATCTTACATTCCGCTTAGGGGCATTGCCCCGGAGCGTTTAGTTTTTCGGCCATCTGTTGTCAAGCGCAGCATTGCCCACATTGATAAGCTCAGCCGAGAATGTGAGTGCGATAGTCATCGGCACGTCGTTGTTCACGTCAAGAGTTTCCTTGTAGTGTACGATGTAGGCGTTCTTGAACTCGATTTCCTTCATCTTAGCATCCTCTTCAATCTTCTTGTACACGATTTTTCCTTCCACCTGCTTGAACTGGCTGTTCAGCATGGCTTCGATGGTCGCAGTGTCGTCAGTTGATTCGATAACTACCGAAACACGCCCTCCCTGGATGTTTGAGGATGGTTTTCCCTTCGCGTCTGTTGTACGACTGAATTCATACTCAGAGTGCAGTACGTCATACTCTTTTCCTGCAAATTCCAATGTAGCTCTAAATGATGCCATAATTGATAGAATTTAAAAGTTTAACAATAAATTTGAATGACTCCGTTTCCCTTTTCTGAATCCTGTCTGTCTTCCGGCAGAAAACAAAAAAAGAGAAAACTTCAAAAACGATCTTTTGAAATTTCCTCCGGTTCTTCCAGACGATTCCTGTTTTATTTGTGGAAAAAGAAGAAGAAAAATAAAACATCATCTTTGTCAATCGCAATTATAGGGAAATAAAATCATATATCCAAATATTTCTCCAACTTTTTTGAAAAAAAGTTTTTTGTAATCTTATATTATATGGATTTATCTTGTTGTAGTATTATGTTTTGCTCTTTTTCTTTGAACATTATTGTTTCTTTGGCAAAACTATAACGGATAATTTGTAGTTCAGATAAAAAAACAATAGATTTGCAAATGTCACAATCTGAAATTTTGGAAATATATGAAAGAGAACAATACATTCGTGGCTCTATGTACAGAGTCTTTTACTTTCAATCATGCCGCAATATGTTCTGTTGCTATGGTGAAAGTGGTCAATTCTGTAGTAGTGCAGGAGTTCAATTCGCTTATCAGACCAGTTGCCGGTAAAGGAAACATGCTGGACACGTTTCTTTCCGTATTTGGTGGTAATAAGTATGCCAATGCTCCGGAGTTTCCGGAAGTGCTGCGTTTGATGGAAGTATTTATAGGTGGTTGTAAGGTTGTGGTTTACGACGAGGAGGAAATAGTACGGTTGCGTGGAAACTGTAGATTCTTTGGTATAGAGAGCAGCAATCTTTTGACAAATGAGTTTTTGGGGATTTGCCGTATGCCGGGAGAGGAGTTGGAGGAATCATGTGAGTGCAACAAGATTAAGCTGAAGGCTGATTGTTCTTTGCTTGATAAGGCACGTGCTTGTGCCGGATTGTATATGAAAGTCGGGCAGGCTCATAGGCTGTCTTCAAATGAATTGTGCGATGCTTGGGAGCTTTTTTCAAAGGGTAAGGAGGATTTGTATAATTTGCTTCCGGATCATGAGATTACAAACAGGAATACAATATTTTATCATAAGCATATTTTTATCTCCGGTATTTTTTCCCGATATCCGGATATCAATGTCTTGCTTTCCAAACTGCATAAGTTCGGAGCCATTAACTTGTTTTCATTTTCTTATACAGCCGATATGGTTGTTCTCGGGAAAGGGGCTGACCGCTCGGTTTGGGGAAAATTAAGACAAGATAATAATATTCAAATACTTACGGAAATTGCACTATATGATATTTTGGATGATATTGAAGGACGATAGAATCATGCTTTCGATAGTTGGTATTCTTGTTCTATTTTAGCAGACAGCTCTTTTGAGTCTGCCTGCCAGGCCTCTCCGTAAAGGGATTCCATCCGTTTTACGATCTCTTCACGTTCTTTACCATCCAGAGCATATATTTTATCAATGTAGGTGCTTGCAATGAAAGATAGGTTTACGGTTCTCAGTTCATTGTCATTCAGTGCATATCCGTATTCAAAGGCTTCTGTAAGGATTGGTTCATAAAAAAGTCGGTCTTTTTTTAGTGCGGCAAGCAGTGCATAGCCATATTGGCCGACTGCTATGGATTTCAATTCCTCTTTCTTGGCAATTTCAACTCCTTTTAGGAAACATTTTACAGCTTGTTTGGTATCTCTCGAAAGATTGAATGCGATACCCTTATAATCATATAGCTGTATCAGAATCTGGTTGCATTCCTTGGTTTCTTCTTTAGCCGTTTGTACGATGCTGATGCCTCTATCTAGTATTTTATGAGTGAAGGCGGATTCGTCTTTGAAGCTTAGCATGAATCCTCCATAAATCAGATAGGCTGAAGCCCACATTACTGTGCCTCCTATTTCACGGCATATTTTTACAAGTTCTTCGCCCAGTCGCTTCACTTCCTGTTTTCTGCCGGCATTGGTGGCGGCTCCCAGTTCAAACAGACATCGTCTGTATTTTACTTGCGGATTGTGCGGGTCTCCTTGTGTGGCAATTTCTTTGTAGGCTCCTGCCGTATTCTGGTTGGGTATTTTTATGCGGCATACTTTTTCTTTCAGGCTTTCCAGCAATGGTTCATATACTTCACGGCTGTTATAGTCTGTCAATATCAGGCTCACATGAGACGGAAGAAGCTCAGCCAGTTCCTTCATGCATTTGTTCAACGATTCTACGTCTCCGATTTTGTAAATGATGATTGTTATGGCTAGGATATTGTCAGCGATTCCGGCAAATTCCTTAAAGCTGGAAACCATACGGATATAGAATGTTTTCAAGCTTTTGCTGTCGTTACGGTCAAGTTTGGTTGCCTCTTTTTTCAGGCTGTCAAACTCCGTCCAGTTCCATTCCGGATATTTTTTGAGGTCGGCTTCAAAAGATGTGATCCATTCATTTATCAGGAACGAGTATAGTATAGCCGGAGATTCATAATCTGTTATGAAGCCAAGTACTATGTCACTGCTTTTCCCGTATGGAGAACCTTCCAGTCGGATGAATCCTTCCACCAGTGGGTAGTCTTCCTGGTTGCAGGTAATACAGTACACTTTTGCATCTGGGTGTTTCTGTCTTTCCTCTATCCATAAGTTCTGTATATTGCCTATTCTTGCAGCTATCGGATTATGTTCGTTGTTGGCCATACTGGAAAGGTATTTTTTTATTTAGTTGGTTTATTGTTATATTGTTTTGTATTCTTTGTTATAGATTCTTTGTTCAAATACGAATCCGTGTGCCAAGGACTCATGGGCACGTATGTTGGATAGAATCTTTTGCGGTTTTCTGAAAGCACTGACAGACCGTGTCATATAGCGCTCCGGCTTTCCGTCTGTCAGTCGGCATGAAAAGAGGGCCACCTTTTTTTTATAGTTGTCCAAAAAGTTGTTTACGCTATAGAATTTTTCAATGGAGATTTCCAGTTGTCTTTTTGCGTATGCCAGCTTTCCTTCCTTTTCTTCCCCTGTTTTGGGAGAAGTGAAAGGCATAATGTACTGCCTTTCGCTTTCAGTCAGTTCATTGAATATTATGAATTCATATCCGGCTATCGGATTTATGATAAAGTCACATTTACGACCCATACCGGCATCGGTACCGCGAAAGATGTTTATATAGTGTTCGAAATCTACGATTTCTACATCTGTTTCCGAATTGTTGTTGATGACGGATACGCCATTACCTGTGTATTGTACAATCTGCGGTTGTCCGTCTCGTATTTCGAACTTGCCTTTAGGCCGTTGTTCTCTCCGGACTTGCATTGTGTCTTCTTTCCATGCTTGTCCGAAATGTGCGGGATAGTCCTTTTTGAGGAAATCAATCAGTGCGCTGTCCATACATTATTCCTCCATGCTTTCGTATTCGTCAAAGATTCGTTCCATCGTGTCGGACATATCATAGGTATTGATTACATATTCTTCAGTATCGTTGTCTGTTGCCATCAGTGATGTCAAAGTGCCCTCATGTACACGATATACGGCGATATTATCCTTCTCCAGAAATGGATAGTTTTCCCTTGCCTTTTCATAATATCCGGCACGTAGCAATACGTTCAGATGGTTTACGATATAAGGGCTGTGTGTGGCTATCATCAGTCCCAGCTTGCGGTCTTCATTGTTCTTGTGGAACGCTTCGTCAACAAGATTGCTTATGAGGGCTCTCTGTGCTTCAGGATCAAGACTCAGTTCGGCTTCTTCTATATGGATATGCACATACTTCTCCAAATCGCTTTGGTTGATTTGGGGAGTGAATTTTTCAAGTCTGTCTTGTTTGTACAGATAGTCAAGCACAGAACGCTTGAAAGCGTCCTTGAATGAGAACTCTTTTGCAAAATAGCGAACGATGGTAACCAATGGAGCAGATGTCTGAATACCGGAAGAAGCATACTTCAGTTCCACAGGTTTGGTACCTTCCTGTAATGATTCTATCATAAACTGTTTTGGTTTGTTGCCGGACTTCTGGACTTTCATCTTCAGATTCAGATAGTCCAGTTGCTGCTCTTTGATGACATCTGTCGCATCGTTGAAGTCGTTGAATGTTTCGTGAAAGAAGAAACCGAGGCTTGCCCCTTTAAAAGTGCCCACTTTGGATGCCCATGTAGGGATTACGCTTCGTGTTTCTGATACATACGATTCCTTGAAGAATACCAGATCGTTGTTGGGAATGTTGATGTCCGACTGCAAAGTCTTGTTGGTATAGGACAAGGTATATTGGTTCCCGTTTATTTCTACGGTATAATATATCTCAGTCTCTGCCGTTATCATGCTTTCCAATCCGTCTTTAAGCAGAGAGTTGAAACGCAGTTTGAATGGCGAACGTGTAATCTTCGCGTTTTTCAGATACGACCGGATATTCACCATTTTATAGATATATCTCATAAGTACAATAATTTTCATGATTGTACTCTTACCGCTGGCAGACTTTCCGATAAATACGGTCAGTGGCTTGATATCGCTTATCTTCACTTCCTTAAGTGGACCTAAGTTCTTGATGATTATAGATTCTTTCATGATTGTAAAGTTATTTTCTGATAGACAAAGACAGTGGAAAAGTAAGGGAAGTATGAACAAAAAACTGTTTTTTTGTTCTGCTTCCGAACCGAATCCTATCTTTAAGAATCCAAAGGTACGGATAATTAATGGATTACGGATGCTTAAAGACTGATTTTTTCATTAATTATTTTGTTTGTTTCTATCTGAAACTGTTTTATTGTTTGTTTGACTACATGTGCCAACGTACATTAGTACAGTTAATTGCCTGTTTTCTTGGTCGTTTTCAGGTAAAAGGCTATCTTTGTAACCAAAATACATTGATTATGTGCAAATTCTCTGAATCTACTAAACAAAAACTTGGTAATGCGATTATATATATTGCGCATCATACATCCAGTCTCAGCAAGACAAAGCTGTTGAAACTTTTGTATCTGATGGAGGAACGTATGGCGTTGAAATATCATGTCCCTTTCATTGGTATTCCGTTTGAGGTATGGCAGGCAGGTCCTGTAGCGAAGGATGTCTTTATTGACCTTTCGGACGGTCCGTATCTTCTGAAGTCTTTTGTAAAGACAGATTTCAAGGATGGCGGTACCTTCATTGAGGCGGTAGCCGATTTTGATGATAGCGAATTCTCTGAGTGTGAGATAGAGATGATGGACGAGATATTGGCAAAATATGGCAATATGACTGCATCCGACCTGGTTGCAGAGACCCACAAGGAGGGTACTCTTTGGTATAGGGTGGCTGCTCGTACGGGATTGCTGGAAGCATTCAATAAGCATGAATGCAACAACTCCGACCGGCAGATCGACTTTGCTGAAGCAATGACTGATTGTGCGGCAGAGGATTATCGCGAGAGTTTGAATATACGGCAGACGGCTAACCTCTTAAATGCGGAATCCCATGTTTGAAGAAGGTAATTTGTTGTTTTTCCGTCCTTTTTTGTTCAAGAACGGAGCTGAGCCGCAGAACAAGTTTTTCCTTGTGCTTAAAAAAATGGGAAGTGATATTTTGCTTGCCAGTTTGCCTACATCTAAAGACCATGTACCATCAGATTTGGAGGTTAAGTATGGCTGCTTGAACATTCCGGAGAGGATGCTGAATATTTTTGTGTTTATGGCTGGTGAGAATGTGGCTGTTAAGGATGACGGTACACCTTTTGCGTTTGATGAGAATACTTTTATTTATGGCTCCGATCTTGATACCTATCCGGCTGGACAGCTGGACTTACAGGAGCGTATGGCGCAGACTTCTATTGAAAAGATAGGTACATTGGATGAAGGTGTTTTCAATAATCTTATTGCTTGTCTGTCAGAAAGCAAAATGGTGAAGAATAAGTTCAGAAGAATACTGCAAGGTTAGACGTATAGTTTATGTAAACTCTCTATGATTGATTTAAATAATATTGTGGCCAAAGAGGGTATTGGTGAGGGAGGCAATTGGAAAGTATATAGATGCCTGTTGCAGGACTGTTCATCTGTGATTGTCAAGGAGGCTAAAGGTTTTGTTGATATGGCCATAAAAGGCAGTATAAAGAAATATCAGCTTATCAAAGCTTTAGATATTCCTACCACATCGTTTTTGGAAGTGGTTTCTCTGGATGGCAAGTCTGTACTGGTTACAGAGGATTTGAATAGTAATAATCTATGTTTTGTATCTCCTAATAGTGTTAAGACTGAAAAAGACGAACTCCTGGCTTGCTTGAGGGATAATTTAACTCCTTGTTTATCTTCTGAACGGATAGATTCTAAGTCTGAGCAGTATTTTTATAAGAATAAAATAAAGGAAATTTCAAACCTTCCGTCTTTTTTACAACGTGTTAAAGAAGACATTAACAAGGCTGCATGTCATAATATATCTATTGCCTTCGATTCTTATTTCTTCTCTATCGAGAAAGGTAAATCCTGTTCCGTTATTGATTATAAGATTGCAGATTGGGATAATATAGAGGAATGTGAAGATATAGATTTCAAGGAGTTATTGAATATTAATATTGGGGAGTTCCAGGAGGCTATGTATAAGTTTCTTGAGTTATTTGTTCAGGAAGGAGAAAAAAGGGAACTTTATCAATCATTGATTTCAGATCTGACTCCGTAATATTGTAATAAACTTACTGATATATTTTAAATTGATTATTGGTTTGATATATTTATGAATAACTTTTGGATTGTTTTTTTCAAGACTTTGAATCAGACATTAAACATGCTGACTTTGGCTTCTGTCATCCTTGTTTTTTGTTTGGATATGTGGCTTTTTGATATTCCTGCTCCCTGCCAGTTCTTTGTTGCTTGTGGAAAATTCTTTTACGGAGTCGGGCTGTCGTTCATTGCTGCCTATATCTTCTATCTCATAACGGTTCATTATCCCTAAGTAAAAAAAGCAAGGACAGTTTATAAGGTTTCTGACTTTCCGGCTATGGCAGTAGTTACGAATATCGAACGGATATTCATTGATATGGCAAAGAAGCAAGGAAGGGATGTTAAGGGTGAGAACCTAAATGAAGAGTTGATTAAGGATATTCTTTTTTCTACAAGATGTTATGATGATTCAACTCTCAATGATATTGATTCTCAAGGTAAAACAAAAGCAAAAAACTGGCTTGGATATATTAAATCCGTTGAAAAAACTTATCGTTCATTTATTAATGATGTCAAACCACTCTATTCTCAGCTTGATTCAGAATATGTTGCTGCTATATCTGAGATTGAGCAATGCGATTTTTCCCAGCCTATTATGGCGTTGTTTCCATTTTTAATATTACAACGAGAGGCGCAACAAAAAGCACAACAGGAATTACAACAAAATATAGGCTCAATTACTTTTAAATCCGATTTAGAGAGTTTCTTTCTTGATTTATATAATAGATCTCAAGTTTTGCGTAAGATTATTGAAGAACGTCGTCTGAGATATAAATATTAGACAATATATCGAATAAGGTTTTAGAGTACTGAAACTCATATGCCCTGTTCCTTATTCTGTATAAACTCTATTGAAATATTTTATTTTATTTGCATTTTTGAATATTGTGGCTCTACTAAGGTATTTTGTAAATTAGGATTATAAAAAGCTAACTAATCCGTAATATGTTGTTCATGAATTAGTTGGCTGATTTTATACTATTTACTGAATATCCCTAATTAGTTATCCCTTAAAAAGCTAATTCTTGCGAGATATTATTCTGATACCGTATCTCGCATATTTTTTGAAGCATACACTAAAGAGCTCTCATGGCTCTTTTGAAGTTATAAGCTGCTGCCGCCAGCAATACGTTCACAGATTCTACAACTACACCCTTATAAAAGTTGCGGTCCAATCGGTAATCTGACTTCAAATGACCTATTGTTGGTTCTATGCCTGCACGCTTGCAAAAGAGTTTATGTTTTTTCAACCTCTGATAACGGCTGTCCGAGTTCTTGGGTGCATCAGGAATTATAATCTTCGTTCCGTTAATTTCTTTTCTGCCTCTATATCCTCTATCACCTGGCAGTAGGCTGATTTCTCTTCCGGTTAATCGTTCTACCTGTTTCAGAGCAGCCTCGATGGTATGCCCGTCATATTCATAGCGAAAAGACATGGCTCCAAGAATAACTCCTGTGATAGAACATATTATGAATGTCTTGTTTCCTAATTCGTATTTCTTATGTTCTTTGCCTTTGCTGATACATTGTACTTCCGGTTCATGAAGGGAATAAATTTTTTTCTGACTGTTCCAGCTTTGGAATAGGACGGTTTCAAAGAGTTCGAGCAATTTATCATAGTTGTGATTATCTTTAAGATTACGCTTCAGTTCCCTGAGCAGTCTTCTGGCTATCGTACGCAAACGCCTGTTTGCCCTAATGGCTTTTTTCCTGTTCTTGGGATGATTCCAGAAACTTTGCTCACGACAGATTGCCTTCAGCACAAAGGTGTAGCTTTGACGCAGAGGAAGGCCCAGCTTTTTCACGATGCCAAGAACTTTCTTTACAATCTTCTTATGCAACTTTGCATCCGTGTGGTAAGTGATATTCTTTTCCTGAACTGTAGAATCAATGGAGACCGTATCATAATGATGTCCTTCATCATTTTCGTTATTCACACGAATACTTTCCTGAAAGATAAGTTCAATTCCCGCTTCACCTATAAGTTTGCGGAAATTAACCAGTTCGAAAGAGGCATATGGAACAGACGGAATGAATTCCTGCATACCACAAAAATACTGATAATAAGCATTTTCACTCTATTGTTCCACCAAAACCAAAGACTCATCTGACAGATTTACGAAGGTGTTTCAGGATAAGCAAACCATACATTAAACGGATCGGCTTACCGGGACGATCGTTGTCCTGACAATACAAAGGTTGAAAGGTTGTCTCCAATTTTCCCAAATTTATTTTGTCGGCCAACCGCTAAAGTGGGTGGGATTAGTCCAGCATATCAGACAGGCTGCTGAATAAGGAAGGGCTATTATTCGTATTTTTAATCATAAAATCTGCAAGTTTCTTAACAGAAAGATAAGAAAACTTGCAGATTTAGCAAAGACTTATATTGATTAATTTATTGAATAACAGTAAATAAGGATATTTTTAAGGGATGACTATTTATATGGATCTAAAAGTAACTATATATTAGCATTATATATCAAATCTTTAAGTTTTCCTTCTACTGTCCCAATATTCTCATATGGTATCTGGTTTTTACTATAAACAATCCATAAATAATTTAACCATTCGTCATTAAAATTTATTTTAGTAACTTGAGTTCAACTTATAAATGCAACTTTTTGGGTGCGGATAATAAGCAATAAA
>ENA-ORUM01000571-ORUM01000571.1-human-gut-metagenome-genome-assembly--contig:-NODE-571-length-42630-cov-5.353494_pt1 | contig 42630 bp, 40 predicted proteins | sample MGYA00242083_ERZ509217 | MGnify/ENA primary metagenome ERZ509217 (study PRJEB26280, sample SAMEA2338831) | human gut metagenome | biome: human gut; feature: human-associated habitat; material: faeces...
AAATAAGGCATTTTCTAATATCTATCTCTATCTCCGGCAACGAAAGCAACGAGATATTTCAAGAAAATTGATAAAGTAAGATTTGCAGGTCAGACGGTAGTTTACAGGTTTTCAGAGGTTCGTTGCCGGACTTCGTTGCCAGTATGCTGCCCGCTGGCCTGTCACTCTATGGAGGTAGCCTATGATAGATGAGTGGAGCGGTTTTGCAGACCTGTTGGCCAATCTAATCGAAAAATACGCTTCAGAGTTAGATATTGAGAATATGTCAGCTTCTTTAGTACCTTGTGATAGGATGATCAACGTCGAAGTAGATAAAAAAGATTCTGATTCCAAGCAGGAAGCAGTTGAAAGCAAAATTGCTGCATGATATAATTAACGTGATAATAAAGTCCAAACGAAATGCGATAACTAAAATCTGAGGTGAATGCGAATGGAACACCCAAATGATAAAATGCCAGGTTCCGAAATGATGATCTATACAACGGAAGATGGTTTAACCAAAATTGAGACAACCTTTGACGGCGATACCGTCTGGCTTTCTGCTGATCAGATGGCCGAGTTGTTTCAGCGAGATAAATCCACGATTTCAAGGCATATCAAGAATATTTTTTCAGAAGGTGAACTCGTGCGCGATTCAGTTGTTGCAAAATTTGCAACAACTGCCGCTGACGGAAAAACCTATCAGGTTGAATACTATAACCTAGATGTGATTATATCGATCGGCTATCGTGTAAAGTCCAAACGCGGTACACAGTTTCGTATCTGGGCAACCGGAATTCTGAAAGAGTATATGCGAAAAGGGTTTGCCTTGGATGACGAGCGGCTGAAAAATCTGGGCGGCGGCGGATACTTCAAGGAATTGCTGGAGCGGATCAGAGATATCCGTGCATCTGAAAAGGTTTTTTATCGGCAGGTTTTGGAAATTTACGCCACCAGCATCGACTATGATCCCCATGCGGAGATTTCTGTTCAGTTTTTCAGGAAAGTCCAAAACAAAATCCACTATGCCATTCATGGGCAAACAGCGGCTGAGGTCATTTACACGAGAGCGGACGCTGAAAAAGAATTTATAGGACTTATGTGCTTTTGGTTTGGAAATGGCGTCATTGATTCAAAAGCCGTAAAGTTCCGCAATGAATCAAAGTCAAAAGTCTAGGATAGGTTCATGGCGCAAAAAGTTGTATTATTACAATTGATACTTTATGGAGAGCATAACATGAATAAAGAAAAAAAGATAAAAGTTTACACCTACACCAGAGTCTCCACCGCTATGCAGGTGGACGGTTACTCGCTGGATGCTCAGAAGGCCAAAATGAAAGCCTACGCAGACTATAACGATTATGAGATCGCCGGCGAATACGAGGATGCGGGAAAGTCCGGCAAGTCTATCGAGGGCCGGGCGCAATTCAGCCAGATGTTGGAGGATATCAAATCCGGCAAAGACGGCGTGTCCTATGTTCTGGTGTTCAAATTGTCCCGTTTCGGCAGAAATGCAGCGGATGTGCTTTCTTCCCTTCAGGTCATGCAAGATTTTGGCGTCAATCTGGTGTGTGTGGAGGATGGTATTGATTCTTCCAAGGACGCGGGCAAATTGATGATCTCTGTGCTATCTGCTGTGGCGGAGATTGAGCGTGAAAATATCCGTGTCCAAACCATGGAGGGCCGCATCCAAAAGGCAAGGGAGGGCCGTTGGAATGGTGGCTTTGCTCCCTATGGGTATCAGCTGGTGGATGGGAAACTGATTATCAACGAGGAAGAAGCGGAGGCGATCCGTGTCATCTATGACCAATATGTGCACACGGATATTGGCGCAAACGGAATTGCAAAATATTTGGAAAACCACGGCATCCATAAAATTCCCCGGCAGAATGGAAAGAATCCCCTGTTTGACGCACATTTGATTCGCTTGATTTTGAAAAATCCGGTGTACTGCGGCAAGATTGCCTATGGACGCCGCAAAACGGAAAAAGTGCGCGGCACAAGGAACGAGTATAAACTGGTGGAGCAGGACAACTATTTGCTTGCAGACGGGCAACATGAAGCGATTGTTTCGGAAGAAGTCTGGCAAGCAGCGCAGGTGAAGCTGCTGGCACAAGCAAAAAAGTACGAGCACGTCAACCGTGGAAAGGATGAACATGTACATCTGCTGTCCGGTATTGTGAAGTGTCCGATTTGTGGAGCTGGAATGTACGGAAATAAGAGCATCAAGCATAAAGCGGATGGGACAAAGTACAAGGATTTCTTTTACTATGGCTGTAAACACCGTACTATGACTCGTGGACATAAATGTGATTATAAAAAGCAGGTCAATGAAGAACTGTTGGATGATGCTGTTGCAGAAGTCATTGCCAAGTTGGTCAGCAATCCAAAATTCGCTGCTATGATGCAGGAAAAAATCAATATGAAGGTAGATACTTCTGTAATTGAACAGGAAATTGCAGCACATGAAAAGCAGCTTCGACAGAGCTATTCTACAAAATCAAGATTGATGGAAGAAATAGATTCCCTTGATCCGGACGATAAACATTATATCAAGCGTAAGGCAGACCTTGATGACCGTCTTTACAAGATGTATGATAAGATTGAGAATACAGAGAATCTGCTGATTGCTGCCAGAGCAAAGAAGATGTCGATTGAAGCAGAAAAGCTGACCGGAGACAATATCTATAAGGTATTGATTTACTTCGATAAACTGTATGCAGTGATGAACGAACAGGAAAAGCGACAGATCATGGAATCTCTAATTTCTGAAATCCAGATTTACCCAGAACGCCAACCTAATGGACAGTGGCTGAAATCCATCAAATTTAAGCTGCCGATCATTGAGGAAGATATGAGTATCAGTTTGGACAATGAAGGACACGTTGAGACCGTCGTGCTGCTGCGGAAAGCGGCCCCATAACCGTTCCACCTCTCCGCCCTGTCTCCGCATTCTGTGGAGGCAGGGCGGATTTTCTTCTCAAAAGCGGAAGCTGAGAGACCTCGGGAAGAAAATTCCCCCTCTCCATGATAAATTCACAATTCCATGGTATACTCCCTCCAGGTGATGGCTTATGAAATACATTTTAATCGTAGAGGATGAGCCGGATATCCAGGAGCTGCTGTGCGCCTACCTCCAGGACGCGGGGTATGGGACCGCAGCGGCCGGAGACGGGGTGGCAGCCCTGGAGCTGTTCCAGTCCCGTCCCTTCGATCTGGTGCTGCTGGACCTGATGCTGCCTAAGATCGACGGTTTCGGGGTCTGTGAGCTCATCCGGCGGCAGTCCCAGGTGCCTATTTTGATGCTCACCGCCCTGGATGGTGAAGGGGAGCAGCTCCGGGGATTCCGGCTGAACATTGACGACTATGTCACAAAGCCCTTCTCCATGCCCGTCCTGCTGGAGAAGATCCGGGTCATCCTCCGCCGCAGCGGCGGAACTGTGGAGGACGGCCCTCTGCGCTACCGGGAGCTCTCTCTGGATCTGGACGCCTGGGAGGTCCGCCTGGAGGGCCGCCTCCTGGAGCTGACCGCCCGGGAATTTGAGCTGCTCCAAACTTTTCTGTCCGCGCCGGGCCGGGTGTTCACCCGGGAGATGCTGCTCTCCAAGCTGTGGGGTTATGACTTCTTCGGCGACGAGCGGGTGGTGGACAGCCACATCAAGAATCTGCGCCGCAAGCTGGGGCGGAACTATATCGAGACGGTGAGAGGGGTGGGCTATCGTGTGGCAAAAGAAACTGAGTGAGAGCCTCACCGCCCGGGTGTTCCTCATCACCCTGCTGATCCTGCTCTCCGCCGGGGCGGTCACCTTCGGGCTCATCGCCTGGGCCACCCCCAGCACCTACACTGCAGTGGTCACCGACGACCTGACGGCCCAGGTGGACCAGCTGGTGGACCAACTGGACGGGACGGAGGAGCAAAGCTGCGGCCCTCTGCTGGACCAGTTTATCCGCACCTCCGGGGCGGAGGCCATGCTGGTGGGGCCGGACGGCCGGATTGCCGACACCGGCTCCCAGCTGGCCGTCCAGTCGGTATATGAGGACAGCTCCCTGGTCATCACATCCGTCCAGGGGGATTCCACCGTCACCTATGATGCGGGAACCTCCCATACAGACGACACGGTGGCCGTCACCATGTCCGAGCAGGCCACCATCACTGCGGAGGTGCGCTTTGCCGGCCAGGAGGACTCCTATACCCTCTACGTCACCCCCCGGATGGAGGCGGAAAACCTGGCGGTCCGCGCCCTGGCCCAGATGGCCCCGTGGATTCTGCTGGTGCTGTTGGTTTTTTCCCTGCTGTGCGCCCTGGTGTACTCCCGCTACATCACCCGGCCCATTGTACGCCTGAGCGGAATCGCCGGAAAAATGGCACAGCTGGACTTTCAATGGGAGAGCGGCGAGAAGCGCGGGGACGAGATCGGCCGGCTGGGCCGCAGCCTGGACCAGATGGCCCGGAAACTGTCCGCCGCCCTCACCGACCTGGAGGGGGCCAACCGGGCCCTGCGGGGGGAGGTGGAGCGGGAGCGGGAGCTGGACCGGCAGCGAATGGCCTTCTTCAACGCCGCCTCCCACGAGCTGAAAACCCCGGTCACCATTTTGAAGGGACAGCTCTCCGGCATGCTGGAGGGGGTGGGGGTATACCAGGACCGGGACAGGTACCTGCTGCGCTCCCTCCAGACCACCGGGCGGATGGAAAATCTCATTGGGGAGATGCTGGCCATCTCCCGGATGGAGTCCGGCGCAGCCGCCCTCCGGCAGGAGACGGTGGACTTGTCCGCCCTGGTGGCGGGACAGCTCCAGCAGGACGGGGAACTGTTCCGCCAGCGGGAACAGGAACTGGTTTCCGCACTGACCCCGGGAGTCCTGGTCACCGGAGACCCCTCCCTGCTGGGCAGGGCAGTGGGGAACCTGCTCTCTAACGCTGCCCTCTACTCCCCCCAGAGGGCCCGGATTCGGGTGTGGTGCGGCTTCCGAGACGGCCGCCCCGCTTTGACGGTGGAGAACACCGGGGCCCGCATCCCGGAGGAGGCCCTGCCCCACCTGTTCGAGGCCTTCTACCGGACCGAAAACTCCCGGAACCGGAGCACCGGCGGCAGCGGGCTGGGACTCTACCTGGTGAAGATGATTCTGGACCGGCACGGGGCGGAGTGTGCCATTGAAAATACGGAAGACGGGGTGAAGGTCACGGCACAGTTTTTACCCTGTCACAGTCCTGGACTTCCCACGGAAGATATGGTACGATGAATAAAACAAACTTGAAATGCCGAATTGGGAAGGGATACCTATGGAGAAAGTCATTCTGATCCACGGCTCCGGGCACAAGGCGGCCAGCTGGAACGAGACGGTTTCCCGCCTGGATTGCCGCAAGGACGTCCTGTGCCCTGAGCTCTCCTCCCTGCTGCTGGGGAAAGAGGCCAGCTACCCCAATCTCCGCGCCGCCTTTGGGGCGTACTGCGCCCAGGCCGGCGGCCCGGTCCACCTGTGCGGCCTCTCGCTGGGCGGGATTTTGGCCATGAACTATGCCATAGATTTCCCAGAGCAGGTGAAAACACTGGTTTTAATCGGCGCGCCCCATAAGGTCCCAAAAGTGACATTTGGACTTCAAACTATGGTATTCCGGTTCCTGCCCAAGTCCGTCTTTGAGACGATGGCCTTTGATAAGAAGAACACCTTTGCCCTGGGAAGCTCCATGAAAAATCTGGATTTCAGCGGCAGAGTGCAGAAGATCCGGTGCCCCACCCTGATCCTCTGCGGGGAGAAGGACCGGGCAAATATCCAATCCGCGCGCTTTCTGTCCCAAAACATCCGCGGCGCGCAATTACAGCTGATCGCCCAGACCGGCCATGTGGTGAATGAGGAAAATCCAGATGCTTTGGCCAAAGAATTGAATGAATTTTATGCCCCATATTCTTGAGAGTACCTGAGATCATACCAGCGATAGAGGCAAGAGATCGATGAACTTCGATTTATGAGGTAGATGGTTATGAAAAAGAAACTATCCTTGATAGTTTTAGTGACTATTATTTGTGTCACTGCCGCTTTTATATATTTTTTACGCGGATACCAAAAGGAAATACTCCAGAGAGCAGAGAGAGTATACTGAATGCGGCGATCTCAAAGGGCATCAATTGGACTATTGCAACGGAAATAGAACTTGATGGTTACATCATAAGTGGAGCGTACAGTACGGATGATCGATCTACACTTTCCATCTTTGAGCCAGTGGGGAATGGAAATTACAGGTTTATGACCTCAACAAACCGAAATAATGATGAAATTATTATAAGTGGTGCGGTCATAAACGGGAAGTGGTATGATCTGGTCTGGTTTCACGGGGCCAAGACAGAGTACGCAGAGATCACTTACACAATAAGCGGACAACGACAGAATCCCTTGAGATTCAGTACAGAAAATATGGATATTCTCTACCAGGAACAGCCGGCCAAGGAATATTCCATGCAGGTCGTCTACTATGATAGGGACGGAAAAAAGTACGAATAAATAATTTCCTATAAAAAGCGCCAGATGCAGTGGCCTGTTGACCCTGCATCCGGCGCTTTCTTGTGATTTATTAGAGACATATTTTTCAAATAAACCACATATTCTCTCCACCTTCTCTCCACACAGCCCTGGTATCCTTTCCCCATCCCAAGGAGAAAGGAACCAGATCGTATGGAAATCAGCATTCAAAATGTCAGCATGACCTATCCCAACGGGAAACAGGCGCTGAAGGGATTAAACCTGGACTTGGGCTCCCCCAGCCTTATCGGCCTGCTGGGCCCTAACGGGGCGGGCAAGTCCACCCTAATGAAGCTGCTGGTGGCCGCCCTGCCGCCCACCTCCGGCTCCATTCTGGTGGATGGGCAGCCCCTGGCCAAGGGGGAGCGGCAGCTGAAAGCCCGGCTGGGCTATCTGCCCCAGGACTTTGGGCTGTTCGATGAGCTCACCGTCACACAGTTTCTGGACTATATGGCGGCCCTGAAGGGGCTGCGGGAGGCGAAAGCCGCCATCCAGCGTGCCATTCAGGCCGTCAACCTGGAGGAGAAGGCAAGGGCCAAGATCCGCACCCTGTCCGGGGGCCAGCGCCAGCGGGTGGGCATCGCCCAGACCCTGCTGGGGGACCCCGCCTTTTTGATCTTTGACGAGCCCACGGTGGGCCTGGACCCGGAGGAGCGCATCCACTTCCGCAACCTGTTCTCCCAGGCCGCCCAGGACCGGCTGGTCCTGCTGTCCACCCACATCATCGAGGATGTGCAGTCGGTATGTGACCGCCTTGTGGTCATCCACCACGGCCAGATTTTATTTACCGGTACCCCGGAGCAGCTCATCCAGTCCGCTGCCGGCCACGTGGGGGTCTTCTGGGAACAGGAGGCCGCCCAGGAGGAGGGACTCCACATCACCGCCCGGGTGAACACCGGCCGGGGCGTCCGGTGCCGGGCGGTATCGAACGCCCTTCCGCCCTTTGCAGAGCCGTCGGAGCCCACCCTGGAGGACGCCTACCTCTATCTCATCTCCCGGGAGGCGGTCCAATGAAAACGATCCGGCTGTTTTCCCTGGAGCTGGGGCGGCTGCTGCGCAGCCGCCTGACCTGGCTGGTGATCCTGCTGACGGCGGTCTCTCCCGCGGCGGGTCTCATCCTCTACCAGCCCGCCTACTCCGACACCATGCTCTCCCTGTATCTGGCCAACCCGGCCCTGGCGGGCGGCGTGGGGGGCGGCATTCTGTTCGCCCTGCTCACCATCTTCGAGCTGGACCGCACCGGCCGCAGCCGGGTGGACATGCTCATGGACGCGACGGTCTCTCCCCACACCATGGCGTGGGTGCGCCTGCTGGCCCTGCTGGCCGGAGCGGTGCTGGCCACCGCCCTCACCATGGCGGTGTGGCTCCCCATCAGTGTGGGGCTCATCGGCTCCGTCTTTACCGGGACGGACTATGTACTATCCTACCTCCTGTTTCTGGGGCTGGCCCTGCCCCTGTCCATTCTGGCCGCCGCCTCCGCCTATCAGATTACCCGGCGGGCGGACCTATCCCTGGTGCTCTTTGCCGCCTTCGCCGGTCTGAGCCTCACCGTGTGGGCGGATCAGTGGCAGCTGTGCTGGCTCAACCCCAGCGTATGGGCCATGTCCGACGACTTCACCAACTTCCGGCTGTTCCGGTCGGTGGCCTATATGCGCCTCACCTGGCTGGGGCTGCTGGCGGGGGTGTGGGCCGTGTCCTACCTGTGCATCCGCCGGTACGGAAAGGGGCTTCTGGGCTCCCTGGCCCGGGGGCTCCGGCGGCTCTACCGCCCGGCCATCGCCCTGGTGCTCCTGGCCTGCTCCGGAACAGCCTATGCCGCCCAGCCCTTCTACGACAACAGCAACCCGGACCTGAACGCCATGGAGCTCTACAATCTGGACTACGCGGAAGGAGTCACCTTTCTGGACCGCACCGTGCAGGTATTCCCGGACACCCAGGCCGGCACGGTGGAAGGCCGGGCGGTCTACCGGTTCCAGAACGCCTCCGGCCAGGGGTGGACGGTCTATTTGGGCGTGGACCCGGGCTATGACCTGACGGCCGCCGTGGACGGGGAGGCGGTCCCCGCCGTCCGCACCGGCTATGAGGAGAGCAACATGGCCCTGTGGGAGATCTCCCTCCCGGCGGACGAGCAGGTGGAGCTGGCGCTGGAGTACGGGGGCTTTCCCAAGGACTGGAACCTGTCCTCCACCGCCCAGGGGGACCCTGAGATCAGCGGGACCTACCTGTGTCTGGAAAACCAGACCCTGTTTCCATACCTGCTAAACGTGATGCCCGGGGAGGAGGGCTATCCCACCACCGTGGAGATCACCCTGCCCTCCTCCATGACCGCCATTCCCTTTGGGACAGAGGACGCAGCGGTGGTCGCGGAGAACAGGGACGGCACCAAAACCTGGAGCTACGAGAGCAATCACCTGGGCGGCATTCTCTACGCCGGAGACTACATCCGGGAGGATATCCAGGCCGGCGGCATCACCGTGGCGTTCTACTGCGGCCGCAAGCACCAGGCGGTTATGGAGGCCGCCGGGGCGGCGGACGCAGTAAGGGCGGTGATAAGCTACTGTACCCAGCACTACGGCTTTCCCTCGGCCTTTGGAGCGGCAGGCACCCTGAAGCTGATCCAGAGCCGGGTGGCCGGCGGCGGATATGCCACGGCCGGCGCCAGCCTGCTGGATGAGGCGGACTTCACCTCCGCCAACCTGGGGAACACCGGGAAAGGGGCGGTCCCTGGGGAGGTGTTCATCCACGAGCTGGTCCACCAGTGGTGGGGTCTGGGCAATATGTTCGACGTGGCGGATGAGACCAGCCCCTGGTCCTCTGAGGGCCTGACGGTGTACACCACCTACCGCATCGTCAAAGAGCTGTACGGCGAGGACTATGCGCAGAAACACTATGTGGGCCAGTGGCAGCAGGAGGTGGACGACTACTTTTTGAACTTCTACGTCCGCCGCCCGGAGTATTTGGAGAAGCTGCCCGAGGCGGAACGGCTGAACATCGCGGGCAGCCTGTCCGGTGTACGCCACTACAGCGAGATGCCCCTGAAGATTTTAAAGGCGGAACAGCTGGTGGGCGGCGAGGAGGCCATGGACCAGATTCTCCACGACCTGTTCAACCGGGAGATCGACTATACCTATCCCTATCTGACCTATCAAGACTTTTTGGACGCCTGCGGGCTGACGGAGGAGGAGCTGGACCTTGGGTAAGATTTTTCAATACGAGTGCAGACGCCTGCTGTGGAACAAATTTTTTGGTGGACTCCTGCTGGTGCTCCTGTTCTACGGATGGCAGGTGCTGAGCCGCGTGACCATCCTGGGGGTGTCCCACACCGCCCCCTTCTCCTCCTGGAGCTTCGGAGACTTTTTGAGCCGGATAGTCCCCCTCCTGTGGATCGGAAGCCTGTTCTTTCTGACCTTTTTCACCTCGGGGAAAGCCCGGCGGGCGGCGGTGCTCACCGACGCGGCCCCCATGGAGCCCCGGCGGTACGCCCTGGCCCGGTGCGGAGCCGCCCTGGCGGGGACAGCCCTGCTGGCGCTGGCCGCTCTGGCGGAGGCCGCCGTGTTCTACGGCTGGTACTTCGGCTGGTACGGGTGGATGGAGCTGATTACCCCCGCCCTGGTCACCCTGGCCCCGCCCCTGGTGTTCGCCCTGGGCAGCGGGTGGCTGCTGGGGCGGGTCCGGCCCTGGCTCCTCTATGTGTGGATGCCCCTCCCCTTTGCTCTGGCCCTCCTGCCCCTGCCAGAGGTGCTGGAACTGTGGAACGGGAGCTTTTTCACCCAGTATCCACTGACCCTGGAGACCCTGGACCCGGCCTTTTCCCTGCCGGCGGCCGTCCTGCTGGTCCAGTGCGCCCTGCTGGCGGCAGGGGGCGTCCTGCTGGCCCTTCCTCCCCGCAGGCGGCACGTGGAATAATATCCTTCACAGAAAAAAACGCGACCCCTGGGACCATACCGGTCTCCCAGGGGCGCGCGTTTTTCTGTTCTCTCCGGTCCTGTCCCAGATTGGGGAACCGCCGTCAATTCTTCCCGTGGCTCCGGGCGGCGTACAGGGTGTTCTCCATGAGCATGGCCCGGGTCATGGGGCCCACTCCCCCGGGGACCGGAGTGATGTAGGAGGCCCGCTCCGCCGCGGCGGCGTAGTCCACGTCTCCGCACAGCTTTCCGGCCTCGTTCCGGTTCATGGCCACGTCGATGACCACGGCGCCCTCCTTCACCATGTCGCCGGTGATGAGGCCCACCCGGCCGGCGGCGGCCACCAGGATGTCCGCCCGGAGGCACTCCGCCTTCAGGTCGGGGGTCTTGGTATGGCAGATGGTCACAGTGGCGTTCTCCCGGAGCATGAGCATGGCCTGGGGTTTGCCCACAATGTTGGACCGGCCCACGATGACGCAGTGCTTGCCGGCGGGGTCGATGCCGTACTCCTGGAGCATCCGCATCACCCCGGCGGGGGTACAGGGCTGGAAGCCGTTCTCCCCGATCATCAGCTGCCCCACGTTGAAGGGGTGGAAGCAGTCCACGTCCTTGTCCGGCCGGATGGCCAGCAGGACCTCCTTCTCGTTCAGGTGCTTGGGCAGGGGGAGCTGCACCAGAATGCCGTCGATGTCCTCCCGGCCGTTCAGGGTGTCCACCAGCTCCAGCAGCTCCTGCTGGGTGGTCTCCGCCGGGATGGCGTACTCCTCGCTGTAGATGCCGCACTCCCCGCAGTCCTTTTTCTTTCCGTTTACGTATACCCGGGAGGCGGGGTTGTCCCCCACCAGCACCACGGCCAGTCCGGGCTTGCGCTCCATCCGCTCCACCTGGGCGCGGACCTCCTCCTTCACCTTGGCCGCCAGGGCCTTTCCGTCCATTACTACCGCTGCCACGGATTACTCCTCCTTGTTATCGCTTTTTTCGTCGGATTTCTGCTCCGCCTGGGCTTTGAGGCGGTTCACATACAGCTTGGCCGGGTCGTGGGGCCGGAACCGGTTGTAGAGCAGGATGGCTCCCGCCGCCACAAAACACACCGCCGCCACCATCTGGGACACCCGGATGGGCGACCCGAACAGCTCCAGGCCGAAAAAGTACAGGCTGTCGGTGCGCAGGCCCTCGATCCAGGCCCGGCCCAGGCCGTACCAGCACAGGTAGAACAGGAAGCACTCCCCGTCGTACTTCCGCCACCGCTTCCCGATGAAATACACTAAAATCAGGCCGATAAAGTTCCAGGCCGACTCATAGAAGAAGGTGGGATGTACCCCCAGGGTCCCGTCCAGGATGGCCTGAAAGCCCGCCTGGTCCACATACCCCTGGGCGAGCATGTCCTGGGCGATGGACTCGCTGCACATGCGCCAGGGCAGGTCGGTCACCCCGCCGTAGGCCTCCACGTTCATAAAATTGCCCCACCGGCCGATAAGCTGGCCGATGAACAGCCCGTGGACCCCCAGGTCGGCGAAGGCCAGGAAGCTGACCTTCCGCACATGGCAGAAGATGAGCAGCACGATGGCCGACGAGATGATGGCCCCGTAGATGGCCAGCCCCCCGTCGCTGTACCGGAAGATAGCCGCCCAGTTCAGAGAGCCGTCCACATTCTTATACAGATCCAGATTAAAGATCACATAGTAGGCCCGGATGGCGATGAGGGCCGCAGGCACCGCAAAGATCATCAGATCCAGGATGTGGTCGGGCACCACGCCGAACCGGGGGGCCCACTTGGAGCACAGGTACACCGCCAGCAGCAGGCCGCAGGCGATGATGATGCCATACCAGTACACCGGCCGGCCGAAGATCTCAAAGGCCACCCGGTTCAGGGTAAATTCCAGCCCAAGGCCGGGAAATGATACCACATGCACCATGGTCAGCCTACCTCCTTCGGTCGGATGACAGACAAGGAGGTGCGCGCCGGGGTCACCCACCGGGCGATGAGGGCCTCCACGTCCTCCTTCCGGATGTCCGCGAACAGGTCGGCAAAGCGCAGGTACTCCCGTCCGGCAAAGAAGTTCTGGGCCTGATTCACACACAGGGTCTCAAAGGAGTTGAGGCTTCGCACCCTCCACCCGTAGACCCCCTTCTTCACCCGGTCCCACAGCCCCGGGTCCACTCCCTCTGCTTCAATCCTTCGGGCCTCCGCCTCCACAGCGGCCCGGACGGCCTCCGGGTCCCGGGACTCGCCTCCCGCCGCCAGAAAGGCGCAGCCGGGGACGCTGTCATATCCGTAGCTGAAATTCCGGTTGATGAGCCCCTCCTGGTAGAGGCGGGCATACAGGGGGGTGGAGTTGCCCAGCAGCACCTCACAGGCCAGCTCGCCCAGCATCTGCTGGCGCAGGCCCGCCTCCCCCCGCTCCGGGGCATCCCCTTTGCAGCCCAGCTGGAAGATGGGGCCGGACACCGCCAGACGCTCCTCCACCAGGCTCTGGAAGGCCCCCTCCGGCTCCTGGGGGCCGTAGTCCTTCTGGGCGATGGGCCCCGCCGTTTTGGGCAGGATCTCCCGGGCGATCCGGCACACCCGCTCTGGGTCCTGGTTCCCCGCCACGCACAGCACCATGTTGGCCGGGTCGTAGAAGGCCTTGTGGCAGTCGTACAGGGTCTGGGGGGTGATGCGGGCAATGGACTCCACCGACCCGGCCACGCTCAGGCGGATGGGGTGGTGCTCGTACAGCCCCTTCATCAGGTTGGTGAACACCTTCCAGTCCGGGTCGTCCTCGATCATGCCGATCTCCTGGCCGATGATCCCCTGCTCCTTGTCCACACTCTCCTGGGTGAAGTAGGGGACGGAGACGAAGGAGAGGAGGGTCTTCAGGTTCTCCTCAAACTGCTCGGTGCACTCGAAGTAGTACCCGGTGATGGCGTTGCTGGTGAAGGCGTTGGGGGAGGCCCCGTTGGCTGTCAGCTTCTGGAGGGCATTGCCCTCCTGGGTATCGAACATCTTGTGCTCCAGGTAGTGGGCCACTCCGGCGGGGGTGTCGTGCCAGGTCCCGTCCAAACAGAACCGCAGGTCCATACCGCCGTAGTTTGTGGCGAAAAAGGCGTAGCTCTTTTGAAACTCGGGCTTGGGGAATACGAACACGTGGAGGCCGTTCTCCAGCACCTCCCGATACATCCGCTCCCCTACCCGGGGAAAATCCAGGTAATTCATGGATTCTCAGCCCTCCTTTCCGTTGAGGAAATAGACGGTGTCCAGCTCCAGCTTTTGGGCGGCGGCGGCCACCTGCTCCCGGGTGACAGCCTTCAGCCCCTCCACCAGCTCCTCAATGCCGGTGTCCAGGCCGGCCGCCGTCTGGCCCAGCCAGAACTCCTCCAGGCGGCTCTGGTCGTCCAGGGTGGACCGGTGCCCTCCGATGAGGGTGCGCCGGGCGCCCTCCAGCTCCCAGTCCTCCATCTCCCCCCGGCGGACGGCCTCCAGCTGGGCCAGGATCTCGTCCCTGGCCTGCTGGTACTGGCCAAACTCAATGCCGGAGGACACCAGCAGCAGCCCCTTCATCTTCTCCAGGTTGGAGCTGGCATAGTAGCACAGTGAGCGCTTCTCCCGCACGTTCAGGAACAGCTTGGACAGAGGGGTGGCCCCGAACACGGCGTTGCACATCACCAGGGCGGGGTAGTCCTCCTCCCAGCAGGTGATCCCGCCGGTGCGGAAGCCCAGGGCCAGCTTGCCCTGGGTCACGTCCATCCGCTCCTCCTCCAGGCGGGGCTCCGCCCCGGCGTGGAGGCGCACCTCACAGTCCGCCTCCAGCCGCTCCTCCGACCGGGGCAGGCCGGACAGGGCGGCGGACAGGGCTTCGGCCACCCGGTCCGGGGCGGCGGAGCCGCAGTAGTAGAGCTCGATCTCCGCCGTGGACAGCAGCTCCTGATAGCGCTGCCACAGCTTTCGCGGGGTGAGAGCGGCGGCGCGCCCCTCGTCCCCCAGCTTGTCCACCCCGAAGGCCTCCCCCTCACACATGAGCTGGGTGAGGCGGGACAGGGCGTAGTACCGCTTGTCGTTTACCTGGGCCCGGATACGGTCCACCAGGTTGGACCGCTCCCCCGCCACATAGTTGGGATAAAACATCCCCTTCTCGGTGCGGGGCCGCAGGAGCAGCTCCCCCAGCAGGGCGGCGGCCCCCTCCAGGACCGGCTCCCCCTCCAGGGCGTAGGCGTCGTCCAGGAAGCTGGCCGCAAACCCCACGCACTGAGTCTCCCCCTTCTTGCGGACGATGGGCTCGATTGCCCCGCCGTACAGCTCGTCCAGGGCGGCGGACAGGGACTCCAGGTCCGGGTGGGCCGCCGTCCCCCGGCGGAGCACCGCCGGAATCAGGGCGTTGGCCGAGGCCGTCTCCGCCGACAGGGGGGTCATCAGGGTGAGGGACAGGTATGAACTTTTAAACTTATGGGTGTGGACCGTCCGAAGCCACACCCCGGGAAACAGCTCCCGTCGCAATACTTCCATGGGGTTTCCTTTCCTTGGGAAATGCTCCCAAAATACAAATGCGGATCATATTATACCATGCCAGATCAATTTAATCAATTTTTCCCTTCCACCCCAGTGTCCCCGCCCTATGGTGGAATATACCAAAGCAGTCCCGGCTCTTTGGGCGCAATTTCGGATTGACAAACGAGGGAGAATGTGGTATAGTTCCGTTTGTAAAGTTTATAGACTTTACATGAAGCCGAGAGGAGGCCGCAGAACATGAAAAGCCAGGCATACCGGATGGCCCTTCTGTATGATTTTTACGGGGACGTCCTCACCCCCCGGCAGAAGGAGTTCTACGACCTCTACTATAATGAGGACCTGTCCCTGGCCGAGATCGCCGAGAACAACGGCATCACCCGCCAGGGGGTCCGGGACGTGATCGTCCGGGCGGAGGCCATCCTCACCGACCTGGAGGACAAGACCGGCCTCATCAAGCGCTTCCACGCCATGCAGAAGCAGCTTCAGGAGGTGGAGGGCGCCGCCCAGGCCATCCTGGCCCGCAGCGCCCGGTACGACGACCCGGAGCTGGAGGCCCAGGCCCGCAAGATCCTGGACCTGGCTCAGCAGATGGAGAAGGAGTGACCCATGGCATTTGAAGGACTGACCGAAAAGCTCTCCGCCGCCTTTAAAAAGCTGCGCGGCAAGGGGCGGCTGTCCGAGGCCGACGTGAAGGAGGCCATGCGGGAGATCCGCCTGGCCCTGCTGGAGGCCGACGTAAGCTATAAGGTGGTCAAGCAGTTCATTGCCCAGGTCACCGAGAAGGCGGTGGGCGCCGACGTGCTGGAGGCCCTCTCCCCCGCCCAGCAGATCGTTAAGATCGTCAACCAGGAGCTCACCGACCTGATGGGCGGTGAGAGCACCAAGCTGACCATCGCCTCCAAGCCCCCCACCGTGGTGATGATGGTGGGCCTTCAGGGCGCGGGCAAAACCACCAACTGCGCCAAGCTGGCAGGCCTGATGAAGCGCAAGGAGGGCAAGCGCCCCCTGCTGGCTGCCTGCGACATCTACCGCCCCGCCGCCATTCAGCAGCTGGAGGTGGTGGGCAAGCAGCTGGACATCCCTGTGTTCCAGATGGGCCAGACCGACCCGGTGGACATCGCCAAGGCGGCCATCGCCCACGCCAAGGAGCACGGCAACGACCTGGTGTTCCTGGACACCGCCGGACGGCTCCACGTGGACGAGGAGCTGATGGATGAGCTCAGACGCATCAAGGCGGCGGTGGAACCCACCGAGATCCTGCTGGTGGTGGACGCCATGATCGGCCAGGACGCGGTAAACGCGGCCAAGGCCTTTGACGACGCCCTGGACATCGACGGCGTGGTGCTCACCAAGCTGGACGGCGACGCCCGAGGGGGCGCGGCACTGTCCATCAAGGCGGTCACCGGCAAGCCCATCAAGTTTGCCGGCGTGGGCGAAAAGCTGGATCAGATTGAGGTCTTCCACCCCGACCGCATGGCCAGCCGCATCCTGGGCATGGGCGACGTGCTCTCCCTCATTGAGAAGGCGGAGCAGAACTTCGACCAGAAGAAGGCCCTGGAGCTTCAGGAGAAGCTGCGGAAAAACAAATTTACCCTCACCGATTTCTATGAGCAGATGGCTCAGCTTCAAAATATGGGCTCCCTCACCGAGCTGGCGGGGATGCTCCCCGGCGTGAAGGCCTCCGATCTGGAGGGGGCCGACCTGAACACCAATATGTTCAAACAGATGTCCGCCATCATCCAGTCCATGACCCCCTACGAGCGGGAGAACCCCTCCGTGCTCAATTCCAGCCGGAAAAAGCGCATCGCCGCCGGCTCCGGCACCCAGGTGGTGGACGTGAACCGCCTTCTGAAGCAGTTTGAGCTGCTCCAGTCCTTAACCCGCCAGTTCTCCGGCGGCAAGCTCCCCCGGGGTCTGCGCAAGCGCATGGGCAAGAAGGGCGGCATGATGCCCGGAATGGGCGGCGGCATGCCGGGAGGGTTTCCCTTTTAACTGACGCTGGAAGCGCGTGGCACACGCGTTCCATATACAAAAGAATTCATTTGGAGGTGAATATAAATGGTCAAAATCAGACTGCGCCGCATGGGCGCCAAGAAGGCTCCCTTCTACCGCATCGTCGTGGCCGACTCCCGCTATCCCCGGGATGGCCGTTTCATCGAGGAGATCGGCACTTACAACCCCGTCGTCAACCCCGCTGAGCTGAAGGTGGACGTGGACCGCGCCCAGGCTTGGATCAAGACCGGCGCTCAGCCCACGGAGACCGTCCGTGATCTGCTGAAAAAGGCCGGCGCAATCTAAGGCTGGAGGTCTGCACAATGAAAGAGCTTCTGACCTATGTGGCCCGGAATCTGGTGGATCACCCGGAGCAGGTCTCTGTCAATGAGATCCAGTCCGACGGCGAGACCATTCTGGAGCTGCGCGTCGCCCCGGAGGACACCGGCAAGGTGATCGGCCGCCAGGGCCGCATCGCCAAAGAGATCCGCACCCTGATCCGCTCCGTGGCCCAGCGGTCCGGCAAGCGCGTCTCGGTGGAGATTGTCGACTGATCCCCCCACAAGGAGTCTCCTGCCCGCGCCGGACGCGCCGCAGGAGATTTTTTGTTCACTGAACCCCTTACTAAGGAGATTTTCAACCATGAAGCAGCAGTATCTGGAAGTGGGAAAGATCACCAACGTCCACGGCCTTATGGGCGAGGTGCGGGTCCAGCCCTGGGCGGACTCCCCCGACTTTCTATGCCGGTTCAAGACTCTCTATGTGGATGAGACCCACTGGCCCATCCAGGTGGAGCGGGCCCGGGTCCATAAAAACATGGTGATTTTGAAGCTGGAGGGCATCACCGATGTAAACGGCGCGCTGGCCCTGCGCAACGCCATCCTGTATATCGACCGGAAGGACGCCGATCTGCCCGAGGGCAGCTTCTTCCTGGCCGACCTGATGGGCATGGAGGTGCGGAACGCCAAGGACGGGGCGGTGCTGGGAAAGATCGCCGATGTGCTCACTCTCCCCGCCAACAATGTGTATGTGGTCCGGGGGGGCGAACGGGAGTGGATGATCCCCGCCGTGCCGGAGTTTGTCGCCGAGATCAATATCGACGAGGACTATATGCGGGTCAACCTGATGGAGGGACTCTGACCGCCTGATTTCTCTGGGCGCGGGGGCGGGCTTCGCCTCCGCGCCCGGTTTCTATTTCCCAACGAGACGGAGGTGCGCTATGTTTCATACCTTCCAGCGCTTTTCCCTGGAAAAGCAGCTCTTTGCCAGCTTTGTGGGCTTTGCCGCCGTCCTGCTCCTCCTGACCATGGGGGTGAGCCTGATCCTGGACATCAACCGGCAGATGCAGTCCACCGACAGCCTGATCCGCTCCTCCGCCTCCTACATCGCCTCTCTGGACTCGGTAAAAAACATGCTGAAGCAGGGGTACCCAGACCCGGAAGTCACCAAGGAGCTGGACTCCTTCAACGAGAGCCTGGAAGACCTGCACGTCATTGTCATCTGCGACGCCAACAGCCTGCGCTTTTATCACACCAACCGTCAGGACGTGGGAGATTCCTTTGTAAATGGGGACCAGGAGGCCATCCTCCAGGGCAGCGAGCCATACATCACCACCGGCTACGGCACCTATGGCACCCAGCGGCGGGCCTTCCACGCCGTGGAGGATGCCGACGGGACGATCCTGGGGTTTGTGATGACCTCCACCTTTACGGCGGAAATTTCCGCCCACATCCACCGCCTGGTGCTCTACTGCCTGGTGCTGTTCGGCGCCGCCCTGGCGGTGGCCCTGGGTCTCTCCCGGGGGCTGGTGGCCCTGCTGCGCCGCTCCCTGCTGGGCTATCACCCCACCGAGCTGCTGGAACTCTACCTGCAGCAGGGGGAGGTGCTCAACGCAGTGGAGGACGGCCTGGTGGCCACCGATCCAAAAGGCAAGGTGGTCTTTGCCAATCAGACCGCCTGCCGGCTGCTCCAGAAGAGTGAAAAGGCCCTGAAGGGCCGGAAGCTGAACCAGGTCTTTCCGGAGAGCTCCTGTGTCCAGGCGGCCCGCACCGGGGAGGCGGTCCACAACCGCTCCTGCGTCATCAGCGGCCACCCGGTGCTCTCCAGTGAAATTCCCATCCCGGGAAAGTCCGGCTCCAGCGGGGTGCTGAATGTTTTCCACGACAAGACCGAGCTGCAGAAGCTGTCCGACGAGCTCTCCGGCGCCCACTACATGCTGGACACCCTGCGCTTCTTCAACCACGAGTTTATGAACAAGCTCCACGTGATCCTGGGGTACCTCCAGACTGGGGAGACGGAGAAGGCGGCCTCCTTTATTATCAACAGCAGCCTGGTGTCCAGCCAGGCCATCCGGGAGACCGCCGACTGCATCCGGGTCTCCCGCATCTGCGCCCTGGTCATCGGCAAGATGATGCACGCCGCCGAGCTGGGCATCCGCCTGGCGGTGGCCCCGGACAGCTACTGCCGCCAGGAGGACCTGCTGCTGCCTGAGGAGGACTATGTGACCATCGTGGGCAATCTGCTGGAAAACGCGGTGGAGGAGCTCTCCCGGGGCGAACACGACCTCAAGGAGATCCGGCTGGCCCTCTACTGCCGCCCGGACTGCAATGTGATCGTCTGTGAGGACACCGGCGGCGGCGTGGCCCCGGAGATCCAGCCCCATATCTTTGAAAAGGGTGTCTCCTCTAAGGGGGAGGGCCGCGGATTGGGGCTGTGCCTCATCCACCAGCTGGTGGAGCAGCACCACGGAACCATTGACGTAATGACCGAGGCCGGGGTGGGCACCTGCTTTACCCTGACCTTTACCGACTCTGTACCTGAGGAGGCGTAGCTATGGCATATCAAGTGATCATCATTGAGGACGACCCCATGGTGGCCGCCATCGACCGGCAGTATGTGGAGACGGACTCCCGCTTTCAGGTGGCCCATGTTCTCAAGAGCGGCGGAGAGGCTCTGGGCGTGCTGGAGCACTGCCGCCCGGATCTGATCATTCTGGACTACTACACCCCCTCCATGGACGGGATGGAGTTTGTAGACCGCCTCCACGCCATGGGACAGTACCCCGCCATCATCATGGTCACCTCCGCCAACGACCGGGAGATCGTCCAGGGCCTCTTGTCCCGGGGGGTGCTGGACTATTTGGTCAAGCCCTTCGCCTTCGCCCGGTTCCGGCAGGCCATGGACAAATTCCTTCAGGCACAGAATCTGCTCTCCTGCCCCCAGGAGAGCAGCCTGCTGGACCAGCAGGCCATCGACCGTCTGATCCGCCGTCAGGAGCACCCGGAGCCGGGTGGGAACCAGATGAGCAAGGGGCTCAACGCCGCCACCCTGGAGCGGGTGCGCAGCTTTCTCTCCGCCAGCCGCGGACAGGCGCTCACCAGCGAGGAGATCGCCGAACAGGTCCACCTGTCCCGCATCACCATCCGGCGGTATGTGAACTATATGGTGGAGACAGGGGAGCTGGCCAGCTCCATCGACTACCAGACTGGCGGCCGGCCCTCCATCCGTTACAGCTACACCGGGCAGACCTCTGAGCCGTAATTTTCTATATTCAAAACCGACAAAAGTCTCTTGCAAATTTTGTGCAAATCTTTCAGTTCCAGTGACCACCCTCCCCCCGACTGTGCAGATATGCCGGTCCGGGGGAGATTTTTTTCTTTTCTTTGGATGTATCATCCAAAGCCATTCTGGTTACTTTACGTACAAAAGTCATTCCATAGGTACAAAAATTGACTTTGCCTCCGGAGACGGCTACACTTTTTCTTAAAGATACGGACCGGACGGCATGGGGCGCGGACCGTTGGGAGGCAGTCCGCCGGACTGGTTTTCCCCGCCGCTCCGGACGGTATCAAACCAATTTTGAATCGCCGGATGAGAGATGCAAAACTGTTCCGGCGGAAAGGAAGTGTGTGTGTATGTTGGAGATCTCCTTTGACGTCATGCAAAGCGCCGCCATCGCAGCTCTGGTTGCCCTGGTGGGACGGGCCATCGTCAAGCGGGTCAAGTTCTTCCAGACTTACTGCGTGCCCGGCGTCGTGGTCGCCGGCCTGTTGGTCAGCATTGTGCTGGGTATCCTTCGGGCCAGTAATGTTCTGCAGGTGGACTTCGACGTCGCGGTGCTGAAAGAGTGGTTCATGGACATCTTCTTCACCGGAGTCGGTCTGACCGCCTCCTGGAAGCTCATTAAGTCGGGCGGCAAGGTGTGTATCGGCATTGCCGTCGCCACCATTGGCTTGATCCTGTGGCAGGATGTCCTGGGCGTGGTCTTGTCCATGGCTCTGGGTATGCATCCCCTCCAGGGCCTGGGCCTGGGCTCCCTGTCCCTGATGGGCGGCGTGGGCACCTCCGGCGCCATCGCCCCCACCTATGAGGCCCTGGGCGCCGAGAACGCCACGGTTCTGGCCGTTATGTGCGCCACCTTCGGCATGGTGTTCGCCAGTCTGACCGGCGGCCCTGTGGCCCGCGCTCTGATTAAGCGCCATCACCTGCACGGCGAGGACCGCAGCGAGAAGAACAAGGAAGAGATCTTCCCCCTGAACAACAAGAACCTGCTGAGCAGCGTGTGCCTGATCATCGTTGCCGCCGGCCTGGGCTCCTATATTGCGATTCTGGCCGGAATGATCCCCATGATCGAGTTCCCCTACTTCATCGGCTGTATGATCGGCGGCATCATCCTCCGCAACATTCTGGACGTGGCCAAGGTAGAGGTCCGTGCCGAGGAGCTGGACGCCTTCGGCGATATCTGCCTGGAGATCTTCCTGGGCATGACCATGATGACCATTGACGTGACCCAGATCCTGGGCGTCATCGGCCCCTTCGTGATCATCTTCGCCGCCCAGGTCATCACCACCTGCATCTTCTGCTATATCGTCACCTTCCGCTGCTGCGGCCGCAACTACGACGCCGCCGTCATTGTGGCCGGCCACATCGGCATGGGCCTGGGCAACGGTCCCAACACCATGGCCAATGAGAAGGCCGTTATGGACGAGCACGGCTTCTCCCACATCGGCTGGGTCGTATACCCTCCCTTCGGACTGCTGGTGCTGGACATTTTCAATCCCATCTTCTGCTCGGTGATTGCAGAGCCTCTCACCAAATTCCTGGGATATATGCCCTCATAATCCGAGACCATTTCCTATCTTCTCTCCCGCATACCTCCGCTCCTCCAGGGGCGGGGGTATTTTATTGCTCAGCGTCCGGACGCGCCGGGAACAGCAGATGGAGAGGATCTCCCCTACATCGGAAAACCCTCTCCATCTCTATCAGAACATACTCAAATACATCCGCCGGGGCAGGCGCTCCATCCTCAGGGCCGGACAATGTACCCCTCTTTTCTGGACTTAGGCGCCGGGATTTCACCGTCGGCGTAGCCCAGAATGCAGTTGCCCACCCCCTGGAGGTCCTCCGGCAGCCCCCACTTGCGCAGCAGCGCCTTGCCCTCAGGCCGCTCAAAGAGCTCCCGGGCCCGGTTGATCCAGCAGGAGGCCACCCCCAGGGACCAGGCGGCGTTCATCAGGTTGCCCATCACCAGAGAGCCGTCCGGAACGGCGTTGGCCCCTTCGGCCAGCACCACCACCACGGTGGGCGCTCCATAGAAGGGGTCTGTCCCCGGCGCCCCCTGGATCTCCGCATTGAGTCTGGACATCTCCTGGATGGTCTCCCGATCCTGCACCACCACCATGACGGCGGACTGCTTCCCCATGGCGGAGGGGGCCCAGGTGCCGGCGTCCAGAATCGCCTCCAGCTCCTCCGGCTTGATCTGTTCCGGGCGGTAGCGCCGAACGCTCCGGCGCTCTCTCAAGGTCTTCAACGTCTCATTCATAGCAAAGCCATCCTTTCCCGTTTGTTGGAGATGGCTCTATTATAAGGCGAATCGCCGGACTGCGCAAGCATCAGTAGGATCTCACCGCCTGTCTCAACACCGGAGCTCAGTTTTCTGTCTTCACGAGGAGAGAATTTGCAATTTAGGGCTACCCTCCTGGGGCAAAATATGGTACACTCAAGTATAAAACCTATCGGGAAGAGATTTTGGAGGAACACAGCTATGAAATGCCCCTACTGCGGATATTTAGAGAGCAAAGTGGTGGACTCCCGCCCCGCCGACGAGGGGGCCAGCATCCGCCGCCGCCGGGAGTGCCTGTCCTGCCACAAGCGCTTCACCACCTATGAGATGATGGAGAGCCTGCCCCTGGTGGTGGTAAAGAAGGACGGCAGCCGCCAGAGCTTTGACCGCAACAAGGTGATGAGCGGCCTGATCCGGGCCTGTGAAAAGCGGCCGGTCTCCTTCAGCACCATGGAGGAGATCGTCAACGAGATCGAGCAGACCCTCCAGAACGAGATGGAGCGGGAGGTCAGCTCCGCCGAGATCGGAGAGCTGGTGATGGAGCGGCTGAAAAAAGTGGACGAGGTCTCCTATGTGCGCTTTGCCTCCGTCTACCGCCAGTTCAAGGACATCAACACCTTCATGCGGGAGCTGAACAAGCTGCTGGAAGATAAGTGAGCAATCCGGCCCCGGGACCACATGGTCCCGGAGCTCAAATTGTCGCAAAAGGCCGTCGGGTCTTTTGCGACGAAGGGCTGCATGACAGATGAGGCCTATTTTTGCAGGAAAAAGCCGCCTCATCTGTCATGAGAGGTGTCATTTTCCAGAAGCATGTCCCGGGAAATAATGCTTTTTGATTTGATCCTGTCTTCCACGGACGACAGAACTCTTTGGGGCCCCCTCTGGGGGAGATTTTTCACTAGCGGAAGCGGGGGGCCGAGCCATCGGCCTCCCGCTTTTTGTGCCGCGCCAGGGCGGAGCTTAAAGGAACCGCTTCATCTGCTGGATGTTCTGTTCCTCGGTGTGCAGCAGGCGGCTGCCCAGGGCCAGCAGCTCCGGGTCCGCCTTGCCGGTGTACTGGTGGATGCGCCGGGTCATCTCCACAGTGCCCATGGTGCTCCCCTGGATCATCAGCTGAGCCAGCTTGGAGGTGGTGTGGTCGGCGGCAGTGCGGGCCTTGAGCATGGCACCGGACATGGCCCGGACAGCCAGACCCGGGGTATGGAGCCGGGCACCATGCTTCCGGGCATAGGCCTGTGACTGGGCGGCGATGGTCCGGTATTCCTGGAGCTGGCTGTTCAGGGCCTGGCCCATGGCCCGGCTCTGGGGCAGGGACAGCACCTGGGGGATGGCGCTCACCCCCATAGCCGCGTTTTTATGAATGAAAGACAAAAACTGCTGATCGTGATCCATGAAATTTCTCTCCCTTCCTCCATATTATCTGAAAAATTCTGCAAAATATACGAGAAAGAGCAGGGATTTTGTAAAAATATTTGAGATCCTGTCCTTGATGGTCGGAGCGGGGGGCGCTATAATAAACTATCTTTTTCCCGGGGCACGCGGGGCGCCGGAGTCGAAAGGGGCGGAGAATATCGTGAGTATGGAAGACATCCGGCTGGAGCAGGGGCTCCACGAGGAGTGCGGTGTATTCGGGATCTATGACCCGGAGGGCAGCTGCGCCCAGACCACCTATTACGGGCTGTACGCCCTCCAACACCGGGGGCAGGAGGCCTGCGGCATCGCGGCCATCAATGACCGGGAGCAGTCCTTTTATAAGGACGTGGGACTGGTCAGCGAGGTCTTCGACCGGGAGACCCTTCAGCGCCTGAATGGGACCATGGCGGTGGGCCATGTGCGCTACGCCACCACCGGCGCTGGGGCGCGGGAGAACGCCCAGCCCCTGACCATCAAGTATGTGAAGGGAACGCTGGCGGTGGTCCACAACGGCAATCTGGTGGACGTGGACCGGCTGCGGGCCCGGTTTGAGTACCAGGGGGCAATCTTCCACACCACCAGCGACTCGGAGCTCATTGCCTACGCCATTGCCCAGGCCCGGCTCCACGGGACCAGCGTGGAGGACGCGGTGTGCCGGGCTGTGGGGGAGCTGCGAGGGGCGTTCTCCCTGATCGTCATGTCCCCCCGTAAGCTCATCGCCTGCCGGGACCCCTGGGGCTTCCGCCCCCTGTGCATGGGCCGGAAGGGGAAGGCGGTGCTGTTCGCCTCTGAGTCCTGCGCCATCGAGAGCGTGGGGGGCACCCTGGAGCGGGAACTGGACCCAGGAGAGATCGTGGTGGTGGAGGAGGGGCAGGTGCGCTCCATCCGAGACAACTGCAGGGGCCAGTCCCACATGTGCATCTTCGAATATATCTACTTCGCCCGGCCCGACTCGGTGATCGCCGGGCAGTCGGTCCACCAGGCCCGGGTGAACGCGGGAAAGCTCCTGGCTCAGGAGCACCCGGTGGAGGCCGACCTGGTCATCGGGGTGCCCGACTCCGGCCTGGACGCCGCCCAGGGCTACGCCCAGGAGAGCGGCATCCCCTACGGGGTGGGCTTTGTGAAAAACCGCTATGTGGGCCGCACCTTCATCACCCCCGACCAGGCCAGCCGGGAGCAGGCGGTGCGCATCAAGCTCGCCGCCCTGAGCAGCGAGGTGGAGGGCAAGCGGGTGGTCATGGTGGACGACTCCATCGTCCGGGGGACCACCAGCCGACAGATCATCACCCTGCTGCGGGAGGCGGGGGCCAAAGAGGTCCATATGCGCATCTCCGCGCCCCCCTTCGTCTCCCCCTGCTACTTCGGCACCGACATTCCCAACAAGGACCGGCTCATCGCATGCAGCCACACGGTGGAGGAGATCCGGGAGCTCACCGGGGCGGACAGCCTGGGCTACCTCTCCCTGGAGCACCTCCACCAGCTGGCCCCCGACGCCCGGTGCGGCTTCTGCGACGGGTGCTTTACCGAGCGCTATCCCATCCCGGTCTGACAGGCCGGCATGCAAGAATGCCGCTGCTTTCCCGCCGCGCAGCGGCGGAAAAGTCCTCGCGGAACGCCTTGCCGTGCAGGGCATTCAGGGCATCCGACCCCACTCGAGGCGGGCTGCCGCCCTCTTGCGCTCCCCCGCCAAAACCCGGGCTGACTCGTCTTGGCAGAGTTTTTTGACAAACTGAAAAACCGCCTGCATCTCGCATGCAGGCGGTTTTTTACAAAAGGAGACTCCGCCCCTCGTGGAACGGAGTATCATACAGTGAGCTAATTTGTATGTAATCTTTGTAATCCTGTCCGACGGCTCACTCGCCGGCCAGCGCCTCCTGAAGGGCCTTGATGCACTTGGGGCAGATATTTTTCCCGTGGTAGACGATCACGTCCTTGGCGTCGTCACAGAAGATACAGGCGGGCTGATACTTCTTCAACACGATGGCAGGACCATCCATGTAAATTTCCAGGGAATCCTTCTCCGCAATGTCCAGGGTGCGGCGCAGCTCAATCGGGAGTACGATACGGCCTAATTCGTCCACTTTTCGCACAATACCGGTAGATTTCAAGTTAAACCATCCTTTCCTTGTCGCCAGTCGTCAATGAGAGAACCATCGAGACGGCACGGAATCTGTAAAAGAATACCGAAAACGGCAAATCTAATTATACTACAAAGATTGATTCTGTCAACCACATATGTGAAAATATTGCAAAAACCGACAAATTATTTCTTATGCCCTCCTTAAATCAAAAAATACCAACAAATTTTGTCGAACAGAATTGGGTATTATTTCCGAAATCACCTCCGTATAAATGGGACGAGAGGGGGCTGGCCGAATGACGATGGCGTGGATCTGGACGGGAATGGCAGTCCTGTCCATTTTGTGCGGCCTGGCCACGGGCCGGGGGGAGCTGGTGGCCGCCGCCGCGGTGGAGGGAGCTCAGGCGGCGGTGGAGCTGTGCGTGTCCATCGCGGGCATGCTGTGCCTGTGGACCGGGGTGATGGAGATCATGCGCCGCTCCGGTCTGGCGGAGGGGCTGTCCCGGCTGCTGCGGCCGGTGCTGTCCGCCCTGTTCCCCCAGGTGTCCAAAGACCGCGGGGTAATGGACAGCATCTCCGCCAACGTGTCCGCCAATCTGCTGGGGCTGGGCAACGCGGCCACCCCCCTGGGCATTGAGGCGGTGCGGCGGATGGAGCGAAAGAGCCCCGGGACGGCGTCGGACGCCATGTGCATGCTGGTGGTGTGCAACACCGCCTCCATCCAGCTGATCCCCACCACCGTGGCCTCGGTGCGGGCGGCGGCGGGGAGTTCGTCCCCCTTCGACATCCTCCCCGCCGTGTGGCTGGCCTCCGCCCTGTCGGTGGGGGTGGGAATCGCCGCCTGCAAGCTATTCGCCCGGATCTGGAGGGATTGAACTTGGAACTGCTGTTTGCCATGATCGCCCCCCTGATCATCGCCGGCGTGGCCCTGTACGGCGTGGGGCGGGGCGTGGACGTGTACGACGCGCTGATCCACGGGGGTGGGGAGGGGCTGGAGGTCCTCCTGCGCATCGTCCCCTCCCTCATCGCCCTGATGACGGCGGTGTATATGCTCCGGGCCTCCGGAGCCCTGGAGCTGGCCGCCCAGGTCCTGACCCCCCTGCTGAACCGGGCGGGCGTCCCCGCCCAGCTCCTGCCCCTGATGCTGGTGCGGCCCATCAGCGGCTCCGCCGCCCTGGGGGTGGGAGCGGAGCTCATCCAGTCCTGCGGCCCGGACTCCTATCTGGGCCGGGTGGCGGCGGTGATGCTGGGCTCCACCGAGACCACCTTCTACACCATCGCCGTCTACTTCGGGTCGGTGGGCGTCTCCCGCACCCGGTACGCCATCCCGGCCGCCCTGTGCGCCGACCTCACCGGCTTTCTGGCCGCCGCCTGGGCGGTGCGGCTGTGCTTCGGCGGGAGCTGAGAAATTCTCCCTCCAACCATGGGAGAAACTGGGGCCAGAGTTGTACGTTTCCGTGCAAATAGGGCTGCGTTACAGTAACAGTTACAGTTACAGTTACAGTTACAGTAACTGTTACTGTAATAGTCAGAGTAAATGTTATTGTCACTGTTATAGTTACAGTGCCGCCTCCGGCGCGGCGCCCGCGGGGACGCGGGGAGAGAGAAGGAGTGTTTTTTTGAGGGGTGCGGAAGGACAGCGGCCTCAGGACAAGTTGGAGCAGGAATAACGCACAGGGCGGGAGCATCGGAAACGATGCTCCCGCCCGTCTTACTGATTCAGAAATCCCTGTCTTTCCGGCAATCCCGCAGGAAACAAATGCGCACGCCAGCGGGGTATCGTGTTCTCACGCCGCAGTTTCCTCGAACATCACCGCGTCAGCCAGGTCACTATTGGCATTTGATATTTCTGGGTCTGCCATCGACACTGGAGCATTGCGCTTCACGATTTCTTCTCCTGTGAAATCCCATCCGCCGCCAGCATTTATTTCGTTTGTATTCACCATGACTTCCATATCACGATACTGAAAGCTTAACCAACCGTCTGCCGCCGTGCCTTCCACAAGGTACTCATAGTCGTCGACGCCAATCTGAGAGAAGAAATCTTCAAAGGACATTTCATCTTCCATATCTGGAAAAAGTACGCCGGCGGTTGTGAGAAAACCAGCGCATTTCAGCTGGTCTTCACATTCGTTCATGGCCTTTTCCGCATCGCCGCTCTGTGCTCCAAAAAAGTAATAAACAAATTCCGTCTCCGGCTCCCCAAAGCATACCGCGGCAGAATCCGGGAATCCGCCCGGCCTTACGATCAATTCCCCCTCAGGATGCTCATTTTTTAATTCACTGAGCGTTTTTCCAACGTCATTGAAAAATTCAGGTGTTTGGCCGCTGGGGGCTGCGGGCGCGCAGGCAGAACATGCGAAGGATACGAGCAGAGCTATGGCTGCAAGGGCCGCGTTTCGTCTCATAATAATCTCCATTCCGCAGTATCACACTGCTATTTCCTTTCGGAATGTACTCGAGGTTCTTGGAAGAAATACACAGATAGAACGATGCATGGTTGAGTGAATGATAGCATGTATTACAGCAAAAAGCAAGGATTGGGAACCGCGTTCCCGATTCCCAGAATTTCAAAAAGGCAGGACCGTACCCGGTCCTGCCTTTCCTTTTATTTGTCAGATGGAGCTTCTTAAAAACTCTTAGCCACTTCCACGATGTGCTCGGCGGACAGGCCGAACTGCTTGAGCAGGGCTCCGGCGGGGCCGGAGTGGCCGAACTCGTCGTTGACGCCGATGCGGCGCACGGGGGTGGGCAGCTTCTCGCTCAGCACGCCGCACACGGCCTCGCCCAGGCCGCCCAGGATGTTGTGCTCCTCGCAGGTGATGATCTTGCCGCACTCCTTGGCCGCCTTCAGCACCAGCTCCTCGTCCAGGGGCTTGATGGTGGCCATGTTGATGACCCGGGCGGAGATGCCCTCCTCCTTCAGGGTCTTGGCGGCCTCCAGGGCCTCGGCCACCAGCAGGCCGTTGGCGATGATGGCCACGTCAGTTCCCTCGGTGAGCACCTCGCCCTTGCCGATCTGGAACTGGAAGTTCTCCCCGTCGTGGAACACGGGCACGCCGGCGCGGCCGAAGCGCATGTAGACGGGGCCCACATGCTCATAGGCGGCCTTCACCATGGCCTTGGCCTCCACGTCGTCGGCGGGGGACATGACCACCATGCCGGGGATGGAGCGCATCAGGGCGAAGTCCTCGCAGCACTGGTGGGAGGCCCCGTCCTCGCCCACGGAGATGCCGCCGTGGGTGGCGCCGATCTTCACGTTCAGGTGGGGGTAGCCGATGGAGTTGCGCACCTGCTCAAAGGCGCGGCCGGCGGCAAACATGGCGAAGCTGGAGGCAAAGGGCACCAGCCCCATGGCCGCCGCGCCGGCGGCCACCGCCATCATATTGCCCTCGGCGATGCCGCAGTCAAAGTGGCGCTCCGGGAAGGCCTTCTGGAAGGTGCCGGTCTTGGTGGCCCCGGCCAGATCCGCGTCAAACACAATCAGATCGTCATGCTCCGCGCCCAGCTCCTTCAGGGCGTTGCCGTAGCTGTCCCGGGTCGCGATCTTCTTCACATCCGCCATCTTACATCGCCTCCACTTCCGCCAGCTGAGCGGTAAGCTCATCCATGGCGATCTTGTATTCCTCGTCGTTGGGGGCCTTGCCGTGCCAGCCCGCCTGGTTCTCCATGTAGCTCACGCCCTTGCCCTTGGTGGTCTTCATCACGATGGCAAAGGGTACTCCCTTGGTGGCTTTGGCCTCGGCAAAGGCGGCCTCGATCTGGTCAAAGTCGTGGCCGTCGATCTCCTTCACCGCAAAGCCGAAGGCCTTCAGCTTGTCGGGAATGGGGTAGGGGCTCATCACCTTGTCCACGGCGCCGTCGATCTGCAGGCCGTTGTTGTCGATGATAACGCACAGGTTGTCCAGCTTGTAGTGGTGGGCGAACATGAAGGCCTCCCACACCTGGCCCTCCTGGATCTCACCGTCGCCCAGAAGGGTGTACACCCGGCAGCTCTTGCCCTGGTACTTGGCGGCCAGAGCCATGCCGGCGGCGGCGGAGACGCCCTGGCCCAGAGAGCCGGTGGACATGTCCACGCCGGGGGTCAGGTTCATGTTGGGGTGGCCCTGGAGGTGGCTGCCGATCTGGCGCAGGGTGAGCAGGTCCTCCTCCGGGAAGAAGCCCCGCTGGGCCAGCGCGGCGTACAGGCCGGGGGCGGTGTGGCCCTTGGACAGGACAAAGCGGTCCCGGTCCTCCCACTTGGGGTTCTTGGGGTCCACATTCAGCTCCTTGCAGTACAGGTAGGTGAACAGGTCGGCGGCGGACAGGCTGCCGCCGGGGTGGCCCGCCTTGGCGGCGTGGGTCCCCTTGATGACCCCCATCCGGACCTTACAGGCGGTGGCCATCAGCTGCTTTTTTTCTTCTTTGGTCATGTTTTGTATTCCTCCTCTCCGAATCACTCCGCGGCGAAGCGGTACTCGGTGGTCTGCCGGTACTCCGCTCCCGCCGGGAGCACGGTGCTTGGGAAATTGGGGTGGTGGGGCGAATCGGGGTAGTGCTGGGTCTCCAGGCAGAATCCCCACCGCTTGGCGTAGGGCGCCCCGCCCTTGCCGGCGGGACAGCCGTCCAGATAGTTGCCCGAGTAGAACTGCACCCCGGGCTGGGTGGTCCAGGTCTCCATGACGACACCCGTCTCTTTGCTCCAGGCCCGGGCCGCCAGACGGAGGGAGCCGTCCGAACCGTCGATGCACCAGTTGTGGTCATAGCCCCCGGCCATGGTGAGCTGCGGGAAGTCCTCGTCCACCCGCTGTCCGATGGGCAGGCCCTCTCGCAGATCCATGGGGGTGCCCTCCACCGGGGCGAGCTCCCCGGTGGGGATGGAGCCGGGGACCGTGGGGGTGTAGCGCGAGGCCGCCAGCTGGATGTACTGTCCCGTCACCGGGCCGCTCTGGTGGCCCGACAGATTGAAGTAGGTGTGATTGGTCAGGTTGCACAGGGTGTCCCGGTCGCACTTGGCCCGGTAGCCGATGGTCAGCCCGGCCTCCGTCAGGGTGTAGGTCACCTGGACGGACAGGTTGCCGGGGTAGCCCTCCTGGCCGTCGGGGCTCCGGAGGGACAGGGTGAGGCGGTCCTCCGCCTGCTCCTCCACCGTCCACACCTGCTTGTCAAAGCCACCGGGGCCGCCGTGGAGGTGGTTCTCTCCGTCGTTGGCCGCCAGGGGATACTCCGTCCCGTTCAGGGAGAAGGAGGCCCCGCCGATGCGGTTGCCGTACCGGCCGATGAGGGCGCCGATGTACTTGTCCTGCTTCCGGTAGTCCTCCAGGGAGTCAAAGCCCAGCACCACGTCCACCGGATTTCCGTCCCGGTCGGGGACGACCAGGGACTGGACCGCCCCACCGTAGGTGAGGATGCGGCAGGAGAGCTTCCCCTTTTCCAGGGTGACGGCCTCCACCGCCGTCCCGTCCGGCATGGTCCCGAAGAGGACCCGCTTCTGCTGTTCCATACGCTCCGCGCTCCTTCCAATCAGCCCTGGCCGTAGTAGGCCCCGGGGCCGTGCTTGCGCAGGTAGTGCTTGTCCAGCAGCTCCTGCTGCATGGGGGGCAGGCCGGGGGTGAGGGCCATGGCGTGGAAGGCCATGAACGCTACCTCCTCCAGCACCACCGCGTTGTGCACCGCGTTGTGGGGGTCGGTGCCCCAGGCAAAGGGGCCGTGGCTGTGCACCAGCACCGCGGGCACCTGGGCCGGGTCGATCTTCCGGGACTGGAAGGTCTCGATGATCACGTTGCCGGTCTCCAGCTCGTACTTGCCGGCGATCTCCTCTGGAGTCATCTTCCGGGTGCAGGGGATCTCCCCATAGAAGTAGTCCCCCTGGGTGGTGCCGAAGGCGGGAATCCCCTTGCCCGCCTGGGCGAAGGAGGTGGCCCAGCGGCTGTGGGTGTGGACGACCCCGCCCAGCTCCGGGAAGGTCTTGTACAAAATCAGGTGGGTGTCGGTGTCGCTGGAGGGCTTATACTTGCCCTCCACCCGCTCGCCGGTCTCCAGGCTGACCACCACCATGTCCTCGGGCTTCATATCGTCGTACTCCACGCCGGAGGGCTTAATGACCATCAGGCCCTTCTCCCGGTCCACGCCGGACACGTTGCCCCAGGTAAAGGTCACCATCCCGTACTTGGGAAGCAGCAGGTTCGCTTCGCAGACCTCCCGTTTCAGTTCTTCCAACATGATCCGCAATCACTCCTTATCCAATGCTCCAAGGCAAAGCCGCCGGGGAGGGGCTGCCCTCCCCGGCGGCTGGCTTGGCGAATTTTTACCAAGCCAGCCGCACGTTTCAGAATGTTAAAACATTCTGAAACGTGGTTTGATTGTACGTGAAAGAAAACCCTGACGGTTTCTCTCCGCGCCAAGTGCCGCCGCTTGCGCGGCGGTTGCGCTTCGATGTGCCCTGCGGGGCTATCTTTCACACTATCTTTCCCTCCGAACCCTGACCGTCCAAAGGGCTGATCAAACGTCCGGCCGCCGGGAAGGATGGCCCTTCCCGGCGGCCGTTTCCTACCCTACTTCATTTTACAGGTTTTTCAGCTTCCAGGCAATATCATTATAGAACAATTCTTTCTTAAAGTCCGCCAGCTTGGTGTCCTTGGTGATATGGACGCACTCGATCTGCATCATCTCGCACCAGTCCTCCATCATCTCGGCGGTGAGGGCGGTGGACAGCACCGTGTGGTGGGCGCCGCCGGCCTCGATCCAGCACTTGACGCCGGTGAGCAGGTCGGGGGCGGGCTTCCACATGACCCGGGCCACGGGCAGGTTGGGCATCTCCAGGATGGGCTTGATGACCTCAATGTCCTGGATGATCATGCGCAGGCGGCCGCCCATGTCGATGAGGGAGACCACGATGCCGGGGCCCTCCTTGCCCTCGAACACCAGACGGGCGGGGGGCTGGCGGTCGCCGATGCCCAGGGGGTGGACCTCGATGCGGGGCTTCTCCGCCGCGATGGAGGGGCACACCTCCAGCATGTGGGCCCCCAGAGAGACCTCCTGGCCGGGCTCCAGATCATAGGTGTAGTCCTCCATGAACAGGGTGCCGCCCTCCAGGCCCTGGGCCATCTGCTTCATGATGGCGGTCATGCCGGCCACCTTCCAGTCGCCCTCGCCGCCGTAGCCGATGCCGTCGGCCATCATGTTCTGGCTGGCCAGGCCGGGGAGCTGCTCCATGCCGTACAGGTCCTGGAAGTTGTTGATGAAGGCCTGAGCCCCCTCCCGCTCCAGGATCTTCCGCATGGCCGCCTCTTCCTTGGCCTGGTAGCGCACGGTGTCCAGATCGTCGGTGGCGAAGTCGTAGCGGTCCTTGTACTGCGCCATCTGCCCGTCGATCTCAGCCTCGGTGACGGCGTCCATGGTCTCCACCAGATGGCCCACCGGCCAGTAGTCCACCTGCCAGCCCAGCTTGATCTGGGTCTCCACCTTGTCGCCCTCGGTGACGGCCACGTCCCGCATGTTGTCGCCGAAGCGGACAATCCGCAGCTTATGGGAGAAGGCGCAGCCCACCGCCGCCCGCATCCAGGCGGCCAGCTCGTCCTGCACCGGCTTGTCCTGCCAGTAGCCGGCGATCACCTTCCGGGGCAGACGCATCCGGGCCCCGATGAAGCCGTGCTCCCGGTCGCCGTGGGCGGCCTGGTTCAGGTTCATGAAGTCCATGTCGATCTCCTCGTTGGGGATCTTCCGGTTGTACTGGGTGGCCAGGTGGCAGTAGGGCTTCTGCAGCAGGCCGAAGCCGTGAATCCACATCTTGCTGGGGGAGAAGGTGTGGCACCAGGTGATGACGCCGCAGCAGTTCTCGTCGTAGTTGGCGTCCTTCATCACCTGGGTGATCTCCGCGTCGGTCTTGACGGTGGCCTTGTACACCACCTTGCAGGGCAGGTTTCCGCTCTTGTTCAGGGTGTCCGCCATCTCGGCGGCCCGCTGGGCCACGGTCTCCAGCACCTCGGGGCCGTACAGGAACTGGCTGCCTACCACAAACCAGAATTCGCAATTTTTCATATCCATGGGAAATGACCTCCAAATTCGTCATTCATGTTTCGCCGCGTCTGGAACCGGCCGGGCGGGGGCGTCCCCCGCCCGGCGTTCCAACCCATTTCTCCTTACACTCCGGGGCCGTTGAAACGCCCCATCCACGCCCCGTTCCGGGGGTGTTATCCCAAGTTGTCCACGGCGGAGCGCTCGATGGCCAGCCCCTTGCGGTAGCGGGCCATGAAGGCCTCAAAGCCGTCCGCGTCGGCCTGCTCCGGGGCCAGGGTGGACACCTGGGCGCCGGCGAACACCTTGTTCGCCAGGTAGTCCTCCAGGGACTCGCCCTCCCCGCGGTTCACCCGGTAGGCGGCCAGCAGGGCCATGCCCCAGGGGCCGCCCTCGCCGGCGGTCTCCATGACGGACACCGGGGCCCCCGCCGCCGCGGCCAGGATGCTCTGGCCCACCTTGGGGGTCTTGAAGAAGCCGCCGTGGCCCAGCAGCCGGTCCACCGCCACCTGCTCCCCCGCCAGGATGTCCAGGCCGATCTTCAGGGTGGCCAGGGCGGACAGGAGCTGGGCGCGCATCAGGTTGGGGAAGCTGAGCTCCCCCTCCGGGGCGCGGCACAGGAGGGGACGGCCCTCCTCCATGCCGGTGATGGGCTCGCCGGACAGGTAGTTGTACAGCAGCAGGCCGCCGCCGTCCGCCGCCCCCTTGGCGGCGGATTCAAACATGGCGGTGAACACCGCATTCATATCGGGCTTCTGGCCCAGGGCCTCCAGGAAGCCCTTGAAAACCTTGGCCCAGGCGTTGATCTCGTTGGTGCAGTTGTTGCAGTGGACCATAGCCACCGGCTTGCCGGTGGGGGTGGTCACCATGTCGATCTCCGGATAGACCTTGCTGAGGGCCTTCTCCAGCACGATCATGGCAAACACCGAGGTGCCGGCGGACACGTTGCCGGTGCGGGGGGCCACCGCGTTGGTGGCCGCCATGCCGGTGCCCGCGTCCCCCTCGGGAGGGGCCACCGGGCAGCCGGGCTCCAGGGCCCCGGCGGGGTCCAGCAGCTTTGCCCCCTCGGGGGTGAGGGAGCCCGCGTCCGCCCCGGCGGGGAGCACCTTGGGCAGGATGTCCCGCAGCTTCCAGGGGTAGCCCCTGTCCGCCACCAGGGCGTCAAAGGAGTCCACCATGGCCTGGTCGTAGTCGCAGGAGTCGCTGTCGATGGGGAACATGCCGCTGGCCTCCCCCACGCCCAGGGCCTTCACACCGGTGAGCTTGTAGTGGACGTAGCCCGCCAGGGTGGTGAGGTAGACGATGTCCTTCACGTGCTCCTCCCCGTTGAGGATGGCCTGGTACAGGTGGGCGATGGACCACCGCTGGGGGATGTTGAAGCCGAAGCGGCCGGTCAGCTCCTCCGCCGCCTGGGCGGTCATGGTGTTGCGCCAGGTGCGGAAGGGGGCGAGCAGCTCCCCGTTTCCGTCCAGGGGCAGGTAGCCGTGCATCATGGCGGAAAAGCCCATGGCGGCCACCTTGGTCAGCTTGACTCCGTACTTCTCCGCCACGTCGGCACACAGGCTGGCATAGGCGTCCTGAAGCCCCGCCCACACGTCGTCCATGTGGTAGGTCCACACGCCGTTCTCATACCGGTTCTCCCAGCCGTGGTCGCCCGAGGCGATGGGGGCGTGGTCCGGCCCGATGAGGACCGCCTTGATCCGGGTGGAGCCCAGCTCGATGCCCAGGACGGCCTGGCCGGAGGTGATAATTTCCTTGCGTTCCATAAAAATCTGTCTCCTTACTTATTCCGTTCCTTGATCTTGGCAAAGATGCTCTGGAGGACGATAAAGAAGCACAGCAGAGCGGCGGTGAGCACGTTGGGCCAGGACGAGGCCAGCTTGCCGTTGAACTGCACAATGGAGGCGATGGTGCCGTTGATGAGCACGCCGAACAGGGTGCCGATCACATTGCCCACGCCGCCGGTGAGCAGGGTGCCGCCGATGACCGAGGAGGCGATGGCGTCCATCTCCAGGCCGGTGGCCTGATTCACGCTGGCGGACATGGTGTTCATGCAGTAGCAGATGCCGCCGATGGAGCACAGGAAGGAGGAGAGCACATAGGCCTTCATCTTGGTGGCCTTCACGTTCAGGCCCATCATGGCGGCGGACTGCTCGCTGCCGCCCACGGCGTACAGGGCCCGGCCGAACTTGGTGTAGCGGAGCATCAGGAAGATGACCACCAGCACCGCCAGGGCAATGACCACGCCGATGCCCACATAGGGCATGATCAGCTTGCCCGCCCGGTTGATGGTGCCGCCGAAGGGCAGGTAGATGCGGAAGTTGGCCATGTCATAGAAGGTCTGGTCCGCCTCGGCGGTGATGGACAGCTGCTCGGTGGAGATGACCGCCGTCATGCCCCGGGCAAAGAACATGCCCGCCATGCTGACGATAAAGGGCTGGATCTCCAGATAGCCCACGCAGAAGCCCTGCACCAGGCCGAAGACGATGCCGATGGCCAGCACCAGCAGGATGATGGTGGGGGCGCTGGCCCAGCCCCAGTTGTTCAGGCCGTAGGCAATGATCATACAGTCCATGGCGATGAGGGAGCCCACGGAGATGTCGATGCCGCCGGTGAGCATGACGCAGGTCATGCCGCAGGCCACGCAGATCAGGCCCGCGTTGCTGCGCAGCACGTTCAAAAAGGTCTGGACCGTGGTGAAGCCCTTGCTGGCGTAAGCCACGCAGCCCGCCGCATACAGAACGAAAAACAGTACGATGGTGATGATCAGCAGGGTGGTGTTGCTGTTCATCTGCTTGCGCTCTTTCAGCGCGTTTGCCGGTTTCATACGCCCACCGCCCCCTTTACTTCTTTCTCCGCCTGCCGCTTGGCGGACAGCTTTTTAAAGAACGCCTTCACCGGAGGCGCCTGGACCGCCACGATGACAATGACGATGACCGCCTTGAACACCGGGTTGACGGCGCTGGACACGCCCAGGTTGTACATGGTGGTGGTGATGGCCTGGATGGTGTAGGCGCCGATGATGGAGCCGGCCAGGTTGAACTTGCCGCCGGCCAGGCTGTTGCCGCCCAGGGCCACCGCCAGGATGGCGTCCAGCTCGAAGTTCAGGCCGATGTTGTTGGTGTCGGCGCTGGTGATGCGGGAGGAGGCCACCACGCCGGCGATGCCGGCGCACAGGCCGCACAGTACATAGCACAGGAAGATGATCTTCTGGGAGTTCAGGCCGGCGATGCGGCTGGCCTTCTTATTGATGCCCACGGACTGGATGTACAGGCCCAGGGCGCTCTTTTTCAGCACGATGGTGACCACGGCAATGCACACCGCCGCGATGATCAGGGGGGTGGGCACGGGGCCGATGTAGCCGCCGAACATGGCGAAGGCGTCGTTGCGCACATAGACGATCAGGTTGTTGCACACCAGCAGGCCGATGGCCCGGGCGGCCGTCCACAGAATCAAGGTGGCCACCATGGGCTGGATGTTCAGATAGGCCACCAGGGCGCCGTTGAAGGCGCCGCAGACGCAGCCCACCACCAGGGCGGCCAGCACGCCCACGATCAGGGGAACGGCCAGCTCGGTGGCCTGGGGGGCGGCGGCGCCCGCCAGCAGGGTGCAGCACACGCCGGCGCTCAGGGCCATGACGGAGCCCACCGAGATGTCGGTACCGGCGGAGGCGGAGACCACCAGGGTCATGCCGATGGCCAGGATGGCCACCTCGCTGCCGCGGTTCAGGATGTTCACCAGACGGCCGCTGAGCAGCTCGTTCTGGATTCCGATTTTGAAGAACTCATAAAAATCCCGGCCCTGGGACACGTCGTAGATCATGTTGACACACAGCACCAGGATCATGCAGAAAATGGGCAGGAACAGCTGCTGCTGGGTGAGTTTCTTTAGCTTACTCATGTTCACTCGCACCTCCCGCAATGGCGGCCATGACCCGCTCCTGGGTCAGCTCGCCGTCCAGCTCGCCCACCTTGGCGCCGTCCCGGAGGACCGCCATCCGGTTGCAGGTCCGGAGCATCTCCTCAATCTCGGAGGAGATGAACATGATGCTCTTTCCCTCGCCGGCCAGCTGGATAATCAGCTTTTGAATTTCGGTCTTGGTCCCGATGTCGATGCCCCGGGTGGGCTCGTCCAGGATCAGGAAGTTGGGGTCGGTGGCCAGCCACCGGGCCAGGATGGCCTTCTGCTGGTTGCCGCCGGAGAGCTGCTTGATGGGGGTCTCCCGGCTGGCGGTCTTGATCTGGAGCAGGTCGATGTACCGGTCGGCGATCTCCTCCTGCTTGGCCCGGGACAGCTGGTTGAAGGTGCCCCGCTTGGCCTGGAGGGCCAGGATGATGTTCTCCCGCACGGACAGGTCGCCGATGATGCCCTCCGCCTTCCGGTCGTCGGGCAGCAGGCCCATGCCCAGATTCATGGCGTCGATGGGCTGGTTGATCCTGACCTCCTTGCCCTTCACCTTCAGGGTGCCGGTCTGGGCCTTGTCGGCGCCGTAGATGGACCGGGCCAGCTCGCTGCGGCCGGAGCCCAGCAGGCCGGTGAGGCCGATGACCTCGCCCTTGTGGATGTCCAGGTCGAAAGGCTTGATGGTGCCCTTGTGGCTCAGGCCCCGGGCGGAGATCTCCAGGGGGGCCTCCTTGTCGTAGGTGAAGCCCTCGGGCTTGATGGAGGCCAGGTCGTCGAAGTCCTTGCCCATCATGGCGGCCACCAGCTTCACCCGGGGCAGCTCGGCCACCGGGTACTCGCCCACCAGGGTGCCGTTGCGCAGCACGGTGATCCGGTCGCACACGGCGTACACCTGCTCCAGGAAGTGGGTGACGAACACGATGCCCACCCCCTGCTCCTTCAGCTGGAGCATCATCTTAAAGAGCTTCTCCACCTCGCTGTCGTCCAGGGAGGAGGTGGGCTCGTCCAGAATCAGGGCCTTACAGTCCATGTCCACCGCCCGGGCGATGGCGATCATCTGCTGGAGGGCCAGGGAGTAGTTCTCCAGGTTCTGGGTCACGTCCACCTTGATGTCCAGCCGCTTGCACAGCTCGTCCGCCTTCTTGTTCATGGTCCGGCGGTCGATGGTGTGGAAGGGGGTCATGGGCTCCCGGCCGATGTACAGGTTCTCCGCCACGCTCAGGTTGGGGCACAGGTTGACCTCCTGATACACGGTGGAGATGCCCACCTTCTGGGCATCCAGGGTGGAGTGGTTTTTCACCGGTCCCTCGATCCCGTTCACCCGGATCTCGCCGGCCTCAAAGTCGTTGATGCCGGTGAGGCACTTGATCAGGGTGGATTTTCCGGCACCGTTCTCCCCCATGAGGGCGTGAATCTCCCCCTTGCGCAGGGTGAAGTCCACATTGTCCAGCGCCTTGACGCCGGGGAAGGTCATGCAGATTCCCCGCATCGTCAGCACAATGTTTTCTTCCATGTCGCGTCACCTCTGTCATTATTCGGAATTTAGAATGAAATAGGGAGGACCCCATGTGTTGATAATATGGGGTCCTCCCTGTGGGGTCCTATCCAGGCCTCCGCAAATTAGTTGGGAGGAATTAGTAAGGACGGGCGTCCAGCACTTCCTGGGTCACGTGGATGATGGGCATGGTCTCGCCGTTCACGGTGATCTCAGACACGATGTCCTCGGCGGCGAACCAGGACTCCTCCATGTAGATCTCCTTCTCAGGAGTCTCGCCAGCCTCCAGCTGCTTGATGACCTCGTCCACGAAGGGAGCGGCCATGGGGTTACACTCGAAGGTGGCGTTCAGGTTGCCCTCCAGAACGTGCTGCACAGCGGGCTTGTTGGAGTCGAAGGAGACGATGATCACATCGCCGTCCACGCCGTAGCTCACGCCGGCGGCGTCCATAGCGGTCATAGCGCCGTAGGCCTCGTTATCGTTCTGGCAGATGACCACGTTGAACTGGCCGGAATAGCTCTGGCAGTAGGACTCCATGACCTCCTGGCCGCCGGCCTCAGTGAAGTCGCCGTTCTGGGAATCCAGGATGGTCCAGCCCTCACGGTCGGCGATCTCCTTGAAGCCGTCGGTACGGCCGATGGTGGCGGAGGCGCCGGTGGAGCCCTCGATGACCAGGGCGTTGATCTCGGTGATGCCCTTGGCCTCGGCGTAGGCCTTCAGCCACTCGCCGCAGGCCAGACCCTCGGTCTTAAAGTCGGAGCCCACCCAGGAGACGTACTTGTCGGAGTCGTCGATGGTACGGTCGATGACGATGACGGGGATACCGGCGTCCTCACACTCGGTCAGCACGGCGTCCCAGCCGGTGGAGACGATGGGGTCAACGATGATGTAGTCCACGCCCTGCTGGATGAAGTTACGGATGGCGTCCAGCTGGACAGCGGAGTCGTTGTCGGCGTCGCTGAAGACCAGCTCATAGCCGTTGGCGGCGCTGAACACGTCCTGGGCGGACTTGGTGGAGGCGGTGCGCCAGTCGGACTCGTGGCCCACCTGAGCGAAGCCCACGGTGATCAGGTCGCCGCCGGAACCGGAGCCGGAGGTGGAGGCGTCCGCACCGGAGCCGGAGGCGGCGCCGGAGCCGGAAGTGGAAGAACCGGTGTTGCCGCCGCAGGCAGCCAGGGAGAGAGCCATCGTCAGGCCCAGGGTCAGGGCAAGAACTTTCTTTTTCATTCTGAATCGCTCCTTTTTCGATTTTCCAGGATTAAGCCCGAACCGGATTCGCTCGCATGTTGTATTGCAGGTTGTCCGGACTTCTTGACCGAAGTATACTCCCGGAACCCCCCCGCTGTCAATAATTTGTTCGTATAATTTGTGTTTTCATCCGAACAAACAATACAAATCGTGTCAAAACCGCCGTCAAAAACCAGTACAATTTTGTAAATTCTCTGTTTTCGTTCTCTTTTTCCATTGCAAATAAGATTTTTGTTTACTTTTTCCCCGCATTTTTCTTGTAATTTCAGTTAATAGTTTGTTAAAAACTCTTTGTAAAAATGGACAAGTTCGAAATTCCGACGGATTATTCTCCGGCACATTTGACAAATAGCACAAAAAATTAGAAGAAAATGTGAGGGCCTCCTGGGCAATCCTCTCCCCGTCCGGAGGCCGCTCGCTCCGGGACCAGCGATTTCTCTCCAGACAAATCTGAAAATTGTATTGAAAAGAGCAGGCAAATATGCTATGCTGGGTTTAATTGAAAGCCACGACTGGAGGGACTTGTCCCATGGCACCCAAATATCAGATGGTGGCGGACTCGCTCCGGACCGATATTCTGGACGGAGTCTACCAAAAGCGCATGCTTCTGCCCACCGAACAGCTCCTGTGCCAGCAGTTTCAGGTCAGCCGCCAGACCGTGCGGCAGGCCCTGGCCCTGCTGGTCTCGGAGGGGCTGATTGAGCGCCGGCAGGGCAGCGGCTCCCACATCCGGGACCGGTCCAAGCCGGCCCCCATGCCCCACCGCTCCATTGCGGTCATCACCACCTACATCAGCGACTACATCTTCCCCAGCATTTTGAGAGAGGTGGAAAACGTCCTCTCCGACCACAACAGCGCCCCCCTGCTCTTTGCCACCCAGAACCAGGTGTCCAACGAGCGGAAGGTGCTCAATACCCTTCTGGACCTGACCTCCCTGGACGGGGTGCTGGTGGAGGGGACCAAGACCGGCCTGCCCAACCCCAACCTGGACCTGTACCGCCGGCTGATCGACCGGGGGGTCCCCCTGGTCTTTATGAACGGCAACTACCCCGAGCTCACCGACAGCCTCTCGGTGCTGGACGACAACGCCACAGGCGGCCGGATGCTGGTGGACTACCTCCACCAGAAGGGCCACCAGCGCATCGCGGGCATCTTCAAAAACGACGACATCCAGGGCCACCAGCGCTACGCCGGCTATGCCGACGCCCTGCGCACCCTGGGCCTCCCCTTCGAGGACCAGCAGGTCTTCTGGTACAGCACCGAGGCCAAGGAATCCCTGTTTTTGGACGGAACGGGGGTCAAGTACCTGGAGCAGGTCCTCCCCGGCTATACGGCGGTGGTGTGCTACAACGACGAGATCGCCAGCCGTCTGGTGGCCCAGCTGGTGAAGCGGGGAATCTCCATCCCGGAGGATATGGCCGTGGTCAGCTTTGACAACAGCCAGTACAGCGAGATGACCACCCCCCGCATCACCTCCCTGTCCCACGGCACCCACAACGTGGGCCGGATGGCGGCCGAGCTTCTGATGCACCTGTTTGAAGGGGTCCCCTGCCAGTCCCAGGTGGCCCCCTGGACGCTGGTCCAGAAAGAGAGCAGCTGAACATGGCAGATGACAAACCGGGAGGCGGCTAAAAGCCGCCTCCCGGTTTAAGACCGTCGAAAAAGTGGCAAAAGCCACTTTTTCGAATGGGATCGAATGCCCTGAATGCCTTGCATGGCAAGGCGTTCAGCGAGCGCAGCGAGGACTTTTCCGCCGCGCAGCGGTGGGAAAGTAT